>Ga0326728_10004943_pt1 | contig 38568 bp, 29 predicted proteins | sample MB3enrmetagenome_FD_207602 | JGI IMG/M metagenome (GOLD analysis project Ga0326728, IMG submission 207602) | Lab enriched peat soil microbial communities from McLean, Ithaca, NY, United States - MB31MN | ecosystem: Environmental > Terrestrial > Soil > Wetlands > Peat | place: USA: New York... | reverse complement strand
CGGCGAATCACCGACCGCTGACGAGTCAGCGGTAGAAAAAGCGGGAGCGAGCTCCCGCAGTCCAAAGCGGCGTCGAGCCGCCGCACTCCAAGGTGAGTCAAGCTTCTCGCGTGGCGCGCAGAACGATGTCGTGTTCAAACGGCGTCAATTCAAGGCTGAGGTGGTCCCCACCGCTAACGCGCACGCCCGGCGAGTACAATCCGGTCTGAGGCGAGAAAAAGCGTACGGTGTAGGTCCCCGCCGGAAGACTGAACGTGAGAGTCCCGGTTATGGGCCGCCCCGCCTCGGGATCGGACACTTCCCTGCCATCCGCCAGGTAGGCGACGTAGTCCGCCCCCGGCTTGGCCAACGCGGCGGCCACCAGCGGCGCTGGCGGGTTTTCAATCCAGCCGGGCAGCGGTTTGGCGTGGATGAAATCAAAAGTATGGATGAACTCCGAAAGGTGCTTCATCCAGGTGCGTATGCAGCGGCGTGACTCCTCGGTGCCTGCTTCCGCTCCGGCCTCAATGGAAAAGTCGATGTAGTCGTAATGACTCCCGCACAGGACGGCCATCCAGGCGCGCTTGCGATGGATCGTCCAGCCCGTCTGGTCACGATACATGCTGGCGGCATTGTCTTCATCGGAGATCACGGGCTTGCGTTCCGGGTAGGTGGCCAGGAAAAAATCCCGAAACTCCGCCAGTTGAAGTTCTTTTGACATGAAGTTTCCCAGTTGATAAGTGCGACCGTGATAGGTGAGGTTCGGAAGCGGGTGGATGTTGACCGCATCGAGCATGGAGTCCGCGAAGCCCGCATCAAAGCCCTGGTAGAAATGCGGCGTGTAGGAAAAGGCTCGCTGGCCAAATATCAGATGGGTGCGATACAGGTGCCGGAGTTCTTCGCGAAGCACCTCCGCCATCTTTGCCTGCCAAGCGTCAATCTCCTCCGCGGTCGCGTGGCCGGCCTGCCCTCCTCCCGGCTCGTTGCAGATCTCATAATAAATGTTGTCATAGCCGCTGGTTTCTTGAACGATCTTTCGCGCGAAGGCAATCTGCCGCTCCACCAATTGCGGATCGCGCAGTGAGTTGTAGTCCGCCCAATCGCATTTTCCAATACCCTGGAGGTTATTCCTGTCGCGCAGCGGATTCAGCGCCCAGGTGCTGTCGCCGTAAGTGTTACTGAAAGCGGTGAGCTCCGCGACGATGCCCAGGTCCGACGCCAAGGAAAGGAAGCGGTGCAAGCGGTCGAAATACTCGGGGTTCCACTTGTCCAGATCGTATTTCAGCTCGCCATCCATCGCCTTGCCGGGCCCCGTGCGCGGATAGGGAGTGACGAAGTCAGGCGACTCCGCCTTGAGGGGAGAATAGGGATTGCGCGACGTTTGCTGTTCTCGATAAAGCAAAAATGTGCGCGTCACGGTTTGTTTCTTGTCGGCAGCATCGGCTAGATAGCGAGCAAAGTCGAAGCGGCGATTGATGATCGAGCCGTAGTGCTCGGTGGCCGCAATCAGCACGCGGGGCTTGCCACGAAAAATAAAATACTTGGAATTCTCCGGATGGATGGAAAAGGGCTCACCCGATGGAGGCAGCCCTCCCTCCAAACTTGTAACGGGGATGGCGGTGGAGGGTTCTGCTCCCCAAGATGGCCCGGGAAGATAAAGAGTAGAACCAAGGCCGCCCAAAATCCCCATGAACCTGCGTCGGTCAATTCGTGTGTCGCGCATGCCTGTTCCTCTGCTGGGAGTGTACCCGAAAATGCGGTCACATTCCCCAGGAGAAAAATGTGCGGGGAGGGCTGCGTAGGGTGCAAAGAGGTGTATACTTTCCCCGCCCGAGGACCAGAAGGGAAGTTCCGGATCGCCGAAGACGAATCCCTGACCCCTCTCTCGCCAAGCCCAAGTTCGTAGTGTGCATGGGTCCATCATCGTCCCCGCTCTGCAACCACAGGGCGACGTTTATCCGCTAAGGAAGGAGTATCGAATTGACAAATAATATTTCGCGAAGAACTTTTATGGTTGGCGCGGCCACGGCGGCTGCGGCCCTGCGCGTTTGGGGGGCGAATGACCGCATCCGGCTCGGCATCATCGGCACGGGTGGGCGCGGTCAGTATTTAATCACCAAAGCCAACGACGCCGGCAACATTCAATGGGTGGCGCTCGCCGACATCTATGATGCGCGGCGGGATAAGGGCGAGCAGGTGATGAAGACCCAGGTGGAAAAGTATTCCAATTACCATCAACTGCTCGATCGCAAGGACATCGACGGCGTCATCGTAGCGACCACCGACCACCTGCACTCGCAGATTTCCATCGACGCCTGCAAGGCCGGCAAGGACGTTTACGTGGAAAAGCCCATGACCTCGCTTCCTGAGCAGGGGCCGCCCCTGGTGCGCGCCGTCCGCGAGAATAACCGCGTCCTGCAGGTGGGAATGCAGCAGCGCAGCGGCGCCCATTTTGCCGAAGCCAAGCAGAAGTATTTCGAAAGCGGCGCGATCGGCAAGGTCAACATGGTGCGGACGATCTGGAACGGCAACGGCGGTTATCTGACGCCCGTTCCCCCCGGCATGGAGCAGAAGCCCGCCGGCCTCGACTGGGACGCCTGCCTCGGCTGGCTGCCCAAAATCCCCTGGGACCCCAAGCGCTATTTCAACCGCTTCGCTTACTGGGATTTCTCCACGGGCGGGCAGACCGGCGGCTTGTTCGTACACATGGTCGACGTGGTTCACTGGTTCCTAAACCTGACTCGTCCCCTGGCGGCCGTGGCGGGCGGAGGGATTTACCTCTACGACGACGGACGCGACACGCCCGACAACGTGAACTTCATCCTCGAATACGCCGAGAAAATCAACGTGACATTTGAAGCCACCATCACCGATATGATCGGTCGGGAGAGCGCGGACATCGTCTTCATGGGCACCGGCGGAAGGCTCTCGATTTTCCGCTCCGGCTACCATTTCATCCCCGCCAAAACGAACACGCAAGCCGCTGAGGCCACCGTGCCCGGCGTGAAAGATACGCACATGGAAAACTGGCTGGACTGCATCCGCACCCGCAAGCAGCCCAACGCCGACGTGGTGAACGGACACTATTCCTCGATGGCGTGCCACATCGGCAACATCGCGTACAAACAACAAGCCCGGGCCACCTGGCAGAAGGAGTGGGACGTATGAGCATTGAAGTCGGCGTGAATATGGAATTCATTCGCTCGCAGGACAAGGCTTTCGCCGCCGGCGTGGAGGTGGCGGCGAAGCTGGGATACAAGTACGTGGAGCCCATGGTCCACAACGGGCGCGAGCTCCTGAGCGAGGCGGGATACTTTCACTCCTTCTCTCTCGATGACGATCCGGGAGAAATGAAGGACGTCCTCGATCAAAACGGCGTGAAGCCCTCGGGCTTGAGCGCGCATTGCCCGCTGATGCGGCCGGAAATCAGCGTGCCGTATTTGCAGAAGGCCATTCGCCTCGCCGCCGCCATTGGCGCGCCCGTCATCAACACGGATGAGGGCATCCGCCCCGCCTGGGTGAGCATGGATGAGGCTTTTCACGTGATGAAGTACACGCTCACCACGGTGCTGCGCACGGCAGAGCGCTATGGCATTTTCATCGCCATCGAACCGCACCAGAGCATCACGCGCACCACGGAAGGTCTGCTGAAGATCGTCGGCCTTGTGAAGTCACCGCTCCTGCGCGTCAATTACGATACCGGCAACGTGTACCTGGCGGGCGGCGATCCTTACGAGGGATTGCAGGCCGTCAGTTCGCTGCTGGTTCACGTCCACGCCAAGGACATTACAGTTGAGCACGCGGATGCGGAGCGCGGCAAGGTGACGGGCACGCCGGTGGGTTGCGCCTGCGGGGATGGCGTCATCGATTGGCAGCGCGTCATCGCGATTTTGCGCGGCGCGAATTTCAACGGCGTGCTTTCCGTCGAGTGCGGCACTGAGCAGCAGGCTGTCCGCAGTTTGGCGCACCTCAACGGATTGTTGAATTGCTAACGTGGATTTTTCAGGACGGGGTCCGGAGGGTCGATTGTGGATATTCCGCAAATGCCCAACACTGGCCGCTCCTCCGTAATACAGGCAGAAATTTAGCACGCTGAGGCGGACGGTAATCATCTGAATTAAAAGACCTTATCTCGCAAGTGGCATTCCCGTCCGCATGCGTGCCAAGTCATAACCTCCCATCTAAGGTGAATTATGAGTCAAAAAGTCATTCGGGCGACGGTCATCTTGGCGCTTTGCGCCACATTTCTTCTCGCCTTTTGCAAAATGTCTGCGCAGGACACCATTCCCTTCTTCCAGGCGGGAAAAATCCGCGTGCTGATTTTTTCCGGCCGCAACAATCACGACTGGCGCACCACCACGCCTTTCCTGCGCAAGATTCTGGTGGACACCGGGCGGTTTGACGTGCGGGTGGAGGAGGAGCCCGCCGGAGTCACCTCAGCTACGCTGGCAGCCTATGACGTTCTGGTGCTCGATTACGAGGGCCCACGCTGGGGAAAGGTGACGGAAAAGGCTGTCGAGAACTTCGTGAAGCAGGGCAAGGGGCTGGTGGCGGTCCACGCCGCGAACTACTCCTTCTCGGGCCTCGAGGTCCTGGCCGATCATCATAAGCCCTCCGGCCTCAAGCAGCCTCCCTGGCCGGAATATTTCCAGATGATTGGCGGCTGGTGGACGGCCGGCCCGCCCCCGACTGCCCACGCCCCGCGCCACTGCTTCACCGTGAAGTTTGTCGACCACGAGCACCCCGTCGCCAAGGGCTTGCCGGAATCTTTCCGCATCTCCGACGAGCTTTACCACAGTCCCAAGATGTCGCCCGGCGCGCACATTCTGGCCACGGCGTTTGACGACCCCGCGAATGGCGGCACGGGCAAAGATGAGCCCATCATTTGGACGGTCAACTACGGCCGCGGACGCACGCTTTACACCGCGCTGGGGCACGACGTGTCAGCCCAGCAGGAAAGCGGTTACGTCAGCACGTTCACCCGCGGCGTGGAGTGGGCGGCCACCGGCGCCGTGACGCTTTCGCCGGCCGGCACGCTGCCCAGCCAGGCGCCGCCGCCGCTGCGCGTACTGGTGGTGACCGGCGGGCACAACTACGCCACCACTTTCTACACGGTCTTTGAGGGAGCGGATGACCTTCACTGGGTGCACGCCCTCTCCAACCACGAAGCCTACCGCGCCGACCTTCGCAAGAAGTACGACGTCCTGGTGCTCTACGACTTTACGCAGGACATTACCGACGCCGAGAAGGGCAACCTGCGCGACTTCGTGGAAGCGGGCAAAGGCATCGTAGTGCTTCACCACGCCATCGCCGACTATCAGAATTGGGAGTGGTGGTACAAGGAGGTGGTGGGCGGAAAATATCTTCTCAAAACCGACGGCACCTTGCCCGCCTCGACATACAAAGACAGTCAGGAAGCCTGCGTTAAGCCCGTCATGCGCCACCCCATCACCGCCCATATTGGAACCATGCACTTGTGGGACGAAACTTACCACGGCATGTGGATTTCGCCGGACGTGAAAGTGCTGCTCCGCTCCGACGCCCCCACCAGTGACGGCCCCGTGGCCTGGATCAGCCCATACGCGAAGTCGCGCGTTGTCTACATCCAGCTCGGCCACGGTGAAAGCGCGCATTTGTATCCGGCATACCGCGTCCTGGTTCAGGATGCCATCCGGTGGGTTGCCGGAAGGTGAGAGGACGGGACAAGGGACACGGGATAAGGGACACGGGACAAGGGGCGGCGGCTCTTACTGAGCAATTGCCCCAAACGCCGGATTGCGCAGAGCGCAGCTCTGCGAATCGTTGACCGCGAATCCACGGCGAAGCCCCAACCGCAGAGCTCCGCTCTGCGCAATCCGGCATAGTGTGGGGGGAAACAAGCCGCTTAGATCAACCCCTTCGATTTAATCTGTAGATACTGGTTGACGATTTCCGAGGACAAGCGGCCGGGGAGGAATTCCATGGCCAGCGCTCCTCGTTCGCGCAGGCGGCGCAGGAGGATCTCGCGCCGCTGGATGATTTCCTGCGCCGCCACGTATTGGTACATCTGGGTGGGCGAGTCCGGCCGACGCGCCAGCAGCGCGCGCAATTCGGGCTCACCCACCACCGCAAACAACACCAGGTGCTGGGGCAGCAAGCGGGCCGCGGCCTCAATAACCTCCGGAGTCGCCGCGGTCTCCGCCAAATCGGTGAGCCAGACCACCAGGCTCCGCCGCCGGTGGCGAGTGAGCAGGCTATCCGCAGCCAGAGCGTGATTGGCTTCCACGGACTCGCCGGAAACCAGGGCCAACTGTTCCACAATTTGGCGCAGATGCGGAGCGCCGCGCGCCGCCGGCAAATAGGACTGAAGCCTTCGACCGTAAGTCACCAGGCCCGCCGTATCACCCGAATGGAGCGCGACGTGCGCGAGGCTCAAGGCGGCATTGACCGCGTAATCGAGTTTCATGAGCCGTGACGGGGGGGAATCCGGATTCGCGAGCCCATCGGCCGCGAGGGGTTCGGTGTGGCCGCTCGCACCCTCAGCGTGAATCTGCTTGCCGGGCGCAGCATTGTCCTTCCGCCCGGAAAAGAGCCCCCGAGAATCCAAAGGGGGGCGGGTTCTGGCCAGCATCAGGCGGCCGGCATCCACCATCAGGAACACGGATTGACTTCGCTCCACCTGATACACCTTGCTGATCAACTTGCCGTGGCGCGCCGTGGCCGTCCAGCAAACATCGCGGATTTCGTCAGACTCGCGATACTCGCGCAAGCTCTCAAACTCCCGTCCTCTCCCGATCAGGCGCTTCAGCCGCTTCTCCTGCTCGATTTGCCGGCTGCGCACCAGGTAAAGGGTGTAGCGCTGGGGTTCACGCAGGTTGGGATAGACGCGGACCGTCTGGCGGAGGTCCGCAGCGGCCCAACGCTCCGCGAACCTGACCGGGCCGTGATAGCACAAAAAGACCCGGCCCACTTGGATGTCTCCCCGCGTCGTGGGGTGAATCGCATAGGCTGCCTTCGCGTTCCCGCGCGGGGGAACGGTCAACTTAAACCTAGGGAGTTTCGCGCACAGAACTGAGGGAACATCATCTTCGATGCTCACCTCCAGCGCGCGCGCCGAGTGGTTCGTCACCTGCAATTCCACTTGCGAATCAAGGTTGAGCGACGGAGGTTCAATCCAGCGGCGGGAAACCGCGAGCGCGGCGGGCGGGGGCAGCCGCCGGAGGTCGATCAGCCACGCCAGGATTACGACGCCGTCCCAGACCAGCAGGGCGTAAAGGACCCGGCGATTCCACCACGCCGGTCCAATCCACGCCAGACCGAGAAGCAGCGCGAGGAAAAACCGGGATTGGAAAGCGGCCGCCCATCTCCGCGCGCTCGCCGCAATTGTGCTCATCGTGGGAGGGATGAGGCGGCCCGGCTCATTCATTTGGGAACCTCGACGGCGGCCAGCACTTCGGCCACCACGTGATCGCTGGTAATGCCTTCGAGGTCGGCTTCGGGTTTAACCAGGAGCCGATGACGAAGGACGGGGGGCGCCGCGGCCTTGACGTCATCGGGAATCAGATAGTCGCGTCCGTCCATCGCGGCCAGGGTTTTCGCGGCGAGCATCAGGGCCACGGTGGCGCGCGGGCTGCCACCCAGACTCAGCGCCGGCCAATCGCGAGTTCTCTGCACCACCGAGACGATGTAGCGAAAGATGCCCGGCTCCACCTTCAAGTCCGCCACTTCGCGGCGCGCCGCAGCCAGCAGCCCGGGCTCGATCGGTGCAAGCCCCAGGGTTTCGAGGTGGTGCGGATCGAATCCCTGCTGGTAACGTTCCAGAATTTCCACTTCCTTGTCGGCGAGCGGGTAAGGAACGCGAATCTTGAAGAGAAAACGATCCAATTGCGCTTCCGGCAGCGGATAGGTGCCTTCAAACTCCACCGGGTTCTGCGTGGCGAATACCGTGAAAAAAGGTGAGAGGGGGTAGCACGTGCCGTCGAGCGTCACCTGGCGCTCCTCCATGGATTCGAGCAGGGCCGACTGCGTGCGAGGAGGAACGCGGTTGACCTCGTCCACCAGCAGCAGGCCGGTGAAGACCGGGCCGCGGCGCAGCGTGAAGGTGCTGGTGGCCATGTTGAACACGTTCGCGCCCAGAATGTCGGCGGGCATCAAATCGGGCGTGCACTGTACACGCTGGAAATCCAGTCCGCAGATCTGCGCCAGGGCTTTCACCGCGAGCGTTTTGGCAATCCCCGGAACGCCTTCCATAAGCGCGTGCCCGCCACAGATCAAGACGGCCAGCATTTGGCTGATGACCTCTTCCTGGCCCACAATCGCCTTGGCGATTTCCGCGCGCGCGTGCAAAACAAGTTTCTGAACATCCCCGGCCATGAATCCTCCTTCAACGAAAATGCCCATTGACCAAACCTGCTGTAGGGGGACGGCTTGCCGCCCGCTGCTCGGCGGGCCATTGGCCCGCCTGGGTAGGGCAAGCCGCACCCCTACGTGGCTCTCGGCTCCAGGCCGAGGCGAGCGGCGAAATCGTGGAGCTCGCCAATCCAAGCCAGAGCCTTCGGCTCCGTAACGGATCGGAGCCTCAACGCCATTTCAATCTGTTCCATCGTCCCGGCAAGACCTGGGATCTCCCATCCCGGTTTATCTTGTGCGCTTCGGATCAGGTCAGCGGTGGTCACGGTGGAGGGAATCCCCAACCGCCGGGTGAGCAGAAAACGAAAATGGGAGAAGGCGATTTCCAGAGCTCCCGCGGCCTCGCCCCGGCGTTCGTAAAGCGCGCCGAGGGTGGCGACGAATTCCAGGGGCGAGAGACGTGATTCCCGGGTGAGCGGCCGTGTGGCGCCACTGCGGCGCGCGTAAGTGAAGATGACAAATGCCGCAAGCAGTAGAAGCTGCAACAGCGCCCAGGGCAAAGGGCTGCGCCCGAGGTAATGCCACAATCCCAACCGGACGCCATGAAAGTATTCATCCCACAGGACGCGGGTTTGCCCCGGCGACCCCACCGAGTTCAAGAACAGCGCCAGGTTTGACGCCCGGGTGATTCCCAAATTGGTGAGGGGCGATTCACCCGCCCACCAGATGACCTCACCCTTGCCGAGGGAGAACTTGGTGACGGCGGCACCATCGCTGTTCCCGTAGTAGCGCTGCTGCCCGGCGGGTCGATGAACCCAGCGGACGGAGCTCTCCATGGTGATTTCCGGCGCATGGCGGGTGAGGGGCGCAGGCTGTTCGGCACGAAAGGTGAGCCATTCATCGGGAGTTGCCGGGGTGGACTCGACGCCTTTCGCGTCGATCAGCGCAGCGCCCAACATTCCGGTGATAAGCAAGCGGCCACCTCGCGCCACAAACTGCCGGAGTTGTATTTCTTCCTCCGCCGAGGCCGGAATCAGCGGGCCGGCGACAATCAACACCGTATCCCCTGAAGATATGGGCAACTCTCCGGGAGGTTGGGTCCAACGCTCGACTCGATAGCCTGTTTCCTCCAGCAATGAGTAAGCGGCCTTTGCCCCATCGCGGGCGGTGGAGTAACTGGAAGGAAAACCCCGGGATTCTTCTTCGCCTCCGTTGGGAGCCAGGAACGCCACCACCGTCAGAAGCCCCAGCAGGCAGCCGGAAAGGAGCAGAAGTTTCCTGTCGCCGGCGTCGAGGGGAACCGTCATCGCAGCGACTCCAATTCTGCCAGGGCTGCTTCAAAGTCAACGGCGGAAGCCGGCGCGTGGCCATACCAGACGCGCTCGAAGCAAGTTGTAATGGCAACTAATGGGGGGCGTTGTAACGAGTCCACGGGCAGGAGGCGCACATATTCCCGATGCGTTCGCGAGGGGTCCACTTGCCACGTCCCGGCTTCCGCGATGCGGCGCACGGCCGCGCCGTAAATAATTCGCACCGCGTCGCGGTATTCGCCACGCCCGGCGGCGGCGCGGGCTCTTTGGGCCCACTCTCGCCAGGTTCCAATGGGAGCCGCCACCTCCATCGGCCCCCGCGAGCCGCGGAACGATAAGTTTTGGAGCGAAACGTTGGCGAGTGAGTAGACCAGCCAAACCAGGAAGATCAACCCCAGCGCAATGACCACGCCCCAAAGCAAAGCTCGCGTCGCGGCGGGATGCTCCCCGACACGGCTGAACATCCTGGTGATGAATCGCCACACCCAATCCACGAGCCGATCCCAAAGTGTTTCCACCTCGCTCGGGCCGCGGACGGAGCGGAATTCACGCCGCTTCAGAATGTCATTCAGCTTGTTGCGCGCCTGGCCCAAATTGGGGTCGGAAATCCGGGCCAAGGCCTGCGAGTCCTGGAGCATGGATTCGAGGCGGACGGAAATTCTCTGGGATTCGCCTTTGGCCAATTTGGGGTTGGCGGCGAGCCGGTCGAGCGCAGCGCCCAGCCAGCGGGTCGAGACCTCGAAGTTTTGTTCCTGCACGGCGACGGACCAGTGATCAGGCAACTGCTTGCGGAGCGCCGCGGCTTCCTCCGGATGCTCGCTCAGGCGGCGGGCGGACTCTGACCACCGGCCCAACTCCGATGTGTAGCCGGGCAAATCGAGCGACGCCGACGCGGCGGGACGTGCGGCTTGCCCGGCGAGTGCGCCCGAGGCAAGCGGCATGACCATAATCGCAAACAGGAAGATTCGTTTCATTCTCACGAATTAACCGGGGGAAGGGGCGACACCGGCGACGCTGGTAAACTCACCTCCCCTTGACCGCCTTCGTCGGGTGTAAGCCAGTCCATTAAGTTATTGATCTTGTATTGAAGGTAGAAAATGCCCAGGAAGAATGTGCCCATACGGGAGATCAAATCGTCGTATTGGAAGCGGATGCTGGCGGAGAACATGCCTTCCTCCCGTGGCGCCATGTGGTCCAGCAAAATGCGGCGGACTTTGAAACCTTGCACCACGATGATGACCCACGCAACCAACAATATCAAAGGGTGCAGGGGGCCGAGGGCGTTTTCCGTCTGCACCCAGGAGCCCCACTTGAAGCTCCCCACGATGGGGATACAGACGCTCGCCATGAACGCGGCAAGAGCCACGCTGAGCCGGAACATTCCGAGTTTTTCCGCCGAACGCAGGTTGTTCAAGGCCTTCCGGCGGGTCATAAACCAGATGGGCTGGTAAATCCCGCAGGTTAGGAAACTCAAGAGGACAACTCCAAAAACGCTGGAGTCCTCCAATCGGTCTTCCGGGTTCATGAACTTCCCGCTGGGCGCACCGAGCGGGGCGGTTTCATCGAGGTTCGACATCATCAGTTGCAGGTCGAAACCTTCCTTGCGGACCCGCAGGTCGTAGTAGGCAATGGCGAAACTGATCATGAGCAGCGGGGCGACGGCGGCGGCGGCGACACCGCCCACCAGCAGGCTGGGAATCGTCAGCCACAAGCCGGGCCGTGCGCCCTTAACCGTAATGAGGATGGCCGCCACGCTGAACGGCGCCTGGCACAGCATGACCAGCACCGTGCGGATGATGGTCATCAAGAAAGCCACCAGGAGGAGTCGCCAAAGATAACCTTTGGTTAACGCCACACTCCGTTTGAGCGCTTGCCGGGCGCTGAGCTTCTCCAGCACCAGCGCGGGGACCGCCACGCTGTAACGCACCAGAAAAATGACCATCAGGATTCCGCCAAGGATGAAACCGAAAAATGCTACAACTCCCACGATAACGGTCACCCAAGCCATGGACCTGGGCATGGGCGCCATCCCTCCCACCATGATGGCGAATAGGAAGACCGCCAACACGAGGATGCCAATAGAACGCAGAAGAATGGAGAAGATGACATTAAGAAGCCGCCCGACTCGATGTCGAACAACCCGATATGATTCGCGAATTGTGACCGTGCGCCCCAGATAAACCTCGGAGAGCGCATAGGTGGTGGCTCCCAACGCCATGGCGTAAGCAATGTAATAGGGAATCAAGATGAGGAGAGATGCCAGCCCCGCGCGCATGGCAAATGCAGCCGACTGGGCTGCCGCCTGAGGGCTGTGAGGATTTTGAGAAGGAAGCGGGATCGTACTCATGTAGACCTGGACGAAGATGTTGAGTCCCACCAGGAGCCCTTCCGGAAGGACCATGATCCCGCCGAACAACCAGAAGTGCTTGCGGAAGTAGCTGAAGGTGCGGTCCAGCAACTCCCCCAAGCCTAAGGGAACCAGATTTGCAATCGGCATGTGACCCTCGGGCAAGGAAGCCATCAGACCCAGGTACGGGAGGAAGGAATTCTATCCAATCACCCTCAAATTGCAACCCCTATACGCCATTGCGAACGCTGGCTTCGGCATAGAAGCCTGATCCTTGTATCGGCAGGCGCAGGCGCGCCTCGCATCCGGTGCGATCCCTGCGGTTCTCGAGCGCCAGGCTGCCGCCGTGGGCTTCCGCGATTTGCCGGCTCAGGACGAGACCGATTCCCGAACCCGTGGGCTTGGTGGTGAAGAACGGGACGAAGAGGTTGGAAGTGTTCGACAAGCCTGGACCTTCGTCGCGGATGCAGACTTCCAGTTGGTCGGCGCGGCGAGTCCAACCCACCGAGACCCCCCCACCGGTTTCGAGCGCCGCGTCCACGGCGTTGCGGAGCAGGTTGATGAGAAGTTGTTCCAACTGATCGGGGTCGGCGCGCACGCTCAAGTCGGGGCCGGGCTCGAGGGCAATCGCGGCCCGGGTTTCCAATCCCACGACCCGGCGCAACAACTCGCCCGCTTCCACCGCTTGCAGCCTGGGCCGCGGCAATTTGGCAAGGCGCGAGTAAGCCTCCAGAAAGCGGCTCAGCGCCGCCGCCCGCGCCTCGATCACCCCCAGGCCCCGGCTCATGTCCTCTTCCCAGTCCGCCGGCCGCGGCAGGCGTTCCAGCATCATCTCGAGCGTGCCAGCCATGGACTTAATGGGGGCAAGGGAATTATTAAGCTCGTGGCCGAGAACACGGATCAGCCGCTGCCAAGCTTGGCGTTCTTCTTCGCGCAAGGCCCGGCTGAGGTCCGTCAGAACCAGGAGTTCGTGCGGCATCCCGTTCTCGCGAAAAGCGCTGCGCCGCATGGCCCAACGCCCGGTCCCTCCAGGGAATGAAATCGCCATGGTGCGGGCGGATTCTCCTTCCAGGCAATCCCCCAAGCCCAGTTCGGCCGCGGTCTGTCCCAGAATGCGTTCGCTGGGCTGGCCCAGAAGCCGCTCACCCGCGCGATTCATCAACCGCAGGCAATGGTCGCTGTCGAAGGTGAAAACGGCGACGTCGATTTCCTCCATCACCTTGCTGAGCAAGGCGGTCGCTTCCAGTGCGCCCAGCCGGCGGCCACGCAACACTTCACCCAGAGCGTTGACTTCCACCATCACTTCTCCCAGCGCGTCATCCGGGCGTGCGCCGCGCGCGCGCAAGGAGTAATCCTCTTCGCGCAATGCCGCCAGGAGGTTGGAAAGGGTTTGCAGCGGATAGACCAAATGGGAACGCAGGGAAAATGCCGCGCCGAGCCAGAATGCCACGATCAGGACCGTCAGCGTCCAACGCGTATCGTTTGCGTGGTTCCCGAACCACAGGAGAAGAACGGTGGTCAGGACGGCGGGGAAACCCGCCAACAAGGCGAAGGACAACATCCGGACTTCAAAGCGCATCCGGCGGCGGGGTTGGGACCGCCGCGGAGGGCGCGCGCTTTTCCCTGCCGCGTCGTCTGTCATAAAGAAGTAGTCCGTCATCAGTCGTCAATTTTCAGAAACTGACAACTGAGAACTGATGACTGACAACTGCCGTTTCACAAACCGTATTTCTTGAGCCGGCGATAAAGGGCGCTTCGGCTCAATCCCAGGGCGTCGGCGGCGGCGCTGACGTTCCCCTCATAGCGCGCCAAGGCCTTCCTGACAAGAAGGCTCTCCACCTCTTCCAGGCTCATCTCTTCGATGCGGCCGGCCACCTCGCGCCCCGCCCGCAAGCCCAGGTCGCTGGAACGCACCAATTCCCCTTGCGCCATCAGGACGGCACGCTCCAGGGCGTGCTCCAACTCACGGACATTGCCGGGCCAGGCGTACTCGAGCAATGCCTGCATGGCGGCGCTCTCAAATCCCGTCAGGCGTTTTCGATAGCGCTGGGAGAATTGGCGGAGGAAATAGTTTGCCAGCAGCAGCAGATCCTCGCGGCGCTCCCGCAAAGGGGGCAGAGGAATCTCAATGGTATTCAGCCGGAAGAGCAGGTCCTCGCGGAATCGCCCGGCCTGGACCTCCTGCGCCACGTCGGCATTGGTCGCCGACAAAACGCGGACGTCCACGCGCCGCGTTTTCGACGAACCCACGCGCTCCATTTCACCCGTTTCGAGCACGCGCAGAAGTTTGGCTTGCAGGTTCAGCGGAACGTTGGCGATTTCGTCGAGAAAGAGGGTTCCTCCGTCGGCAAGTTCGAACCGGCCGACGCGATCCGCTTTGGCATCCGTAAAGGCGCCCTTGACGTGGCCGAACAACTCGCTTTCGAAAACCCCTTCGGAAAGGCCGCCTGCATTCACCGTGATCATGGGCCGCGAAGCGCGCTCGGAAAGGGCGTGCAGGCTTCGCGCCACCACTTCCTTCCCCGTGCCGTGCTCCCCGGTAATCAAGACGTTCGCGCCGGAGGGGCCCACCCGCGCGAGCAAGTCGAGGACCGGACGCATGGCTGGAGATTCCGCGATGAGGGTGGGCCGGCCCTCCGTGCGCAGCAGGCGGTTCTCCGCCTCCAGGCGTTGTCCCTCCCGCAGCGCGCGGCTCAGCTCAATTTGCGTGCGCAAAATCGCGATGAGGCGTGCGTTGTCCCAGGGCTTTTCAATGAAGTCCCTGGCGCCGCGGCGCATCGCCTCGACCGCCAACCCCACACTTCCCCACGCGGTCATGACCACGACGGGAAGCGTGCTGTCCATGGCTTGTAATAGCGACAGGGCGTCCAACCCTTCCTGGCCGGAGGTTGTGTCGCGCGCAAAGTTGAGGTCGGTGACGACGAGATCGAAGTCCTTTGACTTTACCGCCGCCAGGATCCCCTCGGGCGAGGTGGTGGATTCTGTTATATAGCCCTCGCCCTTAAGCAACAGGCGAAGGGCCTCGAGAACGTCGGGTTGGTCATCCGCGATGAGGATTCGAGTCATGGTGTAATGGCCGATTTTCGATTGTCGATTGCCGAGTGACAAAGCGGGTTTTCAGTCGGCCATCGAAAATCGACGATCCTTCAAGCTCGCATGCCCTCCGTCACCTGTGGCTGGTCGGACTGGGCGCATGCAGCTTGATGGGCAGTACCTTCGCATAGTTCTTGAAATCAGGATCGGTAGTAAAAATGCTCCACTGCCGGCTAAGGGCAACCTGGCAAATCAAGGCATCCACAACGGAGGCAGCCATTCCCTTTGCCCGGCAGCCGTTGGTGGCCATGGCCGCCGCTTCGTAGTCAGACGTATCCATCGGCTCGTCGGGGAAGGCGCGAAGGGCAGCGCGAAGCCTCTCGTACTGGGCTGGCAGGCGAATTCCTGAGAGCAATTCCTGCCGTATCAAACCGATCATCCGAGCGCGGCCCTCGCGGGTGAGGTCCGCAAGTTCTCTCACCACCGACTGTTCGATCGCGGTCAGGTCCCTGGGCTGCCGGCGCAGAGCGAGCGACCATACCGATGTGTCAACCAGCGTATTCATCGTCGTTTGCGGCGCTCCTGCTTGTAGTCATAGGCCCCGTTGTACTCGATGGTTCCGAAAAGAGAGAGAATCTTCTGCTGCTTCCGGCGCTGGACGTACTCATCCAGTGCCGCCGTTACCGTTTCCTTCTTCGTGCGGTGACGTCCCAGCTTTTGGGCCTCGGCAATCAGGCGATCATCAATGGCAAGGTTGGTCGGCATGGTCCGCCTCCACACATCATTCTACACAGCAGACTGTGTAAAAGCCAGCCCCACGAATTACCGAGGGTCCGCCGAGCTCATCAGACCATTGGGTCATCTGCCCATGGAAGGGCGAAAAGCGAAACTCAAAAATGCGCTGTGCGCGCCAGCGAGCGAAGTTCCAGCTTCGAATCGCCAATTTCGTCTTTCAATGATCCGATGACCCGATGGCGCGATGATTCAATTCCCCGCGATCCATCCATCCTGAAGTTTGATGATCCGGTGGCCGTAAGCGGCGTTGGCCTCCGAGTGGGTTACCTGGATGATGGTAGTTCCCTCGCCATTCAGCTTTTTGAACAACTCCATAATCTCTTTTCCCTGGCTGGAATGCAGATTGCCGGTGGGCTCATCGGCAAGAATCAGCTTGGGCTTGGCGATTACGGCGCGCGCCACCGCCACCAACTGTTGCTGTCCCCCGGAAAGCTGGGAGGGGAACAGGTCCTTTTTTCCCACGATCTGAAAACGGTCGAGCGAATCGGCCACCAGCGCCTGTCTTTCTGACGACTTCACATCGCGATAGGAGAGCGGGATATCCAGATTCTCCGCCACGGTCAGGCTATCCAACAGGTGGTACTGCTGAAAGACAAAACCGATGTAGCGTTTGTTGAGCTCGATGCGTTTCTTGGGGTTGAGCTTGTGGACGGGCTGGTCGAGGAAAAAAAATTCGCCCTCCCAGCCGCCGTCGAGCATCCCAATGATGCTAAGGAGCGTTGACTTGCCCGCGCCGGAGGGCCCCATGATAGTGATGAATTCGCCATCCTGAATCTCCAAATTAATGCGCCGCAGCACGTAGTAGCGGCCTCCCGCCAGGGGATAATATCTTTCCAGATTCCGCATGTTGATCATCATCATGTCTGGTTATCTCTCCTCACCCATCGGGTCATCGGGCCATCGGGTCATTGATTCATTGAACTATTGGGTCATTTGGTGATTACTTGGAAAACTCAAAAGTCGAAACTCGCGAGCCAACCATCGGATTCCCAATTTCGAATTTCGGTTTTCAATGACTCGATGACTCGATGATTCGATGAACCAATGGCTCAATGAATCAATGACCCGATGGCCCGATCACCCGATTTCTTCATTCATACCGCAGCGCCACCATGGGGTCGACCCGGGTCGCCCGGCGTGCGGGGATAAACGCCGCCAGCAACCCCACGACCAGCAGCAACAGCGAGACGGCAGCGAACGTCAGCGGATCATTCGGTTTGACGCCGAACAGAAGGCTGGACAAGTAGTGGGTCAAGGCCAGCGCCCCGGCCGCTCCGATGCCCAGCCCGACCAGCGCCAGCCTGAATCCCTCCCCGACGACAAGTCTGAGCACGTCACTCCGCTGCGCTCCCATCGCCAGGCGAATGCCGATTTCGCGCGTGCGCTGGCGCACGGCGTAGGAGAGCACACCGTAAATCCCCACGGCTGCCAGCACCAGGGCCAAACCGGCAAATACACTCATCAGGGCCATCAAGAGACGTTGAAGCGCCAAGGAAGTCGCCAGCACCTCTTCCATGGAGCGGATGTGGCCGATGGGAATATTGGGATCAGCATCCTGCATGGCGGCTTCCACGGCGTGGCTAAGGCTGAGTGGATTTACGGCCGTCCGCAACAGAATGGAGACGGGAGACCAACCCTGGAGGAATTGATCGGTTTCATAAGAGGCCTGGGCGATGGGGACGAAGAAGGTGGGCGGAGCAGGCTCGTTCAGGCTTGATCGGACATCCCCGGCCACGCCCACCACTTCCAGTTGATCATGGTCCAGAGTTAGGGACTGGCCCACAGGATTTTGATGGGGGAAGTACTCGCCCGCGAATTCCGCGTTAATGATTGTTACCTTGGCGGACTGGGGAGAGTCGCCACGCGTGAAGTATCTCCCCGCCAGCAGCGGAACGCCGAGAGTCGTGAAGTAATCGGGAGTAATCTCGCGGTAATCCACCGAAGGAGTCTCAAGCTTTCCGTTCATCCACACTCCCGGATTCAAGTTGATTCCCCGCTCGAGTGGCAACCCTGCGGCCACCACCGCGGCGCTTTGAACGCCGGGAATCGCCTTGATGCGCCTTTCGAGTTCCTGGTAGAAGCCGGAAAGGGCGGGAGTGGAGTGGTATTTCGACCCCAACGTCCAAATTTGCACGGTCAGCAGGTTATGCGGGTTGAAGCCGGGATCTGTGCTCAGCAGGCCAATAAACGTTCTGATCAGCAGCCCTGAACCGATTAACAGAATCAGCGAGAGCGCCACCTCAGCGCAAACCATGGCCGCGCTCATTCTGCGGCGGTGGAAGCCTGAGCTGGCACGCCCTTCGCTATCTTTGAGCGCTTCATTCAAGCTGGCGCGCGCGGCCTGAACAGCCGGAGCGAGGCCGAATAGAATGCCGGTGGCCACCGCTGCACCGCCCGTAAAGATCAGTGCCCATATGTTCAACCCGAGGTGCTCGGCGCGCGGGAGCACATCCGGGGCAAGCGAGAGAAGAAAATCGAGACACCAGTAAGCCACCACGAGCCCCAACGCGGCGCCGAAAATCGCGAGCAGAACACTTTCCGTCAGCACCTGCCGCAGGATGCGCCCGCGGCCGGCTCCCAGGGCGGTTCGCAGGGCAACCTCGCGGCCTCTTGCCGCCATGCGCGCGAGCAATAGGTTGGCCACATTGACGCAGGCAATCAGCAGGACGAACCCAATCGCGCCGAAGAGGACCAGCAGCGGCGTGCGGGCTTCCCGGGTCACTTCATAGCGGTAAGGGGCAGCCCAGAAGCTCAGGAGTCTTCTGTTCTCCTCCTTCAGCCACTGGTAATTTTCTTTCACAAAAGGTTGCGTAACCCCCGCCAGAAAGCTACTGGCTTGCTGACCGGAGGTGTCCTGCTTGAGCCGTGCGATGACAGAATAATTCATCCCGCCGCCAATGGTCTGCCGCACCTGCCCAATGGTGGTCCACAACTCCGCGGGAGGAATGCTGGCGAACCCCGCAGGCATCACGCCGATGACCGTATAGGGAGTGCCATCCAGCGAGACCGTCCGGCCAATGGCGCTGTTTTCACCATTGAAATGCTCTTTCCAAAGGCCATAGCTCAGAACCGCGACGCTCGCGCCGCCCACGCGGTCCTCATCGGCAGCGAAGCTGCGCCCCAGCAGCGGGCCGACGCCATAGACATGGAAGTACTCCGGGGAGACGCGCAGGGCGCGGATGCGTTCCGCCCGCCCCGCTCCCACCAGATTGAACCCCACCCCGGTGAAGGCAGCAATGTCCTGAAAGGGCGCGCGGTGCTGTTGCCAGAAATCCCAGGCGTTCGCGGTGAAGCCCGCCTGCAAGGCCTCACCCCGGTAGTTGCCCGATATCCTCACGATTCGTTCGGGATCGGGATAAGGGAGTGGGCGCAGGAGCACACCGTAAACCACACTGAACATGGCGGTGTTGGCGCCGATGCCGAGGGCGAGCGTCAGCAACGCCACGGCGGTAAAACCCGGATTCTTCCCCAGCGTCCGCAGGCCGAACCTCAGGTCTTGAAGCAAGGTACTCATCGATCACCTCAGGCCCGTGTCTCTTCCACGATGCGGCCGTCGAACAGATGCACGGTGCGCTGTGCGAACTCCGCATAGCGAGGATCGTGCGTCACCATGCAAATGGTGGCGCCCTCGCGGTGGAGGTTGCGGAGCAGGTCCATCACCGCCTCGCCGTTCTTCGAGTCCAGGTTTCCGGTGGGCTCATCCGCCAGCATGATGGACGGCTTTCCCACCAGCGCCCGGGCCACGGCCACACGCTGCTGTTGGCCGCCGGAAAGCTGTGCCGGGTAATGTTTCATGCGGTGCGACATCCCCACACGCTCCAGCGCCTCCTGAACGCGCTCGCGGCGCTCCGTGCCCGCCATACCGCGATAGGTCAGGGGCAACTCCACATTTTCATAAACGGTGAGATCCCCAATCAGGTTGAAGGCCTGGAAAATGAATCCAATCTCCCGATTGCGGATGCGGGTGCGATCGGAGATCGAAAGGTCCTCGACGGCGGCAGAGTTCAGCATGTACTTGCCGTCCGTCGGCGAATCGAGCAGGCCGAGGATGGAAAGTAAGGTGGACTTTCCGCAGCCGGAGGGGCCGGAAATGGAAAGGTATTCGCCGCGTAGGATCTCAAGGTAGATGCCGGAAAGGGCGTGCGTCTCCACCTCGTCGGTGAAGAAGACCTTGGTGACGCCTTCCAGGTGGATCAGCGTTTGCCCTGACCCGTTGGACTTCGACTTTACCGCATCCTGCGTCTGATTTTTGTTTGCTGACGTTTCTTCCATAACACTCTCCTTAGTGTAGGCTTGCTCGCTAATTGATCCGCTCGTCGGCTCGCCGAGGAGCTTAATCCGGAACTCCAAACAGGAAATCTGAAAATCGCGTTCTCCGTATCGAACTTCGAATCTTGCTTTTCTGCCCATCCACAATCGGCAATCGAAAATCGGCAATTATTCATACCTCAACGCCACCATGGGATCGACCCTGGTCGCGCGCCGCGCGGGGATATACGAGGCCAGTAATGCCACGCCGACGGCGACGAGGACGCTGCCACCATAACACAACGGATCGGTGGCCTTCACGCCATAGAGGAAACTCGACATCAGGCGGGAAGCAGCGATGGCTCCGGCCAAGCCAATGCCTGCGCCCACGGCACTTAAGCGCAATCCTTGGGCCAGGACGAGCCTCAAAACATCGGCACGCCGTGCCCCCAGCGCCATGCGGATGCCAATTTCATGGGTGCGCCGAGCAGCCTGATAAGCCACCGCCGCATAGAGTCCGACCGCTGCCAGGAACATCCCCAAAAGACTCAGGCTCGCGAGCAACGAGGCCATGGAGCGCTCTTGGGAGAGAACGTCGCGCATGTAGTCCTTGAAGGTGGTGGCGTCCACGACGGGAACATGTCCATCGACGGCAGCGGCCCCCTTAAGAATCGCCGGAATCAGCGCTTGCGGTTCACCGGCGGTTTCCACAAACAACATGCACTCGAACGAAAACTCCTGGGTGAAGGGAAGGAACAGGTAGGGTTGGACGGTTTCATGAATGTCGGTATACCTCCCGGACTCCACCACGCCGACTACCTGATAATTCTTCTTGCCGATATGGATTGATTTTCCCACGGCTTCCTGGTAAGGCCAGAATCTGCGCGCCATCGCGTCATTGATAATCACCACGGGGGGCATCGATGGCAAGTCAAACTCGTTGAAATCTCTCCCCTTGAGGAGGCGAGCCCCCACCGTAGCGAAGAACTTCGGGGCGACAGTGTTGTAACGAATCTTGAAGTGATCCGTTCCCGGCGGCGGTTGCACTCCGGGAATATCCACTGGCCGCATCTCTCCCCATTCATTGCCCGTCAAGGGAGGCCGCCGGGCATAGCTGGCGCGGACGACTCCCGGCACCGATTCCAGGTGCGCCGCCAGGGCCGGGTAAAGAGCTGCCGCTTGGGCTTCGCTGTAACCATAAAACTCCGGAGGCGCCACCGAAAGCATCAGCACGTTCTTACCCGGTTCAAATCCGGGCTTGATCCGCTGGGTGTACAGCAGGCTGCGGAGCAGCAAGGTCGAACCTGCCAGCAGGATTACGGAGAGCGCAATTTCTCCCGACACGAGCAAACTGCGCAAGGGAAGGCGGCGTCCCCCTGGCTGTCCGAAACGGGGATCCTCACCTTTAAGGATCGAGGCCAAATCACTTTTGGCGGCATGGATTCCCGGCGCCAAACCGAAAACCAAAGTCGTAAGGAGCGAAACAGCCAAGGTGAACAGAAGCACCCGCGGGTCGAGCTTGAGGTTGAGGGCAGGCGGAACGGGGGCCAAGGTGGGGAGGAGTTTCATAAGCCAGGAGGCCAGCAGCACGCCCAGAGCCCCGCCCGTGACCGATAGCAGAAGTCCTTCCGCAAGGAGCTGGCCGACCAGGCGTCCCGGCGCCGCGCCCAAGGTCCGGCGCATGGCAATCTCGCGCTGCCGCCGCTCCATCTGCGCCAGCATCAGAACGGCCACATTGGCACAAGAAATCAGGAGCACCAATCCCACCATGACCATCAGATAGACACCGACCTCCATCCCTTCATGCGCCGTCTTGGAAGGTGGATCAGCGAGAAACCGCACGCCTTGATTCGTGGCGGGGGAAGCCAGGGCAAGGCGTTTGGCGAGCCCGTCCAGTTGCGCCCGCGCTTCCCCGAGTTGCGCGCCGGGGCGGAGACGGCCCGCCAAGTTAAACCAGCGGTTGTTGCGGGCGGCATCGTATTGTGCTTCACCGGGAACCATTGTTTCCCAGCCCCCGGTGGTGACCCAGATGTTAGGGGCCCATCCCGACCGCAGTCCGCAAAAGTCCTGGGGCGTAATGCCCGCCACCGTGAATTCCCTGCCGTCAAGGAGCGTGGTCTTGCCGGGAAGCAAGGGGTCGCCGCCGAAGTAGCGCTGCCAGAGGGCGTAGCTCACTACGACGGAGTGGCTTTCGGCAGCAGCTTGCTCGGCCTGTGGCGAAAACATCCTGCCCCTCAAAGCTTTTACGCCCAGCATCGCGAAGAAGTTCGGCGAGACCACTTCGACGCTCACTTCCCCGCCCTGCCCTCCGCCGCTGATGAACCCCCCCCGGCCGCCATAAGCCACCACGTCGGAAAATGCACTGATTTCATGACGGATATCAAGAAAATCGGGATAAGAGGCAGTGCGAAAATCAGGCTCTTTCGGCGATTGGGTGCTGATCATGGCCAAGCTAGCGGGATCCTCGACTGGCCAGGGCCGCAGAAACAAATTGTCCACGATGCTGAAGATTGTCGAGTTGGCCCCGATCCCCAGCGCCAAACTGAGCATCGCGACGGCGGCAAACCCCGGGTTCCTTGCCAGCATGCGCAATCCGTATTTCAGGTCCTGAATCAACGTGCTCATTGTTCACCTAGGATCGGGGCATCGGGCCATTGAGTCATCGGGCCATCGGATCATTGCGTCATCGGGTCATTGAAAAGCAAAACTCGGAATTCCAGAATTGCCGGAAAGCTCGGAGATTGCCTTTTCGAGTTTCGACTTTCCTTATGCAATCACCAAATGACCCGATCGCAAAATTGCCAAACGACCCGATGAACCGATGGCCAGATGGCCCGATCCCCTCATTCGTGCCGCAGTGCCACCATGGGATCGACCTTGGTCGCCCGGCGCGCCGGGATGTAACACGCCAGCAGCGCCACACCCGCCAGCAGCAATCCCACCGCGAAGAAAGTGGCCGGGTCGGTGGGCGTGATGCCGAACAGCATGGTTTGCAGCACGCGAGTCAGCGCCAGCGATGCTGCCAGTCCGATGCCAATCCCCAGGAACGCCAGGAAGAGTCCCTGGCCGACCACGAGTTTAAGAATTCCCCCTTGCCCGGCGCCCAGGGCCATGCGGACGCCCAGCTCGTGTGTACGGTGACTCACGGAGTAGGACAGCACGCCATAGATACCCACGGAAGCGAGAATCATGCCCAGGATTGCAAACGCGCCAAGCAGCAGCATGGTGACTCGCCGTGGCGTGAGGGATTCCGCCCGGGCTTCTTCCAAGGTCATCATGTCATGTGGGGGCTGATCTTTGTCGACGCTCGCAACCTGGCTGCGTACGGCTGCTGCCCAAAGCATGGGATTTCCCGCTGTGCGCACGAGAAGGGTCATGTAAGGTTCCCCAGCCTGCAAATAGGGAACATAGATCTCTGGTTCTGGATCTCTTTCCAACCCCACCAAACCCCGAACATCCCCCACGATGCCCACGATGGTTAGCCAATCGTCTTTGCGAACCCAGCTCTCAACCCTCCGGCCGAGACACATCTCGCCAGGAAAATAGCGGCGAGCGAAAGACTCATTAACAATGGCAACACTCGGCGAACCCTCCCGGTCACCATTGCCAAAATAGGCTCCCTGCACCAGGGGAATCCCCATGGTGCGGAAATATTCCGGACTGACGCTGGCGTAGTAAGCAATGGGTATTTTTTCCGCTCGCCCTTCGACCGCCATATCTGTCACGGTACTCAGGTTCATTCCCAGTGGCGGGCTGCTGCTGCCACCCACCGCTTGCACGCCCCCCAGGCCCTTGATCCCTGTGATGACCTGTTGGAAGAATCTTGACTGGTCCTGCGGCGTGGGGTACTTGGAGGGCGTCAGGTCCACGGCCAAGCTCAGGATGTGCTCCGATTTGAACCCCGGGTCGATTCCGCGCGCCCGCAGGAAACTCTTAAAGAGCAAGCCGGCCCCCACCAGAAGCACCATGGCGAGGGCGGTCTCACCCACGATCAGCACCTTGCGGAAGAGGGTCCCGGAGCGAAACTCGCTGACGCCGCGGCTGGCTTCCTTGAGCACCTCATGCAACGAAATCCTGGAGGCCTGAAGCGCCGGGGCCAAACCAAAGGTAATCCCGGTGATTAATGCCAGCCCCAGGTTGAAGCCCAGAACGCGGAAGTCAAGGCCGATCGGTTCCAGCGCCGGCAGGTTGGGAGAAATGAAAGCCACCAGCAGGTCCTTGCCCCAGCGCGCCAGAGCCAGGCCGAGGAGCCCTCCCAGCAAAGCCAGGAGGGTGCTCTCCGTGATGAGCTGTTGGACGATGCGGACCTTCCCCGCCCCCATGGCCTGCCGCACCGCAATCTCTTTTTGACGCGTGGCTGCGCGGGAAAGCAGCAGATTGGCGACGTTGACGCAGGCAATCAGCAGCAGGAAGCCCACCGCACCCAGGAAGAGCAGCAGCGAGAGCCGGAATTTCTCGGCGATCTGCTCATGCCAGGGTGAAAGCACCACGCTTTTCTTTTGGCCTTTTCTCAACGTCGACTGCAAAATCATGTCGAGTTCCGAACGCGCCGCGGCGAGGCCCACGGCGGGCTGGAGCCGGCCAATCACGCGCACGATCCGAAACGGACCCTCCCCCGACTCGCTCTCCGCCAGCGGCACCCAAACGCCATAATCGATCCTGAACTTATCGGGGATGACGAAGGTGGCGGGAAGCACTCCCACCACCGTATAAGCCTTGTCATCCAGGGTCAGCGTTTTGCCGACCACGGAAGGGTCGCCCCCAAAACGCCGCTGCCAAAGAGCGTAACTGAGGATCGCTACGGCTGGACCGCCGGGACGGTCTTCCTCGGGAAGGAAAGCCCGCCCCACGATGGGGTGAGCGCCCAGGATGGAGAAAAACGACAGACTCGCCGAGCCGCAGTTAACTCGCTCCGCCCCACCGTCGCCGGTAAGGTTCGCCTGAAAACTGATGTAGGCGGCAATTTGGCTCAGGCTTTTGCTCTGATTCTTCCACGCCGTGAATTCCCGGTTGCCGGCAAAAGGATTCACCCCATAGGTTTCCAGGTTCTCCTGGACATAAACCAGTTCCTCCGGGTGCGGATAGGGCAAGGGACGCAGAAGCACTGCGTTGAAGACGGTAAAGATTGCGGTGGTGGCGCCAATGCCGAGCGCTAAGGTCAGGACGGCAACGGCCGTGAAGCCGGGGTTCTTGGCCAGCATGCGCAAACCGAACTTTAGGTCCTGAAGTAATGTGCTCACCTGGCGCCTCATATCGGTCTATCGGGTCATCGGGTCATCGGGCCATTGGGGCATCGGGTCATAGGCTCATTGGGTCATTGAGTCATTGGGTCATTGAGTCATTAAAAACTGAAAATCGAAATTCGGTGGTCGGCTCCCGAGTTTCGCGGTTTGACCTTCGACCTTCAAGTTTCGGGTTTCGAGCTTCCAGTTTCGGGTTTCGACCTTTGAGTTTCGTGGCATATCCGTGCTGGGTCTCCGAGGTCAAATAAGCACGGGGGATACCATTGTCGAAAGGCATGTAACCCTATGCCATAAAAGGGGTTAAATTGAAATTCGGGGACTGCGTGGGGCGGGGTAGTGTCCGCTTTTGGGATTAGGCTTGGCGATAACGGACAGGGCGTGGGGATCGGGTCATCGGGTCATCGGGTCATTTGGCCATCGGGCCATCGGATCATCGAGCCATCGGGTCATTGGATCATTGGGTCATCGGATCATTGAGCCATTGAAAAAAGAACCAGGAAACTGGAAATTCGTGACTAGAAGCTTGATGGCCGAGCCGCGAGTTTCGAGTTTCCTGACGCTGCGCGCAGCGCCTTGGACTGCGGCGGCTCGACGCCGCTTTGCAATCTGGCAGGCCGGGATTACATTGGGTGGGCGGGGAGGTCGAGCGCTCCATCTGGTTGTGATTTCGAACCAGAAGGAGGAAGAAAGCGGCGTCGAGCCGCCGCAGTCCAAGGCGCTCCGCGCTCCGGGCCGTTTTCCCCACCTGCCACCTACGACCTACCACCTACGAGGACAGGATACGGGGCGGCAAATTGCCGATTGACGATTTTGGATTGTCGATTAGCGATTGGCGATTTTCGGACTCTTCACTCGTCCCTCATCACTCTTCACTCGATCTTTGGTCCTTCGCCCTAACGGAGCATCACATCGACAACCTCCCGGGTCTCCTGACTAAAGCGCCGGAATTCATCTTCCGTCAGCAAACCCAGGCGCTTCATGATAGCGATTTGAGTCCAGGCGGTTGAGCGGCGAATGCCATCGAAGGCTTGAGCCAACTCTCTATCTCGTCGTTTGAGTACCGCCCAGATTTCCAAATATTTTTCATGGGAGCCCTTGGTCCGGTTGGAATTGACGCGTTCGAGCTCCGCCAGGATTCGCTCGCAGAAGCGCTCTAGGACCTCCTGGTGTATCTGCCGGAAAAGTTTCCAATCAGACTCTTTGATTTGGCGCATCATTGCTTCCCTCAACCCCTAACACACGCGGTTAGCTGCCGCACACCATCACGACAAGGGGGTCTGCTGCTTTTTTTCCCTCTCGAACTGCTCAAGGTTTGATTTGAGTGTTTCCAGGGTCGCCGAAGGGCCTTTCGTTTCAATCAGATTCAGGGCCATGCGCAGCCACTTCTCCGCTTCCTCCAACCGGCCCCGCGATTGACAGATTTGGCTCAGGTTGTTGTAGCTGATGGCAAGTTTAAGTTCGTCCCCCAGCCGTTCAGCGATCTCGATGGCCTTGCGCAACCACTTTTCCGCTTCCTCCAATCGCCCCTGGGAATTGTAGATCATGCTCAGGTTGTTGTAACGAATGGCAAGACTCGGAACATCGCCCAGCTTTTCAGCGATCTCGATGGCCTTGCGCAACCACCTCTCTGCTTCCTCGAACCGGCCCCGGTCGTAGTAGATCTGGCTTAGGTTGTTGTAATCGACGGCAAGATTCGACTCGTCCCCTTGCCGTTCAGCGATCTCGATGGCCTCGCGCAGCCTCCTCTCCGCTTCCTCTAATTGGCCCCGTGCTTTGTAGATCTGGCTCAGGTCACTGTAGTCTATCCCCAAAGAGGTTTCGTTCTGAAGCTTCTGATCAATCTCCATCGCTTGCCGAGTAGATTCCTCCGCCTTCTCGAGTTGACCCGTTTGCTGATACGCGCGGGAAAGCCAAGTCTTCGCTTGGCTATCTCCCTGCTGGAGCCCGAGCCTTGCGAATATATCCTCGGCCTCGTGAAGGGTGTCGAAGGCTTCCTGTGCCTCATGTCGATTTACGTGCAGGCGACCGATGTCCAGGAGAAGGTTGGCGATGGCATTTTCATCCGGTGGAGTTTTCTTCCTGTAGACAGCCAACTGCCGAAGTTTTTCTTCCAGATCCCCGGACCACCGCCCAGAGGGCGCGCTTTGCTGCCAGCCGCTGGCATCCCGTGGCCCCAGCGCTTCTGTGGCGTCAGCGAACTGCGCCATGCCGGACCGAAAGGACCAGAAATCCGGCGAATTCTGCATGAGATACGGCACTGTCTCCGGATCAAGCCAAAAAAGGGCGCAAAGGCTCCGATCGTGAAACAACTCACGCCGAAAGTTCAAGAGTTGGGAGATGGGCGCAACCTCCGAGTTGTTCCCGCCCGTTTGCGCGCGAATCAGTTCCGGCAAGCCATGAATCAGGTAGAGGCCTGACGCCTGGGGCGGCACGTGGTCAAAATAGTCAAACAGGTCAGGGATGAGGACCCGATAAGTGGGTGGCTCCGTGCTCGCGTCGCGTTCCGCCAGGACTACTCGTTCTGTGCCCATACCATGCGGGGATAGAGCCTGCGCGATGGCAGCTTCCACAGCCTCGATTCTCAGGCGATTGTTGCAGACCGCAAAGTAAATGCAGCCATGCTTGGAAGCGTCCAGCGTTACCGCAATCTCCGCAACGGCTCGCCGGTCCGCATCGCTAAGAAGCGTTGCCGTAACGGGGTTACGCTCCGATTCCGATGAGCTTGTGGACAATGGGGTTAACTTCATACCATCCCGGGCTATTGGGGTACTCCAGAATAAACAGATTGTGGAGGAGGTTCAACAAGGGTTCCTCCACACGGTACCTCAGCTCCTTGGATTCGTGGACCTTGTGCAGTATCTCGACATACTCATCTCGGGTCAGGCTGAAGCTGTATTCCGTTCGCAGTTCGTCCACGGCCTGCTCGACATGCTCGTGCTTGATGACGTTGGCTTTGGCCACCAGCGCCCGGCTGGCAGACCCTTGAATAATCCTTACCAATTCGCGGACCACTCCTCCGCTCATTTCCACCGCGTGGTCGAGCGCCCTCGATTCAATGAGCTGGCGTTCCATTCGCCTCTCCACGATTTCCCGCATTTTCGCCCACCCGCGCTCGTTCCGCTCGCCGGATTTTTCATTGATTTTGAAACTGGGCAAGGGAAATTGCTTACTAAAGTTCTGCTTGACCACGTTGTACTGCCCCGAATACAGCAAGGAGGTCGGCACGGTAAAGATGATTTTGCACTCGGGCTGGGTAAGAATGGGGCCCTTGGTGGAAAAGAGGTCCATGGCCACATCCACGGTCGGCTTGTCCAGGTCTTCCAGAATCAGCAGGACTTCTCGCCCCCCAGCATCGGGATGCGTCTCGATGGCCCGGATAATCCGGTTGATGAATTCAATGAGCTGCGGAACCCTCGGCTCAACCTTCTGCCGGAACTCGCGCTTGTCTTCAAATCCAGTCTTCAGAAGGCCTTTGGCATTCAGGAACCAGGCGCCGATGCCCGCTTCGACTTTGACGGCCGCTTCGTCGGCTTTGGTCGTTATCCGTGACACGTCTGCTGACCAGTTATCAAGGTCCGCTTTCAGCTTGGAGTCCAACCAGCTCTCACCTGCCTCGTAAAGGCGGTGACCGATCGCAAGCAACAAATCCGTGTAGGTGAGGTCAGCAACGTTCAGTTCGTCTTTGATCGAGAACTTGACGACAAGGAAGGTCTTCTGGATCTCTGCATCGCAAGCCAATTTGCTCAAGGTCGAGGTCTTTCCGGAGCCCCGATGCCCGCTAAACAGAATCTTGGTGTCCGTGGAATTGTTGATGAGGTAGATCTTGATCGCTTCTTCGGGACTGTCCGGCCTCTCTACGTACCAACCCTTGTGCTTTTCATCCAAGGATTGCATGGGATCGAAATAGCCGATGACTTGTTTCAGGTATGAAGCCTTCATACGATGCTGCCCTCCTCTGCTATGTCCCAACCCGCACGGGCAGATAGACTCCGGTTATTTTGACCTGTGCCTCTCATGACGTCAACCTGTTCCTCAACTGCGAGCGATGCTATGAGCTGGTAGCCACGGTCAGCGTATTTCTGACCGTGGGCTTTTTTTGATGCACGATACCCCAAGGGCAATCGCACGCAGTCAATCTGAATCAGGCATCGACCACAACCAGAAGAACCCACGGTCAGAAAATCACTGACCGTGGCTACCCCCCTTGACCATTAGGTCCAGCATCGCCTCCGCACGGCCTCGCGCGCAGATTGACCGCATATCGGAGGGCAGTGGCTAGTGGGGAAAAAAAGCCGGTCCGAAGTCCGGGGTCATAAGGGCAGTGGTTAGTGGTTAGTGGCTAATGGTTAGCGGCGAGAAAAACAGTCCGGAGTCCCGGGTCCGACGACAGAGGACATGTGATGCGGCCATGGCGCCTACGCGGAAAGCACGGCTTGGGGGTGCTTCTTGGCGATGGTGAGCAATTTGAGAGCGGCGGTGTCCGGGTGTCGGACCCCCTGCTCCCAGCTTTCTACGGTATTGGCACTGACGTTGAGAAACCGGGCGAAGAGGGCCTGACTGGCATTGAGCGCCAGGCGAATTCTCCTGATTTCCGCCGGCTTGAGAGGCCTCGGAGGGGGAGGGATTTCCTTCGTTCGGAGGTTTAGAGGTTTGCCCTGCTCGTAGGCGCCGGCGTCCGCCAGGGACTGGCGCAAATCGTCAAAAATCTTCACCCGGATTTTTTTTGCCATATTTAAATCCTCTTCAATTCTGCGACCATTTGCCGGAGGGCTGCACGTTCTTGAGAATCCAAATCTTCTTGTTCATCCTTATCGAGCAAAATCAACAAATGGATATGATCACGGCGCTCCAGATACAGATACCAGTACCGAAATCCTCCGCGCTTTCCTTTCCCCCGCCCGGGGTTGCCGCTCCGCGCCTTGCGTATTCCACCCAGTCCTTGAACCATGCTTCCACGCTCGGGATTCGCGAGCAAGTCATCCTGAATGGCACTCAGGACTCCCTCCGCGTAGTCACCCGCCAACTCTCGTAAACGCCGTGTGAAGGCTGCCGATTCGATGAATACCACATAGTGGGATATACCACGTTGTCAGATGCAAGTCAAGACCCGTAACGAGTGGCACGAAAGCAGCGCGGAGTTATGTCGCGCCGAGCGGCATGACTCCGCGGCTTTTCGTCATCGGGTATTAATTGGCACGTGCTGGATATCATTATTAGGAACCGCAGAGTAAGGCAAACTGCACCTGACTCTGCGCTGCTTTGGTTCTTGCTTCCAACTCCGAGGGGGGACTCCGGGATGGAGATTCGTGGTTTCTACGAAGCGGGTAGCCACGGTCAGCGTATTTCTGACCGTGGGCTTTTTTCATGCACGATACCCCAAGGGCAATCGCACGCAGTCAATCTGAACTAGGCATTGACCACGGCCAGAAGGACCCACGGTCAGAAAATCACTGACCGTGGCTACCCCGCTTTGGGGGAGCGGTCTTTGGAGTGATGAATGTCAAAGATTGACATAGCATCCATTTTCCGGTAATTTCGAGACGTGGAGCCGCTCAACGCCACACTCGGGGGATAAGGGATGGGTCAGATGAATGTGTCGATTACGGATCGTCTCGCCGGATATGTTCGCAAAAAGGTGAAGAGCGGGCGGTACAACAACGCCAGCGAGGTGGTGCGGGATGCCTTGCGGAGGATGGAAGATGAGGACGCCCGAGCCCTGCGCCTGGCCAGTCCCAGCGCCGAGGATATTATCTCGGACCTGACCGCGGAACAACTCGCCGGCATTCGCCAACGTGTCCGGGCCGGCATCGAAGCAATCGATGCGGGGGAATACACGGAATATGAGGGGCGCGAAGGACTGAAGAAACTGGCGGACGGGGCGAAGGCGAGGGGGCGTAAGCTTCTGGCCCGGGAAGCCTCCGGCCAATGAGGCGCTATCGGGTCAGCAAGGACGCGGAGCGGGATCTGGACGAGATTTTTCTGTATTGGGCAAAGCGCGCCGGGCTGAAAGCGGCAGACCGCCTGATGGACAGCATCACGGAGCGTTTCTGGCTGCTGGGCGAATACCCCGACGCCGGCAGGTCCGCGGAGGACATCGCCCCCGGGGTGAGATGCTTTCCAGCCGGGAAATACCTGATCTACTACCGCCCTACCCGGCGAGTCACAGATATTTTGCACATCTTCCACGGCGCTCAGGATCAGAAACGGGCATTCGAGAAGGCAACAAGGCGTTGAAAGCGCTGCGTTACAACTCTGGGGATCGGGAAGAGGAACCCCGGTCCGGTGATCGGGTCATCGGATCATCGGTTCATCGGACCATTTGAACAATCCCGTAATTGAACCGCTCGCCCAGGACCTGAATACATCGTGTTGACGTTCTCTGGCCCACCGTGTACCCTGAATCTGTTAGCTCAAGAGGTGCTATGAGTACCAAGACTCGAGATTTAACCTGGGCCAATGTGGACGTGAATGACGACGCCGAAATGAAGGGATTCCGGCGGCAAGAGGACCAGAAGGCACGCGAGCGTGCTCAAGAAGCAGTCAGGCGGTTGCAGGAACAAGGAATTATGGACGTGCACGGGCGGCGGGTTCGTAAAGACCGTCCCGCCGACATGCGCGGGGATTCCGAGTGCGACCTCGGATGATCGTGGTTGCCGGCCCGCCAGGAAGCGGCAAATCTTCTGTCTTTCCCGTTGCCCAAACGGGAGTCGATCACTTCAATATTGACGACCGTGCCGCCCAATTGAACGGCGGCTCCTACCGGAACATCCCACCCGAAATCCGAGCTCAATCCAACCGGGAATGCGAGATTTTCATTGAGGAGCACATTCGTGGTCAAATGAGCTTTGCGGTGGAGACTACATTGCGGACGCGCAAGACGCTGCAACAGGCACGGCTCGCACGGGAAATGGGCTTCCGACTGGAGATGATCTTCCTGGCGCTCGACCGTGTCGAGGACAACATTGAACGCATTGCGATGCGGGCCGATGCCGGGGGCCACTCGGCCTCACCGGGCCGCATTCGAGCCACCCACCGGGCGAGCCTGGGGAATCTTCCGGCCGCATTGCGGGAGTTTGATCGCGTCTGGGTGTATGACAACACTCAGCTTGGAAACCCGCGGCTGGTGTTGGTAACAGAAGAGGCAGAGATTCGCACGGTCCCCGAACACCCGCCAAGTTGGCTGAGACAGACACTGAAGCAAACGGAATTCGACTTCGAGAGTCAGTCTCTGCCCCCGCAGAGCGAGTAACCCTGGCCACCGCCTCGTGATGGGAAACAGGAAATTGGAAATCTGATAATCGAAAATCGGAGTTCGAAAGTCGCCGGGCCGGGTGCTGGTTGCCTTTTCTAATTTCGAGTTTCAAGTTTCCAGTTTCGAATTTCGCTTTTCAATGACTCAATGATCCGATGACTCGATGACTCAATGATCGAAGGGCCAAATGACCCGATGGCTCGATGGCCAAATGATCCGATGAACCGATGGCCCGATCCCCTCATTCGTATCTGAGCGCCACGATGGGATCGACCTTCGTCGCTCGCCGTGCCGGAATGTAGGTGGCGACAAAGGCGACGGCGGCCAGCATGGCAGCGACGGCGGCAAAGGTAAGCGGGTCAGACGCCTTCACGCCAAAAAGCAAGCTGGCGAGCAGGCGGGCGAATCCCAGCGCTCCGGCGATGCCGATGACGACGCCCAGCAACACAAGAAACATGCCCTGTTTCACGAGCAGGCCGAGCACTTGCCGCCGCGTCGCTCCCAATGCCATGCGAATGCCCACCTCCTGCGTCCGCTGGGACACCGACAGCGAAAGAACGCCATAAATTCCCACCGAGGCCAGGGCCAGGGCCAGCAAGCCGAAGATGCCGAGCAGCAGCGCCCCCGCCCGCGGAGCCCAAAGTCCCTGGTCCAGCAGCTTTCCGATGGTCGTCACGCCGATCAGCCCCAGGTTGCAGTTGAGCGACTGCACCTGCTCACGCACGGCGGGCAGGACGGCGTCCGGATTTCCCGCGGTCCGCACGTGGAGAACCGCGACGGGCGAATAATCCTGGGTGATGGCCAGATAGGCGACGGGTTCGGGATCCTCGCCCACGGCAAATTGCCACGAATCCCCCACTTCGCCCACCACTTCCAGCAGTTGGAGGTCGCCGATGAAATGGAATCTTTTGCCAATCGGATCCGCGCCGGGCCAGAAGTGGCGCGCCATGGCGTGATTCACGATGGCCACGCGTTGGGTTTCCTTTTGGTCGAAATCAGTGAAGGTCCGGCCGCGCAGCAGGGGGATGCCCTCGGTTTGAAAATATCCGGGCGAAACATCGTTGAGGGAGGTCAAGGTGCCGCGCTGGCCGCTCTTCTCGTCTTCGCCTTCCAGAAAGATGGTCCGGGCCAGGCCGCCGCCGAGGGGAAAGTTGGAGGCCACTGCCGCCGATTGCACTCCGGGAACGGAAACGGCCCGCTCCATGGCGTCACGGTAGAACTGTTCGCCCCGATCCTGGTCGTAGTGCATCGATCCCAAATCAAAACCCATGAGAAAGAGTTTTTTGGCTTCAAACCCCGGGCTGAGGCCTTCCGCATAATTCAGGCTGCGGAGGAACAATCCGGCTCCCACCAGGGCCACGAGCGCCAGAGCCATCTCCGCAATCACCAGACCATGGCGGAGCCGGCTGCGGCCCCACACCATGCTGCCGCCGCGCCCGCCGGTGTTGAGCGTCTCGATTAAATTCGGGCGCGCCACCTTCCATGCGGGAACCAATCCAAATAGAATGGCCGTCAGCACCGTAACCCCCAAAGTGAACGCCAGCACGCGCCCATCGAGCGACAGGGCGAGGTCCGAATCCTGCAAAAAGGCGGGACGGTTGGACCAGAGGACCATCCGGCCCCATTTTCCGATCAATAAACCCACGCCGCCGCCGAGCAGCGAAATCAGGAAGCTTTCGGTGAGCGATTGACGCACCAGCCGCCAGGATCGGGCGCCCAGCGCGGCGCGCAGACACATCTCCTTTTCGCGCCGGGCCGCCTGCGCCAGAAGGAGGTTGGCCAGGTTCACACAAGCAATCAAGAGCACCAGCCCGACGATTCCCATCATCATGCCGGCCACCGTTACGAGCTGCTGGTGCTGATTGATGCCCATCACCGCATTGGCCAGGGGGGCCAGCGCGGCGCTGCGTCCGGCGTTTTCCTTGGGGTACTGCGCGGCCAGGCGGGCGGCGATGGTCTCCACGGCCGATTCGGCCTGCCCCACCGTCACCCCCGGCTTCAGGCGGCCAAAACACTGGAAATCGAGGAATCGGCGGTTCTGAAAGTTCTCCTCAATGAACCCCGCAAGAATCTGCGTGTGCATGCTGACGGGGACCCAAATCTGGTCGGGGCTGGCGAATAGAAATGTCCCCTTGAATTGCGGCGGCGTCACCCCTATGACCTTGAAACTGTTGCCGTTAAGGGTCATTTGCCGGCCGAGGACATTGGGCGCGGCGCCGAACTCGCGCGTCCAAAGGCCGTAGCTGATGACGGCAACCGTGTCGCCGCCGGGATGCTGGTCCTCGTCAGGACGAAATGTCCGCCCCACGACGGCGTGGACGCCCAGCACGTCGAAGTAGTTGGCGGTCACCAACGCTCCCTCAAATTGCTTGGGTTTTTCGCCCCCACTCAGGGTCAAACCGGTGCCCTGAAACGCCGCTACGCCGGAAAAGACGTCCGCCTGGCGCGCGTAATCCTGGAAGTTAGGGAAGGAGATTCCCAGCCGCGTGGCGTTGCCCAAGGCGATCATGGTCTTTTTGTCGACTGTGTCCAACTGCACCAAGTGGGCGGCGTCGGCGACAGGAAGAGGATTCAGCAGGACGGCGTTTACAATCGTAAAAATCGCCGTGTTGGCGCCAATCCCCAGCGCCAGCGTGAGGACGGCGACCACCGTGAAGCCCGGATTCTTCACCAGCATCCGCAGGCCGTATTTCAGGTCTTGAAAGAAGGCGCCCATGGCCCTCCTTTATCGGACATTATGTCGATTTTTGTCCGCCCCTAGGTCGATCGGGTGATCGCCCTGCCCTCGGGAATGTCGGGCATGATTGGGGAGTAGCGGAATATCCACAATCGAGTAGGCACCCCCCCCAATCACACCATCACAAAATTAAAAAATGGCTCGATGACCCTAGAAACCGATGCTCGATAACTTCATTCCAGCCGAATGCGGTTGAAGGCGTCCCATTGCGACATGTCGGAGAGAATGACCTTGTCGCCAGGTTCCAAGCCGCCCACGATTTCGACGGAATTCACCGAAGCGCGGCCCAGCTTCACCTGCACGCGGCTGGCGAGGTTGCCGCCCTCGTCGAGGCGGAAGATTCCCACGGTGCTGTTGGGCTGGCCGAATCCGGGACGGCCAACGTAGACAACGTCGGCGAGATTTTCAATTTCAATGGTGCCCTCCACGCTCAGGTCAGGGCGCGCGCCGGGTGGAAGCGCAGCATCCAGTTTCACGTCCACGGTTACGCTGCCTTCCACCACGGAGGGATCAACCCGCGTCACGTGGCCGGGAATAATTCCATTGTGCGTGTCGATGGAGGCCCGCTGGAGCGGCATCACATCTTTGGCCTGGGTCTCGGGGATTTTCAATTGCGCCTTCAGGCGCGTGGGCTGCACCACCTTGGCGAGAGCGGTTCCAGCGGCGACGCGCTGGCCGACTTCCACGGAAAGTTCCTGCAAAACGCCATCCGCTCCCGCGCGCACGTGGAGAAGAGATTCGAGTTGGGATTTCTTCAGCTGATAAAGCGCGCGCATTTGTTCCACCTTCGCCTGTTGCTCATCCAATTGCGCCTTGGCGGAGGCGGCGCTTACGGCCAGGCGTTCCTTTTCAATTTGGCTTTTCGTGGCCAGGGATTCCTCCGTGGCGCGCGTTACCTTGGCGTTCAGTTCCGAACCCAAGCCGCGCTTGGCGAGCTCCACGTCGCGGTCGGCATTAAGCTGGGCCACGGTATAGTCCGATTGCACGGTGGCCGCCTGGGCTTTCTGGTCGAGTAACGTGCTGTCGAGTTGTGCCTTTATGGTGTTGTATTGCGCCTCGGCAGCCTTCAGTTGCCATTCGGCGTCAAGAGTGGCTTGCTCCTGCTCCGGGTTGGTCAATTCCATCAGCACGGTATTCGCTTGAACCGGTGAGCCGGGAAGGAGAAGCCGCCGCACCACGCGCCCGTCAGTGGGGGCAGGCACCACAAGAATGTCTTCCGGGACGAGGCTGCCCAGTCCGCGAACTTCCAACAGCATGGGGCCGCGCTTTACCGTGTCAACCCACACCGTAGCCTTGTCCACACTCGGAGGGGCGGGCTTGAGGCGGGAAACAGCAAACGTCACTGAGCCGATGGCGAGCAGGCCTACCAGAATATAAACTACTCGGCGGATCCGTCGCTTCCGGATAGCGTCCTCACGCGGGATATCCATTTTAAAGTCTCCGAGACAACCTAAGCACGGGGCATACCATTGTCAGATTGTATCTAAATCTACGGCAAAAAAGGGGTTAAAAGGAGAATCGAAAGGTGCCCGGGCGGGGGAGTGTTCGATTTTGGGATTAGGCTTGGCGATAACGAACAGGGCTGGGGGATCGGGCCATCGGGCCATCTTGCCATTGGTTCATCGGATCATCGGGTCATTGGTTCATTGAAAACCGAAACTCGAAATTCGCCGGGTTGCTCGGAGATTGGTTCCTCAAGTTTCGAGTTTCGACCTTCGCTTCCTATCGCTCAATCAGCAAATGACTCGATGGCCCGATGAGCAGATGACCCGATGCCTCGATGGCCCGATTTCTTCACTCATACCTCAGCGCCACCATGGGATCCACTTTCGTTGCCCGCCGCGCGGGTATGTAGCATGCTGCCAGCGCCACCAGAACCAGCAGGCCCGCAACCCCGGCGTAGCTGAGGGGATCATGGGCACTGACTCCGAAGAGCATCTTCTCCATCAGTCGTGTCAGCGCGAAGGCGGCCACCACGCCGATGGCCACACCCACCAGCGCCATCTTTGCACCTTCGCCCAAGACCATCCGCAGCACATCACGCTGCTCAGCGCCCAGCGCCATGCGGATGCCGATTTCATGGGTCCGCTGGCCGGCGAGGTAGGAGATAACGCCGTAGATTCCAACGCAGGACATAACCAGCGCGAGCGCGGCGAAAATCCCGAGGAGAATCATGGAGAACCGCCGCGCGGCCAGCGACTCGGAAATGACTCCGTCCATGGTCTCAGTGTTGTACATCACCTGCTCACTATTAAGGTGGGATAGGGTCCGCCGAATTTCGCTCACACGCGCCAAGGGTTGACTATTTGTCCGAACCGCCACCGCAACTCCATTCGCCACTAGTGGTACGAATTGGTCCGGAAGCTGCGCTATGGGGAAATAGCACTGGGCCTGCAAAAGGGTCGTGGGGTTCTCGTCCAGACCCCACTGTTTCACGTGCCCAACGATCCCGACAATCTCCGCCGCAGTGTTCAGGATTTCGAAGTTGATGCGTTTGCCGATGGGATTCTGCCCGGGGAAATAAAGCTGGGCAAAGCGCTCATCAATGACGGTCACCAACGCAGAGTGCTCGTTGTCCTGCGGCAGGAGGAAGCGCCCGCGCTGAAGCGGAATCTTCATGACTTTCAGATAGTCCGGCTGGACAAGGTAGAAGAGCGACGACTTCATATCGCCCTGGCTCGAAGGTTTGGGTTGGCCTTCCAGCCAGAAGGGCAGATCGGAATCGCCGCCCATGGGATGGGATCCCGCCGAGAGGGATGCCGCCTCAATCCCGGGCGTGGCCTCAAGGCTGTCTTGAATCTGGCGCCAATGGGCCCGAATGGCCTCCGGGGACTTGATCGTGGAGGGAAACGACATGTCGAACGTCAGGACGTTATGGGGATCGAATCCGGGGTCGACCCGCCAGAGTTTGGTAAGGCTGCGAATCATCAGTCCGGCGCCAGCCAGCAGAATCAGCGCCAGCGCCATTTCCACGACCACGAAAACCCTCTGGGCACGGTGACGCGTGCCGCTTCCCCCGCGCCCTCCTTCCTTCAGCGTTCCCTGAAGATCGCCGTGCGAATTCTTGAGCGCCGGGGCCAAGCCGAACAAAATTCCCGCCAGCAAGGAAGCGGCAAACATGCACAACAGCACGCGCCCGTCCAGATGGACTTCCTCGGCTCGCGGCAGCGCCTCCGGAAGTATTTGGAGCGCTCCCTGCAGCCCCCAGGAGGCAAGCAGCAGGCCCAGGCCACCGCCGGCCAGCGCCAGGAGGGTGCTTTCGGTGAGAAGCTGCCGGACCATGCGCCCCCGGGTGG
>Ga0326728_10004942_pt1 | contig 38571 bp, 27 predicted proteins | sample MB3enrmetagenome_FD_207602 | JGI IMG/M metagenome (GOLD analysis project Ga0326728, IMG submission 207602) | Lab enriched peat soil microbial communities from McLean, Ithaca, NY, United States - MB31MN | ecosystem: Environmental > Terrestrial > Soil > Wetlands > Peat | place: USA: New York... | reverse complement strand
GAACTCGAAATCGGGTGGGCGGGGCAGGGTGAGGATGACAAACTACACCTGTCGACGCGGCCTTCGGTGAAATTTCACGGCAACATGCGGGTGGCCATTGCGGAGGCGCGGACGCTGGTGGAATCGGGCGGCCGGGTGGCGTTTTTCGCATCGTCGACGGGCGAAGTAGAGCGCGTGGCGGACATCCTGAACGAGTATGGAGTTTCCTACCAGCTCGGGCTGGAGCAGAACGAATCGACGCCCGCGTATCTGGCCGAACGGGCCTACATGGCGGGTGACGCCGCCAGCATTTACTTGATCAAAGGACGGCTGCGGTTCGGAACATCGTTCCATGATTCAAACCTTGTAGTATTTGGGTCGGAAGACCTCTTTGAAGCCTCCGAGATGGTGGCGCGCGCGCCGGCCTCGAAGGCCGCGCTGGCCACCTTTTCGGCCGATCTGATCGACCTGAAGCCGGGCGACTACGTAGTCCACAAAGATCACGGCGTGGCGCAGTACCTGGGGCTGCGGGAGATCGCGCAAGGGGAAGCCAAGGGCGATTACATGTTGTTGGAATACGCCCAAGGCGCCAAACTGTACGTACCGCTGGCGCGCATGGACCTGGTGCAGCGGTTCCGCGGAGCGGGCGAGGCACAGCCGGCGCTGGACCGGATGGGCGGCGCCACCTGGTCGCGGACCAAGACGCGCATCAAGTCGCGGATGCGCGACATGGCGGACGAGCTGTTGAAGCTGTACGCCGCGCGCAAGACCGCCGAGGGCTTCCAGTTTTCGCCCGACAGCAACTGGCAGCGGGAGTTTGAAGACGCCTTCGAGTTCACCGAGACGCGCGATCAAGTCACGTCGATTCAAGAGATTAAGCGCGACATGGAGAGCCCGCAGCCGATGGATCGGCTGCTCTGCGGGGACGTGGGGTACGGCAAGACCGAGGTGGCGATGCGCGCCGCTTTCAAAGCGCTGGGAGACGGGAAACAGGTGGTGCTGCTTGCTCCTACAACTGTCTTAGCATTTCAGCACTTCGAGACCTTCAAACGGCGATTCCAGCCGTTTCCGGTTCGGGTGGACATGTTCAGCCGCTTCCGCACCGCCAAAGAGCTCAAGGCTGGCCTGGCGGATCTGGCGGAAGGCAAGGTGGATATCGCGGTCGGGACGCACCGGCTGCTGTCCCAGGACGTAGTGTTCCGCGACCTTGGGCTGGTGCTGGTGGACGAGGAGCAGCGTTTCGGGGTGAAGCACAAAGAGAGGCTGAAACAGATCAAGAAATGCGTGGATGTGATCAGCATGAGCGCCACTCCGATCCCTCGTACACTACACATGTCGTTATTGGGGCTGCGGGACATGTCGGTGATCGAGACTCCTCCCAAAGACCGGCTGTCGATCCACACCGTGGTAGCGCCTTTCCATCCGGAATTGATCCGCTCGGCGCTGGAATTGGAACTGGCTCGGGGCGGGCAGGTCTACTTTCTGCACAACCGTGTGGACTCCATCTGGACGCGGGCGGCGATGCTCCAGGAACTGGCGCCGGCGGCGCGGATCGGGGTGGGCCACGGGCAGATGGGCGAGGCCGACCTGGAGAAGACCATGCTGCGGTTCATGCGGCGGGAGTTCGATATCCTAGTTTGTACGACAATTATAGAAAATGGCCTAGACATTCCGCTGGCGAATACTATGCTGGTAGAAAACGCGGAGCGCTACGGGTTGTCGGAGCTGTACCAGTTGCGCGGCCGGGTGGGGCGGTCGAACCGGCGCGCGTACGCCTACCTGCTGGTGCCGCCAGATACGGAGTTGACGGAGATTGCCCGGAAGCGGCTGGCGGCGCTTAAGGAATTCAGCGACTTAGGGGCGGGATTCAAGATCGCGGCGCTGGATCTGGAACTGCGCGGCGCGGGAAACCTGCTGGGGGGCGAGCAGCACGGGCACATCAATTCGGTGGGATTCGATACCTATGTGCGGCTGCTGGACGAAACCGTGCGCGAACTCAAGGGCGAGGAGATTGTGCCGGAGATCCACTCGGCGTTGAACCTGGGTCTGGACATTCGCATTCCCCCGGAGTATATCGGCGACGAGAACCAGCGTTTGCGGGCGTACCGGCAGATCGCCAACGCAGGGGACGCGGAGGCGCGGGAGCGTGCCGAAACGGAACTGGAGGACCGTTATGGCACAGTCCCCGAGGCGGTGCGCAACCTGCTGGCGTACTCGGCGCTCAAAACGCTGGCCGAGCGGATCGGGGTGGAGGCTGTCGACCGGCGCCATAACGTGTTGACAATAAAGTTCCACAAGGAAACGCGGGTGGATCCGGGGCGGCTCATGAACTTGGTGGGGAAAACCCGTGGGGCGCAGTTCACTCCGGCAGGCGTCTTGCTATTGCCAGTGGACGGGCAACTGCCGGCGGGCGAGATTCTGGCGCATCTGGGGGAGAAGCTCGGGCAGTTGCAGGCGTGAGGCGGCGTGCCGCGAGCGTCGCCGGAAGGGCGCGGGGTCGCGGTTCCGCGCCGGGTGTGTCGTGAACGAGGTGGATGGTAAAATGGAGATCCATACTATGTTTCGCCGGTTTGTAGTGCTCGTTTCCGCGGCGCTTCTGTGCGCGGCGCCCTTCGCGTTTGCGGCCGATACCAAGGTTGTCGAAGAGATCGCCGCCAAGGTCAACGGCGACATCATCACGAAGGGCGACCTGGACGACCAGAAGAAGATCCTGGAGCGGACGCTGCGCGAGGAACAGCACCTCACGGGCGCGGCGCTGGCGGCGGCCGTGCACGAACAGGAAAAAGATATTCTGGCCAACCAGATCAGCCAGCGGCTGCTGGTGCAGCGGGCCAAGGACCTGCAGATTTCCGTGGATGCGGACGTCAACCGGCGGCTGGCCCAGATGCAGGTGGAATATAAAATACCGGATACCGAAAAGTTCCACGACTTCATCCACCAGCAGCTTGGCGTAACGTTTGAGGACTACAAGCAGCAACTGACCGACATGATGCTGACGCGCCGGGTGATCGGCGGCGAGGTGGGGTCGAAGGTCAACATACCGGAACCGGAGCTGAAGAAATACTACGACGACCACCCCAGCGAGTTCGTGCGCAAGTCGGAAGTGTACATGAGCCAGATTGTGATTTCGACCGAGGGCAAGAACGCCGAGCAGATCGCCGCCGCCGAGAAGAAGGCCAAGGATCTGGTGGCGCGGGCCAACAAGGGCGACAAGTTCAGCGAGCTGGCATCGGAGAATTCCGACGACCCGGCGACGGCGCACGACGGCGGCGTATTGCCCCCCATCCAGCCCGACCAGTTGCGCGAGGACCTGAAACAGATCATTGCCAAGACCAAGAAGGGCCAGGTTACGGACCCCATCAAAACCCCGCAAGGTTTTTTGATTCTGAAAGTCAACGAGCGCTTCGAAGAAGGGATGGAACCGTTCGACGAAGCCAAGGACCGAATCCACGAGCTTTTGGCGGAGCCCAGGATGCAGCCCAAGATGCAGGAGTATCTGAACCGGCTGCGGCAGGAAGCCTACCTGGAAATCAAAGACGGTTACGTGGATACGGCCGCCGCGCCCGGCAAGGACACGCGCTGGCACGAAGTGGCGCAGATCAAGGCGCAGACCGTGACCAAGGAAGAAGTCATGGCCACGCGGAGCCGCAAGAAGATCCTGTATCTCCTCCCGGCCGGCAAGAAACCGACCCGGCCGCCGATCGACTCGACGGCGCCGGCGCCGATAACATCGGCATCGGCGTCGGCATCGGCGGCGGGCGCGCAGAAGCCCACTGCGCAGGCCGCGGCTTCGTCCAAGACCAAAGCCCCCAAAACCAAAGTAAAAAAGACCAAAGGCCAGAAGATTCAGGCCAAGCGGGCCAAGGCGGACAAGGTAAAAACGGAGAAGGTCAAGACCCAGCAGAGCAAGGCGGATAAGAAAGCCGCAAAGAAGGCCAGGACCAAGAAAACCGCGCCCGCGAAACCCGCGGCGACACACGGCAGAATCAAACCGGGCACGCTCAAACCCGACGAGACCAGTCCCGAAAAGCCCGGTCCCGACAAGGACAAACCCGGCCCCGACACGCCGGCTGCCACGCCGGCTCCGGTCAAACCATGAAATCTCCTTATGTAAACGAGCTGGAGCCCAACAAGATAATTACCACCAGCTTTCTGGTGCAATCCAAGGAGATCCGCCAGAAGAAATCGGGCGAGTTATATCTCTCGCTGATGCTGGGCGACCGCACCGGCGACGTGGACGCCAAGATGTGGGACAACGTGGCGGAGGTGGCCGACGAGTTCGACCGCGACGACTTCGTCAAGGTCAAGGGCCTGACCCAGGTGTACCACAACCGTCCGCAGTTGACGATCCACAAGCTGCGGAGGATGGACGACAGCGAGATCGACTTCGCGGACTACTTCCCGTCTTCGGCGCGCGATCCCGAAGAGATGTGGGTGGAGCTGCGCGCCGTGGTGGCGGACATCGGCAATCCGCACTTGAAGGCGCTGTTGGAGGCCCTGCTGAACGATGGCGACGTGGCGCAGCGGTACCGGCGGGCGCCGGCGGCGAAGAGCATCCACCACGCCTATCTGGGCGGGCTGATCGAGCACGTATTGTCGCTGTGCGCGCTGGCCAAGCTGGCGGCGGAGCATTACGCCGGCGTGGATCGCGACCTGCTGCTGGCCGGGGTGGTGCTGCACGACATCGGCAAGATTTACGAACTGAACTACGAGCGCGGCATCTCCTACTCGACCGACGGACAACTGATCGGACATATCGACATCGCCATGCGCATGGTGGCGGAAAAGTTGCAGGGGCTGCCGGACTTTCCGCCGCGCTTGAGGTCGCTGGTGGAGCACATGATTCTGAGCCACCACGGCCACCTGGAATTCGGGTCGGCGAAGCTGCCGCAGTTTCCGGAAGCGTTGCTGCTGCACTACCTGGACGATATGGATTCCAAGATGGAGTCCATGCGGGCGCTGATTGCCAACGACCGGCAAGTGGAAGGCTGCTTCACGTTGTACAACACGGCGCTGGAGCGTCCGGCGCTGAAGATGGACCGTTATTGGGAGGATGCGCCGGCGCCGAGACCCGCGGTGTCCGCTCCTCCGGCCGATTTCGATCCCGGCGCCCAGCGTCCGGAAGGCGCCAAGCCGCCGCCGGTGGCGCCGCCCGCGCCGAAGGAGCATCCGCTGTTTGCGCCGCGGTCCGATTCGCCGTTTGCCGGAAAACTGAAACAAGCGTTGAGTGCGGCTCCTCCGGAACAGGAATCCTGATGCCCAAGACCGCGCGCGACGTTCCTCCACCGCTCGAACTGCTCTGCCTGAAGGCGCTTTGGTCGCTTCGGGAAGGCAACGTGAAAGACGTGCAGCAGGTGGTGGCGCGCACGCGGCCGCTGGCGTATACCACCATCATGACCGTGTTGGAGCGCCTGGTGCACAAAGAGAAGCTGACCCGGCGAAAGAAAGGCCGGGCGTTTCTATACGCGCCCACGATGTCGGAAGACGCCATGCGCCAGGTCGCCGTACGGGAACTTCTGGACAGTTTCTTCAACGGCTCGGCGGACGATCTAATGCGGTTTTTAGGTGCGCCCAAGGCGGCCGCGGCGGCTGCTGCGACGGAGGCGCCGGCAGCGGAGGAACGGATCGATACAGTGCTCTTGTAGCAGGGCGAAACTGCGCGTTTTCGCCCCGTCCGAGTGCCTCCGCTTGTCCCGTGCGAGAAAGTCGGGGTAGACACTTTGCGCGCGCGAGGGTCGCTCAGCAGCTTGCCGCGCAGGAAAGTCCGGGGGGCGCGGGATATCCCATCCGCCGCTCGGGCCGCTGCCTTACGGTCATGGTTTCGGGCGGAGTGCCGACCGCGCCCCTACGCCCGCGTCAGATCCTCCGGCGCCTTGCCTAACTCCACGCTGGTCAACGTTACGATGGCTCCCGGTTCCACCAGCACTTCCAGCTTGCCGCCCGCCGGGCGCGGGCTTGGCTCGACCGAGTTCTCAAACAGCGGGCTGGCCGTCTCCAGATACCGGAACGCCGCGCCCCGCCACTTCACTTCCACCTTCTGGGCCACCGCCGAGCGATTCAGCAGAATCAGGGTCGTTTCGCCACCCGCGCCGCGGAACGCCGTCGCGAGCACGTGCGGGTTCGAACTCGCGGCCTTCACCCGCGTCATGCCCGCGCGCACACGGCGCGTGTACGCTCCGAAGATCCGCAACTGGTGACTGGATGCCACCGGCTTCAGCCCATGCTCCGCATCGGGCACAAACAGAGTGCGGGTCCATCCGTAAGACGGCTGAACCACGTTGAGCAGGGTCCAGCAATACATCACGCCGCACGCGTCCATCTGGGTCAGCACCTTGTGGTAGAGTTGCCCCATCGCCAGCGCCACGCGGTACGCGCGCGTCTGATATTCGCTGTTGTTGACGCACAGCTCCACGGCGAAGAACGGCTTATCCCCGGTGGCTTCCCGCAGCTCTGAAAGGCGCGCATCGAAGCCGTCGGGATCGTGAAAATAGTTCTGATAATCGTAGAGGTTCGATGCGGCGTAATCGATGGTCTTCCACACCGCCGCATCTTGCCGGAACGCTTTGGCGGCCGCCACGCCTCCGGTGGAGAACGGGGGGTTGTGCATGTGGATCTGGATGGCGCCGAATCCGGCGGCGTCCAGCCCGCGGCGCAGCCCCAGCGCCATCTTCCGCCAGTTCTCCGGCGATTGCGCCACTTCGTTCTGAATCCCTACGATCTCGGGAGCGTGCCCCGTCTTCTCTCGCGAAACCTGGCAATACCGCACCATGGCCTTCACATAAGGATCGATCTCGGGAGCTTCCGTCAGTTTGCCCGCGGCATCGCGCGTCCTGGCCCACGGTGGCAGTTCCCAGAACTCGAAGATCACCTTTCCACCCAGGCGCCGCACCCGCCGCATGTATGCGAAATCGCTGGTCTCGCAATTCGGAAAGTTGTCGCCGTAGTAGTGCGGCGAGGCATCCTCGGGCCGGTCCCAGTTGGTCATCTCGGGGTTGAGAAGCGCGCCGGTGGGATACTCGCGGTGCAGCAGCAGGTTGTACTCCGCCAGAATCCGCCACCACTCGCTGACGCCTTGCGGGCTCAACTCCGCGAAGGCGGGAGGCGTGGTGGTGCCGCCCCACCCCAGCATCTGCTGGAACCGCACCGCGTCGTCGACGTCCACCGTTGCCGCTTCCACGGCCGGTTGCGTCAACCGCCCGCGCACCGATCCATCCTCACCGGCGAAGGCCAGTTGGTGCCGGTTCACGTCCACCGCCGCGCGGGAAGCCAGCGCCTCTTTCCCGTTCAACAGAACCCGCACCGTCAACCGGTAATCGGCCACCACCGTGATGGCTTTCAGGTCGCCGCCATACTCGACCGTGGACTCCTCCCACAGGCCCTCCGGATGGCGGGCCGGACGCGCCTGCACCGGCGGCACCTTGCTCAGACCCGGCGAGTCGTAATAGCGCACCGCCAGCCGCGCCTGGCCGCCGCCCGCTTCCACCGTGAAGCCTGCTGACGGCCCGGTGAAGATCCATCGCAACCGCGGCTGCGCGCCGCTCCATTGGTCGATTTCCAGGGTGCGCTCAAACAGCGCGGGCAGCCACTCGGCGAAGTATTTTCGGGGCGGACCGGGCACGTTCCAGCGGGTCCGCGGCGAGGGGGCGCCGGGCAACTCGAACCTTTCGCCGCCGGCCGAAGACGCCTTCCACGGGGGCAGATCCACTTTGGCCGGGTTCGCCGGATTGGCGCGCTCCTGCGCCGCCGCCAGCGCCGATGCCGAGAGCACCGCTCCGGAAAACGCGCGCCGCGAAACCTTGTTCATCGAGCCTCCTCCCGCGCACCGAAGCGCGGAACTCCACAATTGTATGTTCTTTCCGGTCCCGAGATGGGTTGGTTACACGGTCGAGGACCCACCTATCGGTTTCTTCCTGCCACGCGCCGTTCTTTCCGGCGTAAATCAGGCACCGGCCGTGCTGCGCTAATGGCCCGAGTTTTCCTCACGGTCTCAGCTTAGGCTGAAGGCCTATTTTTCCGGCTTAAACTCCAGCGTGCTGGCGGGCTTCACCGTGCGGAACTGCATCGGGTAGCTGCGGCCCTGGGTGTAATCGTCCCACTGATCGCGGTAATGGCTGGAAAGGATCTGGCCGGATTGCCCGGTCACAATGTTGAGCAGCGACGCGTCCCAATCCGCCAGATCCGCGTTCATCCGCATGGACGGCGCCAGGACTTGGGTGGATTGCTTGACCGTGGTGCCGGACCCGCTCATGGGCACGGGCGCGATGTCGAAGTACGTGCCGATTACCGGCACGCGGTGAAACACCGGGTTCGCGACGCCGACCGTCAGATAGGCGCCGTAGCGCCAGCGCTTGACGTCCGGGCCGTAGCGATTCTTGCCTTCCTCGACGGCGTCCACCAGGGCCCGCAGGAGCATGGTGTTGTAATCGCGGAACCAGCCGTCGGGACGCTCGCGCAGGAGTTTTTCCACGATCGCGCTGCTCATCTTGGTTTCGTACACGCGGCCTTTGCCGGGCGCGGCCGCCTCGGCGATGGACGTGCGCACGCGGGGAAACGCCAGCGTCGCCACCAACGGCGCCGCCTGGTCCTTTTCCATCCGCCCGTTCCAGCGGCGCAGCAACGCGATGGTGTCTTCCAGCCCGGGGTTGTGGGCATTGCGCGCATCGTAGGCCGCCACGAGCTGGGCCGCCAGGAATTTGCTGAACGCCGAGTAGATGTCCATCTGCACGCCGAGCATATCGGCCGCGCGCCATCCGTCGTGCGCCGAGAGGCGGTCGCGGATTTGCCGCGCCCGGTACGGCGGGGCGAAATTGCCGTTCACGGGGTACGGATAGTCCGGCGGGAAGGGATCCTGATTGGCGGTGGCGATGATGCCACTGGGCGGGTTGAAGACCGCCGGCATCTCCTCGAACGGAATGGATCCGTCCCAATCGAAGTCGCCCGACGATCCGTCCACGGGCACATCCCCGGCGTAACCGCGCCGCTTCGGAAGTTTTCCGGCGGCGTGGTAGCCGATGTTGCCGTCCACGTCCGCGTATACGAAATTGGATCCCGGACCCGGGTAGCGCTCCAGCGCCTGGGTGAACTCCAGCCAGTTTTGCGCGCGGTCGATGTCCAGCAGGGGGTACTGAAGGATGCCGGGCTGCGCCACCGTCCAGCGCAACGCCATGCGCTCGTCTCCCTCGCCCAGAAACATGGGGCCGTGGCGCGTTACCCAAACCATGACCTCGACCGGATTTTGTCCCTTGACGCGGACGATCTCGCGTTCCGCGCGCGCCTGCTCCCACTGGCCGCGGTAAAGGTAGCGGCCGGTACGGGCGTCGAACTTTTCGATGTACAGGTCCTGCACGTCGAACTGGAGATTGGTGATGCCCCAGGCAATCCTGCGGTTGTGTCCGACGATGATCCCGGGCGTGCCGGGCAGGGCCACTCCCGAGACATCCAGCCCGGGCGCCTGGAGGTGCGTCATGAACCAGATTCCAGGGAGCGAATACTCCAGGTGCATATCGTTGGAGAGCAGGGGCTTGCCGGAAGCGGTATGGCGCCCGGAGACGGCCCAGGCGTTGGAGCCCGGCTGGGGCTCGGTCCCGGCGCGAACCGCGAACAGGTAGTTCACCTTTCGGGCGTCGCCGGCGGCCAGCAGGTCCTGCTTGACGATCTCTTCGCGCCACGAGGTGGTGAGGTCGCGGAACATGTGGAGGCAAATGAGCAGGCTGTCCACCGCGCTCCAGGGCCGGGGTTGGTAGCTTAGCAGGGTGAACTCCAGTGGAAGATTATGGACGTGGGTCGCGATGTAGAAGTTCACGCCGCGCGCATAGGCGGCAAAAGCGGCCCGGTCGGCGGCCGGCAGGGTGAGGTAGGCTTCCTCGGCGATGCGCCGGAAACGAAAGCGCCGCGATTCGCGGTCGTTCTCGATGGCCGCCGGGCCGACGATCTCCGCCAGGTCGCCGGCGGCGAGACGGCGCAGGCCGTCCATCTGAAAGAGCCGGTCCTGGGCGGTGACGTATCCTTGTACGAACAGCGCGTCGTCCAGACTTTCAGCGCGGATATGGGGCGTCCCCTGGCGGTCGTAGACCACCGACACCCCGGCGGACACGGGGGCCGGCAGCGTTCCCGACCTCTGCGGAAGGGGCCGCCACACGAACCAGTATGCGGCGCCGGCCGCGGCCGCCAGCAGGATGGCGATCGCAAGGTTGACGGATTTGACAATGCGTCGGAGCGGGGAGTGGGCCATAGGTGTAGGTGTCAAAATCAATGATAGCGGGAGAATCGGGGCGGTAGTAGTTCAAAAGCACCAAATGTTACCATGATTCCGACCATGCCTACCGCACTAGATCGTCTCGAACCCAAGGCCGTCTGGAAGCACTTCGCTGCCCTCGCGGCCATTCCCCGCGCCTCGGAAAACGAAGCCGCGGCCCGCAATTACGTGCTCGCTCAAGCCGGCCGCTTGGGCCTGGATTCTCTCCAGGACTCGGCCGGCAACGTGGTTGTCCGCAAGCCCGCGCGCCCCGGACGCGAATCCGCCGTCCCGGCCGCACTCCAGGGCCACCTGGACATGGTCTGCGAGAAGAACGAAGGCACCGTCCACAACTTCGATACCGACCCCATCCGCCTGGTGGTGGACGGCGATTGGCTCAAGGCCGACGGCACCACTCTGGGCGCCGATAACGGCGTGGGCGTGGCCGCCGCGCTGGCCGTCATGGAAAGCGACACGGTCGCCCATGGGCCGCTGGAATTCGTCTTCACCATCGACGAAGAGAGCGGCCTCACCGGCGCCACCAAGTTCCCGGCCGGGCTGCTCAAGGCCAAGTACTTCCTCAATCTCGACAACGAAGAGGAGGACACGCTGTGCATCGGCTGCGCCGGCGGCGTCAACTCCGTAGCCAGGCGCAAGATCGCGCGCCGTCCCGCTCCCGCCGGCCCCGGCGTTTCGAGCGAAGCCTGGCGCATCAAGATCTCGGGCCTGGCCGGCGGCCACTCCGGCGTGGACATCCGCAAAGGGCGCGGCAACGCCGTCCGCCTGCTGGGCCGCGCGCTGCAGGTTCTCATGGAAAGCCTGCCTCTGGCCGTCGCCGAAATCAACGGCGGCAGCAAGCGCAACGCCATCCCGCGCGAAGCGTTCGCCGTGGTGCTGATCGATTCGGCTCGCGTGGCGCAACTGAAATCGCTGCTGGCCGCCTTCGAAGTTGAGGCGCGGGCCGATCTGGGCGCCTTCGCCCCCGACCTGCGCATCGCCGCCGAAAGCGTCGCGCGTCCCGGCCAGGTGATTGCGGATGCCGACGCCGCATTGATCGCGGACGTGCTGGCCGCGCAGCATCACGGCGTTCTGGCGATGAGCCCCGACATCCCCGGCCTGGTGCAGACGTCCACCAATTTGGCTATCGTCTCGACCGGCCGGGACGAAGTCGAGATCGCGACCAGCCAGCGCAGTTCCATCGAGAGCAGCAAACGCGCCGCCGCCCGCATGGTGGCAACGCTATTCCGCCTCACCGGTTTCGCGGTGGAACAATCCGGCGATTACCCCGGATGGAAACCCGAACCCACCAGCGACATCGTGCGCCAGGCCCAGGCCGTACACCAGGAGATTCTCGGCAAGAAGCCCGAACTGATGGCCATGCACGCCGGCCTGGAGTGCGGCGTCATCGGCGAACGGCATCCGGGGATGCAGATGATTTCCTTCGGGCCGCACATCGTGGATGTGCACAGCCCCAGCGAGCGTCTGAAGATTTCGTCGGTCGAGCCGTTCTACCGGTTTTTGACGGGGCTACTGGAGCGGATTTAGCCGCCGAACTGCGCCCCTACTTCTTCGCGGGCGCCGCCTTTATGGGATACGCGGGGCGGTGCAATGGGGGCGGCATCTTTTTCAGGCCGTCCAGCGCCAGTTCGATGGCCTTCTCCAGTTGCGGATCGTGGCCCTCGATCACCAGATCGGGACGCTGCTCCACGATGTAGTCCGGATCCACGCCGTGGTTTTCGACCACCCACTCGCCGCCTTTGTCGTTGGGCTCCCACCATGCCCAACCCGGCGCGGTCACCATTCCGCCGTCCAGCAGCGGCGGAAGCCCGCCCATGCCGATCAGCCCGCCCCACGTGCGCGTGCCCACCAGCGGGCCGATCTTCTCCTTCTTGAAGTAGTACGGGAACAGATCGCCGCCCGACCCGGCCTGCTCGTTCACGATCATCACCTTCGGTCCGAAGAACGCCGCCTGGGGCCAGAACTCCTTGCCCTCGCGAGGCGCCAGCGCCAGCAACTGATGGCGCCCCAGTTTCTCGGTATAGAAATCCGGGGACCAGCCGCCGTGGTTGAAGCGCTCGTCGACGATCAAGCCGTCCTTGCCTTGCTGTCCGGCGAAGTATTTGTCGAACGCCCGGACGCCTTCCACCGAGGTATCGGGCACGTGCATGTAGCCGATCCGCCCGCCGGTGGCTTCCGCCACCTTGCGCCGGTTGTTCTCGACCCACGCCAGGTACCGCAGGTTGGATTCGCCGCCGAGGGCCTTCACGGCGATTTCCCAAGCGCCCTCCTCGCTCGGCTTGCTATTCACCTTGAGCGCGATCAGCCGGTTCGCCAGGCCCTGGAAATAGGCCCAGGGCTCGCGATCGGCGCGCGCCAGTTGGCCCTCGACGGCGATCAGGTAGTCGCCTTCCTTCACCTTCAGGCCGGGCTCGGTGAGAGGGGACCGCGTTTCGTCCGACCAGTTTTCGCCCTGGTAGATTTTGCGGATCTTGAAGAACCCGCCGTCCGCCTCGAAGTCCACGCCCAGCATGCCGACGTTCACGCGCCGGACGCTCGGCAGGTCGCCGCCGCCCACGTAGGTGTGGGAGGTGTCCAGCTCGGCGATCATCTCGCCGATGATGTAGTTCAGGTCGCTGCGGTGCGCCACCCACGGCAGCAGGGCTTCGTAGCGCTTGCCGATGGCCGCCCAGTCCGCGCCGCCCATCTGCGGATCCCAGTAGAAGTCGCGCTCCGTCCGCCACGCCTCGTGCAGCAGTTCCTTCCACTCTTCCTTGGGATCCGACCAGACCTGCATCTCACCGGTATTGAGCTTGCCGTCGCCCACCTTCTTACCTGGCGCCGGCTCCACGATTCCGATCGTGTTCGCCGCCCCGTACAGCATCTTGCCGCCGTCCTTGTCCAGAGCGAAGCCGTTGACGCCCTGCATGACCACTTTGTCTTCCCGCTTCTTGGTGTCGAAGACATGCAGCGTGCCCGATGAACGCGGTCCGGGCCAATCCATCTGGGTGTCTTCCATGGGGAACGAGAGGTAGAAGATTTTCTCTTTGCGAACCTGCAGGTTCCCGAAGCTTCCGGGCGGCACCGGCACGCGGGAAATCCGATCCGCCAACCCGTCGAGGTCGATCTGAACCGGCTTGACTTCGTCTTTCTTTTCGTCGGACTTCTTGGCATCCTCCGGCTTCTTGGCGCCATCCGGCTTCTTCTCGTCGGGCTTCTTGGCGTCGTCCGGCTTCTTCTCGTCGGGCTTCTTGGCGTCGTCCGGCTTCTTTTCGTCGGGCTTCTTGGCTTCCTCCGGCTTCTTTTCGTCGGGCTTCTTGGCGTCGTCGGGCTTCTTTTCGTCGCCCTTCTTCTCGTCCGCCTTCTTCTCTACGCCCTTCTCTTCGTCGCTTTGCGGCGCGAACGGCGCGGCCTCATCGGCCTTCAGCGTGAGCGCGAAAATCCCGGTGGTGTAGTTGTAATTGAAGCGCTGATCGAAATTGCCCTGGCTGGGATAAAAGAAACGGTTCGAGAGGAAGTACAGGTACTTGCCCTCGGGATCGAATACCGGAGTCCCGTCGTCATAGAGGCCCTGGCTGATGGGCGACACCTTCTTGGTTTCGAGCGAGTACAGGTACATGTTGTCCTTGCCCATCCCGTTCACCGGCTTTTTGTACCCAATCCAGCGGCTGTCCGGAGACCACGAAGCCCGCGAGCGGCTGGAATACTCGGCCGTGTCCACCAACACCGGCTCCTTCTTGTCGATGTCGACGTACCACAGCCGCATTTTCTTGTCGGAGTACGCGATCTTCTTGGAATCCGGCGACCATGCCGGCGCATAGAGGTAGCGGGTGTCGTCGCCGTCCTTGGTGATGCGGATTTCGTCGCCGCCCTTTTGCGGCCGAAGGTACAGCTCCCACTCGCCGGTGCGATCCGAAAAATACGAGATCCACTGGCCGTCCGGCGACCAGGCCGGGTCCAGCTCATGCACCGCCGGGCTATTGGTCAGGTTCCGCGGATCGCCGTGCTCGGCCGGCACGGTGAAGATGTCGCCGCGCGCTTCGAACACGGCCCGCACGCCGGACGGCGAAATGTCGCCTCCTCCGATGCGGCTGCCCACGTTGCGCAGCTCCGCCCGCGCCGCCACCTCGTCGCTGGCCACGAAGATCGGAATCTGGGTGGCTTTCCCCTTTTGCAGATCGTACGAGTAGAGCAGTCCGCCGTTTTCGTAGACGATCGCATCCGGTCCCAGGCTGGGCCATTTGATGTCGTACTCGGTATAGTTGGTCAGCTTGGCGACGCGCTTCGAAGGAAGGTCGCAGCGGTACAGGTTCATCACGCCGTCGCGGTCGGAGATGAAGTAGACCGCGTTGCCGCGCCACATGGGAAACATGTCCATGGCTTCGGTAGTGGGCAGCGGTTCGTAGGTGTGCTGTTTCAGGTCGAAAATCGCGATGGGGCTTTTCCACCCGCCGCGGTACCGCTTCCAGGTGCGCATCTCCTGCGAGGTCATGTTGTAGGCGATGCGCTGGCCGTCACTGGAGAAACTGGCGAGGGAGGCGCGCGGAATGCTGAGCATCTCCGGCACTCCGCCTCCCGGCGAAATCAGGAACAGGCGGGTGTAGTCCGGCAGATCGCTGGCCCGGTTCGAGCGGAACAAAATGCGCCCGTCGGGCGACCATCCCAGCACCATGTCGCTGCCCGGATGGTAGGTCAACCGCTTGGGCTCGCCGCCGCTGGCCGGGACCACGAACACATCCATATTGCCGTCGTATTCCCCGGTGAAGGCGATCCACTTGCCGTCGGGCGAAAACTTGGGATACAACTCGTCTCCGGGATGAGCCGTCAACCGGCGGGCCGGGCCGCCTTTGGTCGAAGAGACCCACAGGTCTCCCGCGTAGGCGAACACTACCTGGTCGCGCCAGATGTCCGGGAAGCGCATCAAGCGCGTCTCTCCGGGCGCGGCCGCATTCAGGGAAACCGGCGAGATCGAAATCGCAAAAACCGCCGCGGCAAAGCACAGCGAACGCATAGTCTTCACAGTCAATCCTCCAATCGCAATAGACGGGTGGCTGGATGGGACGATAGCCAGACCCTTAAACATTATCTCTATTTAGGCGACAGGCTACAGGACCTGGAAACTCCCGCCGGTTCCCGGCCCTCTTCGGAGACCGCCCTAACCGGCCGCACAGCCAAAAAAACGCCTCGCCGGAGGAATCTGTGGGTCACCGATACGTTCGAATGGCGGCCGGGAGCTCGGTCCATGGTTCCCCGTGCCAGTCACCGCCCACCGCCGCCAACATGGAGGAATCGGCGTCTTTCGTCCGGAACCCTGCCAGGTCCGGCTCCGAGCCTGCCCCGACGATCGCCGAAGGGCCGCTCATGTGCCTCCGCGGCGCCAGCGTCGAAGCCATCGCCATGGAAGCCGCTGCCTCCTCCGTCGCGCAACGGCTCTGGGGATTCTTACTGGATGGCGATTGTAGCGTCCGTCCGGGATGACGCCCCGCCAATCGTCACCACCAGCGGAACCGCACTCCCCGTGGGCGCATTCGCCGGGATCAGCAGGTTGATCTGCACCTCTCCGCTATAAATCAGGCCGTCGAACGCGATGTTCGCCGCGGGAACCGCGACGCCTCCAAGGGTCACGCTCAGCGGGAGCAGCGGAGTCGGATAAGGCGGGCCGGTGGGCTGCGCGCCATCCGCCAGCGTCGTATTCACCAGCCCCTGTCCGGTCACCCAGAACGCCACATAAGTGCCGCGCGGCGCGGCGTTGGAAGCGGAATTGAACGTGGAATTCTGGTTCACCACCCACGCCTGCCCGGGCCCGTACTGCTGCGTGAAGATCCCCGGCGACGAGGCCACCACGGGAACCGTCACGCTGTTCCCCACCACCCCGTTGTATGTGACCTGAATCGTGGTGTTCGACAAACCCGACACGCGGAATGGAACCAGCACGTTGATCTGCCCGTCCTGCGCATAGGTCAGAAAAGCGGCGGTCCCGCCGATCGAGACGCTCGAGCCGCCGAGTTGCGTGTTCAGCCCGGAAACCCCCGTTGCCGGACCGAGCCCAGCGCCCTTCAAGCTGATGAATTCGTTGGGCGCGATCCCTCCCGTCTGGAGCGTGGCGGCGTTGAAGACGTCGGGCGCGGTTCCGACCACCGTAATCTGCGGCCCAGTGCTGGGCGTGATCTTCGCCACGTAGCCGTGGACGGTGCAGCAGACTGGTGTCGGGTCGGTGGTTTGGAATGCGCCGTGTGTGGTGACCAGATCCGGCCCATTGATCCATCCGCCGATGTAGATATTGCCCGCGGAGTCAACGGCCATGCCGCCGGGTCCCGACCCGTCGAGCCCACCCGATCCGACCACCGAGGAGAACAGTAGTTGCGAGCCCGTGGGGTCTAGTTCGACCACCACCAAATCGACTGCGCCCGCGCCCTTGGCCCAGGGCTCAACCGGATTGATCAACGGGAAGCCCGAACTGGTTGTTCCGATGAAATAAACGTTCCCTTTCCCGTCTAATTGAACAGGGCCGGTATAGGACATAGTGTCCGACCCGTCCTGCTTCGCTCCGCCGATGTAGGTGGACCACACAATCTGGGTAGCAGACGAGTTTAGCTTGGTGAGGTAGCCGCCCACGCACTCACTGCCTGCGTATCCGCAGGTGGTCGAATAAGCGCCTGTGGTCACCGGAAAATCGGAGGAATTGGTTGCTCCGCCTACATAGACGTTCCCCGCGCTATCGACGGCCAGGCCGCTGACAAAGTCGCCGACCGTAGCGGTGTGGCCTCCCAGGTAAGTGGCCCAGACGAGCGATGAACCTCCGGTGGAACTCACCGGGTTGAACTTGGCGATGTAGCCGCGCGAGTTCGCCACATGGCCTCCCGTGGGGTCGAGAGGGCCGGAGGTGGGTTGAACCACGCCCAGCGTCGTGGGCAGCCTGCCGGCCTCGGTCTCGCCGAACAGATAGAAGTAGCCGTTGGAATCGACCGCGGCCCCGGCTGCATAGGAACTGCCGGGGGAGGCAACGGCGGTCCCGACAAGATCGTTTAAGTCGCCGAAGAGAGTGGAATAGAGCAGCTTGGCGCCGGTGGGGTCGAATACGGAAATGAAGGTGAAATACGCGCAACAGTACATTGAGGTTGTGCCGATCACCGCGCCGCTGGTGGTGGGAAAACAAGTGGACATTTGGCTGGCGTTGCAGACGGTGTCCTGGCTGCCGGCCACATAAGCGCGGCCGGCGGCATCCACGGCGATGCCGGTTGCCCAAGTATTGCCGTACCCGCCCAGGAATGTGGAGTAAACCAGTTTTGTTCCCGTGGCATTCAGCTTGGTCACGAACGCGTTCATGGAACCGGGGCAGGTGGCGCCCGCTTGGCCCGCGTAAACAGTAGGGCCGCAGAGTGTCTGGTACGCTCCGGATGTGATGGGAAAGTTGGCCGAGGTGGTAGATCCAGCCACATAGGCCTCGCCGGCGGAGTCTACCGCGATGGCGTAGCCGTCGTCTTCGGAGTTGCCGCCCAAATAGGTGGAATACACCAGCGAAGAGCCGTCCGGACTGAATTTCGTCACAAAGGTCGAGGGTGTGTACGTCGGGCCAGTACCAGGCAGCCTGGCTGGGAAGCTGCCAAGTCCGGGCAAAGCGTTGGCCATCGGAAAATCCACCGAGCCGGTGCGGCCGGTGACATATACGCTGCCGGCGCTGTCTACGGCGAGGCCCTGCGACGTAGCGACATATCCGATACCGCAGCAGGTGGGACGCCCGATGTAATCGTTGCCAGTCCCGGCAAGATATGTGGCGTAGCTGAGCACCGGATCGATGGTCAGCGCCCGCGAGCGATCGTAGCTCCCCAACCGGAAGCGAACTTCGTTCCGGCGCACCGCGAAGGCGCCCTCGACGGCGACCCGCTTCGTTCCATCCATCTGATACAGAACCGGCTTGCGGAAAGTGGCCTGGCCATGCCGGGATTCGAGAACCAGATTCCCTTCGGCGTCGAGCCTGACGCGGGCGCCGTCGATTCGCCAGTCGATGCGGCTGGCGTCGGCGCCGGGTGCGACGACGAAGTCGTACTCCAACTGGCGCTGATTGCCGTAGAAGACCAAGTCCACGCCGGGGTACACCTCGGCGTAGTCGACCTTGCCATAGGTCGGGATACCAGTGCGCCATTTCTGCGGATCGTTGCCGATGAAGTAGCTCACGACGCCGGGCTGTTGGGCCAGTCCAACGGCCTTGGCGTCGGCATTGGCCCCTATCAGGCTCATGCGCAAGGTGTCGTTCGATGCCCTGTGCGGCTCCAGGTTCAGGACAACCGCGCGCGGGGTGAGGAACAACGCGTAGCCGGAACCGCGCGCGAGAAATTGCACCGTAGAGGCCGCCTGCCCCTGGTTTGGCTCAAAACTCAAGGGCGCGTTCAGGATCTTCGCCGCGGGGCGATTGTCTCGCGGGGCGGCGCTGCCGAGAGGCCGGCCGAGTGCCGCGAGGACCATGATTGCCGCAAGCATGAGCACTCGCGGCGGGAAAGACTGCTTGGTTGCCATGCGAGTCGCGCCTCCCTTCCGAACAGGATAGCGATAATCGGAGTCCAAATACCTCATTATTGTACTGCCGACTGTTCGCGCGCGGCTCATCGGCGAATCCGGACTGTTGCGGCGACGACAGCCGGCGGACGAGTGATGTCGGCAGACCATGCGCTCCCGCATCGAACCCATGAAGAGGATCGCCCGCTCGCAGCGCCGGCACCGGGAACTCATCCGCAACTACTTCCGTGCTCAGGAACCGATCTCTAGCGGCGTCGTCGAGGGCCTGAACCACAAAGCCAAAGTCACCATGAGAAAATCCTACGGTGGCCATTCCTGCTTTTCGGCGAATTCGGCGCGCGGCGGGTCGGGGACCAATTCGGTCCTCAATTTGCATATAATTGAAACGAAGCACGTGAACTGGGTAACGCTCTTCCACATAAGGATTCCGTATCGATGTCAACACTAGAGGTGTCCCCGGCCGACACTCAACCCGGCCAAGTGAGCCCTTCGATCGTCAACGATTTCAGTATTCAGGTAGCCACCGTCAACGGATCGGGCAGCCAGACGGCTAACACGGTCCTGATGCGCGCCCTCTTCCAGATGGGCATCCCCGTTTCGGGAAAGAACATGTTCCCGTCCAACATCGCGGGACTGCCCACCTGGTTCACCATTCGCGCCAGCAAACACGGTTACATCGGACGCCGCAAGGAAATCGATTTCCTGGTGGCCATGAATCCGGAAACCGCGCGCGAAGACGTCATGAAACTGGACAGCGGCGCGGCGGTGGTCTACGACGAGCCGCTGAAACTCAACGAACTGCGCAGCGACCTCCACTTCTATCCCGTGCCCTTCGACAAGCTGGTGGGCCCGGTCTGCCCCGAAGCCAAATTGCGCAAGCTGGTCCGCAACATGATCTACGACGGCATCGTGGCCCAGTTGCTCTCCATCGACATGCAGGAAGTGCGCACCGCCCTGGGCAAGCAATTCGGCAAGCGCAAAGCCAAAGCCGCCGAGCTCAACTGGGGCGCGGCCCAGGCCGGGTTCGACTACGCCGCCAAGACTTTCGCCAAGACCGATCCCTACCGCGTGGAGCGCATGCACGAGAACGCCGGCAAGATCATCATCGATGGCAATGCCGCCTGCGCGCTGGGCTGCCTGTTCGCCGGCGTGACGGTGGTGACGTGGTATCCCATCACGCCGTCGTCGACCCTGGTGGAAACCCTGATCGGCTACATGAAGCGCTTCCGCATCGACCCGGAAACCGGCAAAGCCACCTACGCCATCGTGCAGGCCGAGGACGAGCTGGCTTCCATCGGCATGGCTCTGGGCGCCGGCTGGGCGGGAGCGCGCTCCATGACCGCGACCGCTGGCCCGGGCATTTCGCTCATGTCGGAATTCATCGGCCTGGGTTACTACGCGGAAGTGCCCGCGGTGGTCTTCGATGTCGAACGCGTGGGGCCGTCCACCGGGTTGCCCACGCGCACGCAGCAGGGAGATCTTCTCACCACGGCCATCCTCTCCCACGGCGACACTAAGCATCCCATGTTCTTCCCGTGCTCGCCCGAAGAGTGCTTCACCATGGCGATCGCGGCCTTCGATTTCGCCGAGCGGTTCCAGACGCCGGTGTTCGTCATGACCGATCTCGATCTGGGCATGAACAACTGGACGTCCGATGCGTTCCCCTATCCCGAAGCTCCCATCGACCGCGGCAAGGTCCTCACCGCCGAAGACCTCGACCGGCTGGGCGGCTTCCAGCGGTATAAAGACGTGGATGGCGATGGCGTGGGGTACCGCACCCTGCCCGGCACCCATCACCCGCAGGGGGCTTACTTCACCCGAGGGAGCGGGCACAACGAAAAGGCGCAGTACACGGAGCGCGAAGACGACTACATCCACAACATGGATCGCCTGGCGCACAAATTCGAAGCCATGCGCCGGTACGTTCCGGAGCCGGTGGTTTGCGTGAACCCGAAAGCCAGGATCGGTTTCGTTTCCTGCGGCACCTCCGACTACGCCGTGCGCGAAAGCTGCGACCAGCTGAAGAACGAGTACGCGATCGAGGCCAGCTATCTTCGTCTGAAGGCCTACCCGTTCACCGGGCAGCTTCTGGATTTCATCCGCCATCACGACCGGGTTTACGTGGTGGACCAGAACCGCGACGCCCAGTTGCTGGGGCTGATGCGCCTGGAGCTGGATGTCGATCTGCTCGCGAAATTGCGCAGCGTGCGCTATTACGGCGGCTTGCCGCTGGATGCGCGCACGGTCACCGACGAGATTGTGAAACAGGAGGGCAAATGAGCACCACGCTTCCTCCTCCGCCCAAAAAGCTCAATCACATCGGGCTGGAGGTGATCAACTACAGGGGCAGCAAGAGCACGTTGTGCGCCGGCTGCGGCCACAACTCCATTTCCGAGCGCCTGGTGGAGTGCTTCTACGAACTGGGCATCGATCCTTATTCGGTGGCCAAGTTCTCGGGTATCGGCTGCTCTTCCAAATCGCCCGCCTATTTCCTGGGGCTGGCCTCCGGTTTCAACGGGGTGCACGGACGCATGCCGGCCATCGCCACCGGCGCCCTGCTGGCCAACCGCACCGTGCTGGGGATCGGCGTCAGCGGCGACGGCGACACCGCTTCCATCGGTCTGGGCCAGTTCATGCACACGGTGCGGCGCAACATACCGATGATCTACCTGATCGAGAACAACGGCGTGTACGGGCTCACCAAGGGACAGTTCTCCGCCACCGCCGATCTCGGGTCGACACAAAAAGGCGGCGCGGCCAACGACCTTCCGCCCTTCGATTGCTGCGCCCTCGCCCTGAAATGGGGCGCCACCTTCGTGGCCCGCTCCTTCAGCGGCGATAAGAAACAGCTCCAGGCCATCCTCAAGACGGCGATTGCGCACAAAGGCCTGTCGGTTATCGACGTGATCTCTCCCTGCGTGACCTTCAACGATCACGAAGGTTCCACCAAGAGCTACGGCTACATGAAGGAACACGAAGAGGTGCTGCAGGAGCTGGATTTCGTACCGTCCTTCGAAGACATCTCCGTGGACCTCCCCGAGGGCGAATCGATGAATGTCCAGTTGCACGACGGCAGCCACTTGCGGATTCGCAAATTGTCCCGCGACTTCGACCCGACAGACCGCTTCGGGGCGCTGGCGGCCCTGGAGGCGGCGGAGATCCGGGGCGAAGTACTAACCGGGGTCTTGTATGTGAACACGAAGAAGCCAGACTTCCTAGAACTACTAAACCTATGCGACCCTCCGTTGGCCACTTTGCCTCAATCCAACGTGCGTCCTTCCAAGGTAGTACTAGACGAACTAATGGAGGAGTTGCGCTAACCGGATAAGTTTACGTCTTTAGCGGAAAACATCGCAGTATTTGATTGATTTGGCGGCTCGACCGGTGCTAACATCGACTCCGGTCTGTCATCCTCCGAGACAGATTGAAGTAGAATTCCGCCCCGTTCCTGTCTTTTGGCACGGGGCTTTTTTGTGGCGCGCGGTTTCCAAATCCCGCCCCTTTTCGCAGGGCCAACCAGGCCGATTCCCAACCCGCCGCAGGCTGCCTGGGTTGGGCGGCGCTGTGCAAGCGCGGACGGGCCGGTTACAAACCGGCCGCAGACTGAAAGCCTGCCCCACGAAACCGGCGCCGGCCGCTAATTCCCAGCGTTCCGGCGCGTCCTTCCAGTGGGAGAGCCTGCTAGGATGAAAGCGCTGATGGCAGCCACCATGGAACCGGCCCCTTATTCCGGGAACGACCTGGAGCGGGTTTTCCGCGAGTACCACGCCCCCGTCTTCCGCGCCGCCTACCGCATCACGGGCAACGCGGACGATGCCGAAGACGTGCTCCAGACGGTGTTCTTGCGAATGCTCAAACGCGATCCCGCCGCCCAGCCGGTGGGCAATCTGGCCAGCTTCCTGCACCGCGCCGCGGTCAACGCCGCGCTCGACCTGGTACGTGCGCGGCAGCACATTCGCAGCGTACCCCTGGATACACTCGAGCCGGTACTGGCAGAACCGGCCCACCGCAATCCCGATCGCCTGCAGGATTCGAGCGAGATCCGCCAGTGGTTGCGCGGCGCCCTGGCCCGGCTCAACCCGCGCATCGCCGAAATGTTCATGTTGCGGTTCTTCGATGGGAAGGAGAATCCCGAGATTGCGCAGTTGATGAATACCACTCCCGGCACCGTGGCGGTGACCATTTCCCGCACGCGCGACCGGTTGGAAAAGGAGTTTCAAGCTTACCTGGGGGGTGTGGCATGAAGACCGATAACCAGTTTTCGATCCCTGTCCTGGAGCAAGCTGTGTCCGAAATTCTTGAGGATGCCGCCGCCGTCGATTCCGCGGCCATCGAGGCCGCCGCCGCCCGCGTCTGGGCCAGATTGCAGGCCCAAGCCGCGGCCGCTTCGGAACACCAGTCCGTCATCAGAAACTGCCACGATTTCCAGGCGCTGATCCCCGACTATCGCGCTCACAAATTGACCGACGCCCGCGCCCTATTGCTGCAGGACCACCTGCACCAGTGCGTGGCCTGCCGCCGTATCTATGAAGGACGCGTGACGGCCATGAACGCTCCCCGGCCGCGTCCGGTAACCGCCGCCCGCTACCCGGTGCGATGGGCCACGGCCGCGGTGGTGGTAGCGGCCGCCGGGCTGGCGGTCTGGATCGCCGTCGATGGGCAAGGCCTGCGAACCGGGCGGGCCATCGTGCAAACCGTCAACGGGACGCTGTACGAAGTTTCCGCCGCCGGCATCCGGCCGCTGGCCGCGGGCCAGGATTTGCGCGACGGGGTGGAGATCCGCACCGCGCCCGAAGCCGACGCCATGCTGCAATTGCGCGACGGCAGCGTGGTGGAGCTGCGCGAGCGTTCGGGAATGTCGACCGAAAGCGGATCGCGCGATCTGACCATCCGCCTGGCGCGCGGCAGCGTGATTGTGCAGGCCGCCAAACGAAGCGCCGGCCATCTGTACGTGGCCACCTCGGAGTGCCGCGTGTCGGTCACCGGAACGCTCTTCAGCGTGAGCTCGGGCGTGAAGGGTTCGCGGGTTTCCGTGCTGCAAGGCGAGGTCCATGTCGCTCACGACAACCGGGAGCAGGTGCTCCATCCCGGAGACCAGTCGGTGGCCGGCGAAGGCTTGCAGCCCGAACCGATCCGCGACGATATCGCGTGGAGCCGCAACCGCGACAAGTATTACGCGCTCCTGGCCGCCCTGCGCTCCGGCATCGACAGCCTGCCGCTTCCCGAATTGCGCTACTCCAGCCGCCTGCTGGGCCGCCTGCCCGCGGGCACAACGTTGTACGCCGCGATTCCCAACCTGGCGGACTACCTGGGAACCGCCGAGAGCGTGTTCCGCCAGAAACTGGCGGAGAATCCGTCCCTGGCGCTGCCCGCCGGCAAGACCGAAGCCAGGAAATCGGACCCGCTGGCGGTGATCGAGAAGTTGCGGACCGCGGGCGGCTACCTCGGCGACGAGGTGGTCATGGCGGGTTTCCCGGGTCCCCATGGCGGCCACCAGGGCATAGTCTTCTTCGCCGAAGTGAAGCACGACGGATTCGCCGAATTTCTGAAACAGACCGGCCTGCCGATGGCCGTGGAATCGCGAAACGGCTTCGTGGTCTTCGGGCCGGACCGCGCCAGCGTGGCCGAATTTGCGCCCGCCATGGATTCGGCTTCCGGCGGATTCCAGGGCACGCCGTTCTATGGGCGCATCGAGCAGTCTTATCGCCAGGGCGCCGGCCTGTTGTTCTGTCTCGACCTGGCCGGCAAAGCGCCGTCAGCCATCGCCGGCGCGCGCTACCTGATCGCCGAGCAGAAGGAAGTTGACCACCACATGGAAGCCAGCGCCACGCTCGCATTCGATTCCGAGCGCCAGGGAATCGCCGCCTGGCTGGCCGCGCCGGCCCCCATGGGGTCGCTGGATTATTTCTCGCCGGAAACGGCTTTCGCCGCGGCTTTCGTGGTGCGGCGCCCGGCCGCCATCGTGGACGAGATCGGCGGCGTGTTGAAGGGCTTCGGAGGCAATCTGAACGCGGAAACCGCCGTGCTGCGCGACGACCTGGCCGCGTCGCTGGGCGGTGAATTCGGCGTGGCGCTGGATGGCCCGGCCATTCCGGTGCCTTCCTGGAAGCTGGTGGTGGAGGTCTACGACACGGCGCGGTTCCAGGCCGCCCTGCAGAAAGTCATGGACGTCTACAATCGCGAAACGGCGAAGACCGGCGGCAAACCGCTGCGTACCGGGCAGGAGACGGTGGACGGGCGCACGTACTATTTGCTGGCGGGCGGCGATCCCAATCCGCTGACCGAAGCGCACTACACGTTCGCCGATGGATACCTGATCGCCGCGCCGTCGCGCGCCCTGGTCGCCCGTGCTCTCGAAACCAAGACCAGCCGGATCTCCATGCCGCGCTCGCCCCTCTTCGCAACGCTGGCGCCGCGCGACCACTATGCCGACTTCTCCGCGGTGATCTACCAGAACCTGGCTCCGACGCTCGCTCCGATTGCCGGTCTGCTGGGTTCGTTTTTGCCGAAGCAGGCGGGCGGCGGGCAGGCGGGAATCGTCAAGGGACTTTCCGGCATGAAGCCGAGCCTGATCGCGGCCTATGGCGAGCCGGACCGTCTGACGGTGGCCACCGGAAGCAACCTGATCGGCGGCAGCCTGACCGATATGATGACGGGCAATCTCGCCGGCATCGTGGGACAGGCGGTGCCCTTGCCGCAATTCCGGGAGCACCAATTCCAGGGAATGCGGCGGCGGTAGCCGAAGGGTGGCGGGGATAGCCGGGCGGCGGGTGGCCGATGCGGACCATAACTTCCCCGCATCGTGCAGCTTTCCCTTAAACTGGCATTCTGAGGAGACCCGATGAACGCCTGCATCCTCGGCGCGGCCGCGATCGGCATGGCGGCCGCCGGAGCTTGGGCGCAAGCCCCCGGCGAGACCGTCCGCATGAACCAGATCCAGGTCATCGGCACGCACAACAGCTATCACGCCGGAATCGCGCCGAGCGAAACCGAACTGTGGAAGCGAATGGACCCGGACCGGCTGCGCACTCTCGAGTACCGGCACGCGCCGCTGGACGCGCAACTCTCCGCGGGCGTGCGCCAGATCGAACTGGATATCGTCGCCGATTCCGCCGGCGGCCGCTACGCGCATCCGGCGGGCCCGCGCATGGTGGCCGAAGCCGGGCTGCCGCGGGATCCGCCCTTCGACCCCTCGGGCGTCATGCCGCGGCCCGGTTTTAAGGTGATGCATATTCCCGATGTCGACTATCGCAGCACCTGTCTCACGCTGGTCGAGTGTTTGCAGATCGTGCGGGGTTGGTCGCGGAGCCACCCCGGCCACCTGCCGGTCTTCATTCTCATCGAGACCAAGCAGACTCCCGAGAAGTCCAAGATCCCGCTCACCGTGCCGGAGAAGTTCACGGCGAAGACGCTGGACGCACTCGACGCGGAGATCCGCTCGGTTTTCGGACCGGAGGAGACGATTGTCCCCGACGACGTTCGCGGCTGGCGCCGCACGCTGGAAGCAGCCGTACGAAAAGACGGCTGGCCGACGTTGGCGCAGGCCCGCGGCAAAGCCGTTTTTCTGCTGGACCAAAAGGATGTGAGTCCGGACTATCTGCTGGGACACCCCGCTCTCCGCGGTCGGGTGTTGTTCACCAACAGCGATCCGGGACGCCCCGACGCGGCGTTCCTGGAACGCAACGACGGGCCCGGTGAAGAGATCGCCACGCTGGTCCGCCAGGGCTACCTGGTGCGCACGCGGACCGACGACGGCACCGAGGAAGCTCGCGCCAACGCCACCGCCCGGCGGGACGCGGCGCTGGCCAGCGGCGCGCAGATACTGAGCACCGACTATCCGGCCTCCGAGCCCGCGGTCTGGACAGGCTACCGGGTCGCTTTTCCGGACGGCGCGGTGGCGCGCTGCACGCCGGTGTTGGCGCCGCCGGGGTGCCGCATTACGGAACCGCTGGAAGCGCCGCGGCGGTAGGCGGGGGTGCTGGCGGCGTTCCTGCGGCAATTCCAGGGAACTCGGCACTGGTAAATCCCGTACAGTTAGAGCATGGACCCGGTGATCGAACTGGACGGCCTCGAAGTGCGCTTCGGGGACCGCGTCATCCTGAACCGATTGAAGGCTGCCCTGACCGGCCGGTCCATCGGACTGCTGGGTCCCAACGGCGCCGGCAAGTCGACGCTGCTTGGCGCGCTGCTGGGATTTCACAAGCCGTCCTTCGGGACGGCGCGCGTTCTGGGATACGACATCCGCGCCCACGCGCGCCAGGTTCGCGGGCTGATCGGCTACATGCCGGAGAACGACGCCTTCATCGCCAACATGAGTGGCGTGCGGTTCGTGCGGATGATGGCGGAACTGAGCGGCCTGCCGCCCGCGCAGGCCCTGGAGCGCGCCCACGAAGCGTTTTTCTACGTGGGCCTGGGCGAGGTGCGCTATCGTCCGCTGGGCACCTATTCGCTGGGCATGAAGCAATCCGCCAAGCTGGCGCAGGCCATCGCGCACGGTCCCAAGCTGCTGTTTCTGGACGAGCCCACCAACGGCCTCGACCCGCCGGCGCGCATCCGCATGATCCAGCTCATCCAGGAAATCCGCGACCGCGGCGATCTACACCTGATCGTTTCGTCGCACCTGCTGCGCGACGTGGAAGAGTGCTGCGACCAGGTGCTGATCCTCAAGGAAGGGAACATCGCGGCCTTCTGCAATCTGGAGGAGGAGCGCCGCGCCAACAAGCGGTTCCTCGAAATCGAAACCCGCGGCGGCGTGGACGGCCGCTTCCTGGAAGCCATCGAGAAGCTGGGGTGCGAGACCGCTCCGGGCGCGCAGGGCCGCGTCAAGCTGATTCTTCCCGACGGATTGGAGATCCGCCAGCTCTATGAAGTCGCCGCCGGGCAGAACGTGCAGATCCGCCGCCTGAATCACAAGCGCGATTCGCTGGAGGACATTTTCTTGAAGGCCATGGAGGCGTCGAATGGGAAGTAGGATGGCGTCTTATGTGGGGCAGGTTGGCAACCTGCGGACCGATTGGCAATCGGTCCAGGCGAGCGAAGCTCGCGCCGGCGGGCGGCCAAGGAGCCGCGACCGAGATTTACCGCACGAAGCATTGATTGCCGCGTCGGAAGGCCGAGTGCCACTCGGCCGCAGGCTGCCAGCCTGCCCCACAAAGACAGAGCACAGTCCGGAGGCGTCGAATGGCCGTATATAAGAAGACCTACCGGCCGTACGAGGGCAGGCTGACGTCGAGCTGGCGGCGGGTGCTGGTGATCCCGCGGTACGCCTTCGACGACTTGCGCAAATCGCGCTTCCTCTCCATCTTCTTCCTCGCCAGCTTCATCTATCCGCTGATCTGCGCGCTGCTGATTTACGTGGAGCACAACGCCAGCGCGCTGCGCGTCCTGGGGGCGGAACAGATGTCGCGGTTCATCTCCATCAACGTGACGTTTTTCCTGTCGATCCTGGGGTGGCAGGGCATGCTGGCGCTGTTTCTGGCGGCCTTCGTCGGCCCCGGACGAGTGTCGCCCGATCTTTCCAACGGCGGGCTCTCGCTGTATCTGGCGCGGCCCTTCTCGCGCGTCGAATACGTGGTGGGAAAGATGCTCATCCTGGTGATCCTCTTATCGCTCATGACCTGGGTTCCGGGACTGCTCTTGTTCGGCCTACAGGGCTACCTGGAAGGCTGGACGTGGGTGACCGCCAACGCGCGCATCGCCTCCGCTTTCTTTGTGTCCGCGTGGATCTGGATCCTGCTGCTTTCGCTGCTGGCCCTGGCGCTCTCGGCGTGGGTGAAGTGGAAGCCCGCGGCGGGCGCGCTGATGTTCGGCCTGTTCTTCGTGGCCGCCGGTTTCGGCGGGGCCATCGACGTGGTGCAGCGCACCAAGTGGGGCCACCTGATGCAGATCGGCAGCCTGGTGGGAACCGTGTGGGTCTACCTGTTCGAAGGCGATAACCCCACCACCACCGGCACCATCTTTTTCCGCATCACGCCCGGCGAGGAGCTTCCCTTTTGGAGTTGTTGCGTAGTGCTGCTGGGGCTGGCGCTGCTGTGCCTTTACATGCTGGCGCGCAAGATTCGCGGCGCGGAGGTGGTGCGATGAGCCAGGCTGCGATCGCCGAAACCCAAATCACCTTCAGCGACGTGTCGCGGTTCTACGGCGAGGTGCTGGGCATCAATCGCGTGAGCCTGACGATTCCGCCGGGAGTCACCAGCCTGGTGGGTCCCAACGGTTCGGGCAAGACCACGCTGATGAACCTGATGACCGGCCTGATCCGGCCCACCCAGGGCGAGATCCGCGTGCTGGGCGTGCCTCCCGACCACCCCGAGAAGCTCTGCCGCTTCGTGGGCTACTGCGCCCAGTTCGACGCCTTTCCGAAAGGGCTGACCGGTTATCAATTCATCTATTCGTACCTGCTGTTGCACGGCTTCACGGCGGCCGAAAGCGCCGAGCGCGCGACCGCGGCGCTGCAGCGCATCAACATGCTTGGAGCCGCCGGGCGGCAAGTGGCGGCGTATAGCAAAGGCATGCGCCAGCGCGTCAAACTGGCGCAGGCCATCGCGCACGATCCGCAGGTGCTGGTGCTCGACGAACCGCTCAACGGCCTGGACCCCATGGCGCGCGCCGAAACCATCGCGCTGTTCCGCGAGTGGGGCGAGAAAGGCCGCCACGTGATCGTATCCAGCCACATCCTGCACGAAGTGGACCGCATCAGCGACCAGGTGATCCTGCTGAGCCAAGGGTACGTGGTGGCCGAGGGCGAGATTCAGGGGGTGCGCAACGAGGTGAAGGAGCAGCCCATGCAGATCCTGGTGCGCTGCGACCGTCCCGAGATGCTGGCCGCGCGCCTGTTCCAGCAACGCGGCGCGGTGGAAGCCAAGATCTCCGCCGATGGCAAGGGACTGCTGCTGCGCACCCGGGACGCCGACGGTTTTTACCTGATGCTCAACCGCATCGTGATGGAACACGGCCTGGAAGTGGAATCCGTGGCGCCGGCCGACGACGATGTCAACTCGGTCTATCAATATCTGATCGGCGCGGAAGGAGCGACCGTATGAACGCGCTGTGGATGAGGCAGATCGCCGCGGTGTGGCGCCTGGAATGGAAGAAGACGCTGCTTTCCAAGCGCGGCTGGTGGATCTATTGCCTGGCGCTGGGGCCGGTGTTCCTGACCGCGATGCACTGGCTGGTGCAATCGCGCGTGGCGCGCCACAGCCACCACACCCTGGGCGAAGACAGCGTGGTATTCGCCGCCATGTTCCAATTCTTCTACCTGCGGGGTGCGATTTTCTTCGGCTGCATGGGACTCTTCAGCAACCTGTTCCGCGCCGAGATGCTGGAGCATACGCTGCATTACTACTACCTGACGCCGTTGCGCCGTGAGATGCTGGTGGCGGGAAAGTACCTGGCCGGCCTGGCGGTGGCGCTGCTGCTGTTCGTGGGCAGCACGGTGGTGTCGTTCCTGTTCATCGGCCGCCACGCCGGGGCGGCGTACACCGACTACATCCTGCACGGTCCCGGCCTGAGCCAGCTCGCCTGGTACGCCGTGACGGCCGCGCTGGCGTGCGTGGGCTACGGCGCGATCTTCCTCATGACCGGTCTGTTCTCGCGCAATCCCATGATCGCCGCGGCCGTCGTGTTTGTGTGGGAAGGAATCAACCCGTTCCTGCCTTCGGTGCTGCAAAAGGTCAGCGTGATTTTCTATCTGCGCAACCTGGCTCCGGTGGAAGTCCCCATTCCGCCGCCGCTGAACGTGATGGTGATCGCGGCGGACCCGAGCCCCGCATGGCTGGCGATCGGCGGATTGCTGGCGGTGTCGGCGCTGCTGCTGGTGTACACGGCGGTGTCGGCGCGGACGGCGGAAATCAGCTACGGGGAGTAGGCCGGTCACAAATTTTCAAAATATTTTTATCCCCCGCTCCATCAGTAGCTTGCGGGACTTTTTGAGGATCCCGACGCGCGGTTTCCCGGGGATCGTGTGAGAAGGTGAGGTTGACGAGGGGACCGTGACAAGTGTCTTGTCTCGGGAATCGGTAGACCTTCCCTTTTCAAATACTTATGATACTCGCCGCGACAAGACTGTTGTCGCGGCCCCAGGAGAAACAATGAAGAAAGTAACTACCGGGCTTGCGTCGCGCGACGGCGTATCGTTCGAATTAGGAAAGGTTCTGGGTCAGGGCATCGCCTTTGGGACCATCGCCGGACGTCGTTCCGCGGCGCAGGCGGCTGCCATTCGGCAGGCTCGCAATGAGAAGGTCCACGAACATTTCGATCTGACGTGGAAGGAATTCTGTCCGAAACACTTGAGGATGAGCGGGACCCAGGCGGACACGTTCATCCGCCTGCTGGAAGAGTTTGGCCCGCACTATTTCGAGCACACGCAGTCGGTGAGAATCTCGGCCGACACGTACCGCCTGGTTGCGCCCTTCATCCAAGACAAGGCGCTGTATGTTGAAGGTGAGATGCTGGAGCTGAATTCCGCCAACGTGCAGAAAGTCGCCCAGTCCGTGCGGGGATCGCGGAAGGCGCTGATGCCGCCCGCCGAGCCCGCGCCGCCGGAACCCGCGGCCACGCCGGCTCCGTCGGATCGCCTAGCCGCATTGGACCGGAGCGTCACGGAAATCGTGGCCGAGTTCCGGGAGGCGGCCAAGGCTCGCCGGGAGGTGAAACCTTCGCTCCTGTACGAATCCGAGCTTCGCGGGACCCTGAGCCGGTTGAGGGCCGAGCTGAAGCTGGTGGGGCTGGAGATTGGCGTGGTGTAGCGCGTGGATGGGGGCGGGGAAACGGAACGGCCTGGCTGCGGGATGGGCGTTGGGACGGGGGCCGTTTGCCGGGCCTCTGTCTGGCGCTCGGGCGCCCCAGCCCGGCCGGCGATCTAGGATGCGGGACGCTGGACGTGGGTTCGGTCCTTCTACCCCTTGCTTCGCGACGACCGAGACGGTACAAAGGATTGAATGAACCTAGCAGCGGGAATCTCGGCCGCCAAAACCGGGTTTGACCTCATCAAGAGTCTGCGCGACGTGATTGGTCGCCCGGACATTAATCCGGGTGATGTTCAAGCCAGACTTCTTGAGCTGCAATCCCTAATGTTGGACGCCCAGCGAGCATTGGGCGATGCTGAAGAGGAGAACCGAAACCTGCGCGCCCAACTCGCCGCGAAGGAAATCATCAAAGAGATCGAAGCTGATTTGGAATTCGCTCCAGATGGCCGCTTCTGGATTAGGAGGTCCGAAAAGGACACGGCGCTGATTCCATACTGTCCGGTCTGCTGGGGGAAAGAGAAACAGCTAGTAGTCATGGGGGCATTCCAGCATCCAGGGATGTACAAGTGCTCAGTTCACGACGGGCTCTACACCACGAAGGTGTACGCTGGCTGGTCAGCAAAGCGGCAGGAGGCCGAAAGGCAGATGAATCAGCGCCCCGTCCGCGATTCCTGGATGGCAAGGTAGGCCCGTAATGCTCCGAGAACGACCCTGCTGATTCACGACAGCCGCTTCGGCCCCAACCCAGCCATGGAGCCGGGGAACAGAAACCCTCCGTCCCGCCCACCACTCTAGGCGGTGGAACGTGTTTCGAAGCCCCGCTCACAGAGTCGACTACTGCGCGCGCCGGATTGCCACGCGACGGTCCTGCGGGTGACAAACTCAAAGATCCGCGTTTCTTTCTACCGTCGTCTTGATCGGGTTCGTAGCGTTGGCGACTGCTGCGAGGAGCCACGTCTGGTCACTCGTTGTTTCGTTCAGCTTCTTCAATTCCCGGCTGATCTCGTAGAGTATTAGAGGGGCGAAGATCAGGACAGCCGCGAAAATCAGGCCTATCGCGCTCAGAACCAGGTAAAGCCAAAAGAGGATATCCGTGTAGTCATCTCCGATCCTGCAAAACTGCCCCGCCCCGAGTGCTTCCGGGTTCACCCCCGTAAGTCGCCACCCCACGCAGTGCAGCGATGTCTGCCCTACTGTGCCGGTATCCAGCTAAAAGCTTTGGCGGCCTTGTTGATGTACTTCACCTTCCTGGCGGATAAATCCGCCGACCAGGTCGCGCGGTCTTCGCCAGCCTTGCCGTTTATAAAACTGAGGGAAACGAGGAAGGTGTTTCCCTCACTTGGGGTTGCGCTCCAGCCGCTGCCGAGCCGGATCTCGGGATCTTTCCGGAAGAACGAAAACCCATCCTCGACGGTCATGGACGAGCGACTGCCATCGACCACCAGCACGGCCTTCTTCACCAGCTCAATCGCAAGCTGCTCTTTGGATGATTCGGAAGGGATCGTGCGCGCCTCCTTGGTTGGGTCAGATGCATTCGGAAACTCAAGAGTGACCACATAGTCCAGCACCTTGTCGCTATCGATTACGTCGGGTTCTTCGAGCTTGAAAAGGGGGCCGAGGAGGTTCCTGCCGCCGCGCCCGGCGATTGCCAGAATCTCGGGGGTTTGCCATGCTTCGTTAAAGTGTGCAAGAAAATGAACGTGGTACTTCCCCGCCGGTATGGGCGCCTGTTCCGGCCTGAGTCCGGCAGAGCGGAATTTGCCGTCTGAAATAACGACCTGATAATCCTGCGCGATGAGACCGGCCTTCCAGGGGATCTTTAGAAAGTCATCGGTCATTCGGTATTTGCCTAAGCCGACCTCGACTCCAATTCTCAAACCATCCGGCAGGTTTGTGTGGCCCGTGATGAAGATTCGATCTTCTGGCCCACGTTCTGCGGCTGGCTCCAGGGTGAAATGCTCAGGCAGGGTGTAAGCCGCCCTGGCCGTGCCGGTCCCGGGTCCGCCCGACTTATCGCACGCCACGAATTGCAAGGCTAGAATCACGATTATCGGCGGCACTGTGGCGCTCGGGGTTCGCATAACCCAGGGTACTCCGCCCGGAGCGCACCGGCAACACCGAGCTCCCGACTACTCCCCATGCACTCCCTTGCTTCCCGTGATTCGGCCTCAAGGCCGTCCCCACAAGTATGCGCCTCACGAAAAATGTAGTCCCTGCGCTATCATAACTACGTGGAGCAACTCGACCGCATTACGATGGATCCCGACGTCATGGGCGGCAAACCGTGCATCCGCGGCATGCGCGTGACCGTTGGCATGATCGTCGAGGCGATGGCGGCGGGACGCACCATCGAACAATTGCTTGCCGATTTCCCGTATATCGAGGAGCCGGATATTCGCGAAGCTCTTGCCTTCGCCGCACACCTGGCTCAGGGGCACGAGATCCGGCTGGCAAGTTGATGCGCCTCCTGATCGACATGAATCTGACGCCCCGTTGGGTACACTTTCTCCGGAACGCCGGGCACGAAGCGGTCCACTGGTCATCGGTCGGCCCCAATTCGGCCAAGGACGGCGCAATTTGCGACTACTCCCGTCGATGTGACTACATACTTCTGACAAACGACTTGGATTTTCCCCAGATCCTAGCGCACACAATGCAAACGGCTCCCAGCGTTGTGCTCCTCCGTGGTGAACCGCTCGTACCGGAAGTGCGCGGCTCCGCGCTTCTCGGAGCCCTTCAAGATTGCGAGGCGGAACTGAAGCGGGGCGCCATTGTTACGCTCGACTGGTCGGATAAGCCGCGCGCCAGAGTGTTGCCGCTTCGATAAATCCCCCAGAACCGCGCTTAGGGCCCGTGGGGCCGGTCCGCTGCCCCCCGCCGTGGCGCGATCCTCTTCGGCTGCATGGGGTCTTCAGTAAACCGCTTCTCGCCGGCCAACATGCGGACTCCACCAACCTCCAATTGCGGAACTCCCTCGACCTGCTACCATTATTTTGGCAGCCAGAAGGGAGCAACCATGCGCTGGTACCACTATGTGGCGTACTTCTTCGGGGGCGCATTCCTCGCCAACACCCTGCCCCACCTCGGCAATGGGATCTCGGGGCATGCTTTCCAGAGCCCCTTCGCATCACCACCCGGGGTCGGCTTGTCCTCCTCGATGGTCAATGTCCTATGGGGCCTCTTCAACCTTGCGATCGGCTACCTGCTGGTCTGTCGTGTCGGCAGCTTCAATTTGCGCAAGACCGGGCACGCGCTCGCGCTCGGGGCGGGCGTCCTGATCATGTCGCTCATGCTGGCCCACGCATTCGGACGGTTCCACGGGGGGATGTGAGCCGGCCGTTTCGATAAGATCGGCTCCCTCCCACCATGTTACAAGATGCGGGGTAATTCACGTGTAACCGAGGAGACGCGAAAATGACTTTACGAACGCTGGGACCGAGTGACTTGAAGATCACGCCGATTGGGATTGGAGCGTGGGCCATCGGCGGAGGACAGTGGGAATTCGGCTGGGGCGCGCAGGACGACCAGGAATCCATTGCCGCGATCCACGCCGGCCTGGACCGCGGCATGAATTGGATCGATACCGCCGCCGTTTACGGTCTGGGCCGGTCGGAGACCGTGGTCGGCCAGGCTCTCAAGGGGCTTCGCGATCGGCCCTATGTCTTCACCAAGTGCAGCCTGGTGTGGGACGAATCCGGGAAGATCCTGCACAACCTGCAAGCCGCCTCGATTCGGCGGGAAGCCGAGGCCAGTCTGAAGCGGCTGGGAGTCGACGCCATCGACCTCTACCAAATCCATTGGCCGGCTTGGAAAGGCGGCCCGGAGAGTGACTCGCCCGGATCGATCGAAGAAGCGGTCGGCGCGATGGCGAAGCTCCAGGCCGAAGGGAAGATCCGTCACATCGGGGTCTCGAACTTCGATGCGGCGCAAATGCAGCGCGCCTTGAACGTGGCTCCCATCGCTTCGCTGCAGGCGCCATATTCCCTTCTGGCGGCCGGGATCGAGGCCTCGATTCTTCCCTTCACCGCGGAGCGCCGGATCGGGGTTATCGTTTACTCCCCCATGGCCTCCGGACTGTTGAGCGGCGCCATGACGCGGGAACGGATCGCGAAATTCCCCGACGACGACTGGCGGAAGCGCAGCCCGAAGTTCCAGGAACCGCAGCTCTCCCGCAATCTGCGCCTAGTCGAAACCCTGCGCGCCATCGGCCAGCGCCACCACGCGACGCCCGGCGAGGTGGCCATCGCGTGGACCTTGCGGAATCCCGCTGTTACCGGGGCGATCGTCGGTCTCCGCAACGCCGGCCAGGCCAGCGGCATCGCCGGCGCCGCCGAGCTGAAACTCGGCGCGGACGACGTGACTGAAATCGAGCAAGGGCTGGCACGGCAAGCGACCTGACCCGAGTCGGGCAACTGCTCGGTTGTCCCATCGCTGCGCGGAGGCGCCGGTAGCGGCGGGATCGCGCGCGCCCAAGGCGGTTTAGTGTACACTGGCGGGTACCTGGCATGGGATACCACAGTGGAGATCCCGGCCTAATTGAAGAGGAGGCTGTCTATGCACCCTGGGAAAAGTGCCGAAGGTCCGTTGACTCCCGGTCTGGTTTTCGAAATGCTGCAGGCGCATCAGCGCACGGCGGCTTTAAAGGCGGCGATCGATCTCGATGTCTTCCGAGCCGTAGGCGAAGGGCCGGGAAGCGTGGCGTCCATCGCCCGCCACTGCTCGGCATCGGAACGCGGCATCCGCATCCTGTGCGATTTTCTAACGATCTACGGGGTCCTGGTCAAAGAGGACGGGCGCTACCGGCACACGCCGACGAGCGCCGCGTTCCTTGACCCGCGCTCACCCTCGTCCTTGGCCTCCATCGCACAATTCCTCGGCAACCCGGCCCTGCGAGCTCCTTACGACCAGTTGGCGGAAATCGTGCGCGCCGGCCGCACCCTTCTGCCGGGCGATGGCAGCGTGGAGCCGGAGAATCCGATCTGGGTCCAGTTCGCGGAAACCATGGCGCCGATGATGGCTCCCATGGTGGGGCCGCTGGGCGCGGTTGTGCTGGAGGGATACACCGGCCCGATGCGCGTGCTGGATATCGCCGCCGGCCACGGCCTGTTCGGCATCGAAATCGCCAAACAGAACCCGCAGGCCCGCGTCACCGGACTCGACTGGGCGCCGGTGCTGCGCGTGGCTCTGGACAACGCCCGCAAGGCCGGCGTCCACGACCGCTACGACATGCTGCCCGGCAGCGCCTTCGAGGTCGATTTCGGCGGGCCTTATGACGCCGTGCTGCTCACCAACTTCCTCCACCACTTCGACCAGAGGGCCTGCGTGGGCCTGTTGAAGAAGGTCCACGCCGTTCTGCGGCCCGGCGGGCGCGCCGCCACGCTGGAGTTCGTGCCCAATGAAGACCGCGTCTCCCCGCCCATGCCCGCGGCCTTCAGCATGACGATGTTGACCTCCACTCCCGCGGGCGACGCCTATACGCTGAGCGAACTGACGGCCATGTACCACGAGGCGGCCTTCGGAGGCATCACCGCGCACCCCATTCCGATGAGCCCCCACACCGTGGTGATGGGACGCGCGTGAGCGATTCCCGCCTTCGATGTGGCAAGGCGATCGCGGCCGACCCTGGCTCCGCATGGCTTGCGATCCGCTACCGGGAGCAGCGGGTTCCAGACCCTCCCAATTCGTTATCGATTGTTATTGCCGTCCTATAACCCATTTCCAGTCTTGTTCGCCACCCGTCGCCAAGGTAGAGTCGCAACGTAGATGCGCTGTCTGATCTCCACGGCGTTGGCGGTGAGTTTGGGCTTAACGGTTGCGGTTGCGCAGCCCGTCCCTCCAAAAGCGCCCGTCCATTACGCCGGCGCGGATCGCGCCTCACGCGTCGAGGCGCGTCCTCCTGGTATTCGGCTCGGTCTTGCGAGACCTCGCGAATTCGCTTTGGCGCCACTGAGCGAATCCGAGAAGGCACAGCTTGCCGGGCCGGGTACCCGGTTGAAAACCGGAATCCACCGCGCGGTTCCGGCCGAGTGGTTACGAAGCGGCGCATGGCAATCCACGCTCGATGGCACCCGGCTCTGGCGCGTTTCCCTCCGTTCGCCCGGCGCTCTGGGCATGCGCGTGGAGTTTCGCGATTTTTCCGTGAGCGCGGGAAGCGTCTGGCTATACGACGGCGTCCAGTTCGTGGGGCCGTACAGCGGACGCGGGCCGTACGGCGACGGACATTTTTGGAGCGCCAGCGTGGTTTCCGATTCCGTCATTCTGGAATACCAGCCCGCCGCCGGTGGAGCGGCCGACGCGCCGTCCGGCGATCCGCCATTCCAAATCGCCAACATCGCGCACCAGGCGCGCCGCGCCACGCGCTCCGCGGCTTCCCTGACCACCAGCGACACAACTTCCGATGGCGCCGATTTTTGCAATCTCGATCCCAACTGCTATCCCGGCTGGCAGCCCGCCATGAAAATGGTCGGGCAGCTACTATTCGAGGACGGCGGCGCGGAGTACCTGTGTTCCGGGTCGCTGGTCGCGACGCGCGACAACAGCATGATTCCCTACCTTTTGACGGCGGGTCACTGCATCAATAACGAGCCGGCGGCGCGCACCGTGGAAGTGTACTGGACGTATCAGACGTCGGCCTGCGGGGCCGCTCCTCCGGCCAGCCGCGCGTCCAGCGAGACCTCGCCGCTGGGCGCCCACCTGATCGACTACGGAACCATCGAACAGGGCGACTATAGCTTGCTTCTGCTGCAGAACTTCCCTTCGGACGTGACGTTCTCGGGCTGGGATCCCTCCGACCCGCCGGTGACCGCGTCGCTGGTGGGTATCCATCATCCCGCCGGGTCGTGGAAGCGCATCTCGTTTGGAGAGCGCACCGCCGACGCCAGCGAGGAAGTGGAAGCCGACGATGGCACGGTCGAGGTGGCGCCGGCGGCCGAATACCTGCAAATCCAGATGGACCAGGGGCGCACGCAGCCCGGTTCATCGGGATCGCCGCTGTTCTCGAGTCCGGGAGTCATCGTGGGCACGCTGACGTACGGCCCGGAAGACCCTGTGCTTACCGCCTGTGAGATCAGCCCCTTCGTGGCGGGCTACGCGCGCTTCTCGAAC
>Ga0326728_10004940_pt1 | contig 38584 bp, 33 predicted proteins | sample MB3enrmetagenome_FD_207602 | JGI IMG/M metagenome (GOLD analysis project Ga0326728, IMG submission 207602) | Lab enriched peat soil microbial communities from McLean, Ithaca, NY, United States - MB31MN | ecosystem: Environmental > Terrestrial > Soil > Wetlands > Peat | place: USA: New York... | reverse complement strand
CGGTCGTACGGCCACACGAGGCCAAACTTGGTGTAGTACCGCGCGCACTCGAACATGTCGGCCAGATGCTCTGCCGCACCCGCCTGGAAGGCTGCGAAATGATCTCCTGCCTTGACGCCCGGGTTTCTCGGCGAGTTGTAGTCATCCTGGCAGCCGTGCTGAATGCGGGACACCAGGTTCCTATTCAGCTCTCGGATGAGCCGCCGCGCCTGTGGAGTCCATCGTCCGCGTGGCGCGCCTCCCTCTGCGGAAATGAAAATCTTCTCAAAACCCTTCAAGCCACTCTGCCAAACGCTCATGAGGTCGTAGTCGGAAACAAAAATCTTAGTCTCAGTCACTGCCAATCCGGAGGTCCCCGTCTTTTGCTCGGTAGCCTTTGTCTTGGGCCGAAAAACACCGTGATGAGCGCGGGCACTTACCTTCGGGCAACGAACCACTATAAGCAAGCTGTCCTTTGTCTCCTTGGTGAACGCGCGAAACGCACGAACGTCGCGCGCATCCATACCCGACAGGCGCGAGAACTCGATGTCTCCCTCAGGCACACCTTCCCGCCGCCATTCTTCCTCGCGCTTGTACTCCAGATGTTCCTGAATCGTCGTGGTGAGACCTGGCCCGGGCATGCTCCACCTCCTTACAGCCTCGCCGCGATCCTGTGGGCGATGACCTTATTACCATGGCCACTCTTCGGTTGTGCGGGAACCTGCCCTGGCGTTATTGAGCTCGTCTGCGACATATAGGGCTCCTCTCGCGAGAGCGGTACTAACGAAAATTTGGGTTTTGGGCTTGCCTTATGCTGAAAGCCTAACCCTCCTGCCCAGTCGTGTCAAGCGCATGTTGCTCACCTTGCGGCGCGGGTCCGGGAGCGGTCCCCTTCGAACACGATAGGGCAAGAGCCGCACAAAGGCTGGCGATTCTAGCAATGGCTGGCCATGATTGGCAGCCAGTCCAAACCTGTCTAAGATTCAGGCCGGCTGGCGCAGACCCCAAAATGCAGGGGCATGCGCCAGCCCGCCAATGCAAGTGCCACTGATGCCAACAACAGCCCCGAAGGGGCGACCTAACCCAGCCCAGGCTAACGGCCTGGGTGCGAGAATCCATCCTACCTATCCTGCCGGCAAGCCCTGAAGGGGCGAAATAGTTTTGCGGAACACGCGTGAGCCAGCCGCCTAAAGCTGGCCGGGGGATTTATCACGCCCTTTCAGGGCTTGCGAACCGCGGCCCAGTGAACTTCTTTGTCCTAGGCCGTCGGCCTGGGCTGGGTTACGTAGCCCCCTTTGGGGGCTGGAGGTTTGCATCCGATGGACCGCTGGTGTCCGGCAGGAACTGTGGGCTGACTGGCATCAGACCCCTGGGTCTCGGCGGTCTGCGATATCGCGAAGCGACGTGTGGGAAGTGCCGGCTGATCAGAATCGGCTTGGAGGAGGGGACACTTCCAGCGAACATGCCCGCGCCAAAGTGACGCCTAAAGAGAGCCCTTCGGGAGATCGCACACCCCAATGTGCAGGGGTCCGCACCAGCCCCGTGTCCCACATCTTTGGCTGGACACCGGGGCTAACCGGAATCCCCGAAGGGGATTCATAAAGTAGCCGGGGGAAGCGCCCCCGGAATCGAGCGTATTCACCGGCCCCGACCCTGAAAGGGTCGAATAGAGACCCTCTCGCCGTCTGCTTGGCGCCCCTACGTGGCCTTGTGCGACGCCCTTTTACCAGACACGGGGGTCACTTCTTTTCTCTCCCTATTCGCTCGATCATGGGAATCCACTTGGGGACCAGACTTAGGAAGTCCGGAGGAAGTGGAGGGCGTTTTTTGCGTTGCGGATCACGCCTCTTGGGGTCGTCTGTTCCGGAATACCAGACCTCCAGAGCATAGCCGGCCGCCTCTCCCGGGAAGTCGGGCGCCCATCCCAAAACGTCGCCCCCTGCACGCTCGCTCAGCCGATAACACCCTAACACTAGGCCTTTGCAGATTTCCAGCGCCTCCGATTCCAATCCCAACTCGAGGTGCCGCTTCATATCCTCGCGGAAGGGTTCCACCGTTTCCTTGAGAATCTCGATAGCTGCCTCCGAAGGCTCAACGTACCCCCACTCATGACGGCCCGCGCGAGCGTTAAGGGCCTCGTAATCCAGCGCCCGTATTTCATCTTCAATCTCCGCCGCGATCTCCTCGTACTTCACTCCGAGCAGGAGCGATCGCGCCATCTCTTCGGCGTCGCTCGACAGATCGGGATGTACTTCCAGGAGATGCCGCAAGACGGCCGCAGCCTCCTCCGGTTTCAGGCGCTCCAGTGTGCGATGCCCCGCGCCTTCTCGTGCCGCCTGCCCTTTGCGCTTATCCTCTGATGTCATAGTCCCCTCGAATCAGCATTCCCCACTCCATGTCGCCTTTGCTTTAACCGAGTATAAGACGTGTGATTCGCAGAGAAAAGACTCGAATGGGCGGGCTGGCGCATCAGGGCCTTCGTGCTCCTGATACGGTATAGTGGCTTGCGGATCGGCGATGCTGTGATGCTCGAACGAAGACGAGTCACCGCAGATAAGCTGTTCCTCTACACGGCCAAGACTGGCACACCTGTGTATCTTCCACTCCCTGACTTTGTGTTGACCGCGCTTGAGGCCGTGCCGAAGATCAGCGAGCAGTACTTCTTTTGGTCCGGCGAATCGAAGAGGGATAGCGCAACGGGTGACTGGCGGCGGGCGCTTAAGGGCGTATTCAAGGAAGCAAAAATCCCCGACGGACACGCCCACCGATTCCGCGACACCTATGCAGTGGGCTTGCTTCAATCAGGGGTGCCGATGGACCGACTTTCAGTGTTGCTTGGACACAGCAGCATCAAGGTTACGGAAAAACACTATTCGCCCTGGGTGCGAGCACGCCTGGAGCAATTAGAGGCGGATGTCCAGCGTACCTCGGAAGCACCTATCCCCGACACTGGGGGGACACTGGCGGTGCACGAAAAACCCGAGGCGGTTGACTGACCGAGAAATAAAGACGTGGTCTGGCGGAGAAGGTGAAGTATATTTTGCCCCTGCTGATGAGATTTGATATCTTCACCTTTCAACTAAGTTCTGCTTTTTCGAACAGGCTGGGCTCTTGAACGTCGTTTTTTTTTAGGGCCTTTGTTGTGGGCTGCTTGAATAGGTGTGTTACAAGTTCGTCGAGCCTGTCGAGATCAGGCTTGATAATCCGTCTGGCAGCTCCCCGTGCATTTGCTGCGTTGCCTCCAATTCTCGGTGCCCATTCGACCATCTTTTCACGGGCTATCCGCGCGTCTTTAACTATTTGATTATGCAGGTCATCTCTCGGGTCGTATATAGGTATCGGGCAAACCTCGAATGGGAGCCTATGGATGTCCCTTTCACCCATCAACCCTTGGGATTGATAGGGCTTAATGGCCTCATTCACAATGGTACTGTTGAGAACTCCAACGAGGTAAAGAGCGTGATCTTCCGTGTCCGCGTAATAGCGATAGGTCACGTTGTCGGCGACGAACCCGCTAACAGTGAGATCGCCAATTTTCTTGCTTTCTGAAGGTGTCAGAAAGGCGGCGACAAGATTGGTTCCCGACTTGTTATAGAGGACGATAAAAGCTTCGCTCGGGTGCTGATTGGTTAGTTTCTGATAGTTGTTGATGTATTTATAGAGGGTCGGCTGCCCCTTCTTTTTTCTCTTTTCCCAGATACGCTCTGCCTCTTTCACCCAATCCGATGCGAAGGGTGCCCCTTCAGCGAGAATTTCCTCGTGTCCGAGCATGATTATTTTCCCATCCCTCACGGCAACCGGCAAGACGAGCAGGAGCATATTCCGCACCGCAAAGGGCAGGATGTCCTCGGCGAGGGCCGTTCCGTAAAGGAAATCCGTTTCGACGATGCCTTCTAGCTCAACCTTCCAAGGATCTCTACCGGTAGCCTTTGCGGACTCTGAGGTTCGGAGGAACGGCGCGTTCTGGTTTAGCGGCCTGTCCGCTGGTGGCTCTACAAACCACAAGCACCGCGGATACAGGTTGGCGCCGTTTACTACCTGGGGAAGATACGGCGAATTTCCGGTTGCTTCACCCAAGAAACAGTAAGCGCCCTCCTCTCCCTTAAGGATTGCTTTTGCCGTGGGCCATCGCAGATTCTTCTGCGGCAGCTTCCCACTCCAATGTGTAATGGGAATATCGTCATATCGTGCCTTTCGGTCGGTGATGAGAGCGCACGACGGCACCCTGAATAACGGGTCAACCTTGCTGAATTCATGGATGGCAGAAAAACCGTGCCTCTGGAATGCGAAGTGCTGCTTGGCGGGGAGGATGACGGACTTCGGCATGACGAAGGCCATCTTGCCGCCATCCTTTAGAAACTCATGCTCCGCGTGAACAAAGAAGAGCGTGGACGTGTCCATTTGCGCGAATAGGTTCACTTCACTCTTGCCCAGCAGTTTGTAATGAAAGGTGAGTTCCTTAATCCTGTCTTTATATCCTTCGTCAACGATATCGTGAAGCGAGAGCCAAGGCGGATTCGCAGCGACCACATCCACTTTCTGGCGGCGCAGATAGGCAGGGCGGTACGCATTCTTCAAAATGAACGCCCAGATGGAGTCACGGTCCTCTCTTACGAGGCGAACCATCAGCTTGAAATTCTCGCGCCAGAAGAACAATTCGTCATTCGTAAAACCCTCAAGGCGCTTCTCGAAACCCTTCGCGGCTCGTCTTTCACCCTCTTTGGAAGCGGCTCCACGCTTGGCGAACTGGGTCATCGCGTCAACGAGTTTGTCGATGTCGCGTCCACCCTCCAGGCTTTCGAGCGGGATGTGGAATTGCTGGTTCTGGCCCACCTTTACACCAAGGAATCTCTTTTGCCTGTTCTCTCCGGTCATCAGCGAGTCGGCCATATAGACCCGCAAGTTCACTCCCGCCGGGTAACGCAAAAGTTCCTTGGCAAGGGCGAGCAAGATGTTAGCCTTCGCCATCAGCACTGCCACGGGGTGGACATCAACGCCAACTACGGATTCAAGGGCATGCCTAACCAGTTCGTCGCCTTTAAGTCCCTGCTCTCGCATACGGCGGATTGCACAAAATAGAAAAGTGCCTGAGCCGCAAGCAGGGTCCAACAGAGTTCCCTTCTTGTAGTCAATCTCATTGAGTGCGAGCTCGGCAAGCCAATCCGGAGTGTAGAACTCGCCAAGCTCGGAACGGTCCGCCGGGTCAACCAACTCTTGGTACAACATTTTCAGCAGGTCTTCATCCAGCCGGTTCCAATCGAATTCGTCGAGTCTACGAAATACGTTGGCGAGGAATTCTACAAGAGCTGACTCGGCTTTTGTGCCCAAGGCCCAGGAGAAGAAATCGGGCTCGGCAAGGTTCTGGATGTTGTGGGTGCGGAAGAATTCGCCGTCGATCAAACCCCTATACAGGGCCGTGCCGCGTTGGGCTCTGGCGAAGCGCGCAACGGTGACGATGGCACGTGATACCATGGTGAGGTACGTGTGCTTGATGAATAGGTTCAAGTCGCCTAACGAGGTGCCATACACCTTAGCGAGCAACGCGTTCCACTCACGGAACTTGGTCTGTACGGACCGGCGGTCCTTCACCGCTTCGAACGCATTGGCAAGTGCATTCGCACTTCTGGTGAATGTCACACTTGTCGGGCCAAAACGCAGCACGATCTCTCCCGAAAGAGGCGGGAGCTTTCTACCGACAGCGAGTAATTCGTCGAGTTCGCTATAGGCAACAAATGCTGCATCCGCTTCCAGTTTGAAAGCGCGCACCAAGCTTGCGGACCGATCACGTGGGTCGTAGTCGTACACCTCGAACTGTAGGCCATCCGTGACCGAAGCGACATAATCCGTCGGGTTGTCTTGTGCCTCGAAGTATTTCTTCAGCTCACTCAGGGCATCTCCGCGTTCCCGTTCGAGGTCGGTCTTGACTTCGAAAATCACATATCGGTAGAACGCGTCGATGAGCCCTCTCGCGGAAGCCGCTTTAACTTTGTGTTCGAGGTCAATTTCGCTTACTTCAATTCCAAAACTCTTTCGCAGGAAATCCGTAAGCAACGCGCGGCGGAAATCGTGGTGTTTCTGGTCCTTGATCGCACCTGACATTTGTTCGCAGTAGGATTGCAGATGCTCGGAGAAGTTCTTGGGGAGAGGAACGATAGGTTGAGTCAGCATGGGATTTGCATTTACCTCATGGAAAGCAAAGTAACCCTAAGTGCCGAAGTAAGCAAGGACAATAGCGCTCTCTGCCCTTCACTTATCACAAGGGAAAGGGCTCCTTCAAATTCTCACGCGCGAGGTGCGGGCGACAACTCACCCCTCCAGTGACCGCCGCTGGTGATAGTGTAAATAAGCGATTCTTTTGCGCGGCCCGGTGACCAGACAGCGAGAGCTTAATTGCCTTTTCTAGGGTTTACTGTCTGGTTTCACCTGTGGAATTCTGCCACTTGCCGCAGCTTTTAGACACCCTTCCACAACCAACTTACAGGTCCGATCCACGAGATTCCAGGCGTCAAGAAAATATCCGTCGGGTAATTTTAGCCAATCGTCTTCGTTGACAGTCAATCCAAACGATGCGAGTTCATTCTTGCTTTTTTGTCCACCCACGCTTCTTCGTGGGCAATTAGATTTCTGATTTTTCGCAGCTTCGTTATTTCGTTCCATTCGAACGGCGATGCTCCAAGATCTACACCAATCCCTTTGAGCTGATTGACCATGCCATCCAAGTATTGTATTTCTTTTTTTGAAACAGGTGCTCCAATTTCACGCAGGCGAGTTAATACCGATCGGAGAAATCTCTCCAGCGTTCTGAAAAGCCCGAGAATTCCAAACTCCTGCTCGAGATCCAATAGCCCTTCCAACTGAGCGTTCTTGTCGGAAAGGTAGTCCAGTGAGTCATCGTCTTCAGCAGCTATTTCGGTGGCACGCCTTTGGAGCTCTGTGATTTCCATCTTGAAGTGCTTACTGGCTTCATCGTGAAATCGCTTCAATTCGTTCAAAGTGATTCTCGCTAACACTGGCAGAGCGCCTGAAAGCCGCCAATCCAAAGAAACTTCCTCGTTTTGCATAGCTTCCTCCTGTCTAGAACAACAAAGCATGAATTCGGCACAGTGTACTGCTCTATTTTGTCGCTTTCCAAGTGCCGGGCTCAGACTGCTGGGGAGAAGAGGACCTGTCGTGAGACGAAGGGGACACCAGAGGTACACGAAAAACTAGGGGCCCATAACTGACTCAGAAGCAAGGAAATAGGATGGCGGCGAGGGGGATCCGAACTCACGGATTCGGCGGTCACTTCTCAGGGTGTGCCGACGCTTTGTAGGCACCCGCACTAAGCCAGGCTCTGCCATGCCTCCAGGTCGCTTGCTTACCACAGCCCGCCCCCAGGTCACCGGCAAAGGCGATTCGCAGCGGGCACTGTCTTTAATTGGGCCCATGCCGCTCGGTAAATCTCGCGTCTAGCAGCATAGGCAATGACCCTCCTCCTCATACCTCGTCTCCTTATGGTCCAAGTTCGAACAAGATCGATGTGAAGAGCAGAGTCAGGTTGGAAAGAAAGGTGGTGCGGGCTTTATGCAGGTTGTGGAATTTTGTCGCAGAGTTTGAAAGGGCTTCAGCGGCAAAGGGTAGCGGCGTCGTTTGGAATTATTCCCCTACGAACCACCGGTCATTCCCGCGAAGGCGGGAATCCAGTCCTCAAACCTTCGGAACTGAGCGCCTTACGTACTGGATTCCCGCCTTCGCGGGAATGACGTGGGGTCTGGCGCCACTGAATCGTGCAAATGACACCACTACGAACAGAAGAATTTCCTTGACAAATGTAGGCAACAGGTATATGCTAGTGGGCTAGGTGCTGCCATGGCTTTGCGCAAGAACCCCATGTCTCCTGCCCGCCTCAAGGCCAACCGCCGCAACGCTCAAAAATCCACCGGGCCGCGCACGGCGCGGGGCAAGTCTCAGTCGCGGCTGAATGGCCTGCGGAGCGGGGGGCGCTCGCGCCTCTATGGTGATCTCCTGCTGGCCCTGGCAGACGCCCCGCCTTGCGCCGTCGCCCAAACGGCCCGGACGGCTTTGACTCCCGCCCAAGCCGCGCACCCGTTGTTTGCTCAACTCGTGGAGATATTCCGCCTGGCGGAAATCGGGACGGCCCTGCGGTTCCGGAGACCGCTCCCGCCGCAGGATTCCTGAAAAAGGATTCCTTTTTTTACGAGCGAAGCCAGTATGTCTATGAAAACAAACGAGCGCTCCTGCACAATTCCTCACAATGAGGGCCGCCGCTTACACCCAAATGGTGCGGATTCTGCCAAAACAGGCTGCTTTTTAGCGCTTTTTTTGCGCATTGGGAACGAATGATGGCGCAGGAAACTGCCGCGGGGGGTCTGCGCTACAAAAACGAAGGAACAAACCGGGAATGTATATGAAAACAAATGAACATGTCAAAATGTCGTGGCGCGGACCCCCGGTTCTGGGGTCCGCGGTTCTTCCCATGCCATCGACGCGAACCGCAGACCACGACAGCGGCGGTCTGCGCTACAAAATCGAAGGAACGAACCGGGAATGTATATGAAAACAAATGAACATGTCAAAATATCGTAGCGCGGACCCCGGTTCTGTGGTCCGCGGTTTTTCCCATGCCATCGACACGAACCGCAGACCACGACAGCGATGGTCTGCGCTACAAAACTGAAGGAACAAACCGGGAATGTATATGAAAACAAATGAACATGTCAAAATGTCGTGGCGCGGGTCCCGGTTCTGTGGTCCGCGGTTTTTCCCATGCCATCGACACGAACCGCAGACCACGACAGCGATGGTCTGCGCTACAAAACTGAAGGAACAAACCGGGAATGTATATGAAAACAAATGAACATGTCAAAATGTCGTGGCGCGGTTCCCGGTTCTGTGGTCCGCGGTTCTTCCCATGCCATCGACACGAACCGCAGACCACGACAGCGGTGGTCTGCGCTACAAAACCGACCGAACAAACCGGGAATGTTGATGAAAACAAATGACAAGGTCAAGAAGTCAGTAGCCAGAGGGAGGCGTTCTTTAACTCCTCGACTCTCGACTCTCGACTACTCGACTATAGAAGGCTGACGGCTGATAGCTGAGAGCTGATAGCCTTTTTACGGAACAAACCGGGAATGTATATGAAAACAAATGACAAGGTCAAAAAGTCGAGGAGCCAGATATCAGGAATCAGAAGCAAGGCCCGAAGGCTGACGGCTGATAGCTGAGAGCTGATGGCCTTTTTACGCCGCCACAGCCCGACACGCTATCGTACTTTTTCTTTCCAAGGCGCTGGGCTAAGATTGGACACTGGAGGTGACCTATGACGGAGCGTGCCATCCTGGATAAAGCCCAATCCTCAGCAACCGCCTATCATCCCGTCCGCGCCCCGCGCGGCAGCCGGATTTCCTGCAAGGGCTGGCAGCAAGAGGCAGCCATGCGGATGCTGATGAACAATCTCGACCCGGAGGTGGCCGAGCGGCCGCAAGAGCTCATTATTTATGGCGGCACGGGCAAAGCGGCGCGGAATTGGGAGTGCTATCACGCGATCGTAGCCGCCCTGAAGCAACTCGAGAACGATGAGACCCTTCTCGTGCAATCGGGGAAGCCGGTGGGCGTTTTCCGAACTCATGAATGGGCGCCGCGCGTGCTGATCGCCAATGCTAATCTGGTGGGGCACTGGGCCACATGGGAGAAGTTCCGCGAACTCGAGCGCCTCGGCCTCATGATGTACGGCCAGATGACCGCGGGAAGTTGGATCTATATCGGCACGCAAGGAATCCTCCAGGGCACTTTCGAAACTTTTGCCGCCGCCGCGCGCAAGCACTTCGGTGGCGACCTTGCCGGCAAGTTGGTCGTCAGCGGAGGAATGGGCGGCATGGGAGGAGCTCAACCTTTAGCGGCCACCATGAACGGCGCGGCTTTCCTTGGGGTCGAAGCAGACGCTGAGAAAATCACCCGGCGCATCCGGGGCGGCTATTGCGATATCTGCGTGAACGACCTGGACGAGGCGCTGCGCATCTTGAAAAACGCCGTGCGCCAGAAACAGGCTGTCTCGGTGGGCCTGGTCGGAAACTGCGCGGAGGTGATCCCCGAACTCGCGCGCCGCGGTGTGGTGCCAGACCTGCTCACGGACCAGACCAGCGCGCACGACCCGTTGAACGGGTACGTCCCTTCGGGCTTGCCACTCGAAGAAGCCGTCGCGCTTCGGCGGACCAACCCCGATGAATACCTGAAGCGCTCTTATGAGTCCATCGCGCATCACGTCACCGGCATGCTCGAACTCCAGAAGCTGGGCGCGGCCACCTTCGATTACGGCAACAACATTCGCACCATGGCCTTCGAGCATGGGGGAGTAAAGGACGCGTACAACTTCCCTGGATTCGTGCCGGCCTACATTCGCCCTCTTTTCTGCGAGGGACGCGGCCCGTTCCGCTGGGCCGCGCTCTCCGGCGAGCCCTCCGATATTTACCGGACTGACGACTTGGTGCTCGAGCTCTTTCCTGACAATCCCATTCTCGACCGCTGGATCCGGCTGGCGCACAAGCAGGTGAAATTTCAGGGCCTGCCGGCGCGAATCTGTTGGCTCGGTTATGGCGAGCGGGCGCTGTTCGGGGAGCGCATCAATGATCTGGTGGCCAAAGGTGAACTGAAGGCCCCCATCGTCATCGGCCGCGATCACCTTGATTGCGGCTCGGTGGCATCGCCTTTTCGCGAGACCGAGAGCATGAAAGACGGCAGCGACGCCGTCGCCGACTGGCCGGTGTTGAACGCGCTCCTGAACACCGCCTCGGGAGCAAGCTGGGTTTCCTTCCATCACGGCGGGGGAGTGGGCATCGGTTACTCGCTCCACGCAGGCCAGGTCACCGTGGCGGACGGCACTCCGGAAATGGCTCGGCGCTTGAACCGCGTGCTCACTAACGATCCAGGCATAGGCGTTGCTCGCCACGTGGATGCAGGCTATGAGGAAGCCGCGGTGTTTGCGCGGCAGGCAGGAGTTAAAATTCCAGCCGTTGGGTGAGGCTGTGAAGCCCTCTGGCGTCCGTCGCCAGTTGTCCGTTGTCAGTTGCCAAAGAGAGTGTTCTCTACTGACAACTGACAACTGACGACTGACAACTGACCGTCCTTCTCAGCTTTTTTTCGAGGTGACCGTGAAGAACGACGCGACCTTCTGCTCGACTTTCTTGCTCTTGCATTTCGGGCAGGCCGCTTTCCCTTTGTCGTATTCCGCCAGTGTCATGATCAAGCTGAAGGTCTTGTTACATTTATTGCAGACATATTCGTATTGCGGCATAGCCACCACCCTCCGGATTTGTTAGTCATGATTCTAGCAGAGAATTCGAGCGTTAAGAAAAATAGTGATGACTCAGGTTCATGCCCTTTTCGTCACCGAAGAGACGGACCGGCGCCGCGCGGCTCTGCCGCCCCGTCTTGCGGAAAGGCTGTGCCTTTCCGGACCGTCGCTATCCAATTACTGGTTTCCGGCGAGGCTGCGCCTCGCCGGTTGAGGCGCAGCCTCAACCCAAGAGAAAACGTTGATGCCCCCACCGGAAAGGCCAAGAAGGTGTGAAAAAATCGCGCCGTGGCAGGGTGTTGTAGGGGCAACCCTTGTGGTTGCCCCAGGGCGGCCACAAGGGCCGCCCCTACAGCGCGATTTTTCACACCTTCGAAGCCTTTCCGCAAGGCACGTCGGCGGAGCCGTTGGCGCACGAACTTAAAGGAGCAACCAATCTGAGTTCCGCGCAAGTGAAGGACACCGATGCAACACTCGTCACTGTTCTTCCGCCACGCTGAGCAACTGCTCACCCTCGCCGGCCCGCCCGGTCCGCGGCGCGGCGATGCTCTTTCCGAACTTGGGATCATCACCCAAGGTGGAGTACTAACCCACGGCGCCACGATTCTGGCGGTCGGTCAAACACGCGCTCTGGAAGCAAAGGCGCGGAGGTTGAAAGCCGAGGCCATCGATTGCCGAGGCTCAGTGGTGATGCCTGGCTTCGTGGACTCGCACACCCACCTGGTATTTGCCGGAAGCCGTGTCCGAGATTATGAAGAGCGATTGAGAGGGAAAACCTACGAGGAAATCGCTCGCGCCGGTGGCGGAATAAAGTTGTCGGCCGAAAGAGTGCGCCAAGCTTCCGTAAGTTCGCTCGTCCGCCAGGCGGAAGGCTTTCTCGAGCAGTTTGCAGCCCACGGCACTACCACGCTGGAAGTGAAGACGGGCTACGGCCTGGAAGTCGCACAGGAACTAAAGCTGCTGGAGGCGATTCGCAGGCTTCGCAATACTTCCCAGCTCGAACTTGTGCCTACTCTGCTTGCCGCGCACGCCTTGCCCGCTGAATACGCCGGACGCGCGGACGACTATATAGAAACAGTCGTCCGGAAGCTTATTCCGGAAGTGGCTCGCAAGAAGCTGGCGGAATTCATCGACTGTTTTTGCGATCGGGGCGCCTTCAGCGTCGAGCAGTGCTGGCAAGTGCTGAAGGCGGGTGCGCAGCAGGGCCTGGTCCCACGCCTCCATGCCGAGCAGCTCGCTCGCACCGGAGCCAGCCGGCTGGCAGTGGAGCTTGACGCAGCCTCCGCCGATCACCTCGATAAGCTCTCCAGCGCCGAGATCCGCGCCCTGGCCCGCACCGATGTTGTCGCAACGCTGCTTCCTGGCGCGAATTTCCATCTCGGGCTCAGGGCCTACCCTCCCGCCCGGAAGCTGATTGACGCCGGCGCGATCGTCGCCCTCGCCACTGACTTCAATCCCGGAACCAGCCCTACAGTGAATATGCAATTCATCTTATCGCTGGCTTGCTCCGCCCTGCGCATGACGCCGGCCGAGGCAATCGCCGCGGCTACCATTAACGGAGCCTGGGCGCTACGCCGGGGCGACCGCCTTGGCTCTCTCGAGGCCGGCAAACAAGCTGATCTCATCGTGATGGACGTCGGCGACTACCGGGAGATTCCGTACTATGTTGGCGTGAATCATTGCCGGATGACGGTCAAGGCGGGGGCAGTTGTCGGTCGTCAGTAGTCCGTTGTCAGTGGTCCGTGGTCAGTTGTCAGTCGTCAGTAGTCAGTTGTCGGTGGTCCGTTGTGGTTTCAATTGTCCCGGTCGATGTCATTCCGAGCGAAGCGAGGAATCCCGCTCTGACCCTGTTCCGGCCCACTCCAGCCCAGGGCGAGATTCCTCGCTTCGCTCGGAATGACATCGCACCACTGACCACGGACAACGGACGACTGACAACGGACCACTGACAACAGACAGTCCCTCGTGCTAAATTCTCAAGCCATGCAAACCATCGTCGAATGTGTGCCTAATTTCAGTGAAGGACGAGAGCCTGAACGAGTGGAGGCCATCGTTCGGGCGCTGCTGGACGGGCCGGATGTTTATGTGCTCGACCGCGAAATGGACGCCGATCATAACCGCTGCGTGATCACCTTTGTGGGCACGCGCGAGAGTGTGGGGGAAGCGGCTCTGCGCGGCATCGGCAAGGCGGCGGAATTGATCGATCTCCGTCATCACCACGGCGGCCACCCCCGCATCGGCGCCTCCGATGTTGTGCCCTTCGTCCCCATCTCCGGCGTCACCCTGGAGGACTGCGTGCGCATCGCCGAATGGGTGGCCGAGCAGGCCTGGCGCCGCTTCAAAATCCCCACCTACCTGTATGAAGCGGCGGCGCGCCGGCCGGAACGCCGCAATCTGGAAAACGTCCGGCGGGGGCAATTCGAGGGCCTGCGTGAGGAGGTGCGCACCAATCCCGAACGGCTCCCCGATTTCGGCGAGGCGGCCCTTCATCCGACCGCCGGCGCAACCGTGGTGGGCGCTAGGAAATTCCTGATTGCCTACAATATCAACTTGAACACGCCTGACGTGGCGCCGGCGAAGGCGATCGCCAGGAAGATACGCGCCTCGAGCGGTGGTTTTCCCTGCGTCAAGGCGATGGGTGTGGAACTGAAATCCCGCCACCTGGGGCAGGTCTCGATGAACCTGACGGATTTTGAGACCACCTCGATCGCAACGGTGTTCGACGCGGTTAGGCGAGAAGCTGCTGCCCAGGGCGTCGAGGTTCTAAGCAGCGAAATTGTAGGTTTGGTTCCCCGCAAGGCGCTCGAGAACACCGCGGTTCAGTACCTCGAGGTCGAGCACTATCATCCCCAACTGGTTTTTGAGAACCGCCTCGAGCAAATCATCAGGGAACAGACCGAATCGGCATCAGAAAAGGCCGGCAATTTCCGCTCCATGATCGAAGCATTCGTAAATGCTGTGGCAGCTCCGACGGCAACGCCTGCGGGCGGAAGCATCGCTGCATTGTCCGGGGCGTTAGCTGCGGGGCTGGGTGAGATGGTTTCCGGGATCTCGCTCGAGCGCCAGTCACTCGCGGCGCACCATCCGAAGCTGAAAGAGTTGCAGGCCAGGCTCACGTCGCTGCGGCAACGCCTGCTGGAAAACGTTGACGGTGATGCGCGAAGCTACGCAGCGGTAATGGCAGCCTTCAAGCTGCCAAAATCCACGGAGATTGAAAGAACGGCGCGCGCCCGCGCGATAGAAGAGGCCAGCAAGGATGCGACGTTGGTGCCTCTTGAAACGGTTGAACTGAGCGTCGAAGTGGCAAAGGTCGTTTCCAGCCTGCCTGAGATCACCATCCCGTTGGCTGCCCCGGACCTTGCTGTCGCGCTCGACCTTGCCGGCACTGCCCAGCGCGCAGCAATCGAGAACGTCCGCGCTAACTTGCCTTCGATTGGAGACCAGGAGTTCCTGGACCACGTAGAGAGGAAGCTTGAAGCCCTCGAGAAGAGCGCAGTGACGCGTGGCACGTGAGATTCAAAGAACACGCTTGAACGCAGTAGGAATTTTTCATACCATAGGAAGTATGGCAACGAGAGCAGTGAAGAAAACAATTTCCCTCCCCGCAGAGCTCGCGCGGGAGCTGGAAGAACAAGCCCTCGCCCAGCGGAAAACTTTGAGTGGCGTCGTCCAGGATGCGTTGTGGAAGGCGAGGCGCGGGCGGCTCAGGAAGCAGTTTCACCAATTGCAGGGCTATTGGAGCCAGAAGGCTAAGGAGCAGGGGATCATCTCCGAGCGCGACCTGGAACGCTACCTCAACCAGTGAGAGTCGTCTTCGACACGAATATATTCGTCTCGGCGCTAATTCTCCCCGGCAGCCGCGCCGAGGAGGCGTTGACCCGTGTCATTGAGGGTACCGATCGCCTAATCCTTTCTAAGCCGATTTTGGATGAGCTTCTTGGCGTACTTGCTCGGAAATTCAGCCGTGACCGCGAAGAACTGGCGCGTGTCGCTGTCTGGCTTGGCGAGCTGGCGGAGTGGGTGCGCCCCGCTCAACATCTGAGCGTGGCGGCGGACGAAGCGGATAATCGCATCCTGGAATGCGCATTATCCGGCAGAGCGGAAGTTGTTGTGACCGGTGACAAGGCCCTGCTTCGGTTGGGGCCGTTCGAAGGCGTAGGCATCGTAACCTTACGGGATTACCTGTCCCCCAGGAAAGAGTAAGGCGATCCCGACTTGAGGCGAGCAACTGATGGACGAACCGCACCTCACTTCAGATCACCGCTCACTCCCCATGCCCTCTCTGCCTGAGGTCCACAGGACAGTGGGCATCCCCACCGGCGCGTCCTTCTGGAAAAAGGTGCTGGCCTTTTCCGGACCGGGCTTTCTGGTGGCGGTTGGGTACATGGACCCCGGCAACTGGGCGACGGACATCGCCGGCGGCTCGCGCTTTGCGTACCAGCTCATCTTTGTCCTCTTCATGTCCAACCTGATGGCGATTCTGGTCCAGGCGCTGGCCGCACGGTTAGGCATCATCACGCAACTCGATCTGGCGCAAGCTTGCCGCAGGTATTATTCGTGGCGGACCAGCATCATTTTGTGGGTGCTGTGTGAAATTGCTATCGCCGCCTGCGACCTGGCGGAGGTGATTGGGTCGGCCATTGCCCTCAACTTGCTTTTCCATATTCCGCTCTTGATCGGCGTCTGCTTGACGGCGCTCGATGTGCTCGCCATTCTCTACCTCCAGAACAAGGGCTTCCGGTATCTCGAGGCCCTAGTGGTGGCCCTCATCGGGACCATTGGCGCCTGTTACCTGGTGGAGATAGTCCTGGTGAAACCCGATATGATTGCGATCGGGAAAGGCTTCGTTCCAACTCCGCAGCTCTTGACCAACCCTGAGATGCTCTACATTTCCATCGGCATGTTGGGCGCCACGGTGATGCCCCACAACCTGTACCTCCATTCCTCCCTGGTCCAGACGCGGGCCATCGAGCGCAGCAAGGAAGGAATCCGGACCGCGCTGCGATTCAACCTGCTGGATTACGTTGTGGCGCTCAATCTTGCTTTCTTCATCAACGCGGCGATTCTCATCATGGCCGCCGGCACCTTCTATCGCCACGGGATGAACCAAGTGGCGGAAATCCAGGATGCTTATTACACTTTGACGCCGCTCCTCGGCACGCAATTGGCCGCCGTGCTCTTTGCCATTGCCCTGCTCTGTTCCGGTCAGAACTCCACCTTGACCGGCACCTTGGCGGGGCAAATCGTGATGGAGGGATTTCTGAATCTCCGCCTGGTGCCCTGGCTGCGGAGGTTGATCACGCGGCTGATAGCTATTATTCCCGCCATTATTGCCGTGGCCTTCTTCGGACACAGCGGGACAGCGAAGCTTTTGATCTTCAGCCAGGTTATCTTGAGCCTGCAACTCTCCTTTGCGGTTTTTCCCTTGGTTCAGTTCACCAGCGACCGAGCGCGGATGGGTGAATTCGTAAACCCGCTCTGGCTCAAGATTCTCGCTTGGGGGGTGGCGGGGATTATTGCCATTTTGAACGCCTATCTCCTGGTTCTGACCGTTAAAGGGTAGATGGCGGGGTAAACGCGCCGCTACCGGCTGGGCAAGGATACTCATGTTCAAGAAGATTCTCGTAGCTCTCGATCACAGTAAGGCCGACAATGTTCTGTTGCCACAGGTACAGGAACTCGCGACCCTCATGCATGCGGAGGTACTTTTATTGCATGTCTCAACGGGCTGGGCGGCGCAATGGCAGGACAACCTGAATCTCTCCGACTCGCAGGAGATCAAGGAGGACCGCGAGTACCTGGACAGCGTAGCGCGACGGCTGCGCCAGGAAGGTCTGCGGGTGACGGCGCGGCACGACCGAGGTGAGCCCGCGCAGGCAATTTTGAAAACCGCGCGAGCCGAAGGCTGCGATCTCATTGCCATGGCGGCCCACGGGCATAAGTTGATTGCAGACCTGATCCACGGAACGACCATCACGAAAGTGCGGCACGAGAGTGACATCCCGATTTTCCTGGTGAAGGCTCGACCGGATTGAGAGTGACGTCGCGCGGGCGTCTCGCCCGCGCTACATCCCAGTTTCTGGCGGGAGTCTAGTATGCTGATTCCAGGTTTCGCCACATCGGAAGGTACGGCACGCTTTCGCGAGCGGTTTGCCGCGCGCCTGCCAGGGCATATTCGCGAGGCGCAAGGTCTCTGGATCTCCTCGATCGGCATCGGCACGTACCTTGGTGACCCCACAGCCGATTATGATGCACGGTACAGGGAGGCTGTCAGGCGAGCGGTGTCGCTGGGCGTCAACGTCGTGGATTCGGCAATCAATTACAGGCACCAACGCAGTGAACGCGCCGTCGCCCAGGCCCTGGCAGATTCGGTTTCCGCCGGCGAAATCCAGCGCGACGAGCTTGTGGTGGCCAGCAAGGGCGGGTTCCTGACTTTCGATGCGGAAGAACCGCCCGACCCTTCTGCGTATTTCCAGGAGAAACTGTTGGACCCGGGCATCGTCCGTATGGAGGAGGTGGTGGCCGGCTGCCACGTCATCTCCCCCAAGTACCTGGAGAATCAAATTGACGCCAGCCGCCGGAACCTTGGCCTCCAAACCTTGGATATTTATTACGTTCACAACCCGGAGACACAACTGAGCCAAGTGGGCCGCGACGAGTTCTTTCGCCGGTTACGTGCGGCCTTTGCGGCGCTGGAGAAAGCCGTAGCGGACGGCAAGATTCGGATGTATGGGACGGCTACCTGGAACGCTTACCGAGTGAGTCCGACCTCGGCCGAAGCCCTTTCGTTGACCGACGTGCTGCGCGTGGCGGAAGAGGTAGGCGGCAAGAACCACCGCTTCCGCGCCATCCAATTGCCTTTCAACCTCGGCATGCCCGAAGCGGCCGTAGCGAGCACTCAGCAAGCCGGATCTAAGCTGGTCCCCGTCTTACAGATCGCCAGGGCGCATGGACTCCTGGTGTTCGCAAGCGCCAGCCTCCTCGAAGGCCAACTCACCCAGGGGCTGCCCGACAAGATTCGAAACTGGTTTCCGCACATGCAAACCGACGCACAACGCGCCATCCAGTTTGTGCGATCCACACCGGGCATCACTTGCGCGCTGGTGGGCATGAGCAATCTCCAACATGTGCAGGAGAATCTCAGCACGGCCTTGGCGGCGCCCATGTCGCTGGAACAGTTCCGCGCCATTTTGCAAGGCACATGATGCTCATCGCGTGAAGGAGGAGGATCTCTTGCCGCACAGACCTTGCGTTACTCTAATCACCGACTTCGGAACGACCGACCATTACGCCGGGACGATGAAGGGAGTTATCCTGAACATCAACCCTGAGGTTCAGATTGTTGACATCTGCCACCGAATCGCAGCCTACGATGTCTTTGAGGCCGCCTATGCGCTGGTCCAAAGCTACAGATTCTTCCCACCCGATACCATCCATCTGGTGGTCGTGGACCCTGGAGTGGGATCCACGCGACGGCCTATTTTGGCTAATGTCGGGCACTACAGATTCGTAGCTCCTGACAACGGGGTACTCTCACTCCTTTATGGGCGCGAGGAGAATGTCAGCGTCCGCCACATCACCGCCGATCACTATTTCCTGAATCCCGTCAGTCACACTTTTCAGGGTCGCGATGTCTTTGCGCCCGTAGCGGGGTGGCTGAGCAGGGGGGTGGAAGAGGAAAAATTCGGCGAGCTGATCACGGATTACGCAAAGTTCAGTTCTCCCAAGCCCAGACGGGTGGGTGAGGGTCTGATCAAGGGCATGATCTTAAAGGTGGACTCGTTTGGAAACCTCATCACTAACATCAGCCCGGAAGACGTCCCCGAACTGTTTTCGGAGAATCCGCCGCCCTTCAGAATAATTATCAACCAGCAGGAAGTTACGCGCCTCAATTTATCCTACTCGATGGGCCGCCCCTCGGAGGTATTTGCCATCGTGGGGAGTTCCGGGTTCATCGAAATCTGCACCAACCGCGGCTCCGCTGCCCGGATGCTGAAAGCCAATCGAGGGATGGAAGTAGGTGTGGTCATCAGTGGCAAACCCTCGGCTTAAACCGCCACCCGACGCTACGAACTCGGCTCGCCGTTGAGGATCAGCAGTTCGGGGTCCTTGAGTGTAACTTTGCTGTAAGGCTCCACGGAATGCGTGAGCCAAACATTGCCGCCAATAACGCTGTGATGACCCACTCGTGTTTGGCCACCCAGAATGGTCGCGTTGGGGTAAACGGTGACGTGATCTTCGAGGTCGGGGTGCCGCTTATTTTCGTGCCCCCGGCGCAATTCACCTTGTTCGTCCTTGCGAAGAGGATTGAATGCTCCGAGCGTCACGCCGTGGTAGAGAGTCACTTTCTTGCCGATGCTGGCAGTTTCGCCGATCACCACCCCGGTCCCATGATCGATGAAGAACGACTCGTCGATGGTAGCGCCAGGATTGATGTCGATGCCTGTGTGGCTGTGCGCCACTTCGGTCATCATGCGGGGAAGAAAAGGCACTTCCATCAGGTAGAGCCGGTGCGCCAGGCGTTGCACGGTGATTGCCTCCATGCAAGGATAGCTGAGCAGGATCTCCTCATGGCTAGCGGCGGCAGGATCATTACAGAAAGCTGCTTCAATATCCGAGGCCAGCAACCTGGCCAGTTCCGGCAATTGCTCGAACAGTTGCTCGGTCAATTCCTGGGCGCGATCCTCGATGTCGAAAGCAGACTCGTCCCCCTGGCAACGCCGGTCGAACCGCATGGCAGAGCATAATTGCTCGCGCAAAAGCGTCTCCATCTCTGCCAGATATTGCCGGGAGTCCGTCGCGGCGCGATCCACTGCCGCGTCCCGGCTGTGATAAAACACCGGGAAAAGCAGTCCGAGGTAGTGACGGCAGAGCTGCGCCGCAGCTTCCCGGCTGGGGAGCCGAAACTCGCACCCATAATCGCCGGAAAGCTGCGCATCCAGTGCCGTCTTAAACTCGCTTGCGAGGTTATCTAATCGTTTATCATGCATGAGCTTGCCTTTCGTGAGTCTAACTGACCCCTTCAAAGAGCACGGTGGACAGATACCGCTCTCCGGAATCCGGCAAGACTGTGACTATCGTCTTCCCGGCAAACTCCGGCTGCTTGGCCAGGCGAACCGCCACAGCGGCAGCGGCGCCGCAAGAAATGCCGCTCAGTATACCTTCCTCCTTGGCCAAGCGGCGGCCAAACTCGATTGCCTCTTCGTTCGACACCTGCTCAATCCGGTCGACAAGCGACAGGTCGAGAACCTTGGGCACAAATCCCGCCCCAATCCCCTGGATCTTGTGCGGACCGGGCTTGACAGGCTGGCCAGAAGTGGTTTGAGTCAAAACAGGGCTGGCCGTAGGTTCGACCGCCACCGACAGGATTTGTCTGCCCTTGCTCTTCTTGATGAACCGGGAAACGCCTGTGATGGTGCCGCCGGTACCCACCCCGGACACTAACACATCGATGGTGCCGTCGGTGTCATTCCAAATCTCGGGGCCGGTGGTCTCTTCGTGAATTTTGGGGTTGGCTGGATTGTCAAACTGCTGCGGCAGGAAATAGTGCTTCGGATCGGATTCATAAATCTCCTGCGCTTTCTTTATTGCACCGGGCATACCCCCCGGTCCTGGTGTGAGGATCAGGTTGGCGCCCAACGCAGCCACAACTCGTCGGCGCTCGAGTGACATCGTCTCCGGCATGATGAGTGTCAACTTGTAACCGCGCGCGGCGGCAACGAAGGCGAGAGCAATGCCTGTATTGCCGCTGGTGGGCTCAATGATCTCCTTCTCAGCGTTCAGGACGCCTCGCTCCTCTGCATCCCAAATCATAGCCGCCCCGATGCGGTCTTTAACCGAATAGCCGGGGCCTCGGCCCTCGATCTTGGCCAACACCGTGGCCTTGGCTCCGTCCGTTATTCGGTTGAGCTTTACGAGCGGAGTTCTTCCGATACTGAAAGAATTATCCTGGTAGATGTTCGACATTGGGTATCCTCTCCTTAGTTCTTCTATTGAATTGACTTGGACCCCCGCTTCCGCGGGGTGACAGCAGGAACGATTTTCGTGGATTTTCTCCCTGGCGCCCCTTACGGCCGAAGCCATAATGAGCCCAGGCTAGGTACAGATACAGCGAAGGTTCGAAGAGCTAATAAGGAAGAGAGTCATCAGTATTTCGGCACGCTCGGATCCACTTGATCGGACCAAGCCAGAATGCCTCCCTTCAGGTTGTGAATCTTATGGAAGCCCGCCTTCATCAAAAACTCGACCGCCCTGCCACTGCGTTGGCCGGAGCGGCAGTGCACCACGATCTCAGTTGCGGAGTCCAACTCGTGCATCCGTTTCGGGACCTCGCCGAGAGGGATCAGCGTAGATCCGGGGATGCGGCAAATCTGGAATTCGTGGGCTTCCCGCACATCGATCAGGACGAAAGGCTGTTTCTCGTCCATCATTCTCTTGACTTCTCGGGGGTTGATTTCTGGAATGCCAGCCATAACAGACGTATGCTCCTCGCCGCGAATCCCGCAGAACTGCTCGTAATCAATCAGCCTGGTAATAGCAGGATGAGTTCCGCAGACCGGGCAGTCGGGATCTTTCCGCAGCTTCAACTCGCGGAATTTCACACCCAAAGCGTCAAATACCAGAAGGCGCCCGATCAACGGTTGGCCCTGTCCAATAATCAGTTTAATCGTTTCCATCGCCTGGATGCAACCGACGATTCCCGGCAGCACACCCAGGACCCCACCCTCCGCGCAACTGGGTACAAGCCCCGGCGGAGGCGGCTCCGGGTACAGGCAGCGGTAACAAGGCCCCTGGCGGGCGTGGAAAACCGATGCCTGGCCTTCAAAGCGGAAGATGCTTCCGTAGACGTTCGGTTTGCCGAGCAGCACGCAAGCATCGTTGACGAGGTAACGGGTGGGAAAGTTATCGGTGCCATCCACCACAATGTCAAAATCCACGAAGAGCTGGAGGGCATTTTGGGAGGTCAAGCGCGTTTCGTAGCTGACGACTTCGACGTTCGGATTGATGTCGCGGAGGCTCTCCTGGGCTGAGGCCAGTTTTGACTTTCCCACATCAGCAGTGCCATGAATCACCTGGCGTTGGAGATTGGTAAAATCCACCACGTCGAAGTCCACAATGCCCAGCCGTCCAACGCCCGCGGCCGCAAGGTAAAGCGTCAACGGCGAGCCCAACCCTCCTGCACCGATGCAGAGCACTTTCGCTCGCTTCAGCTTAAGCTGCCCTTCCATCCCGACTTCCGGCATGATGAGGTGACGGCTGTAGCGAAGGATTTCGTCTTTGCTCAACTCAGAGCTGGGAGCCAAAGTTGCGGTGGTCATTTGTTCTTTACCCGCCGGCAATCGAAGGAACGATGCTCAGCACGTCGTTCTCGTTTACAGGCGTCTGCTCCTTTTGCAGGAACCGGATGTCTTCGTCACCGAGGTAGATGTTGACGAAGCTCCGCAGCTTGCCTTCCGGGTTGTAAAGGTGCCGGCGCAGCTCGGTGTATTCGCTGGCCAGATTTGAAAGCGCTTCCGCCACGGTTCTTGCTTCCACCTCAACCTGGTCCTGCTTCCCCACGTATTGACGGAGGGGGGTCGGGATCATTATCTTAACTGCCATTTCCGCTCCTCGTGGTTGACAGCAAACTCCACCACTATGTGATGCTGCAAGTCATGCTGGGATTCTGGCGCCCTGCCACCCTGGCTGCACGGGGTCGGCCTTCCATCCCCTTAATTGGGTGGGGCCAGCCCTGCCCTTACAGGTTTCCTCCTTCAGAGAAGGCCGACCTTACTCAACAACCTCGACCGGCTCGGGGATGAATGTTCCCCCACCGTCAGCCAGCACCCAGCAGGTCAAATCCCTCGCGAAGCCCCGCTCCACCGATACTATAATATAAGAATACCATGGCCAAGCGTGCTCGCGATCATAAATTGAAGGCCGTGCGGGATGATCCGGATGAGAATGGTAATAACCTAGAACCTCCAAACGGCGCGTTCGCGCATCTTTTTCCACCTGTAACTGATCGAGGGGATCGATGAGGAAGCGGTTACGTTCCGTTTCGCGCGCGGGGTCTTCCACAGGCAGGAGTTCCTGCGCGTAGCTTGGATCGTGTCGGATGTTTTTGAGCGCCACGACCTCGGTGACCCGCTTCGCCTCGCCGTTGGCCTTGCCTAGAAGAATGCCGCAGCATTCGCTCGGGTAGTCCGCTGCGCCGTGCTGATAAATCGCCGCCATGTGTGATCTGCTAATCGTCAGAGCCATGAAGTGTCCCTGTCAGGATCTTGCGCTTCTTGCCATCGATAGATTAGATTCAGATTATAGGCTCTGGATTGTATAGCCGTGAACTTTGTGGGGTAGAGAGGGATGGAACGCGAACACATAGCGAGCACCGATCTTCGGAAACAATTCAAGGACGCCGGTTTTGAGGTTGTGGACGCGGGGCCAACACCCGGCTCAATCGGCGTACGGAAATACAATTGCCTGCAATACCTGGAATTGAAGGGTGGCCAACTGTGGCTTCCGCTTGGGCCGCCTTCCTTTCAAATCCGCGGCTTAAACTGTGAACTCGAGGACCGCGGATACCAGAAGTTCTGGCGCCATGGCGACACGCGCTTTCCTATTCGAAAAACCGATCTCCAGATACTCCACCGCTTCGACGAGGAAGTCCGAGAAATCCTGCGCTTGCAATCCCTTTACAACGAGTCCCTAGGCTCAACTTGCGCGCGAACCGTGTATGACCGCTTGGAAGGAAGGCCGGACCGCTAATCTGCTCTCCGTTGTCTTAGGGGTGGCACCCACGCGGGGTGGTTACCCAGGGAGGCCACAAGGACCGCCCCTACAGCGTGTTCTTAGGTCTTCGCGTCTGGCGGCGTCGGCCGGTTTACGTCCTGTTGGGATGAGGAAGCAGGCTCAACAGGGGCCGCGGGGCCTGCACTCTGCGGAGTTTGAACGCGCCCTTGCGCAGGCGCAGTAGCCGTTGGCTTAGGGGGCGGACCCTGAGTTCGCACCTCGGGTTTGGCGGGCGAGGACGCAGGTTGCGTGGACGAGCTAGACCCTGCCCCAGGCTTGGCGGGCAAGGACGGAGCTTGCGTGGCCCAAGCGGACCCCGCCCCAGGCTTGGCCACCGAGGGTGTAGGTTGCACGGACGAAGGAGGTCCTGCCTCGTGCGCGGCGGCCGGCCTTCCGGCCTTTTGCTGCCACGGGCGAGGAGCAGATCGGGACTCCCCTTGGGGACGCCGGCCTGGGGTTGCCGCGGAGGGCTGGGGAATGGGACGGAAGACAATTTCAATCTGGACGTTGTCCATGTCCTGGTCAGCAAGGTCGATGATCTGGTCAAATCCTTCCTGCCGAATGTCTGCCTTGGTCTGTGCAAACGCCAGATACTGCCGCTCGATCACCTGGCTCCCTACCGTCCTTTCACGCGAGCGGTCCCGCTCGATACATTTTTCCAACGGAACATCAAAGAGAAAGACCACGGAGGGAACCTGATAGCGCTTTGCCAATTCCAGGAAATCCCTTCGATGGGACGGCGTGAGTGCAGTAGAATCCACCACACAGAGGCGGTTCAAACCCAACCGCAACTCCGTGAGGTAGCGGACAAGAGCGAACGCCTGGGTGTGAAAACGCTGGTCGCGCTCGTCGTCGCATACGCGTCCTCGCGCCCAGTCAGAGGAGATGACTTGCGTCGGGCGGAAGTGACGCTGTGCAAAGGTTGACTTTCCGCAGGCGGCAGGTCCGCAAAGCAAAACGATCGATGGGCGAACCAATCTCACCCGCTTCTCTTGGCGCTGATTTGTTGTTTGTTCTGGGGCCATAATGGTCATTCGAGATCATGCTGAGATCGGGCTCTGCAACATAGCAGCGTAAAGCCGCCACCACAAGGCTCCGGCGAGAGCCTCTTAACCCACAAGGTTATGATACGCGTCTGCCCTGAATGGTTGCTCTAGCCTGGAGACTCTTCCCAAAGCTCACGCGACGGCTTCCCCCAAACCGATTGAACATTCATGCCGCTCGCGGGACACGCGTTCCTGTTCGAGGTAGGCGCGCGTGCGGCGGGTTAGCTCATCGAAGTCCACTTGGTGTGCGTCAAACTCCGGTCCGTCAACGCACGCGAAGCGAACCTTGCCGCCCACCGTTACCCTGCACCCTCCGCACATGCCGGTGCCATCCACCATAATGGGATTCAAGCTGGCGTAAGTCAATACCCCCCATTCTTTAGTAACCGCAGCCGCCGCGCGCATCATGGGGATCGGCCCAATAACATGGGCTGCCCCAATCTGGCAGGAGTTGCTTTCCCGCCAGGCGCGCATCAGATCCACCACCGTGCCGTGCAGCCCTGCCGTGCCATCATCGGTCGCCCAATGGACCTCGTCGGCCGCCGCGCGAAGTTCCGCATCGAGGATGATGAGGGAGGAAGAACGTGCTCCACACAAAGCAATGACGCGGTTCCCTGCCTTTCGGAATGCCCGGGCAACCGGCAGCAATTCCGCGACACCGACGCCACCGGCAAGGCACAGGACGGTCCCGACCTTCTCAATGCTCGCCGGTTCTCCGAGAGGTCCCAATAGGTCTGCCAGGCGGTCGCCGGCCTGGAGTTGAACTGTAGTGCGACTTGTCTTTCCGAGTGCTTGCACGACCAGGGTAATGGTTCCCGCCACTTCATCTCCATCCACAATCGTCAGAGGGATGCGCTCGCTTGAGGCGGTCGGCCGGATGATGACGAACTGGCCCGGTTTCCAGCGCCTGGCAATTTCGGGGGCTTCCACTTGTAGCCAAGCAATCTCCGGTGTAAGCGAACGCTTTGCCAAGATCCGATTGCCCAGGATTGTTGGCTCAGGCACTCCTGCCTGTGGACTATCGGCGGCCGGGAGGAGTGAGGGCGCCTGTGCCGCCGACGCCTGATACTGGAGGGCGTTATGAATCGCGGCCGCCGCAGCACGTCCGTCGCGCATCGCCAGAATTACGGTAGAACCTCCTCGGACTACGTCGCCTCCGGCAAAGACATTGGGCATGCTGGTTTGCCCGCTGGCATCGACCACGACCTTGCCGCGCTTGGTAAGAAGCTGGGGCGTGGCGCGTTGCACTGTAGGGTTGGGGCTCTGTCCGATGGCCATCACCACCGTGTCCACGGGCATGCGGAATTCCGATCCCGGCATCGGAACCGGTGAGGGGCGGCCGGACTCGTCAGGCTCCCCTAGCTGCATCCGAATGCACTCCATTTCCCGCAATATGCCCTTCTCGTCACCGAAGAGACGGACCGGCGCGGCCAGGAAATCGAAATGCACCCTTTCTTCTTCGGCATGCTCGATCTCTTCCAGGCGGGCACGCAATTCGGCGCGCCCGCGGCGAAACATGATGGTGGTGTCGCTGCCCATGCGTCGCGACCAGCGCGCCGCATCCATGGCGGAGTTGCCGCCGCCGACCACTACCGTCCGAGCTCCGATTCGCACCGGCGTATCAGACTCGGGGAACCGATATGCCTCCATCAGATTCAGTCGAGTCAGATACTCGTTGGCTGTGTAAACGCCGATCAAGTTTTCCCCAGGGATGTTCATCAGATGCGGCAGGCCGGCCCCGGTGCCCAAAAAGACGGCCTGAAATCCTTCCGCGAATAATTCCTCGACTGCGGACGTCTTGCCTACGATGAAATCCGTACGGAATTCGACACCCATGCTTCGCAGCCGATTGACTTCGCCACGAATAATATCTCGCGGTAAGCGGAAGTTGGGAATGCCGTAAGCAAGCACGCCGCCCAGGCCGTGCAGCGCTTCGAAAATGGTCACCCGGTAGCCGTGCCGCACCAGATCGTAGGCCGCAATGAGGGACGCGGGGCCGCTACCCACCAAAGCCACGCGCGGCCCGTTCAGGTCCAGGCGCGGCGGCGGAGTGGAGGCCGTTTGACGGTGATAATCGGCCGCGAACCGCTCCAGCGAGCCGATCGCCACGGGTTGCAGTTTCTTTCCCATGAGGCAGGCGCGCTCGCAGTAGAGTTCGTGCTGACAAACGCGGCCGCAAATCCCCGGAAACGGACTCTCTTCGCTTATTTTGTCAAATGCCCCCGCAAAGTCCCCCTGCGCCATCAAGCCGATGAAGGCTTTGACATTGATGTGCAGCGGGCAGGCCTCGAGACAAACCGGATTCTTGCACTGCAAGCACCGGAGCGCCTCGATTTGAACCTGGGCGAGCGAGAAGCCCAGGGCTACCTCCTCCGGACCACGCAGGCGCTCCTCCGGCGAGAGAAGCGGCAATGCTTGACGGGGTGCTTTGGGGTTGGGTTTTACCTTGGGCCGGCTTTCGGGCGCCGAACTCGCTGTAGCCTTCGTGGTCTCTGGGTTCAACGTAAACCTCCTTCAAACGGCGTAAGGTTTCTCTTGAGGATTGCCGATGCGTGAAGTTCCAAGCAGCATGGTATCAACTGGCGGCCGCTCCAATCACAGAATCCAGGTGCAATTCCTTTGCCAGCCCTCCAGCCGACCCCCGTCAAATTTGGATGACATTTCGCAGCCTGACGGGTCGTCAGTTTGCGGACTCAAGGAACAGCTTACTGGAACGGTCAACTCTGGGCACGATATTGTGGCATTTGAAGCACCCGTGGGCCATTGTGCCCACTTGTGCCCGCCTCGTCGAGAGTTCGGGAGATCAGATGATCGAGCGATCGGGAAAATGGCGGGCAGGACTGTTAGGGCGATTACATATTAAGTGCTGTGTTTTCTATGACATAACGACATGCAAGATAAGTCATTTGTTTTCTTATACATTCCACCTTGGCTGGCGGTTTTCTGCTCGATCCTTTGTTTTCATCGACATTCCCGGTTTGTTCCGTGAGAAAGCTCTCAGCTATCGGCCTCAGCCTTCGGGCGTCGGCCTTACTTCTGGCTTCCCCAGGCCTGACTCCTGATTCTTCGACTTTTTTTGACCTTGTTGTTTGTTTTCATCAACATTCCCGGTTTGTTCCGTCAAAATGAGAGTTGAGAGTCGATGGTCGAGGAGTTGACAAACGCGCCAAGACTTCTGTCGGCTCACCTTTCCCCCTGACACCAGACTTCTTGACCTTGTCCTTTCTTTTCATCAACATTCCCGGTTTGTTCCGCAATAAAAACTATCAGTTCTCAGCTCTCAGCCGCCAGCCTTACGCCGCGACAAGAGAATTGTTGTCCTGCTCCGCCAAGCGTGCTCCTGACTTCTGACCCCTGTCACCTAATCCCTGACCCCTGGCTCCTGACTCCTCGTTTCCCATGGTAGCCTACCGTATTTGGCATAGCTTGTCAAGCGTTTTTTGAGTAGTGGCGTCATTTGCACGATTCAGGCGCGCCAGGCCCCAGGTCATTCCCGCGAAGGCGGGAATCCACTTCGCAACCCTTCGGAACGGAGCGCCTTACCTACTAGATTCCCGCCTTCGCGGGAATGACGTGTGGCCTGGGACGCCCGTATTATTCAAAGGACGCCACCGCCGTTCTTTGCCTGGTTGCGGCTGCGCGGCGCTGTGTTACTATGTCTTTTTGTTCACCCGATCTCCCGATCCCGCGTTCAGGAGCGAGCCGTCGATGATTTTGGCCGTGGTCGATGACCTCCTTTTCCTCTCCAAGATTCAGGAGACTGCCAAACAACTGGGCGTTGGCGTAGGATCAGTTCGGCCTGAGGATTTGCCCGCGCTGGCCCCCGAGGATGTTCCCAAGGCTTTCATCGTCGATCTCAACCATCGGTCAGGCAAGGCGTTGGAATTTTTGCGCACGCTCAAGTCTGACTTGAGGACGAAAGACGTCGCCATCATCGGTTTTGTCTCGCACGTCCAAAACGAACTGATCGCTGCGGCGCGAGGCGCCGGTTGCGACCTCATCCTGGCGCGTTCCGCGTTTGTCGGCCAACTCCCGAGCTTGCTGCAACGCTTTTCCGGAACCGGCGCGTGAGGACGCACTGGGATGCACGGGCTTGGCTTCGATGACAGGAAGGACAACAGTGGCACGCCAGCTAGCACGACCCGACGGAGTACCTGCAGCCTGCGCCAAGACAAGGATTGTGAAGGCCATAGGCCCGGTTTGTATTTTAGCGTTGCTGCGGACGATGTTGGGCGTCCTTTTGTTTGTGGATCTCGCGGCGGCTCAAGTAAACCCGCCCGAGCCCAAGTACCCCGACTTTCCGAGCGAGACGCCCGCCAAATTCGAGCCGGTTACTACCAGCTTCGACTACACCAAGCGCGATGTGATGATCCCCATGCGTGACGGTGTGAAGCTGCACACCGTCATCATTGTCCCGAAGGGCGCCGACGGCGCGCCGATTCTCCTGACGCGCACGCCTTACAACGCCACGGGCATGGTCACCCACGCGGAAAGCTCTCATCTCGGCCCGATTCTGGAGGGCTACGACAACCTTACCGAGGTGATCGTGGAAGGAGATTACATCCGGGTGGTGCAGGATATCCGCGGCAAGTACGGCTCTGAGGGCGACTACGTGATGACCTGCCCCTTGCACGGACCGCAGAATCCGACCCCGGTCGATCACGCCACCGACACCTACGACAGCATCGATTGGCTGGTGAAGAACCTTCCGGAGTCGAACGGCAGAGTCGGCATCATCGGCATATCCTACGATGGTTTTCTGCCTTTGATGGCGCTGGTTAACCCACACCCCGCGCTCAAGGTTTCGGTGCCCATGAACCCCATGGTGGACGGTTGGATGGGCGACGACTGGTTTCATTACGGCGCTTTCCGGCAACAGAATATGACCTACATCTACGACCAGGAGGCGACGCGCTCCTCGGAGGTGAAATGGTGGACGAACACCTTTGATGATTATGACCTGTACCTGGAGGCCGGATCGGCGGGCGAGCTTGGGCGGCTGCACGGGCTGGAACAGGTCGGCTTTTGGCGCAAGATTCTGGCGCACCCGAGCTACGACTCTTTCTGGCGCGATCAAGCGATGGACCGCGTCTTGGCGGCCCAACCGCTGAAAGTGCCGTTAATGCTGGTGGGCAGTCTCTGGGACCAGGAGGATATCTACGGCGCTGCGGCCGTCTACAAAGCGATCAAGCCGAAGGACACCGGCAACGACAAAGTCTTCCTGGTGATCGGCCCCTGGAATCACGGGGGGGAGGCCGGTGATGGCAGCGCGCTCGGCCCCTTGCGGTTCGGGAGCGATACTGGGCTTTACTTCCGCCGCGAGATTCTGCGACCCTTCCTCGACCACTACCTCAAGGATGACGCGCCCCCAGCCGGCACTCCACCTGTGGTTATCTTTGAAACCGGAACGAATACCTGGCGACGCCTGCCCGGCTGGCCAGCGGGCTGCGCGAGCGGCTGCACCATCCGCCCCACACCGCTTTATCTCCATGCCGGTTTAAAATTGAGGTTTGGCTCTCCCGAAGCGGGCGAAGCGGGCTTCGACGAATATATCTCTGACCCCGCGAAACCGGTGCCCTACCTTCCGCGGCCCGTTCGGCCGATGGGCTATGACGAGGAACACCCGTGGCCCCATTGGCTGGTGGATGACCAACGGGAAGCCTCCGGCCGCACGGATGTGGTAGCGTTTGTTTCCGACGATCTCACGGCGCCGATCAAGATCAGCGGACAGCCGCTGGCCAATTTGATTGCCTCGACCAGCGGCACGGACTCGGATTGGGTAGTCAAGCTGATCGATGTCTATCCTGGCGAGGTGGCGGGCGAGCCGCACCTGGGCGGCTATCAACTCATGGTGTCGGCGGATATCTTCCGCGGGCGCTATCGCGAAAGCCTGGAAACTCCCAAACCCCTGGCGCCCGGCCAACCACTCCTCTACCGCTTCGCCCTGCCTACCGTAAACCATGTCTTCCTGCCCGGCCACAGGATCATGGTGCAAATCCAGTCGAGTTGGTTCCCCCTCTACGACCGCAACCCCCAGACGTTCGTACCCAACATCTTCTGGGCTAAGCCGGGCGATTATCGCCGGGCCACGCAACGGGTCTACCACGCGCCTGACCACGCGAGCTTCGTTGAATTGCCGGTCGTCACAGCGCCCTGAAGAAATCGCTTGTAAGGGCGGCCCTTCTGGCCGCCCTCCCGCGTCTGCCAAAAACCTGCCTCTCCTGAAAGTCGCCCCCACTCCTAATTCCCGCGGCAGCAGGAATCCACCGCGACGCGGGCCCAAAACCAGGTCGATTCGCCAGAATAATCAGGACTCTCGGCAAGGGACTCCCCAGTGGGCCGTCTCGCCTATTGAGGAAATTCTAGCTATTGTTTCTTGGGCTGTAATTCAGGAAACAGAAACTGATCGAGGATTAATCTAGCGGCTTCTTTGATCAGGACGGGTTTTCCGTTGTGCTTGAGGCAAACCACTCCGTCTTCGCCTACGTCTATTGATAGATTCATTGAAAACTCGGTTCCAGATACGGATATTTGTTCACGCTCCTTGCTGAGGTGTATTTTCAACTCACGGCGATTCGTGGGCTGAGCCAAACTGGAAACATTCGGCGCCCACACAATCCTCTCATGCGCAGAGCCGTTGATGCCCACAGCAACGAGCTTTTCATGAGCCTCTTTGGTCTGAGCAGAAATCTCCTCCCATAAATCATTGAACAGCACCTCGGCGCGCTCAGCCACAGCTTTGTTGCGTTCCGTCACCTTGCGTCGTTGTTCCACGCGATCGTCGATCCAGCTCATGGATTTTTATTCTAGGAGAGCACAAAGCAAAAGTCAAAGCTATCTCCGCCCGCCACGCGATTAGAAAATCCAAACGACGCCCCTATCCAAAACCGGGTACTGTCCTAGTTTGAATGTAGCGCCGCCATCTTGGCGGCTCTTTGCCGGCTGGAAGCCGGCGCTACACCCGAAATTAGGACAGCACCCAAAACCGGGGTCCGTGCTACGCGCTTGCATTACCGTGGTAATATAGAGACATGACACTGGCGCGATCCAAGGTCACTGCGCAAGGACAGATCTCGGTACCCGCAGAAGTGCGCCGGAGGCTTGGCATTGGCCCTGGCTCGGTTCTGGAGTGGAGCGATGAAGACGAGAAGATCATCGTGCGACGGTCGGCTCGGTACAGCTCGCAGGATATCCATCAGGCGCTTTTCCCCAAACGGGCCCCGAGGTCCCGAACCCTTGATGAGCTGAAACAGGGAATCCGAAATCACGTGCGGGAGCGCCATGCGCGCCGTTGATACCAACGTGCTCGTCAGACTCATCACGCGCGACGATGCCCGGCAGGCCACCTCAGCCGAGCGCTGGGTGGAAACTGGCGCCTGGGTCTCAGTCTTGGCCCTCGCCGAGACAACTTGGGTCCTTTCCGCAGTGTACGGCCGTACTTCCGCCGAAATTGCCTCTGCGGTCAATATGCTTCTCAACCACAAGGAATTAACCTTGCAGGACTCGGACGTTGTGGCAGCAGCGCTTAAGCGTCTCCGCGAGCGGCCAGCGCTGGGTTTTTCCGATTGTCTCCTGCTGGAACTGGCCCGGAAGGCCGGGCATTTGCCGCTGGGCACATTCGACCGAGAACTTAGCAAGCTTGATGGCGCGGAGAAGCTGTAGGCGGAGCTGACCGCGATCTCCCCGACCTAGCGTGCAATGTGGCGCCGATGGCAGGGCATTGCAATCAAATTCTCCAGGAGGAAGCTCGACTATGAAGAAACTGCTGCTATTTTGCGGAGTCCTTTCTGTTCTGATGTTTTCAGTCTCGGTGCAAGGCGCCAAGAAGGCTAAGGCAGACCTGCTTAACGCCAAAGGCGCTCCGATTGGCACAGCGACATTGAGCGAGAAAGCAGATGGCGTGCAAGTGGACCTCAAGGTTTTCGGCCTTCCCCCCGGGCTGCACGGGTTCCACATTCATGCGGTGGGGAGGTGTCAAGCGCCCGATTTCGCGTCCGCGGGCCCGCACTTCAATCCGGAGGGCAAGCAACACGGCTGGGACAATCCACTAGGCCACCACCTTGGCGATTTGCAAAACCTGGACGTGGGCCCGGACGGAAAAGCCAAGGTGCGCATTCTGGTTCCAGGCGTATCGCTGGGAGAAGGGCCGAAGTCGCTGTTTCATGAGGGCGGGACCGCACTGGTTATCCATGCGAAACCGGATGATGGGAAGACTGACCCCGCGGGGAACGCCGGGGCGCGAATTGCCTGCGGCGTAGTCATTCGGTAGGGCGGATGACCTGTCCCTCCGCGCAACCGACCCCTCACCCGTCCCGCCACGGCTGATGAAAGCGCCGTCGCGGGACACCCTCTCCCCAGGGGAGAGGGAGGTATGCCTTATCTGAACCCTCTCCCCAAGGGAGAGGGAGGTATGCCCGATTTGAACCCTCTCCCCAAGGGAGAGGGAAGGTCTATTCGATGGCTGATAGCTGACGGCTGACGGCTGATTTCACCGTGCTGCCACTTTCGCTGTCGAGAAGGCCAGGGTAAGCAGCGTCTTTTGCTCGAGTTCGTGCGCTTTGCCGGAGCCTGTTGCAGGAGTATACAGTTCTCATCGCAGGTAATAATCGAGTGCCGCTTTCCACTTGCCCTGTGCAGAGAGAATCAGCTCGATGGTCTCGCGCACGGCGCCGAAGCCACCCGGCTGCCGGGTCACATAATGAACGTACCGACGAAGAATTTTGTGGCCATCAGCTACTGCAACGGCCAAGCCGACGCGCCGAAGCAAGGGCAGGTCCACAACATCGTCGCCCACATAGCACACTTCCTCATTATTGAGGCGAGCCTCACGGAGTATTTCCTCGTAAGGCTTGACCTTTTCTCGCGCATTCTGCTTCAGAAAGTGGACGCCCACTTCCTTAGCCCGGTACTCGACGGCGGGTGAACTACGGCCCGTAATAAAGCCTGTCATGAGCCCAGCCTGGTGCGCGATGCGAAATCCCAGGCCGTCGCGGGAATGGAAGGCCTTGGTTTCGAACAGCCCACCACCCGGGCGTGGGAGGTAAATAAAACGCCCATCCGTCAAAACGCCATCCACGTCCATAAGCAAGAGCTTGATCTTGCGAGCGTGGACAAAAAGTTGTTTGGAAGTCAAAGGCATGTTGGTCCTCGGAGTTTTGAAGCTTTAGAACATTTGTGTGGTCCAGAGGTCGTGGATATGGACAACGCCCTCCAGCTTGCCGTCGGCGTCCGCGACCAGAAGGGAGGTGATTTTCCGGGCCTCCATGAGATTGAGGGCCTTGGTAGCCAACTCTTTCCGGCCGATGGTCACAGGATTTCGCGTCATGGCATCGGCGGCCTTCAAGTCCAGAGCTCGATTCCCTTCCCGCTGAAAAAAGCGGCGCAGATCGCCATCGGAGATGATTCCCAACAATTCGTTGAACTCGCCGGTCACCGCAGTGACCCCCAAACCCTTCCTGCTCATTTCGTAGATCACGTCGGGCAGGGGCGTAAGCGGGCCAACGCGGGGAAGCTGATCTCCCGTGTGCATAACGCTCTCGACCAGCCGCAGCTTGAACCCGAGCTCCCCGCCCGGATGGAGTGCGGCGTAGTCCGCTTCGTCGAAGCCGCGTTTCTCGAGCAACGCCATGGCCAGGGCATCGCCGACGGCCAGCATGGCGGTGGTCGAGGCGGTGGGGGCCAGGCCCAGCGGGCACGCTTCTTGCCGAATTCCCACATCCAGCACCGCGTCGCTGGCCTGCGCGAGCGTGGAATTCAGATTGCCGGTGAGGGAGATAAGCGGAATCGCCAAACGTTTGACCGTGTCCAACAATTGGAGCAGTTCAACGGTTTCGCCGCTGTAGGAAAGCGCCAGCAGGACATCGTGCCGGACCAGGCGTCCCAGGTCGCCATGCAAGGCCTCCGAGGGATGCAAGAAAAACGACGGCGTACCGGTGCTGGAGAGCGTGGCGGAGATCTTTTGGCCAATCAGGCCGGACTTCCCCATGCCGGCGACTACAACTCTCCCGCGACAGGCGTAGAGGATTTCCACGGCCTGCACAAAGCTCTGATCGAGGCGGAGTATGAGTTCGCTCAAGGTCCTCGCCTCGATCTCGAGGACCCGGCGCGCCGTATCTAAACTCATGGCTGATTCACTCGAGTCGAGGGTAATAACACAGCCGACTGTCATTCCGAGCGAAGCGAGGAATCTCGTTCTGGTTCGGATCGGATTGACGAAGAAAAGAGCAGAGCGAGATTCCTCGCTTCGCTCGGAATGACAGGACAATTTAGAGCAGCGAGGAACGACAACCCAGCCTTCACATGCGCGTTTCGATCTGGTTCACGACGGTCTTGAGCGCCTTGATGCGCGCCCACCACTTCCAGTTGCCCTCGATGATGGTCCAGGGAGCGTAGTCGGTATTCGTTCTGGCGAACATGTCTTCCAGAGCTTCAATGTACTGGTCCCACTTCTTGCGGTTACGCCAGTCGTCTTCAGTCAATTTCCATTTCTTCCAGGGATCTTCCTCGCGCTTCTGGAAGCGGTCGAGCTGTTCCTTTTTGGAAATGTGGATCCAGAACTTCACCAGCACCATGCCATCGTCCACCAGCGCCCGCTCAAATTCATTGATCTCGCGGTAAGCCCGCTGCCACTCCTCTTTCTTGGCAAATTTCTCCACCCGTTCAACCAGCACCCGGCCATACCAGGTGCGATCGAAAATCCCGATGCGGCCACGAGGCGGGAGGTGCATCCAGAAGCGGCGCAGCCAATGATAGCTCAGTTCCTCCGAGGTAGGGGGACCGGTGGGATGAACTTCCAAGCCGCGTGGGTCCAGGGCTTCGGTCAAGCGCTTGATGTTGCCGCCTTTTCCCGAGGCGTCTTCGCCTTCATAACCCACACAGACGGCAATTCCCTTTTCAATAATCCTTCTTTGCAACTTCAATAGCCGGAGCTGGTACTCTTCCAGGAGTTCTTCGTACTCCTGCTTGGACTCGAGCTTCTTATCGAGATCGAGCTTGTCGAGGTAGCCCATGGTTCACCTGTCGGGAGTCAGAAGTCCCGGCGGGCGGCCACAAGGGCCGCCCCTGCGGTCACTGTTAACTATTGTTGCTCGTGATGAGCGTGCGGGTCGTGCTTGGGGCCGGTCTTGCCTTTCTGATCGCGGAGGACAGCCTTGCGGCTCAGACGGATCTTATTGCCCTCGATGGCGATCACTTTAACCAACAACTGGTCACCTTCTTTGAGCTCATCGCGAATGTCTCGGATGCGGTGCTCAGCCACTTCACTGATATGCAGCAATCCATCCGTGCCGGGGAAAATCTCCACAAAAGCGCCGAAGTCCGCCAGCCGGACAACCTTGCCAAGATAGGTCTTACCCAACTCGGCCTCGGCCACAAGGTCCTTGATCATCTTGAGGGCCTTGCGGGCGGCAGTTTCGTCAGTGGCGGCGACGTTGACCTTCCCATCGTCCTCCACATCGATCTTCACGCCTGTCTCCTCGATAATGCCGCGAATCACCTTGCCCCCCGGCCCAATCAGCTCGCCGATCTTCTGCCGATTGATATGGAGGGTGTAGATTCGGGGAGCGAACTCGGAGATCTGCTTGCGGGGCTCGGAAAGAGTCTCCAGCATTTTTCCCAGCACGTGCAGGCGGGCCAACTTGGCCTGAGCCAGCGCCTCCGCCATGATGGAAGTGTTGATGCCGGTGATCTTGATGTCCATTTGCAGGGCGGTGATTCCGTCTTTGCTGCCGGCCACCTTGAAGTCCATGTCGCCGTAATGGTCCTCGCTCCCGGCGATGTCCGTCAGGATGGCGTATTTCTCGCCTTCCTTCACCAGCCCCATGGCAATTCCCGCCACAGGCGCCTTGATGGGCACGCCCGCGTCCATGAGCGCAAGAGTGCCACCGCAGACGGTCGCCATCGAGGACGAGCCGTTGGACTCGAGAATGTCCGAAACCACCCGAACGGTGTAGGGGAATTCCGTCTCTTCCGGCACGACGTTGATCAGGGCACGCTCCGCCAGCGCCCCGTGGCCGATTTCCCGCCTGCCAGGACCGCGCAGGAAAGCCACCTCTCCGACGCTGAAAGGCGGGAAGTTGTAATGGAGCATGAACCGCTTGAAGGCTTCGCCCTCAAGCACGTCGAGCCTCTGCACATCTTCCGCGGTGCCCAACGTTGCGGTCACCAGCGCCTGCGTCTCGCCTCGGGTAAACAGGGCGGAACCATGGGTGCGCGGTAAGATGCTCACTTCGCTGCTGATCTCCCTCACTTGGTCGAAAGCACGCCGGTCAGGCCGCTGGCGCTTCTCCACCACGTCGTCACGAAAGAGGTGTTCCTCGAGACGGCTGAAGTATTGGCCGGCCAGGCGGCGCTTCTCTTCGTCATCCTCAGGAAAGCCTTCCAAAAGCTTGGTGCGGATTTCGACGATTCGACGCTGGCTTTCCTGCTTGGCGAATTTCGAGGTGTCCATGGCTTCGTGGAGTTCGGCCTCGACCTTGCTCCGCACTTCCTGGTAAAACGCCTCATCGAAGGCAGGCGCAACAAATTCGCGCTTCTTAATGCCGAGCTTTTCGAAGAGCTCTTTCTGCATAGCGACGATCTTACGGATTTCACCGTGCCCGTACTGAAGAGCGTCCAGGATTGTCTCTTCCGAAACTTCCTTGGCGCCTGCTTCCACCATCACGATAGCATCTTCGGTGCCCGCCACAATCAGATTGAGCTGGCTGGACTTGGTTTCCGCATAGGTAGGATTCGTCACCAGGCGGCCTTCCACCAAGCCTACCCGGACCGCTCCCACGGGCACATAAAATGGAATGTTCGAAAGGTAAAGCGCCGCCACGCCGGCGACCATCCCAATCACGTCAGGGTTGTTGTCCGAATCCGCGGACAGAACCATCGCAATCACTTGGGTCTCGTCGTTGAAGCCCTCCGGAAACAGAGGCCGGACCGGGCGGTCAATCAGGCGGCTGGTGAGGATTTCCTTTTCGGTAGGTCTTCCTTCACGTTTAAAGAATCCGCCGGGAATCTTCCCTGCGGCGTAGTTATATTCACGATAGTCAACTGTCAGAGGGAAAAAGTCGATACCCTCACGCGGCTCAGTGGAACATGCGGTGGCCAACACCACCGTGTCGCCATACCGAACTACGGCCGAACCGTTTGCCTGCTTGGCCACTTTGCCGGATTCAATGCTCAGGGTGTGTGATCCCAGAGCAATTTCTACTCTTTGCATCTCATATCCTCCAATAAAACGAAAAAGCGACCTACACCCGCGGGGCGGGGGGTCGCTTGTCACTCAAAAATTTGTCCCTTTGGGAATTCCCGAAGTATCCGCTCAAAACCAGCTACTTGCGAATGCCTAGTCGTTCGATGACCCGTTTATAACGCTCGGTATCTCGGCTTTTGAGATACTCCAACAGGCGCCTTCTTTTGCCCACCATCATGAGCAAGCCACGGCGGGAGGCGTGGTCCTTGCGATGAACGCTGAAATGCTCATTCAGATAGTTGATTCGCTCGCTCA
>Ga0326728_10004937_pt1 | contig 38600 bp, 37 predicted proteins | sample MB3enrmetagenome_FD_207602 | JGI IMG/M metagenome (GOLD analysis project Ga0326728, IMG submission 207602) | Lab enriched peat soil microbial communities from McLean, Ithaca, NY, United States - MB31MN | ecosystem: Environmental > Terrestrial > Soil > Wetlands > Peat | place: USA: New York... | reverse complement strand
GCCTTGGAACACTGATTTCAGCCGAAGCGCAAGGCGGCTACGCTCGGCATGGTCCGTCGGCGCCAACCTCCCGCGCTCCGAAGCTGGTGTCTACTGCATTGGACAACCTTATCAGCGAATTGGGGAGGCCGTTTTGCTGTTGACAAACCCAACGGGTTGGGACTATTCTCTAGACGGTATTTTCTCCCCGTCGGACCAGCCGCAAGGCCTCCGGCGGGGTTCTGTTTTTTGGGGTGAGCGTGCCGGTTGAACCCTCGGTAAAACGCACCGTCGCCTTCGTCGACGGCCAAAATCTATTCTTCGCCGCCAAGAAAGCTTTCGGTCATCGGTTCCCAAACTACGATCCCAAGGCCCTTGCCGACCACATCGCTCGGGGCCGGGGTTGGACGCTTTCACAAACCTTCTTCTACACGGGAATTCCCGACCGGGCCGACAATCCTTTCTGGAATCATTTCTGGACAGCCAAGCTGGCCGTGATGGGAACGCGCGGCGTTCAAACTTTTTCTCGCTCTCTTCGATACCGCAACCAGACGGTGCCTCTTCCCGGTGGCGGGAGTACCACAATTCTCGTTGGCGAAGAGAAGGGCGTGGATGTGCGCCTGGCTCTGGACGTGGTGCGAATGGCTCGGGAAAGCCGCTACGACGTGGCGCTCATCTTCAGCCAGGATCAGGACCTCTCCGAAGCTGCCGCTGAGGTCAAGGCCATTTCCGCGCAACAGGCACGATGGATCAAGGTGGCCTGTGCTTTTCCCCTCAGCCCCACCACTGAGAACCGCCGAGGCATTAACGGCACGGAGTGGATTCAGATCGACCGGGCAACCTATGATGCGTGCCTGGATCCGAATGACTACCGGCCAAAGCCGTGAAGGGATGATGGCGAGCAGGTAGCCATCACGCTCAGCGCAGTCCCGCCCGTGGGCTTTTCTCATGCCTGATACCCTTCGCATCTCACGACTTGTTCATGAGCGCTTTTTCAACCGCCTGGGGGTTTCTATCAATCACCGTCAAGTAGGCGCGTACCGCGCTTTCCGGACGCCTACGCCCTTGCTCCCATTCCTGGAGCGAGCGCGGGCTGACGGCATAGCGCCGTGAGAATTCCGCTTGCGACAAACCCAGCTTGGACCGGATCGCCACCACGTCCACGTCCTCAGGCACCTCGACGTATCGCATGGGAAGGGCCGTCCTCCCCTCCACGTGATCGACGACTTCCTTCATAGCGGCAATCAGACGCTTACCCATTTTGGAGTGCTTGGTCTTTGTCATTGGACACCCTTCAAACGATTTACCAGCTCCTTCAATTGCTGTTTGTCGGCCGGGGTCAAGTCTTCCTTCGCCGGTTTTGCATAGATGTCGAGGAAGTAGACCACATCGGCCGCTGACCGGTAAAAGTAGATCACTCGAACGCCGCCCCGTTTTCCCTTTCCTTGGCGGCCCCACCGCGCTTTTCGAACCCCACCGGTACCTGCTACGACCGGGTGCATCTCACGGGTTTCCGCAACGTGGAGTTCCATCGCGTTTCGCTCTTCCACGCGGAGGACCTTCCCTACCCGCTTCTCATAGACGCTGGTGTGGGCAATCGCCGCGCTCATTTTCTTATTATACGGCATTGACGGACCATGGTCAAGCAAGCGAAGGCCGCCGTCTATGAGACCTGTAGTTGTTCCTAAAAAACAACCGCCGGCTGGCCCCCCGACACGTCGCGGCGCCAGCCCGACCAAATGATTTTGTGGGCAGTCGCCGCGCGGATTTTCCGGAATCATGCAAGCGGCGCTTGACCTTCCGCGGCGTCTTCTTTAGATTCGGAAGTATTATGGGTGAAACGGTAAAGGATGAGATCAACGAGCAACTGGACAAGCTGGATACCCCGCAACAGCGCCAGGTGCTGGAATTTGCGCGAGGCTTGGCCGCCCCAGCCGGCGTTTCGGGGAACAAGCTGCTCCGATTTGCGGGGGCCATCGCTCCGGCTGACCTCGAAACCATCTCACGGGCCATCCTTGAGGGCTGTGAACACCTTGACCTGAATGCCTGGTAGAATACCTCTCGATACCAACATTTTTCCCTTCCCTTGGCGACCCCACCGGTTCTCTCCGATCAAGGTCTTCTTGCAGAGATGTCGGCGCGAATGACATCGATGTTGCAGGCACGCCTCTTCATCAAAGGCCAGGATTTTATGCGCCGAGGCCAGCTTTCTGTCGGCGCTCGCGAGGAAGCGCCCGATCTGCGCCCAGTCAACCTTGTGCGGTCTGATTTTTTTCATGTGGAGCTACGAGCGAAACACGCCTATGGCGCCAAACACTCTCAAGGAACGCATCCTTCCGAGTGCGGCGCGACTCGAATTCATCTCGCGATAAAACCGTATAATTCACCTCCCGCCCAAGTTGCCGCTCAAGCTTCCGCATGGCTTCCGCCAAAGCTTCGCCGCGAGGCGTGCCGATCACGAGCACATCGATATCGCTAGCAGCATCCTGCTGGTTTCGCGCGAACGACCCGTAGAGATAGGCTTCCTCGATGCCCTCAGTTGTTTTGATGGATTGCGCAATCAAAGGCACCGCACCAATAGTTTTGGCAACAATGCTGCGCACTTCACCATATAGGGGATAATCCCTGTTGAGCCGGAAATACTTCTGGCGGCCACTCACTTCCGACCGAAACAGTCCATTGCGCTCCAAACGCCGGAGTTCTCGCGATAGGTTGGAGGGGTCAATGCTCAGGCGATCAGCCAAATCCCGCAGATGGTGGCGGGCTGCAGGGTTGGTGAAGAAATAGGCCAGCAGCCGCTGGCGCGCCTTGGAACGCAAGTCAAACATTTGGTCAAATCATACCACAAATGTGGTCATATCAAGCAAGCGTAGCGCCCCGATGCACCGGGGCGGTTCTTGCTTACATCTGCGCTTCCGAATCCGAGGGCAGCGCCGTATTTTTGAGATTTGGGGTTTTTCCCACTCAAGAACCGCGGACCCCAAGAGCGGGGGTCCGCGCTACCCGAACAGATTCGCACTTTCGAATCCAAGGGCAAACTGGCAATCGCTAACCCGCACTGGCGCGTTGGGAGGCGGTGTCGAGCCCCAAAGGGGCGCGCCGCTAATTGCTTGAGGGCGCCTTCTCCGGGGCCCGAATCAGCCGGAAGACTGCGGCAGTGATGCTTCCCAGCAGCATCCCCGAGACAACTGTATATGCCACCCAGAAGATGAGTTGAGGGAAGAAACCCAGCAGGGAATATTTTCCCCAGAGTCCGTACCCGGGCGGCATGTCAGGAGGCAGGGCATCGTAATGCGTTCCCCAGTTGCCGCGAAACGCGAAGAACATCATGACCGCGACCGGAATTCTCGCGGCATACCCGTACGCGACCATTGCCTTGAAGAGCGCTGGCCATCCCGGCAGGGTGACGAGCGCGGCGATCACGGTGACCAACCAGATGTAAATCAGCCTTCCCCTGAAACTCCTTTCGATGTGCTGGACGGAGCCGAGGTAGGCCAGTGCAATAATGACGACCACGGCGAAAATCGCGCATCCATTCGCGCGCCACGCTGAAGCAGGCCCTTGGCCGCCTGACGACAGTCGCACAGCAAAATAGATCCCAAGAATCGGGGCCAGCCAGGTGATCCCTATGATCGACCAGGGCCCTCCCGCCGCTGGATTGAAGAGAACCTTGGACCAGTGTTGAAGCTCGCCGAGGAGGCGAAGGAGGGTCACCGTCAGCGTGATCATGCCGGGAACCAGGATAAGCCGGAGGATTGAAGGACAGTTGCCAGAGGGGGAATCTGCCATGACGTACCTCCGTTCAGGAATTTGAAGAAGAGGCCGCCTCGGCTGCCCACAGGCACCGGTCTCTGCCCAGGCCGTGGACAGCGGAGCTTGCGGGTGATTGTAGCCGATTTGGCGCCAGGCATCCAGTTTGGTTTCGGCGTGCCGCCCCTTATTTCTTTCTGGCTTCCTGATCTTGAAGATGGTAGATTAGGGACATCTCGGGGCAATTTGAAAGAAATAAGCTGTTGAGGTTCTTCCGACCACAGAGGACCCGGAGGCGGGGAGGAGAATATCATGAAAGTCCTGATGATTTATCCCGAATTCCCAGACACGTTCTGGAGCTTCAAGCACGCTCTCCCTTTCCAGGGAAAGCGCTCGGCGTATCCGCCCCTCGGCCTATTGACCATCTCATCCCTTCTCCCCCGCCACTGGCAGAAGCGCCTGGTTGACATGAATGTCAGGCGGCTGAAAGATTCCGACCTCGACTGGGCAGACTTGGTCTTCTTGAGCGGCATGTTGGTGCAGGGCCCCTCGATGAAGGCGCAGATTGCGCGTTGCAAAGCTCGTGGCTTGCGCACCGTGGTGGGCGGCCCCATCGCCAGTGCGAAGGATAGCGCCATCGCCCAGGCGGATCATGTGGTGGAAGGAGAAGCAGAAGAAATCATCCCCGAACTGGCTGCCGACCTCGAGCGCGGCACAGCGCGGCCTTATTACCTCAAACCGCAACTTCCCGACGTGACGCGCGTCCCGCTGCCTGACTTACAACTCGCCGAATTGGGACGGTACAGCTCGATGGCGGTGCAGTACTCGCGCGGTTGCCCGTTCACCTGCGAGTTTTGCGACATCATCGAGATCTATGGCCGCCGCCCGCGCACCAAGACACCCGAGCAGCTCTGCGCCGAACTCGAGCAGCTCTACCGCCGGGGCTGGCGGGGATCAGTTTTCATGGTGGACGACAACTTCATCGGCAACAAGAAGAACGTGAAGATTCTGCTCCCGCAATTGGTCAAGTGGGTGCGCGACCACAAATTCCCATTCTCACTCTACACCGAGGCTTCTGTGAATCTGGCCGAGGAAGAGGACTTGCTGCGGCTGATGCGCGAGGCCCACTTTACGCGCGTGTTCCTGGGCATTGAAACGCCCGTTGCAGAGAGTCTCAAGGAGACAACAAAATTCCAAAACCTGCGCAAGGATCTGCTGGAGAGTGTAAAACTCATCCAATCTTACGGGATTGAAGTAATGGCGGGTTTTATCGTGGGCTTCGACAACGATCCGCCCAATGTTTTTGAACGCCAGATTCAATTTATTCGCGAAGCGGCCATCCCGCTCTCGATGGTCGGCCTGCTCACCGCCTTGCCCAACACCCAATTGTGGCGGCGGTTGAAAACCGAAGGCCGGCTTCTAAAACAGAGCCTCGGCAACAACACGGTCGTCGATCTGAACTTCATCCCCAAGATGGATAAACAGCAGCTCCTCGATGGTTACCAACGAATTCTCCAAACTATTTACAGCCCCAAGGAGTATTTCGAGCGTGCTTCCGCCTTCCTCTCCCAATTGGGGGAGGCGGCCCGTTCGCCCCTGGTGTTCTCCGACGTCATGGCACTGGGCAGATCGCTTTGGCGACAGGGAATTGTCCACAACTACCGCAAGGAGTATTGGAAGTTCCTTGCGCAGACAGTTCGCCGGCATCGTCACCATTTTAGCAAGGCCATCACTCTCGCGATCATGGGACACCACTTCTTTGAGCTGACTTCGACGGAGGGGAGTGTTAGTTGCGACAGCAGTGGGGCCCTGGGGTGAGAATTGCCGATTTTCCCGCCGCGGCGGGCCGATTGTCGATTGCTGATGGACATTGGAAGGACTTGCCACACCACTTTTTCAATCGTCAATCGACAATCGTCAATCGGCAATTAAAGCCCGGCCTTCCAGGGCGCAGGGCTTAGTCCATCCAGGACTTCACGCAGCGCCAATAGGGCAAGGGTCCACACGCTTCCTGCCTCATTTTCAGTCGCGCCGTAGGCGTGAACAAAAAGTGTTAGATAGTATCCCCAGCTTTCCTCCGCATGAAATAAGCATCGTCGCACAGCAATGTCCATCTGGGCCGGCAAGCGCGTCTGCTTCATGCCGCGCGCGATCTCTTCTGCCAATCGCAAGTGCTGTCCCAGGTCTGAGTTGAGATCTGGTGAATCGAAAAGCAGGTCGAGGTAACTGGCAACCTTCACGGGAAAATCGAAATCCCACCGCTCCTCCTCGGCCAGTTCATGTGTGATCCACACGTGGCATTTTGCACTGCGCAGGAGATAATCCGGACGGTTGATCGCACGCAACAAACTCGCGAGCACAGGGCGGTCCCTACACTCCTCAAGTTCTTCCGCTTTCTCGGGAAATGTCTTCAGGTCAATGTAGGCCAGCTTTGGTTCATCCCCGCTGGCCCAAGGGATTTCCAGCCTTGCATCGTCCGGGCCGAGTTCCTGAAGGATTTCAACGCGCATCACGCCCTTAGAATATCATTTGCATGTCTTCTCCGTGACCTCTGTAGCACTAGTTCGTAGGACCTTGCTGTGCCGCGAAGATCTTCTCTCGCGCCACTTACGCCTCCGTGTACTCCGTGGCCAAAAAACCTTAACACAAAGCTCACTGAGAACCTCCGTGCTCTCTGTGTTGAGGCTTTGGAGGCTCGGAGAACACGGAGAACGTCCTCTTGGTTGCGGCCACCGGGCCGCGCTGTGGTCCCGCAGGCGCGGGATGAAATCCCTCCCCGGTTGCGGCCGAAGGCCGCGCTGATACAATTGACTCTTAATCTAGCGTGAGGTAGTACTAATTCGCGGGCGAGTTTCCTATGATGGTTATTTGGAGGTATGCGTGGATCATTTGAGGTCACTTGCCTGCGCCTTGCTTCTGGCAGGGACTTGTTTCGCCAATCCCTCGGCTCCCGACGCGACCGATGGGGCGGCTATCAATGAAGCGGTGAGCTGGATTCGGGCAACGCCCCGCATTCGCGCAGAATACGACTACATCATGACATGCCGCCTCAGGCTCCTGTTTTTTTGGGTGGGTCGGGATGACTTGGGGGGCGGGTACATCAAGGCCGGCCAGGCGGTTGACGATCCGAGTCTCCGAATGATCCAGTTGCTTTTTGGCTCTGACCCTGCCAAGGCCCCGCGCGCCATCAACCGTTGGGGTGCGGGAACTGAAGTCGTTAGATATGTTACGTGTACAACGCCCGCCTTTACACTCTGACTTTACAGCGTGTGATTCCCGTGACCACAAAGGACGTCCGCATTACGCTGAAGGAGAAGGGGGAGAAAATCGACCAGTCATACCGCAACCTCAAGGAATCACAGTTCCAGATCCGCAACCTGGAGTCCGGCGCCAAAACTGATTTCAGTGTCTTGCTTGGAACTACCGGTGAGCTGCGGGGGGTTCCGGTCCAGATCAATTACCAGCCCAATTGGTGGTTCCAGATAGTCCTGAACCTTGATCACAAGCTACGAAAATAGTGAATGGTGCGGTCCAGACCTTCTTCCAAGCTGACGCACGGTTCCCAGGTCAGAAGGCGTCGAGCACGGGAGATATCCGGCCGGCGGCATTTAGGATCATCCACGGGCAAGGGGTGGTGGGCTATTCGACTCGAACTCCGGGTGAGTCGGAGGATGAGCGCGGCGGTTTCAACGATGCTCATTTCTGTTGGGTTTCCCAGGTTGACAGGCTGGTGAATGGCCTCGGGGGTTTCTGGCGAGGTTTCCTCCTTTACAGCGTTGTGAAAGAGCAACCGGATAATTCCTTCCACGAGGTCCGAGACGTAGCAAAAGCTGCGGGTCTGAGTCCCCTCTCCATAGATGGTGAGGTCCCTACCTTGCAAAGCCTGGACGATGAAATTGGAGATGACCCGGCCGTCGTGAGGCCGCATTCGAGGACCGTAGGAATTGAAGATGCGGGCGATGCGCGTATCCAGGCTGTGCGTGCGATGATAGGCCAGGGTTAAGGCCTCGGCGAAGCGTTTCGCTTCGTCGTAAACTCCGCGAGGCCCCACCGGGTTTACACGCCCCCAGTAGCCCTCCGCTTGCGGGCTCACTTCCGGATCCCCATAGACTTCTGAAGTGCTGGCCAAGAGGAACCTGGCGCCTCGGGCTTTGGCAAGTCCCAGAGTGTTATGAGTCCCCAGCGATCCCACCTTTAATGTCTGGATGGGCAGCCGGAGGTAATCAACGGGGCTGGCGGGAGAAGCAAAGTGCATCACCGCATCGACGGCCCCTTCCACTTTTATCGGCTTGGTGACATCGTGGCGGAGGAACTTGAATCCAGGGTGGTCCGCAAAGGCCGCCATGTTCTCCAAGCGTCCGGTAATAAGGCTATCCACGCAGCAAACCTGGTGCCCCGCGGCAAGCAATCGCTCGCAAAGATGACTTCCCAGAAAACCCGCCCCACCGGTGATGACAACCCTCATGAAGGTCCCTCGGTCTCCGCTCAAACCTTCCTCGCATCGGTGAGGTGCTTACGAGCCGGCGATTCGCTGCCGATGTCCACGTATTCAAATCCATGTCCGGCCATCTTGGCGCGGGAAAACATGTTGCGACCATCGAGAATCAGTGGCCGCGCCATGATTTGGTGAACCTTGGTCAAATCAAGGCGCAGGAATTCCTCCCACTCGGTTAGAGCCAGGAGAGCTTCCGCGCCTTCGGCCGCCACGTAGGCGTCTGTGCAATACTCAATCTGGGGGACCTCCGCTTTAGCCTTTGCCATTGCCTGTGGATCGTAAGCCCGCACCAGAGCGCCTTCCGCAAGCAATCTCCGGATTACCGCCAGCGATGGGGAAGATCGAACATCATCCGTGCGAGGTTTGAAGGCGAGTCCCCAAACTCCGATCCGTTTTCCGCGTACCACCCAAAGCTCATTCTTGATTTTCTTGACGAACGATTCGATGCGGCTCTGGTTGATTCGTTCCACTTCGCGCAGAAGCGCGAAGTCACAACCGGCATTATGGCCTGCGCGGACGAACGCTTGAAGGTCCTTGGGAAAGCAGGAACCACCAAATCCTAGGCCCGGTCTGAGGAAGCTGCCGCCGATCCTCCTATCCATGCCCACTGCTTCGGCCACCTTTCCGACGTCCGCTCCTACGGCTTCGCACAGGTCGGCGACCATGTTTATGAAGGAAATTTTCATGGCCAGGAAGGAATTCGAAGCATGTTTGATCAGCTCGGCACTGTTAATGTCCGTGACCACGAAAGGCACACGCGGGCGGTTTCGGCAATTTTCGTGAATGGGACAGGCAAAGCTCTGCTCGAGCACCGGCCGGTAAATCTCCTCCAGGAGTCCAGCCGCTCTTTCCGAGTCAACCCCTACAACAATGCGGTCGGGATGAAAAAAATCCTCGACGCCCGATCCTTCGCGCAAGAACTCGGGGTTGGAGGCCACGTCATACTGGAACTGCGAGTTGATTCCGTATATGCCGAAGTGCTTCTGGAGCCGGCGGCCGGTCTGTACGGGGACGGTGCTCTTTTCAATCACCAAGTGGTAGCCACGGGCATGTTCGGAGATTCTTCGCGCCACCAACTCCACGGAGGAAAGGTCCGCTTCACCATTCTCGAGGGGTGGAGTCCCCACGCAGATAAAGATAACCTGGCACTTCGCCACGGCGCATTCTACTTGAGAAATAAACTCGAGCCGCTTCGCCTGCCGGTTTCGCTCGACCAAGTCTCCCAGGCTCGGCTCGTAGAAGGGCATTCCGCCCGAGTTTAAAACTTCAATCCTCCGCAGGTCGTCGTCTACACAGATAACCCGGTGGCCAGTTTCAGCCAGGCCCGCTGCGGTGATAAGCCCCACATACCCGGCTCCGATGACCGCGATATCCATAAGAATGCAATCCTCCGCCAGAATAGTTTTGAGTTCCGCCACTGCGAAGCCTACCACAACCATAGCTCGCAACCAAAGCGACTTGTCGCCATTTGATGCGGGGGTGCCAGGATGGACCGGTCGCCACCAAACAGTTTTGTTTAAGAATATCCTTGCAGTGGCACTCGTAGTTGTTTGAAAATCTCAGAGAGATAAGAGTGAGGGAAAGAGTCAGGGCGCACGAGTAAGAAGGTGAAGTTCAGGAAGCCAAGACGGAGCGTGGAGGAGGCTTCATGATCGTCGGAGTTCCTAAAGAGAGCTTTCCCGGGGAGCGGCGCGTAGCGCTGGTGCCCGCAGTAATTCCGAGTTTGCTCAAAGCGGGTTTCGAGGTGGTTGTTGAGTCGGGCGCGGGAGCTGGGGCCGGCTACCCGGATGCAGAATACGTCGGGAAGGGCGGCAAGATTCTCCTGGAGCGAGCCCAGGTTTTCAAAGCTGCCGACGTCGTGCTGCAAGTGCTCTGCTACGGATCGAACGACAAAACCGGTAAGGCGGACATGCCTCTGCTTCGACCCGGCCAACTGCTGATCGGATTTCTGCGCCCTCTGGGGTCATTGGAAACTGTTCAGGAAATTGCGTCCACGGGGGTTACGGCATTTTCCATCGAGCTCATGCCGCGCACCACTCGCGCCCAGAGCATGGACGCTCTTTCTTCCATGGCGACGATCTGCGGCTACAAGGCGGTGCTGCTGGCTGCGGACAGGCTTCCGCGGCTCTTCCCCATGCTCACCACGGCAGCGGGAACCATTACCCCGGCGCGTGTACTCATCATCGGGGCAGGTGTGGCAGGTCTTCAGGCCATTGCTACGGCACGAAGGTTGGGCGCTGTGACCTCTGCCTATGATATGCGGCCTGCGGCAAAGGAGCAGGTGCACAGCCTGGGAGGGCGCTTTGTCGAGCTCCCCGTCGAGGTGAAGGATGCCCAGGATTCCCGTGGCTACGCGCGGGCACAAGACGAATCGTTTTATCTGCGCCAGCGGGAGTTACTCAGCCGCGTGGTGGCCGAGAGTGATGTCGTGATTACCGCGGCGGTCATCCCCGGCAAAAAGGCGCCGGTGCTTGTGACACGCGACATGGTGGAGAAGATGGCGCCCGGGTCGGTGATCGTGGACGTGGCGGGCGAGAGGGGTGGGAATTGCGAACTCACCCAGGCAGGCGAGATCATCGTCGAGCACGATGTTACCATCATCGGGTACATCAATCTGGCGAGCACCGTTCCCTATCACGCCAGTCAGATGTACGCTCGAAACGTCGCGGCGTTTCTTGTCCACCTGACCAAAGACCAGAAGATCGAGATTAACACAGATGACGAGATCACCCGTGAAACCCTCGTGACAGAGGGGGGCGAGGTGGTCAACACGCGGGTGCGGGAATTCTTTTCCCTGCCGGCGAAGGATTAGCTTGTAGCGGCGGCCTTCAGACTGGCACTCGCTGACCCCGCAGCGCGAGGTTGGCACTTGCCGACCTAAAGGTCGGCGCTACATAGGAGGAAAAAGTGACGTTAAACCTGATAACCAGCCTCTATGTGTTCATGCTGGCAGGCTTTGTCGGTTTCGAGGTGATTCGACGAGTCTCCCCGCTTCTCCACACACCCCTTATGTCCCTCACGAACGCTCTGGATGCCATCGCCGTGGTGGGCGCCATCGTGCTTGTGGGCGAGCATAAGAGCACGCTATCGACCGTTCTTGGGACCGTGGCGGTGGCCGCCGCCATGAGCAACGTGGTGGGCGGTTTCCTGATTACAGACCGCATGCTGAAAATGTTCAAAACCAGTAAACCGAAAAAACCATGACGCCACTCATTAACGAGACTTTTATCCAGATCACTTACCTTGTCGCCACCGCCCTGTTCATCCTCGCCCTCAAGTGGCTAAGCGCGCCAAGCACGGCACGACGCGGCGTTTGGGCGGGTGAACTTGGGATGGTCCTGGCGATTGGCGGGACGCTGCTCTATCAGGGGATTGTTGACTACAAGTGGATCGTGATTGCCCTCGTCCTGGGGTCGATCATCGGCGTCCCCCTTGGCCTTGTCCACATGACGGCGGTCCCGCAGCGCACGGCCCTCAGCCACGCGTGTGGCGCCCTGTGCGTGTCGCTCGTGGGTACGGCGGAATACTATCTGCGCGCGCCCAACGTCCCGCCCTTCGTGATGGCCGTCCTCTCGATGGAGGTTATTCTCGGCTCGCTGACCTTCACCGGCAGCTTGATGGCCACGGGCAAGCTGCAAGAAATCCTGCCGCAACGCCCGATCACCTATAAGGGGCAGAACATTGTGAATCTATCGCTCCTGGCCGTAGCGGTGATCGCCGCAGTCATCCTGGTGCTTCACCCCGGGCAGAAGCACCTCTTCCCGCTCCTCATAGGAATTCCCTTGGTCTTCGGTGTGCTCATGATCGTTCCTATTGGCGGCGCAGACATGCCCACCGTAATCTCGTTGCTGAATTCTTACGCCGGCCTTTCCGCGGCGGCGATGGGGTTCGTCCTGGATAGCAAGCTTCTGATCATCGCGGGCGCGCTGGACGGCTCTTCGGGGTTCATCCTCTCGGTGATTATGTCCAAAGCAATGAACCGCTCCTTCACGAACGTTTTGTTCGGGGCGTTCGGACAGGTGCAGGCTTCCGCTGTGGCAGGCCAAGAAGCGCGAACCGTACGCAGCGCGACGGCAGAGGAGGCGGCCTCGATTCTTGCGGCGGCTAACTCCGTCGTGATCGTTCCGGGTTATGGGATGGCGGTGGCGCAGGCGCAACACAAAGTCAGGGAACTTTACGACGCCCTCAGCAAACGCGGCGTGGATGTGAAGTTCGGCATCCATCCCGTGGCGGGACGCATGCCCGGTCACATGAATGTTCTGCTGGCCGAGGCCGACATTCCTTACGACAAGTTGATGGATATGGACAGCATCAATCCCGAGTTCCCCCAGACCGACGTGGCCTTGGTAATCGGCGCCAACGACGTGACCAATCCCGCCGCCCGCCAGGACGCGGGCAGCCCCATCTACGGCATGCCCATCCTCGACGTTGATAAGGCCCGAACCATCATGGTGATCAAAAGGAGCATGAGCCCCGGCTTCGCAGGCATCGACAACCCTCTCTATTACCTCGATAGGACCTTGATGCTTTTTGGGGATGCCAAAGCATTTGTCGGCGACATCGTCCGCGAGCTGGCCGGAGGCGGGCACGCGTAGGAAGAGCAGGAGTCAGGAGTCAGGAGTCAGAAGAAAAGGTTTCAGGTCTTAGGGGCCAGGTTACACCTGTCAGGTGTAGGCGGATGAGGGTAGCCGCAGATATGAAGAACAACTCGGCGCTATGTCCTCCTGACTTCTGGCTCCTGCCTTTCTCCTCCTACTTCTTCTTGCTGCTGCTCAGGGAGCGGATGTAAGCAATGACGACGGAGATCTCCTCGTCATTAAGCGTGTTGCCAAAGGCCAGCATCGCCGTCCCCTTCTTGCCATTCTTGATGACTTCCCTCATCTCCTTGTCTTTGGTGGAAGCCTGCCACTTGGGGTCGGTGAAGTTCGGAGTTTTGAGGGCAGAAAATCCCTTTCCATCAGCGCCGTGGCACATCATGCAATTTTTCTTGAAAATCGCCGACCCGTCAGGCGCCGGAACAGCAGCTTGAAAGGCGAGAGACGAAGCAAGCAAGCCCACTCCAACCAGCCAGCATTTTGAGCCAAAGCCTGTGTTGAGTTTCATAAACCTCCTGAATCCTTGGACATTTAATAGGCAGAAGCCGGCTCCAACAAACTCAGCCCTTGGCCGGCTTGACCGTCCTGAAGTCTCCGCTGCATTTCCATATTACCAGGAGGCTGGAAAGAGTGCATGGCCTTCGAGTATTTGCGTCATTTGGGATAGAAGCCCTTCCCAAACGCCGGTCATTCCCGCTTTCGTGGGAATGACTGAGACTTCCAGCGCCCAAGTCTCGCGAATGACACGACTACTGGAAAATGACTTGCTTCCGTCCAGGCGGGTCTCGTGATAAGATTCGGTCATGGAGATGTACACATACCCCATCACGGTTGAGCGTGAAGGCCGGAAATATTGGGCCTATAGCGAAGATTTTCCGGGAGTGTATGGACTCGGAAATTCCATCGAGGAAGCCAAGGCCAACATCCTCGAATCAATGCGGATCTATATCGAAGAGTGCCGTTCCTCCCACCGGCCTATACCGCGCGCCCGCAGCGTCTACATGGAAACCGTCTCTCTCGCGGTATAGCGCTGGGCTTCACGCTTTTCCTTTCTTCTTGCCTCCAAAGAAGTCTCCTTCTGAGAAACCCGCGTCCTTGAGAATGCGTAGGAACAACCCACGTGGAAGGTCGCCCGAATGAAGCGGCACGACGAGCATCGACCGGAAGGGATGAGTGAGAATCCGGTGCGAACCCGTTTGGCGCATCTCCTCGTAACCGTGTTTGCGTAAGAAGCGGAGCAGTTCCCGAGCGCTTGGCATGGCCTACACCTGACCAGCAGGTTCATCCCTCGTGGCTAGTTTTCGTTTCCTCCGACTGTCTTCGTCAATAAGGCGTTGTATAGGGGACTGTTCAGGCCCCTCCTGCGAGTCTAGTTGATTTATCTGTTCTCCGGCATAGAGTCGGACGATACAGTTGCGCGTCGTTTCGTCAAGCCCGTATCGCTCGTCGTACGGGCCGCGGAACAGCTCGCGGGGGAGAGAGATCCGAGCATATGGGTTCTCGCATACCACAACTCGCAATTGTGAAAGCGAAACATCCCGCTCCGTGCCCCGGGCCTTCTCAATTTCCTCGAGATGTTCATCTAGGGTCAGCCTCCGCCCCAATTCTGCTTTTCGTCGTGTTAGCGCGATATCGAACCTCCGTCTTCCCACACCCATTTGTTCCAAGACAAGGAGGGCGGAAATTGTTCTGTTCTGGGGCTCAAGAGGTGTAGGAGGCGTGCCCTTGGCGTAGCGAATTCCTTTGCCTCCGCCACCAAAGAAGCCAGTCTCCGATTGGTCAGGCAGTAGCCCACGGACCGGATCAAACGGCATACGAACCGCTATATTTCCCAGCAGTGCACCGTATATGAACTCCCAGCTCAGATCGACGAGTGGCTTTTCGCGGTTGTACAGGACAAGGCAGCAGCAGTGATCTTTGAGGTCCCTAAATTTGCTTCTACCGTCGTCAATCTTTTGCCGAATTGGACCGTAGGGATCGTATCCCCCCGACCCGAGCCTAAAATCCTCAGCGGTGGCGTGAAATTCCTTGACCTCAAAGGCAATTTCCCGGCCTTCAAACCAGAGAGTGTAGTCGGGCCTCGCCGAAGTTCCTTCGATGGCTTTCTCAAAGCTATGGTTGATAAGTCCGCTCGCGTTCAAGTAGGCCTCGAAGAGCGTCTCGGACTCAGTAAAGATTCTGGGCTGGCTCTCTGTTGACATGCCGAGTTCGAAGCCAAGCTTCTTCAGGACTCGGTTAGCTTCCATTGTTGTAAAGCTCACTACTGGCTTGCCCGTGGCTGCAGACACCACCTGCTTGGGTGGGTATTTGCGTCTATTTACGACTACGTAGTGCTTGTCTATGGCTCGAGGCTCTGCGTGCCGAACTGATTGCTCCACCATAGTGCGGCTTAGGCTGTATGTTTCGCCACCCAGACGGAAAGTATGAAGCTCCATGTTAGTACCTCTTTGATTTTTATAGCGTTCTTACAGAGAATTGTCAAGAGGTATCAAATAAACAACACCCCAGGCGACCCGTCTATTTACGCAACTGGAAATTGTGTACCTTAGTAAGGATGCCTGTTCGGCTGCGCCGCGGGGGACTCCACCCAGGGCATGGTCGGCTGAAGCAATTTGCTAAGGCCCAGGACCGATGCGTTTACGGTCGGTGCCATCATCCCAGCGGCTCAGTACTGCCGTTTTTCCACTCGGGGCCGGTCCGCCCGGCTCATCTGCTTCGTCTCAATGGCGGGGTGTTGGAGCCCCCGAAGCTCCTGGATGTTCTCACAAACCTTGAGCACGCCATCGGCGATGTCGTCTACATCCTTACGGCTGCCAAGGAAAATATGATGGGGCAGCCAGACCGACTCCTCATAAGCGGCTCGTTCGGAAACGGGACAACTGTAAAGGCTGCGCAAGTCGATCGGGCTCTCCCTGCCCCAAGACAGCGCCGGATACTCCGTCGTCTTGACCGGGAACAGGGCGCTCTTGTACACCGGCTCGTAAAACAAGCCATCGCAGGGAATCCCTTCCATCTCCAGAGCTCCCAGGAACGCCACACGTGGAATCCCCTCAAACTGTTCCGGAAGAAACTTAAGGACGTATTGATAAGCCGCCACGCGGGTGATACGAGGGTCTCGTTTGAGCAAGCCAAGCCCGGGCGTCCCCACGATGCGGCTCTCAAAGTATTCCATGTGGCCCTGCCGGGTGGAGGCCTGCCGCGCCAAACGATCTAGCTGTACTTCGAGGATGGCAGCCTGAAACTCCGTCATGCGGTAGTTAAATCCGATCAGGCGGTGACCAAATTTATCCGTTTCACTGGCGCGCCCGCAGTTGACGTAAGATTCCGCCCGCTCCAAAAACTCGAGCTTGCTGGTAATCACCGCGCCGCCTTCGCCTGCGGTCATCAACTTGCTCGACTGAAAGCTGAAGCAGCCCATGTCTCCCGTCGCCCCGGCTCCCTTCTTTTTCCACTCGCCTCCATGCGCATGGGCGCAATCTTCGATCACCAGCAGGTGGTGGCGCCTGGCGAGACGCCCGATGGCATCGAGGTCCGCAAAGCTCATGGCCAGGTGGACGGGCAGAATGACTCGAGTCTTGTTGGTAATCGCTTTCTCGATCAAACGGGCGTCGAGGCAATAAGTTGAGGGGTCTATATCAACGAAAACGGGGACAGCATTGAGTTGAAGTACAGGGCCCACGGTCCCCTCCCAGGTGTATGCAGGAACGATGACTTCATCACCCGGCTGGAGTCCCACCGCCTTCAAGGCGACCTCGATGGCGACCGTCCCGTTGGCTACCGCCAGACCGTACTTGGCGCGGTGGAGTTTCGCGAAGCGTTGCGCGAAGGCGCTCGCGTGCTCATTGGGGAAGGGATAACCACCCCAGTTGCGGCTCCTGAGAACTTGTTGAATTGCCCGTTCTTCCCTGCGGTCGTAAACCGGCCAGGGAGCAAAGGGCTTCGTGCGAACGGGTTTCCCACCCGTGATGGCGAGCTTTCCCATATGCAGACCTCCAAATGATATTTACTATTCGACGCGAACCACGTTTGAGTACGCCGATTCCCCGGCATCGTTCAGCGCGCGGAGCCGGTAGGAGACGAGGGCGGCACGCCCGGACTGCGAATCGGTAAACTCCGTCGCCGTAGCCCGGAGAGTCTTGATCCTTTGCCAACCTCCATCACCGATGCGGCGCTCCACCGCAGTCTGGGTGGGATTCCCGCCATGAACCGCCCAGGTCAGCCTCACTCCCTCCGTCCCACGCTGCGCGCGCAGAGAACTCGGAGCCTCCGGCAGCACACTCCAATCGAAATAGCTCGCGTCCGCAATCGCCAGAATGCTGTCGCGAACCGGCACCGACTCGAGCGCGTTGGTCGTACCTTTCTTCCATTCGAGGGGCCTGACCTCACCGGAGACTACGTCAATCAAAGCGGGGTGCTCGATCCCGGAATTTTCCAAAGTAAGACTCTCATAAAAAGGGGGAAAGACATTTCCCGGCTCGCTGTGGGCGCCCAGCCAGTAGGCAACGATCGCCTTGCCGTTCTTCGCGCGAAAGCCGTAAGCAAAGAAGGGAAAACCGGACATCCGGCGCAAGGCGGGAATGCCGGGACCTTCGATCGTGATGGAAGGGTCGAAAACGGTATCCGAAAAAAGCGCATTGGTGTTTTGCAGGGCAAAGAACCCCGGGCGCGGCGTGAAATCCTGCAGAAGGTTGCGCAGCCCGTGAATCAGTCCGAAATCGTCGTATTCGTTTCCGTCGGTGGCTGAGGTCAGTAGCCAAACGAAGGTCTTCACCCCGGCGGCCCAGTTGTACACCAACATGCGCGGAATGTACTTGGCCTGCACGGACTCGTCCGAGCCCTTCCAGGAGGGAATGGAATTGAATTCGTCATCCCAGAAGGGGATGTCCGAACGGATGCCCGGATAGTGCCGCACCAGTTCGCGAAGTTTCTCCGGAGACTCCGTGCCGTAAGCGCCATAGTCCATAGATTCGGGGTTGAGGTTCTGGCCGTAACCCGGGTAGGTGTGATAGGCAAAAACGTCGATGCCGGAGGCGCAATCGCAGGCCTGGAGCGCGCGCTGGGCGAAGTCGCGGGTGGGGTCGGCCTGCGCCCCGTAAATCAGCTTCGCGTCCGCATCCGCCTCGTGCACCGCCTTGACCACCGCCTTCAGCAGATTCCCGTATTCTTCCGGATTCCCCCACGGATTCCAATAGCCAATGTCTTGTTCGTTCCAGAGGGCCCAGTATTGGATCCGTCCCCGGAAATGGTTCACCATGAAGCGCACGTACCGCGTGAACGCCTCGATCTGCTCCGGCGTGCGGGGCGGCCAGAAGATGGAATAAAGGCTCCGGTCATCATTGTGAAAGGAGCCGGGCTTGGGCAGGATGGAGTCAGGGAGTTCGCCGGAGGGCGAGGTGTACATGGGGTTGCCGTAGAGGAGCTGGACTTGAATGTGGACGCCATTATCGAGGAGGGAATTCACGTAGTCGTCAAGCTTCGGGTCGATGGCAAACACCCCGCGCTTCTGCTCCACATAATCCCAACTCGTCAAATCCGAGCTGTTTTCGTACTGGCCAATGCGAATCCACTTCACGCCCGCGTCGAACATCCGTCCCCACCACCAGCGCTCCCACGGGAGATAAGGGTCGCGGGGCAGGTCCGAGTTGATGCCGAAGCCATCCATGATCTGGGACGAGCGTTTGGGCGGAATATGGTCCGGGAGTTGACGGCGAACCTCTTGCGCCGCGAAGCGGCGCGCACCAGGACACACCAGTAAAACGAGGCCTAGAACCAGCAAGCATCTGACATGGCCTATTCTCTGCATGACAGGATCTCCCCAAAGACGTCCGTTGTCCGTGGTCCGTAGTCCGTTGTCTGTAGTCCATTGTTCGTTGGCTGTTGCCCGCCCTCCGTAGTCCGTCGCAACGGACAACTGACAACGGACCACGGACGACGGACGTCCTTGGACCCAGCCGCTCAAAGTCTACATCTGATTGAAGCCTGCTGCCCTTCGGAACGCTTCCACGTAATGGCCGTCCTTCTTGGGCTGCTGACTCATCAACTCCTTCTCGAGCCCGGCAAGGTCGGAAGGGTCCCAGTCGGGGCGATATTTGTGGATGGAGGGCTCAAACTGGCTCACGTGCTTACTTGCTGCTTCGAGCTTCAACTGGGCCACGGAGTCGATGTTAACCCAGTAGTTTGCCTCCTGCGGCGTGGTGTAATAGAAGTAGGTCATGGGTACGGCGTAGGGTTCAAGATGCTGCTCGAGGCGCTGGTTGGGAAAATAAAGCCAGAACTCCGCCGCGCGAATTGCATCCAGCGTATTAAAAGCGGCCATGCGATGGTCCGTCTTGTGCCAGCGCGCGTACCACTCCCCCGGATCGATGCTCAGAAGCGCCTCGGGGCGGATTCGACGGATGATCGCCGTCGCCTCCTCAACGAGCTTTGGCTGGGGAGCGTATTCTAGCATGCCGTCGTCGTAGCCCATCCACAGGATGTTCTCTTTCGGGGTCCCCAACACCGCTTCCGCCGCTTCCTCCTCCGCCTTGCGAATGCGCGCCAGCTTCTGCGCGCTCATCTCTGGATCATAGGAGCCTTTGTCATCATTGGTGTAGATGACAATGTAGACCTTATTGTGGCGCTGATTCAGCAGCGCAATGGTTCCCCCGGCTCCGAACAGCTCGTCGTCCGGATGCGGCGTAAATACGAGCACCGTCTTGCCGGTCATCGACTCCAGCCCGGCCTCCTGCGCTGACGATCTCGCCGCCGCTAAAAGGAATATCAGGGCGAACACCACAGTAAGCTGTTTCATGGAGCACCTTTCTTTCCCGTTTAACCGGACAACGCTCCCCCGCGGGCGGCCGCTACTTGTTGCCGGTCGTTCTGCTGCTGCCCGCTTGTTGTCTGGGACGGGTGACGGTGTAGTCCTCTTTAGGGTCCTCAGGCCCGTCAGTCAGCAGGCCCAGCATCTCGTACACCTTAACCACCGCGTGATCCACCATGCGTTCCCCGGCGCCGGGCTCGATCCAAGTACTGGCGCTGGCTGCGCCGTAGCCACCCTCGGTGGCGGCGCGAATGGTGGGAAGATACCCGAAGTAGCCGTTGGCGTACCCGAGGAAAAAGCAATCGCTGACCGGGCAGCGAGCGCGCCAGTTCATCTGAAAATCGACGAAGGGTTCGCCGGGCACTCCCATCAGCGCGATACGCCTGTTGAGCAGCACCGTCGCGACTGGCAACTGTTGCTCGCTCTTTGTGGAGGGATAGTAAGCTTCGAATCCTCGAGGGTCGATTTCCGAACTGCCCAAAACTGCCTTGCGATATTTCTCCACAGACCAACGGAAGTGGAACGTGAGCATATCCTCGGCAAAATCGAGGCTCGGTTCAGGGACCGCCTCGGTACGGATCTCCTTAGCAACACGCGCAGCCTCTTTGCCCAACTTCTCTCCTGTCCAATCGCGCCTGCCGACAGCATCTTCTTTCAGGGGAATGACGGCGTAGTAGGGATTGATGTCCCCCGGCGCGCCCTGGAGGAAGAAACAGAGCGGTTGTCCGTCCATGGCCTGCTCCACAGTTTTGGTCATGACGCCCGGATAGTCGGCGGAATATTGGGTATTGTCCGGACCAAACACTACGGGGTGGCAAGCGTAGTTCACGAGCACCGCGAGCGGCCGCCCGTCCGCCGTATCCACCCGCACCACAGAGACGGTTGGATCGACGGGAGCGGTCGGAATCTGGGTGGGATTGTGTTCAAACCAAGTGACGGTACCGTCCGGGTTCGCCCGGTGTCGATTGTGGCCGATGTAAGCAACACCGTAGCCGGAGCCGAGGCGAGCCTCGCTGGCGTGCTGGTGAGCGTCATCGATGGCCTTGGCGATCTTTTCCAGGTCAGATGTCTCCCACCCCGGGGTTCCGTTGCGGTAGGTGTCCTGGACAACGGGGCCGGAGTGGTCGTGCGAGGCGACCGCGAGGACGTAGGAAATCCCGCTGGATTGGCGCACCGCGGCGCGCAAACGTTCGAGTGAATCGTGGCCGAAGCAGCGACCCAGGTCGAGCGCGACCAAGGCCAGCCGCTTTTCTCCCACTTCGAGCACCAGAATGCGCGCGTACAGCGGATCGAGAGTTCCGGTGCTGTCCCGCAATGTGTAGCCCCACATCGGTACGCCCGCGGGCGGAGTAATGTCCACCTTTGCCACGCCGGCCCTGAGCGTCGCCCCTTGCAGGGACGCTGCCGCCCCCAGCACCAACAATCCCAAACACACGGCAAGTTTCGGGCTATCCACGGCGACACCTCCTTGGTTTGGCGTACATCATACACCAATGGGTCGAGCCGACATCAGGACTCTCGGAAATCGATTTGGGCGGGGCGTTCTTTGAATCCGCGTGTCTTGACCGCGTCGTAGGCGGTCCCCACAATAAACCAGCAGGCGCCGAGAGCCTTGGCGGGTGTGGGCAAGCTCAGCCAGATGGCGAAGCAGAAGAGAAGGCCCAAGACGGGCGCAACAGCATCCGCCAACAGGCGCCTGGCGGCGCGGGACGGACGCGCCAGATAGAATTCCCGCAGGGCCGCCGCATTGACCCCCATAAAGGCGAGGAAGGCCCCAAAATTAATCAGCTCCGCCGCTCGCTCATAATTCAGCAGAATAGCTCCCACAAACGCAATCAGGCCTACCATAACGATATTGAAGCTCGGAGTGTTTCGCTTTGGGTCCAGGTAAGCAAAGAAGCGCCGGGGGATAACGTTGTCGCGGCCCATGCCGAACAACAGACGCGACACGCCCGCTTGCCCGCTTAACCCGGAACCCAGGTTGGCGAGGATCAAGATCCCAGCCACGGCCTGAAATAGAACTCTCCCACCCACCACTCGGGTGACATCCATGAAGGCAGTTTCAAGGTTAGGAAACGTGTGGTAGTCAGGCCATACGCGTTGCGCGAGGTAGATCTGGAGGCCGCCGAAGAGCCCGGTGAACAAACAGACGCCAACGGTCGCCAGCAGGACGTTCCGGCGCGGGTTCAGCGCGTCTTCCGCCAGCGTCGTAATGCCATCAAATCCGATATAGGTCAGTGCGGCCACCGAAGTTCCAACGGCAATTGAAGACACGCGGAACGTTGTTGGGCCGTAAAAAGGTTGAGTCGAGAAGACGCCGTGCCAGCCCTGGTGGTGAAAGAGAAGGCGCAGGGCCAGGACGATAAAGACCAATATGACGGCACTCATGATGGTCGCCAGCACAAAATTCGTTCGCGCCGTGGTGCGAATGCCGCGCAAGTTGATTAGGGTCATCGTTCCTGCGAAGGCGGCGGCCAAGACCACGTACGGAACTTCAGGAGCCAGCCGCTGCACGGTCAACGCGCCGTACACGGTGCAAATGAGCGGGATGAGAAGGTAATCGAGAAACATCGCCCATCCGGCCAGAAAACCCAGGTGCGGGTTCAGACCGTAACCTACATAGGTGTAAGCCGAGCCCGCGGAGGGATAGACCGCTGCCATGCGGCCATAGCTAAAGGCGGTCAACATCATGGCCAGCATGGCCAGCAAAATGGTCGTGACCGCATGGCCGTCCGAGAGTTTCTGGACCACGCCGAACAGCGGCACGGGCGCGATGGGCATGATAAGAACGATCCCGTACAGGATCAGGTCCCATAGCGTCAGTACGCGTTTGAGGTGGGGCCGGGATTCGTCAGAATGGTTTGATGTGTCCACAAGTTGCCGGCTCAGAATGCCTGTTTTATCGTTGAGGTGGAACGTATCCAGGAGGAGGAGCCGTCCCTTCGCCGAAGAAAAACTGTTCCATCTGCTGAGCGATAAATTCCTGAGCTTCCTTGGTGGCGGGAGCCAGGCGATACTCGTTGATCAGCATCCTCAAAAAGTCCAGCCAGCGATTCCAGGCTTCTTGCGAGACATGTTCGTATATCCGCTGGCCCAGTTCACCGCTCCACGGGGGCTCCTCGAGACCTGGAAGCTCTCTGCCGAGCTTCACACATTGCACCATTCGTTGTGACATTGGACCTCCTGGTTCATTCCTTCCGGTAGATTGCCAAATCCACCTCTTCGCCTTCGAAAAGCGAAAGCTGTCCGTGGGGTTCAAGGAGCCCTTTGTGAAAGGTGGCGGAGGCGCGCAACGGCCTGGCGACTTTGGACCGAGAGCGGGGCGATGCGTCTTGGACAAGGGCCCCCTGCCCTTCTGCCCGATCCCTTTTCCATCCTCGCTCCGCCGCCTCCAGAGCCTGGTTGGCAAGCCGATCGGCTTCGTGATTCTGTTCGCGCGGCACATGCTGAATCGAGAACGATTCCAGGCTCGCGATCATTTGCAGCGCGCGCTGTTGCAGGGGTTTCAGTCCCGGACTCTTCACCTTGTAGACGCCCTCGATTTGGCGCGCCAACAACTCTGAATCCGTTTGCACGTGAATCCGCAGGTAATGGTTCCTGAGAGCGTACTCGAGGGCCGCGAGAAGAGCCTGGTATTCAGCAACGTTATTGGTGGCTTCACCGAGATATTCTGAAAATGCCGCCAGTTTGGAGCCGTCGGAAGATTGCATCACCACGGCATAAGCTGCCGGGCCGGGGTTGCCACGTGAGGCGCCGTCGATGTGCGCTATAACCTCAGGGGATTTGGCCATGCTGAAAAATCGAAGCTCGAAATTCGAAAAGCGAAATTCGAAACCCGAGATTCGAGATCAAAGGAATCGAAATTCAAAAATAGCGGATCGAAATTCGAGACTTAGAGCGATTGGCGGTCGTCGAATTTCGAGTTTCGATTTTCGATTTTCGAGTTCCGGATTTCGAGTTCCCTCAAGCCGTTGCCTCTGCGCCTTGGCCGTTGGATTCGCCCGTCTGGGCTGGGGCAGGCTCAACGTAATAAATGATGCGCCCGCAGTTTTCGCAGGTCAAAAGCACCTCGTTGGTCCGCACTTCGTTATAGACTTGGGGGCGCAGGAGGACATTGCAAGCCGTGCAGAGCCCTTCGCGGACTTCCGCCACCGCCATGCCGCGTCTCGCCTGGCGGATACGCTGGTAGAGATTCCGCGTCGATTCGCTCAAGCCGTCCTGGATTTGGTGGCGGCGGCCTTGCAGCTTGCCGCGCTCGTCGTCGTCGGCCTTCTGCTCTAATTCTAATCGCGCGATCTCAGCCGCCACGAGCGCTTTCTCACCCTCCAAGCGCGCCGCGGCCTCATGGATGTGTTTCTGAATCTCCTCCGCATCCAGCATCTTCTCCAGAATCTCGTCCTCGATCACCCGGACTTTGGCTTCTTCGCCTTCGATCTCTTTCGTCATGGCGCGGAATTGCTCGTTCGTTTTCACCTGGTAAAGCTGGTCCTTGTGCCGGGCGATTTTCTCCTGAATGACCTTGATTTCCCCATCCAGTTCCTTGCGCTCATGCTGATTTGCAGCCAGACGCCTCTTGCGCTCCTCCTGGTCATGAATGAACTCATCAAGTCGGGACTGGAGGGATTGAATTTGAGCAGGCAACGACTCGATCTGCTTGGTCAGTTCGGCAAGCTTCAGATCCGCCTGCTGAAGCTCGATGACATTCTTGAGATCCGGATGCACTTCCTCTCCTCATCTGAAGCGTGCGACCTTGATGGAAATCTCGGTGCTCGGTAGTTCCGCCGGCGCGCCCTTCGGCGCATTTTCATTCTGGCACATTCCGGGTCGGGGCGGCAAGAAATCACTACTACTTGCGCAGGATCCTTTGGATGGATAGGGCGCGGCCAGTTAGGGGATCGGCTTCAATCAGCACCGCATTCAGGCGGACGTCGCCTTTGGCGACTTCAAAGCGAGCGGGGAGTTGGGTGAGGAACTTCTGAATCACCGATTGCTTGTCAATTCCGATCACAGAATCGTAAGGACCGGTCATCCCGAGGTCAGTAATATAAGCGGCGCCTTGCGGAAGGATCGTCTCATCCGACGTTGGGATATGGGTGTGCGTGCCCACCACAGCCGTCACGCGACCATCAAGGTACCAGCCCATGGATACCTTTTCGGAAGTGGCCTCCGCATGCATATCCACGATTCGGAGTTTTACTTCAGCAGGAATCTTCGCAAGCTGGTCGTCCGCCGTGCGAAACGGGCAATCGATGGGGCTCATAAAGACCCGGCCCTGAAGATTCAAGACGGCGTAGCCGAATCCGGATCGAGTCTTGCCCAAGTACAGGCCGTGGCCGGGAGCGCTGCGAGGATAGTTAGCGGGCCGAAGCAGGCGGCCGTCGGAATGCTCATTCAAATAAGCATAGATCTCTTTCTTGTCCCAGACGTGATTTCCCGAAGTCAAAACGGCAATCCCCATGTCGAGCAACTCTTCGACAAGCGGAGGCGTGATTCCAAAACCGGCGGCGGCGTTTTCGCCGTTGGCCAACACCAGGTCGGGGTCGTATTCCCCAACCAGCGCGGGGAGCAATTCCTTAACAATCCGCCGACCGGGTTGGCCGAAAACATCACCGATGAAGAGTATTTTCACGCCTTGGGTCAAACCGCTTCCTTCAGGCAGCGGTCGAGTATCCGGGAGCACTCCTCCACCTTCTCGTCGACGCGTTTGGATGTTTCCTCGTACTTCTCCTTCACCTGGTGGTACTCGTCAGCGATGTTGAGCGCCGCAAGCACCGCGACGCGCAGCGAATCCACCGTCCGTGTGCGACCGGCGATAGCACGCATCTTGGTATCCAGGAATTTCGCCAGCCTTTGCATGTACTCCTCGTCCAGGTCGCCCCGCACGTAGTATTCCTGATCGTATATAAGCACCCGGATTCCTTCGGCATCTTTGGCCACGTTGTCAACCGGCCTCCTTCGCTAGGTCTGAGCCTCAACCCCCCGCACCCTTGGAAAAGGAGAATCCGCCTCCATTATCCGCTGGATTCCGGGGTTGTCAACGCATCAATCCGCTGGAGAAGCTTCTCGACGCGAATTCGCACCTCTTCCCGTTCCCGCCGAAGTGCGACGAGCTCCCGTTCGTGCGCGTCAATCACTTTGGCCCGTTCCCTGGACTCCGCCCTGAGCTTTTCAAGATCCTGTCGCAAAGCGAGCTTCTCCGCCTGGGATTGCTTGATAAGCTCGAAGGCCTTCAGAACTCGCTCTTCAAGTTTTTGCAGTTGATCTTCAGTGTCGCTCAAGCAGCTTCCTCGTTCCAGAATTGCCTTCCTAGGATCGGGTCACCGGATCATTGGGTCATCGGACCATTGGGCCATCGAGACATTGACTGATTGACTTGTCCTTTCTTGCCTCGCTGTCCAGAGGGATGCGCTAAATGACCCGTCAGCCTCGCAAACCTACGCCCAGCGGTTCGAGCGCCGCCATGACCCGTTGACTGGCAACTGAAATTTCCTCACTCGTCATCGTGTGCACTCGGCTTTGAAAGGTCACCCGCAAAAGAAGGCTGTAGTGACCGGCCGGTAATGAGCCACCCCTGAAAAGGTCTACGGGGCGGAGACTTTGGATTTCCTCCAAAGTCAGGCGGCGGAGAGCGGCTTCGAGACGCACAAACGTCACTGCTTCAGGAACCACCAGCGAAAAGTCGCGTTCCACCGCAGGAAACCTCGAAAAAGGGCGGAAGACGCGGGAGCGAAGGGGAAAAGTCAAAAGGTGTTCGAAGTCCACTTCTGCGAGCCATGACGGCTGGCGCAATTTGTAATCGTGTTCGATTTCGCGGCTGAGCCGTCCGAAGATCAGGAGAGTCTCACCTTGCGATGTGAATCGGCCACTCTGGCTGGCTTCGTAGTGGCCGCATCCCGCCGTCCCAAATTCGATTCCTGGGATCTCAAAAAGTCCCAGCAAAGCTTCGAGATCACCTTTAAGATCGAAGAGGTCGAGAGCCCTTTCATTATCGTGGACTGAGGCCGGGCGTCGGCTCCCAGTGAGACCCAAACTCAGAACACTGCGCTCCTTGGGCGTCCCGTTCGATGCCAACACGTAGGTTTTCCCCAGCTCGAACAGCCGCACGTCGTTTTGGTCCCGATCGAGATTCCAGCGCAAGGCATGAACCATGCTGGGACCCGCTGACGAGCGTAAGGCGGAGGCATCCTGGCTCAGCGGATTAGCCAGGACCACCGGAGGCTGATCAGCGAAGCGGGAATTTTCCTCCGGGTCCACCATGGAAAACTGGATAGTCTCATAGTATCCAAGGCTGCAAAGAAGATTCGAAACCGCCAATTCTTTTTCCCGCGTCGCGTCGCGCTCCACCCGCGGGGGGGCAGGACGCAGCCGCGCCGGGAGGCGGTCGTAACCGAAATGCCGCGCCACTTCTTCAATCAGGTCAACCTCCCGCGTGACATCCAGGCGAAATGAAGGTGGAGTCACCCGCCAGCCTTCCGTTCCTCGCCGCTCGGTCATGAACCCCAGCGATCGAAGGGTTCGCTCGACTTCCTCCCACAGGATCTCCGCGCCCAGAATGCGCCGGATTTCGCTGCGCCGCAACACAAGGGCTTCGCGAAGCCTCGGCTTCGGGTAGACGTCTATGAGACCACGAAGAGTTTCGCCGCAGGCAAGTTCGGCTATCAGCCCCGCGGCGCGGTCGATGGCCATAGGAGCCATTTCAATGTCCGCCCCGCGCTCAAAGCGATGCGAAGCCTCCGTGTGCATTCCGTGGGCCTTGGCCGTGCGTCGGATCGAGACCGGGTCAAACCAGGCGCTCTCCAGCAGCACGGAATGCGTGGTGGAAAAAATCTGTGAATCTTCGCCGCCCATGACGCCGGCCAGCGCCACAGGACGCTGGGCATCGGCGATGACCAGATTCTCGGAGGTGAGCATGCGGTCCGTACCCTCCAGGGTCCGAAGCAGCTCGCCGGGAAGCGCCCTGCGCACGATGATCTTCCGCTCTTTTATCCGCGCCAAGTCAAAGGCGTGCAGAGGATGTCCGAGCTCCATGAGCACGTAATTGGTGATGTCCGCAACGTTGTTGATGGGCCGCTGGCCCACCGCCTCCAAGCGCTTGACCAGCCAATCCGGTGAGGGCTTCACTTGCACATTCTGAATCACGCGCCCGCAGTAACGCGCGCAAAGGTCCGGATCGACGATCTGGATGGAAACTTCCTCGGAACTTCGAGCGCCTGATTCCTTAACGAAAATCTCCAGCCGCTTCAACGGCTTTCGGTAAAGAGTAGCCACTTCCCGCGCCACTCCGTAGTGGCTGAGACAGTCCGGTCGATTGGTGGTGATTTCCACCTCCAGCGCCCAATCGTCGCCCGCTGCCGCCAAGGATTCCACGTTCAGACCGACCATCGTCAGGTCAGTCTTGAGCTGGCGTGGCTCGGTGGGAATCTCGACGAATTCTTTAAGCCAATTGAAAGAGACTTTCATTGAATTAAGTCCACAGTCAACAGTTCACAGTCGACAGTCTCTCCCCCGCTTTCATTCCGAGCGCAGCGAGGAACCTCGCCCTGATTCTTTCTAGCCAGGGGGCACAGAGCGAGATTCCTCGCTGCGCTCGGAATGACAGGCAGCATCCCAGGATCGAAGAAACAATATGGACTGTCGCCCATAAAGTCGGGACAGTGCCCTGAATCCTGAATCCCGAATCCTTCTCTCAGAATTGCTCCAAGAACCGCACATCCCCCTGGAAAAAGAGCTGAATGTCATTGATGTCGTACTTCACCATGGCGAAGCGGTCTACGCCAAGTCCGAAGGCCCATCCGGAATACTTCTCCGGATCGATGCCGCCGTTGCGCAGGACCTGCGGGTGAACCATGCCGCAGCCCATCAGCTCGATCCATCCACTCTCTTTGCAAACCCGGCAGCCCTGACCGTCGCAAACGAAGCAACTAACAGCCACTTCGCCGCTCGGCTCGGTGAACGGGAAGAAACTCGGCTGGAAGCGGGTGCGGACCTTCTCACCGAAGAGCATCTTGGCGAAGAAATCCAGCGTGCCCTTCAGGTCCGCGAACGTAATGTCCTCGTCGATGGCCAGCCCTTCGATCTGGTGAAACATGGGGGAGTGAGTGGAATCAGGGTTGTCGTGCCGGTAGCACTTGCCGGGGATGATGATGTAGAGCGGCGCCCCGTACTTCTCCATAGAGCGGATTTGCACCGGCGAGGTGTGAGTCCTCAGGACGGTCTTCGAATCGATATAGAGCGTGTCCCAGTCGTCCCGCGAAGGATGACTCTCCGGTATGTTGAGGGCGTCGAAGTTATAGTAGGTACTCTCAATCTCCGGGCCGCTCTCAATCCAGAAACCCAGGCGTAGGAAGATATCCTCGATTTCGCGCTGCATCCGGGTTACTGGATGGATGGATCCGAGTGGACGACGCAAGCCGGGGAGCGTGAGATCCCGCGGCACGGGACGGCCAGCACCAGAGCCAAGGGGCAATTCCATCTGCGGGGTGGCTTCTTGTTGAAGGGGCAACGCTTCGACCAGCTTTTCGAACTCCAAGCTGGCAGTAAAACGACGCAGCTTGTTGAACTGGTTTCCCACCACGGGCTTCAATTCCTTGCCCGCCGGCTTTAACCAGTTTTCATCAACCTGCGACAGAAACCCGCCCTTGCGCGCCAGCCACCTGTCGCGGAGCGCCTTGCAAAGCCCGTCGCGTTGAGCTTGGTGGGGTGCGCCGCCCGCGACCAATTCCGCGCGTTCGTGTTCGGCAGCCTTCCGTAATTCAGCGAAAAGCGACTCCACACCCTGCGCGTCAGAGACGCCCAGTTCTTGGAGGGTCCTTCTGATTTTGTCGAAAATGGTCAAGGCTCTTTACTGTCAAGCGTGAACTGTCGACTGTTGACTGGCTGCGGCCTGCTTCACCTTACCCGCCAGTTCGGCAAAACCGGCCTGATCGTTCACGGCCAATTCGGCCAGCATCTTGCGATCAAGCTCAACACTCAGCATCTTCAACCCGTGGATAAACTGGCTGTAAGTAAGGTCATTGGCACGCGCCGCGGCCCCGATACGGATGATCCAAAGCCGACGGAAATCCCGCTTCCGCTGCCGCCGCCCACGGTAGGCGTAGCGGCCTGCCTTGTCGGCAGCTTCCTTCATGAATTTGTAAAGCTTGCTCTTGTTGAGAAAATAGCCCTTGGTAACCTTGGCGAGTTTCTTCCGGTTCGCGCGGCGCACCGTGCCGCGCTTGACTCGAGGCATGGGGTTTACTCCTTTCGATATAATTCAGGGCGGCTTAGTCCCGCTAGGCGGGATGAAGGCACCCAGCCCTTGGCCTTCCCGCACCTGTGAAGAGTAGGTGTCAGGTTCCGGGTTTCAGGCGTCAGGTCGATCCACTTGCACCCGACACCTGGCACCTGAAACCTGGTGTTACTGTCCGTAGGGCAACATGGCCCGAACAGCGGGAGCATTCGCAGGGGAAACGACGACGGATTGACCCAGTCTCCGCTTGCGCTTGCTCGCCTTCGAAGTCAGGATGTGGCGCGCAAAGGCGTGATGGCGCACCACCTTGCCGGTGGCGGTCAATTTGAAGCGCTTTTGTGCGCCCTTGTGGGTCTTCAACTTCAGCTTGATCTTCTTGGGCTTTGCCAACTCTATCCTCCAGATTCTCCCTCTGACGGTTCGGGAACCGGTGGTGCAGGGGCGGCAGCTACAGGCACCGGAGCCAGCTTAGGATGAGGCTTCCTGATTGTCGCCTGGGAGGTCCCCGCCGCCGGCCGTGAAACCTGGGGAGGCGCACCCTTGCCCGGCGCTTTCCGGGCGGCAATTATGGTCGAGAGATTCGGTCCCTCAATCTTCGGCCGAGTCTCCACCATGCCCACCTCGCTCACTTCTTCCGCCAACCGTTCCATCATTTTGAATCCCAGGTCGCGGTGGGCCATTTCCCGGCCACGGAACATGATCGTGATCTTCACCTTGGCCCCCTCGCGCAGGAAATCGATAACCTTGTTCCGCTTGGTTTCAAAATCATGCGTGGAAGTCCTGGGCCGCATCTTCACTTCCTTGAGCTCGATAGACTTCTGATGCTTGCGCGCCTCGTGCTGCCGCTTGCTGAGTTGGTACAGGTACTTGCCATAATTGATGATGCGGCAAACCGGCGGGTTCGCCGTGGGGGCAACTTCCACGAGGTCGAGACCCTGGCCGCGCGCGATCCGCAGAGCTTCGTAAGGCGGCATGATTCCGAGCTGTCCACCCTCTTCGTTGATCACCCGAATTTCCCGGGCTCGAATCCTCTCATTTATTCGAACAAATCGGTCGGCGATAGGCATTCCCTCCTGGCCCCTTGGGGCCTCCCGCTCTCCCTATGTCTTCCTGGTTGGACAAAGGACCTTTTCAGGTCCGGGGACGAGAAGACAGCTTACCATTTCGTAGCCCTGGTGTCGATAAGCTGCCGAATCCAATCGATAAAATCGACCAGCGCTCGAAAGCCGGCATCCCCGGTGTCCCGGCGCCTGACGGCTACGCCGCGCCCCTGGGCTTCGCGGTCGCCGACCACCAGCATGAAAGGCACCTTCTGAAGCTGGGCGTCCCGGATGCGCGCGTTCAATTTCTCATTGCGGTCGTCCAGGCTGGCGCGCAGGTTGGCCCGGCGCAATTCCTCGTAAACCTCGCGAGCGTAAGCCAAGTGCTTGTCGCTAACGGGGAGCACCACGGCCTGCACCGGGGCCAGCCAGACCGGGAAAGCTCCCGCATAATGCTCGATCAACACACCAAAGAAACGCTCCAGTGCCCCCAGCAGGGCCCGATGCACCATAATCGGCTGGTGAGTGCGCCCGTCGGCGCCCGTATATTCCAGGCCGAAACGCTGGGGCAAGAAGAAATCGAACTGCACCGTGGTGAGCTGCCAGGGCCGGCTCATGGCATCGAGGAGTTTGACGTCGATCTTCGGCCCGTAAAAAGCCGCTTCACCCGGCATGCGCCGGAAGGGCATGTCGCGCTTGCGCAGCGCAGATTCCAGCGACTTCTCCGCCAGTTCCCACTGCGCGGGCTCGCCGGAGTACTTCTCGCGGTCCGCCGGGTCCCAGGTGGAAAGGTCCACCTCGTACTTGTCGAATCCGAAGGTCTTCATGAGCATCAGTGCGAAGTCCACGCAGGCGCCCGCTTCGGATTCCACCGTCTCGGGCGTAGCGAAGATGTGAGCGTCGTCCTGCGTGAAGCCGCGGACCCGCAGCAGACCGTGCATCACCCCGGACCGCTCGTAGCGGTAAACCGTCCCGAACTCCGCCAAGCGCATGGGCAACTCGCGGTAGCTCCGCCTCTGGTCCTTGTAGATGAGGATGTGGAACGGGCAATTCATCGGCCTCAACTGGTATTCCGCATCCTCCAGTTGCATGGGCGTGAACATGTTCTCACGGTAGAAATTCCAGTGTCCGCTGGTCTTCCACAAATCCACTCGCGCCACGTGCGGCGTAAACACCAGGTCGTAGCCCTGCCGGAGGAGTTCCGCCCGCATGAAGTCTTCGATTTCCTTGCGGATGATGCCGCCCTTGGGATGCCAGAAAACGAGCCCCGGACCGGCTTCGTCCTGGATACTGAAGAGGTCGAGTTCTTTTCCCAGCCGCCGGTGGTCGCGCTTCTTGGCTTCCTCGAGCTGCGCCAGGAAATCGTCCAGCTCCTTCTGGCTGAAGAAGGCAGTCCCATAAATGCGCTGCATGGGATGCGAGTGCTCATCACCTTTCCAGTGCGCGCCGGCTACGCTCAGCAGCTTGACGGCCTTGATGCGCCCTGTGGAGGGGATGTGCGGCCCACGGCAAAAGTCCAGGAACTTGCCGGTGCGGTAGGCTGAGAATACGGGGTCGGCCTTTTCCTCGATGAGCTCGCACTTCAGGAACTCGCCCATCTGCTTGAAGAGCTTCTTTCCTTCTTCCTTCGGAAAGTGAACGCGCTCATTCGGGTAATTCGCCTTGATGATCTCGCGCATCCGTTCTTCAATCCTTTTGAGATCATCTTCCGTGAACGGCTTCTCGCGATAGAAGTCGTAATAGAAGCCGGTCTCAGTGGCAGGGCCGACTCCCGGGTGCGCGTCCGGGAAAAGTTCTGTGACTGCAGCGGCCAGAACGTGAGCCGCCGAATGGCGGTAAATCTCCAGGCCCTCGGGCGAGGATGGAGTAATGAACTGGATCGGCGCGTCCTGCTCGATCGGTGTCGATAGATCCACCAGTCGCCCGCCCAGCTTGGCCGCCAGCGCGTCCGCCGCCAGCCGTGGCCCGATCGACTTGGCCACCTCCAAGGCAGTTATCCCTTGCGGGAATTCCTTCAAGGTCTTGTCAGGGAAAGTAATTTGAACGGTTGCCATTCCTCACTTGCTTTCAAATTTCAAAGATGTCTTACGCCAATATAGCAATTCTGGCGGCAAATGGTCAAACAACCTGTGACGTTCGGCCCACGCCAGCAACTGGAAACTGGAAACTGGAAAGTGGAAAATGGAAACTGGGAATTGGCAGTCCCAATTTCTCATTCCCAATTTCCATTTTCCACTTTCCAGTTTCCATTTGCCGGTTTCTATTTTCACTAAAAGCCCCACAAATCGTCGATTTTAAGCCGAATTCTTAGCTTTTATTGTGTTTTCTGCCCCGAAAATTGGGCTCGTTTTGAGCCCCCGAAAACGCTAACTCCTTTGTTTCCAATAGATCCTTAGGTTCGTTCCCACGATTTAGTATCTTTTTTGCATTTCGTGCCCATTTCCCGTCCCTGGCCGGCCCGTCTAGGGCCCCCCTGACAGCGATCTGCCGGCACCTTTATCATAGACCAACCTGTATAGGCTATCACAGTCCTAGCCTCCTGTCAAGCGCAAAATGCAGGAGTCGAGGTTGGGAAGAGTAGGATTGAGCGTTCCGGGCAGCGCCTTTGTGGTTTCTTCCTGCAAATCTCGCACATCGTCCAATCGGGAGTCACTGTAGCAAACACTTGAATCCCATCTTATAAACGGGTGTTCCCCCTTACGAAGGACAACCGTTTGCTCTGCCTGTTTTCTCAGCGTCGTAAGCCTTACGATGATTACCCCAAGTTGGTGGTCCCGACGCCGCTCTGGAGGCTCAACGTCTTGCGGAAAATGCTATTTCTCTTTCACGAGCCGCAAACATGTCAGCCGCCTTTGGCGTCCCGGCTTCCACCCCTGCGGGCGCTGACCCCCGTGCGCGTACTTTCGCAGATGATAGGGAGTGGGGCATGGAACAGTGAGAATGTGTGAGTTGTCACTTAGTTTTCCCCTAGGGGGGACGTACGTGTATGCCATACTTTCAAACATGACCTCCCACATCTGCCCGGTCGTGTCTCCTGCCAGCCCAACACGGGAAAACGGGCTATATCCCCAGCCATCATACACAACGTAGAACGCTCTCTTTTTCCTGAATGCCTGCAGGGCCCTGTCATTTACGCTCTTGGAGTTTTCTCCCCGCGCCACGTGGCCACAGAAAACGGCGCCCGACCCCGCCAGACTTCGTAACTCGTCGTCGAGGTCGCCGGGCTCGGCCACTTGATTGTGGGCCGGGTCCATGCCAGGGCTTGCCCCTTGGTTAAGGACCTGACCAAAGCAGGCACCCAATATCCAAAGCAGAGCTACTGCGACAGTTGAGGCGTTCTTCATGACAAGCTCGACTTTTGGGCGATCAGGACTCGCCGGATTTCATGCGTCCTCAAGCAACCCGCAAAACTGATTCAGTCAGTCGCAGGCTGTCCCGTCCTGATTCGGTTTCCTCAATCACCTCGGGAGGAGTTCGGACGGCTTGCAGGATTTCTCGATACTCGAAAGGCATGCGACCGCTCTTGATCTCCCTCCATTCTGGCAGAGTCTGACGGAGAAGGTCGATTAAGTCAAAGGGCTCATAGCTGCATACGCGTATCATATCCCGTCGTTCGGCTCGAGGCAAAAGGTCTGCAATTTCTTCGATCGTCAGAGTATGACCTGAGATGCCTGCTTGCACCGCGGCTGGCGCAGACACTTGGTTTTTGCCGTCTGCGATCAGCCACCTGCATGGAGAGTCGAGTGACTGCAAACTAAAAAACAGGAAATAGAAAACAAGGCTGCTAGTTTCTAGTTTCCATTTTCCAGTTTCTTGTTCTACTCAATGCCTCACAAATCGTCAATTAATGGCCCTCTTCTTGGCTGTGATCGGGGTTTCTGGCCTCGAAAATTGGGTTCGTTTTGAGCTCCTGAAAACGATAACTCCTTTGTTGTCAATAGGTTCTTAGGTTCGTTCCCACGATTTAGTATCTTTTTTGCATTTCGTGCCCATTTCCCGTCCCGGCCGGCCGGTCTGGAACCCCCCTGACAGCGATCTGCCGGCGCGTTGATCATAGACTAGCCTCCATAGGCTATCACAGTCCTAGCCTCCTGTCAAGCACAAAATGCAGGGGGTCGGGGTTCGGAAGAACGGGATTGAGCGTTCAGGTTCAGAATACTTAGGAACTGGCTGATCTTGTAAGCAGAATGGAGCTTACCCTGTAATGGAGGATAGGAAAGGCTTGATCGGCCCAGACAAAATCGGCGTAACGAAGGGGTGAACCTTCGTTACGCCGACCGGGGAAAGAACTCCCGGCTGAATTTACTGTCCGTTGCCCGTCAGGTACACGGTGTGCGGGCTATTGGTGCTGTTATCCGTCACCTGGAGGGTGCCGCAGCGGGTTCCCTTCCGGCTAGGACAGAACGATACGTTAATGGTGCAGCTCTGGCCAGGTTGCAAGGTGGTTCCGTTAACGTTGTTGGACACCTGGAAGTCACCCGTGCACGTCACCTTGCTAATGCACAGGGGTTGGCTGCCCTTGTTGCACACTGTAATCGGCACCGGCGGGCAGGTTTGGCCGACCGTGGTCGGAGGAGCAGTGCTGCAAGTGGATGTGTAAACCGGTCCCAGCTTGCAGGTGGGGCCTCCCGGATTGCAGTAGTTGCCGGTATGGTTCGAAACGCCGTCGCAGGTTGCCCCCGCGTGGACGTGGCTCTGCCAGCCCTCAGGGGTACCCGCATTTTCGTTATCGTTCCAATTGTTGCACTGGTTACCATCCACCGGCTTTACGTTGCTGGAATTGTAGTCGCAGGACTGGTTGTTGTTGGCATCGGTGTTGGTTGGCAACGTGTCGTAAGGAGCCGCTGCCCATTGCCAAGTGAGTGAGGCGCCAGGCGTATCGGTTGAAAATGCAGCCGTCCAAACGACGTTAGAGATTGAACCCGGCAAGCCCTCATTGGGTACCTGGTAGGCCACCGCGCTCAGGAAGGTGTTCCCACCGAACCCCCAAGTCGGCGCCACGGTGACCCAGCGATTGTTGACTGTGTCGAAGCTCGTGGTCGCAGTTGTCACATTCGGTGCGAAGGTAACGATGGAGTCGGGGATGCTCACGGAGTAGTTCTGATTATTCTCCGTGAAGGTCACCGTACCGTTGGTCATAAAGAAGTTGGTGGTCGCGTTGGTGTTAATGTTCTGTGGCGTCATCGAGCCCGAGAACCAAACGTAGTTCACGCCCGCGATCCAATTTTCGTTGAAATTGGATTGGAGTTGAGTTAGACCAGCACCATTAAGGCTTACCGTCTGTGTGCTGCCGCTTACATCGTTGGAGTTGTCGGTGATCACCAGCGACGCTTGCGCGGGGCCCACAGTTTGCGGACTGAAGGACACAGAAATGGTGCATTGCGCTCCCGCTGCCAAGTTGCTGGGGCAGTTATTGACGAAGGAAAAGTCGGAAGCCTGAGTTCCGGTAATCTGAACGCTCGCAATGTTCAGGACACCGTTACCCGTGTTCGAAAGCGTAACCGTCTGTGGCACTGCCGGCTGGCTGCCCCACTGTTGGCAATCCCCTTGAGTAAATCCGCTGAAGGCGAGACACGTGGGCGAGACACTCGCCACGGGTCCCGGAATCGTAATCACCGTACTGGTCAGATTGCCCGTAAGGTTGACGGTCTGCGGACTGTTGCTGGCGCTGTCGGTTATTTTGAGGGTACCCGTTTGCGTTCCCGGGGCCGTCGGAGTGAATGTCACATAAACTGTGCAAGTAGCTCCAGCCGCTAGGCTGGTGCCGCAGGTGGTGCTCGACACCGCATAGGGGCCGGAGGTTGAGAAGGTAATGCCGGTTACGGTGGTCGATGAGTTGTTGGTAATCGTGATCGGCACGGGCGTGGTGGTGGTGCCTACCGCCGTTGTTCCTAGAGTGGTGCAATTGACCACCGTCACAGGACCGACGGGCGGGGTGCAAGATCCCGTGCCGCTGTAGGATCCCGTGCAATTCGATCCGCCGCCACCCGTGGCGCCGCCGGTTACGCAACCCTTCCAGGACTGGTTGTTCGGGTTGCTCCCTTCGCACGTGCCAGCATGGTCGGAATTCTGGTACTGGCAGTGTGTAGTGTCATCCACAGGCTTAACGCAGAGTTGATTGTAGTTGGTGGTGAAATTATTGTAGACCGCCGCTCCCCACTGCCAATTGAGGCCCGCTCCGGCGGTGTCCGTCGCGAAGGAAGCCTGCCAATTGACATTCTGGATGCCACCCGGCAAGCCGGTTGCGGGCACCGGGAAGGCACCCGCGTTAAGGAAGATGTTCCCCGCGAGTCCCGTCATCGGCGCCAAAGTGACCCACCGATTGTTAGCCGAATCGAAGGTCGTGGTGGCCACGGTGACCGAAGACGAAAGGGTGATGATGGAATTGGGCAAAGGCACCGCGTAATTGCTCCCACCCGCCGTGAAGGTCACTTGCGCATTGCTCACGGAGTAGGTAACGGAGCCTGAGCTGGGGATATTCTTGGGACTGAAAACCGAATTGAACCAAATGTAATTTCCGCTGCAGATGGACGTGCCATTGAAGTTGCATTGGATCTGGCTGACGCCCGCTCCGATAAGACCAACGGTCTGCGTGGAGCCTGTAACCCAGTTGGAATTGTCAGTAATAACCAGCGTGGCCGTCTCCGGTCCCACCGTGCTGGGCTTGAAGCCCACGCTAATGATGCACGAAGCTCCCGCTGCGAGAGTGGTGCCGCAGGTGTTGGTTTCGGAGAAATCGGCGGCCTGCGGGCCAGTAATCGTAATGCCCGCGATGGTCAGGGTTGCCGTCCCGATGTTGGTGAGGGTGACAGGCTGATTGGTGCAATTGGTGCCGACAAGCACATCACCGAACGATATGCAACCCGGTGAGACGCTGGCGATGGGAGTTCCCGAGTTGACCGAGCCGGTGATGGTAAGGGTTCCCGCCACGTAGGTGATGTTGTAGTTGGTTGAGCTCTGGCCCGAGCAGGTGATCGGGAATGTCCCCGCCGTGTTGGTATTGGCAGCGGTGGTGGTGCAGGCCAGGGTTCCGGTCAAATTAGCAGCGGTGTTGCCGTTCACGAAGCCGCTGTATGTCGCCGTAAAGGTGGGCATCGTTGATCCCGCGGTGATTGACACACTGTTGGCGGTGATGGTCAGGGGCGCCGGCGTCACCGTCACGGTCCCTGCCACATAGCTGATGGAGTAATTAGTGTCCACTGCCCCCGTGCAATTGCTGGAATACGATCCCACGGAGCTGGCGCTCGTCGCCGCCGTCGAGCAGATCGTTCCGCTTACCACCGACGACGTCTGCCCATTCACCAAACCGCTGTAAATGGGGGTGATGGTCGGCACCGTCCCGCCGTAAGTCATGGTCCCGCTGCTGGCCGTAATCACCAGGGACGCCTGACCTACCGTCACGTTCCCCGGCACATAGCTGATCGTGTAGTTCGCGTCCACCGCTCCCGAGCAGGTGTTGGCCCCAGTGTCCGTCCCCACCGGAGTGGAACTGGTCGCCGTCGTCGTGCAAGTGGGAGCCGTGGTGAGGCTGGCCGCCGTGTTGCCGTTCACAAATCCGCTATAACTGGCGGTGACCGCGGCTGGCGTCCCGCCGTAGGTCATCGTCCCGCTGCTCGCCGTCACCGTCAACGCCGCTGCGGTTACCGACACCGAACCGTTGACCGGGGTGATCGTGTAGTTCGCTGCCGCGGCCCCTGTGCAACTGCTGCTG
>Ga0326728_10004935_pt1 | contig 38610 bp, 27 predicted proteins | sample MB3enrmetagenome_FD_207602 | JGI IMG/M metagenome (GOLD analysis project Ga0326728, IMG submission 207602) | Lab enriched peat soil microbial communities from McLean, Ithaca, NY, United States - MB31MN | ecosystem: Environmental > Terrestrial > Soil > Wetlands > Peat | place: USA: New York... | reverse complement strand
TCCATCATGAACGAGACATTGGAAGAGATAAGGTAGAATCTGCCAAGAAAAAACTTGTTCCATGAATCCTGAAATAAAAGTAGATACGATCAAGGAAAAAATAAAGGATGAAAATATAGGCTCAATAGTTTCTGTCTATTATGCTATGAAGTTTATGTCCAAATTGTAACTTACCACCCTTTTTTATCCATTTTACACCTCTGCTTCCACTCGTTTTTGCTTCACTTTCTCGAGGTTTATCTTTTTTTGTATGTTCAGGATCTGAATGAATAAAAGTAGCTTTCTGAATCATTCACTTTTTATTTTTCAAAACAAGGCGATCAAGTTGGCTTTGCAACTGTCCCCCTATTCCTTCTTCTTTGCGGTTGTTAACAATTCTTTTTATGAACTGTAGAACTATGTTATTGTCTGGTATGTACTCAGAAAAAACAAAAAATTTCTTAAAAAGCAGACTTTCAGATTCCGCAGATGTGCACAAGAATGACATATGTATTCCTCAATGCAATAGTGGATTAAAAAATAATATGACTTTCAATGAATAATAATGCTAATAGGCAAACAGATAGAAATATATTCTTGGGAATTTCCAGGATAAAAGAATCTAACGTGAAGGAACTGTTTTTTTTGGCGATGATGAATCCGATGCTTCTGACGCGAGTAAGGATCTGTTTCCTGGTGTCGAGAGACAAAATAATATAGATGAATAGCTTGAAAGGATAATTCAGATATCCAACTAACTAGAATCGATATTTCCTGACAAAAAATATGATAGTGAAGAGAAAGCTGAAACTATGAGTTTGGATTCAGTAATACTCCTGGAAGTCATTTATGAAAACAAAGATTTCGATAGGATTTCGCGAAAAAATTAGAGATAAACCGAAATCCTCAAAGATTTGTAGTAGATAAAAATTGCTGGCTAATAATTGATTCAAATAAAGTTAGTTTATAATTGGGATAAAATTTAAAGAAACTATATGTAAAAAACACCATAAATTATACCATAATTAATTATATATGTCTTTTAATATTTTCAACTAACCAATTAATTGCAAGTACGACAGATAGGTATATAATGATAAAATAGAAACTATGTGTTTTGTGACATCTATGGTCTTACAAGGCTACCATATATCAACAGAAATTGTTTATATAATTATAATCTAATAATATATTGAAAAATATGCATGTACAGAATTAATATGCACCCTTATAAGATTCATAACCGTAGAATTCGTGCGGTTTAGGTGAAAATCAAGTGCATTAGGCTTTGTAATTTGAACATACATTTCAAACAATTAACGCTTTAATGCTACGGAATTTCCAGTTTAACTATGCAAGTGCTAAAGCAAATAGCATAATACTTATTATTGTAAATATATAATCAATGATCTTGATTATAAGATATAGTAATTGAAATATGCATCTGTATATTGTTAATCAATTACTGCTTAAAGTAAATGTGTTTTAGATTATATATATTAATTTATCGTCTCACTAAATACTATTTATTTTGATTTAATAATAATTAGTTCATTAACCTTCTATCAAATAAAGTAATATTTATATTCAAAAATATATTTTGAAATGTATATACTATATTTTGTATAAATTGTACTAACTGGGAAAACTCTTATAGAGATTGCTATCCATAAAGTATATTATCAAATACAGATTATTACAAAAATGAAATATATAGTAATAATAAAATAGAAAAGTTAGTTTTATAAGACGATATTAATAAATTAATATTAGACCAATTGATGTAGTCTGGGTTTTAATTATATAATATAAATATAGGTATATAATGTTTAAAGTTAACATCGGCATAATTTTTAATAATAAATAAAATACAATCACAAAGTACGCAATTTATAACTCTTCTCACAAAAATGATTTCTGAAATTTAGATTCATCTTGAGGATGTTACTAACTTAGATCTCTTGGTCATAAGTCATAAATCGAGTGAACAAACCTATAAATTTTAAAAATGAACGATAGCATTTGTTGTTCACTTAATTTTAAATTTTTGTATTGCAAATTTTGCTTCTTTAGTAATCTTTTAACTGTCTATTATATTCGGGAAAACTATTCGGCTATACTATAGGAACAAATTTAGTATTTGATGTAATTCTGCATTAAATCCCCCGTTTTGTGAAGTCAGTTATTCCAAAGACTATGTGAATATGCTGATTTTGGCCGACAGACACCCCATTAAATGAAAAAAAACACCGAGAAAAATTTATGGATTAATTGGAATTCACTATACACAAAGACTATATGTATAATAGAACAAATTATTTATGGTCAAGAAAAACAAAAATACACCTAACTAATTTCAAATAATTGTTAAAACCCCCCTTTGCTTTTTAAAATTTCCTTCGTTTTGAACTATATGTTTCTATACTGGCTTAGATCAAAGAGTCTATACTTCGTTAATGAAATTAAGGTAGAAACATATAGTTAAAGGAGTGTTGGAATTTAAAAAAAGATTTTTTTATTAACATTCGTACTAAATATATATGTTTAATATGTTAATCGATGTCAATTAAGATAGTATGCTAAGTTTTTGTAAACTCATAAATTTTAGAAAGTTTGAAGAAAAAAAATCATGCATTAAGAAACTAATTACATGCGGTCAGTATAATTTGAATTAAAATTTAACCCAAATTAAGTATATTTTCAGATTAATCACTCCTACAACAAATATTGGCGATCCTAGGTAAATCAAAAATAGTAAACTTATGAGTTTACTTATTTCGAACTAAAAAATTAAGATCAGAAAATAACAAGAAGTCTCAAAAAATTGTATCGAAATACATATTTATTTTACGTATTAGTACATATTTTCAGTAAATTTTTCTAATCCCTATTTTAGTAGATATATTTTTATTCTTAGTATTTAATTTTTGAGTATAATCAAATAAACTTCATTTTATCAAAATAGAAATTTAAAAAGTAATAGTATATAGATACCCATCCTAACTATTAATTATATATTATACGTGAATAAATAAATAGAATTTAATTTAAATGTGTCACTAAATTAAGTGACTTATTTATAATTCCAATTGTATATCAAATATTTCTTCAAATAATTTGTATTTTTTCCGTGCTCTATATAAATATTGACGAATTGGAGTTTCATTTCTTGTCCTGGCAAAGAGAGCTTCAATTTCCCCTCTGGAAAAAACTGCTTGAAGCTTTTTGATGGATAATTTCTCAAGCTCTTTACTGTTGTTAATTACCTGATTACTTATTGTAACTGGGATTGGGAGCAAAGATAATGAGACTTCATCTATCCAACTCCACTCCAAATCGTAGATATTTGCGTAAAAAGCTCGACATGAAACACATCTTGTCACAACTACATTTGTTTCACTTACAGAGTGATAACTAAGGCTAACAAGCATTGCAGAACAGTTACTGCAGTTTCCGATCTCATTTTCTTCCAGGTCATACGCAGATATTCGGCTTTCTCCAATGCAGAGATTATTATCCGTAAGATTGTACCTATATTCCATTTGATCAGCTCTTGGAAGAGGTTAAAGGTCCGAAATTTATTTTATTAGCCACTATGCTTTTTTTGACTTATTTCTATTTCTTTGGTTTAAGGTTATTAACCTATTAATATTAATCCCTATCAAGCTGATGAATCCATCTTCAAAAACTTTTCAGCTATTACATATTTCCGTTTTCTTTCCTTAAAGCATCGATGTGCGGAATTGAACTCAAAATTCTTTAAAAGTAAACTTTTGAAAGTTGCTTTCCTAACTCCCTTTCTATAGTTTATTCTTAAGAAAAAAGTAGCAATCTCAAGTTTTGAGACAGAAATATATTATGAGAAGAGGTTTCTTTTAAGATTATATAATTTTCAGATTTTCACTATATCATGTAATTATTAGAATCAAATATTTTGATTATCTTTTATGCTACTTCTCTTACTAGTTCCCCTGATTTTTACTACAGGTTTTAATTAGACTGCAAGTCGTATATCGGCAACGGTTACAATGGAACCTCCACCACTCAAAAGCACAAAACATAGTAACTATTTTTTAATCAAAGAGTATTCATTAAAGATATTTCTTGCTGTGATACTTTTTATGATCCTCATCACTCCTGGTAGAAAATACTTTGGTTCAGAAGCGACTAAATATGGAAAAGATCACTATTAGTGTCGATTACATCAAACTCAGAAAATGCCGTTTATCAATCTCAAAGAAAATAAATTTGAAATAATTGATTATATCATTGTCTGGGAAAATTTTTTCAGATTCTTCATATTAAAAAAGTTATACCAATTTTTAAGCACAATTATTTGCATTCCATGTTTCCATTTTATAGTTCAAAAGCAGCTTCAAATATAAATCAATTAGTTAATCACATTTCTCAGGAAAATTCAATTCCTACAGCAAGCTACGGATATTGACTTAAATAATGCCCGTAGGATATTCTTAACTAGATTGCTTCTTCGATATTGGAAAAAAGCTATAGATCATACAATTCTCCTCTTATTTTTTTCTTTGCGTGAATTCTGCCCAAATATTCCCCCTCATTTCTGTATTTGACTCGATATTTTCTTTTCTGATCTTGATTTTAAAGATAGCTCCTATTATCCTTAAAATACTCCGTTTATTTTCAATGTTAGCATTAATTATGACGAAAAACTGTACATAACATCTTCATATTTACTCTTTGAACATAAGTCGCAAGAATTTATTCTGGTTAAAATATCTTTTTAGTTACTGCATAAACTCGTTCATATGGAGTTTTTTTTGAGCTAATCTTCTTGTTTCTTAACAAATCCCTTATTCCCAAAGGATATTCCTGACTGCTCTTTCCATTTTTACATCATATCTTTTGATTTTGCTTCGAAGTATCTTATGTCTTTGCAAACCGCTTCATTTTTTTGAGGTTTATCCTCTTTTGCATGTCACGAATCTAAATGTCTAAAAAGTAGCTTTCTAAATCATTCCCTTTTTTATTTTCAAAACAAAGCAATCAAATTGACTTTGCAACTGTCACCATATTTATTCTTATTTTCAGTTATTAAAAATTATTTTTCTTAATAATAAAACTGTGTTTCTGTCTATTATATACTGAGGCAAACCAAGAAATTTCCTAAAAAAATCAATCAATTCATTGCTTCTCAAGTTCAAAGCCGGACAGAACATGCATTACTGTAAAACAAACATTTTGAACATAACAATTACATTTGCTTTAGGTCTATCTAGTGCTGTTTTGTTAAAATATATAGACTCAAAAATGATAAGAAAAGATTCCTAATCAATTACGTAATAAATCTCATCAATTTTGTCTCCAACTGACCGATGACTTTTGTATTCTTCTTTGCGGGCAAAATAAGTAAAAGTTTCCATGAGTAAAAATTAATATTGGGAAATTTGAACTAACCAATGCATAAATGCATGGGTATTTATCAAAATTTTCCAGAATAAGCACCATAAGATTTTTTAGTTAGATAGAAACTTTGCTTTTTCTTCATGATACTTTTCTATAGATCTGTGATCGCAAAAATCACCATTAATCTCATCGACATTTGACTGCAATCAATAAAAAACTCAGAAAAATTATAAAAAGCTTCATTTTCTTTCGATTGGTATTATACAGGAAAAAAATTAATTCCTTTAAGTAACAAAAATAAGATTACCGACAAAATATGATAGCCCGGCACGGATTCGAACCGAGGTTGCAGGATCCAGAGTCCCGCATGATTGACCACTACACTACCGGGCTTCAATGATTTTTCGCTATGTAGTGAGTTTTATTCTCTCTGAAGTACATCTTCTAAGGGAGAATTTTATATATATAGCTTTCTGTTGAGGTTTCTGGATATTGGAATTAAATATTCATAACAAAATATCATCACTTCTTAGTATAGAATTTCTCCTGGCTGATTAAGAACTGCAGTCCACCACCAGCGAGCCATATCAATAAGATCCCTTGAGAACTGACCTGAAAGCCTGTATTCTTTATTTTTTATCGATATGAGACCCGCTCCGAGTAACTTGTTGCGCATTGCGTAAAATGAGGCGCGACTTATCTCCAGTTCTTCCAAAAGGGTCTTCCATTCTTCAGTCCGAATTGCTTCGCCTGATGCTTGCCGCTCTTCAATAATTATCAAAAACTTTTGACCCCTAGCAGCAGTAGTTTCTTCCTGAAAAATCCGTCGCATAAGGCTGTAATATGGATCCCTTGAATGACTTATGCGTGCATTGGCATCTGATCTTACTACGATTGTGGTTGCTGTTCTGGGTGCGCTTTTCACAAGTGACATTTTAATCAGGCAATTTTAGGTAAAATCTTAACTTCCTTGGATAATATATCAAGAAGATGTTTTAGATGAACTTACAATCTTCATAAGTAGATCCATATATTCTTCTCTCAGGAAGTAAACCATTGGGGTTTTATAGGATTCTTTGTGCGCTCTCAAAATTCCGAGTTTCGAGTGAATGTACCCTACCATAGATGCAACTGTGTTTCTTGAAACGCTATACTTCCCACATAGCATTTCATGCAGTTCATCTATAGTTGTTTTTTTTACTTGGATGAAGAAACATAGTATAGCTCTTCGATATCCACTGTAATCTACTTCTAGAAATTTCTCTAATCTGGAATTAATTTTAGCTCGGATGGATACCATTAATTACCACCTTTACTGCATTAGTAAACTATGTCAGTTGTAGTTCTATATATAGATTTGTAAATTTATTCTCCCTGATGAAAGTTAACTTGATTACTTAGTTTGAAAATAAAAAATGAAATGATTTAGAAAGCTACTTTTTAGACATTTAGATTCGTGACATGCAAAAGAGGATAAACCTCAAAAAAATGAAGCGGTTTGCAAAGACATAAGATACTTCGAAGCAAAATCAAAAGGTCATGATGCAACATTGAAAAGAGTATGGGAATAAAGAACATATTAAGAACAAAAAAGATCAGCTCAAAAAGAGCTTCAGAGAAACGCTTTTTTGCAATGAATAAAAAGATATTCAAAGAAGTAAAAGTTCTATTCACTACTCTTCAACAAGTGAATCTAAAAATGTCGCGTACAGTCTGTTGTAATAATTAATTGATAACATTGAAAATAAAATGAATATTTTAAGGACAGCCCAAGCTATCTTTAATTTCCTCAAATTAGGGTTATGCAAAATTAAGAAGTTTCCTGCAAAGCAGGCAATTTTGTAAGTCCTAGGTGGAATTATCATGGATTTTTACATTGATTTCGTTCGTATGTACATGTGCTATTGCAGGGCCAGCTAAATCATGGAAATTATTGCCATAAACTTCCGTATTTGAAACAGTCCCTTCTAATTCTAAACCTGCATATCCACCGCTAGATGTAGTACATTCATTATTTGCAAACACGCCATTGGTAACTTGATAGAATCGACAGGATGAATTAGTCCTATTAACAAATCTACTGTTTGTAACTTTAATACCAGTGACATCATAGGCACTCACGCCATCATGTCCACATTTGTTTACAGTTACTTTATCTATTCTTACATTGCTACATTTATTGATAAGAACGGCATCATTGCACCCATTCTTGAATGTAACATCATGAATTGTTAATCCATTACAACCTATTAAAGTTGCCATGTTATAACAAGACGTTCCGAGCCTTATATTTGAATAATAGTCAGCTTGACTACCATCAATAATTAAGTTTTTTATTATAATATTTGTTGCAGAACTGTCTTTAACCATAATCATAGCTTTTTCGTCTGCAATATTACTACTGCGTCCACCCCACACAGATAATCCTGGAGCAAGTTTAATTTTCACACCTGAATCTCCTTCAAGGACTGTATCACTGCCGATTTGAAGAGTATCGCTTATGTAGTACGTGAACTGGCCTTTAAGGTGGACAGTTGTTCCTGGGTTATTAGCTGCATATTCAAGTGCTTTGTTAATCTGGATTTGATCGTCTTTTCCATCACAAATAAAATTTCCGCTTCCATCTCCTGAAACCGTTATAGTTCGTGTATTATGGCCGCCTAATGCAGCTGGTACGGTTGTTAAAATAAGGCATGTTACTAGGATTGAGGCTCCTAGCTGTCTTTTTAGCATCGTATCACCTTTGGGTTGGGTTTTTAGAACTTGAGTAAACTACAAAAATTTAGGATTTTTGTATCTTTTTTCCAAAAGCTGATAAGTTTATTAAAATAAGGTATTTTTCAGGAACAGAATTCCTAGTTTCTCTTTCAGCACCGTTTAGCTTTTGGTTTTATCTGTATAGGGATTTAAGCGTAATCAACACTTTATAGCCCACCTTTCGCAGATGTGCACAAGAGTAGCACATATGTACACAAGAATAGCATATCTTTTCTCAATATGAAAGTGCCTTAAAAAATATTCTAACTTTCAATGAATAATAGTGAGCTAATAGGCAAACAGATTCTACATCTATGCACATATGCAGAAGGTAGGTTAATGGGTAATTTACATCTTTTTTCCCAGATCTTTCTCAAAATTCCATATTACGTACTCGTAATAGTTTCATTTCCGAAATATCCAATTAGATCGATCTGTACTAAATATCTAATTAGTTCGGATCTATGCATTTATTCGATAATCGATATTACGTCTGCGTAATATTCTTTTAAACCTATCCAATTCTGGTTTCTGAGACATATATAGGTGAAAACATTGTACACATAGTTTCCACTCTCCAATTACTTTCTAGAAACTCGTTATTGGAGATGGTTGTGTATGTAAAGCTTTGACTTCCTACTACTCAAAGTCTGTTACTAACCATAGGAAATTAATCCCTCTGGTCAATTCCACCTCTTTTATTAATCACGGCTTTTAGTCAAGTCAATTCGGAAATTCAACAATAGATGGATCAATAATTTTCCAGACAACGAATTGACATCGAGTTTTATGCAGCCATATTATAAAATATTTTTGGTTTTTTGTCAATAAATGTGCATGGTTTATTGTTTTTTTCATTTGCTGCGGACTTTTGAGCGCATTAAAAAGCAAAAATTAGAGTAATTATTGCATTAAGTGCAAACATAAAATCACAAAAATTATCCATTTCCTTAAAGAAAAAGGATACCAAAAAATAACACTAATTTCTCTAAAGAATTAATTTTGGAAATGGAATATGATATCTTCACCACTACCATACTTCCAAGAAGTACACAAGAATGGTATCTATTTCTCAATATACCGTAGCATAAATAGAGATGATTTCGATAAATCTCTAAATTATATCCTATGATTCTAAATGGAATATAAGGTGACTCGTGAAAATCAGAGGTTTAATCGAAATCCGCTATAAATTAGATAATATCGATTGACCCCAGATTTTAACAAATTTTGTATATTTGTTTTATAGTCAACCTACCCAAAATTTAATTTATCGAAATCCTCATAAGTTAGTTAGTAAAGATCTCGGATAAGTTTCCATCCCCGCAGCAAGCTGAGGTACAGTTGACTAAGATAAAAGCCATTTCAGCTTTGTAGTAGTTCTGAATCCTTTTAGCTCTAAAAACCCACCTTTTACAATCTAAATGCTGAAGATTGAAGAAGACTAAAGAACAAAGCTAAAAATATGAAGGATTATTTAGATTGAGATTAATGAAACAAAAAATTAAAACATTTTTATAATAGGTATTACAGCGGAGAATTAAGGTCACTAGCAGATACATTCCTTAAACGAGCTACTCCATCAATTTTATTGATAGCTTCAACTATCGATTTTGGAACCAGGTGTTCCCACTTTTCTCCTGCGATCATCCGTCTCCGAATTTCTGTACCCGAGTAGCTTTCTCGAATATAAAGAGGAGATATCTTTACGCAAAAACTGGCTTCTCGAAAAAGTTGAATAACCAAAGGATTATTTGAGTATACCACTTCAAAATTTGGCGTGCGTGATGCTACGTGATGAACCCATATAGAATTATATCTGACGTCTTCGATAGGAACGACATAGTGGCGGATCGGTAAGTTCTCAAGCACATTGTAAAGCATCAGCACCCGCTCCCCTGCAGTAAAAGGATCATTAGCCTCATGACTTTTTTGAGCGCTTCCGATACCTATGACCAGTTCATCAACCTCTTTAGATATCCGCGTAATTACCGCATGGTGACCTAAATGATATGGCTGGAAACGTCCAATATAGAAAGCTCGCACCATCCGAATTCCAACCTCTAATTTGTAATTATGATATTTGGGATAAGTTCTGTTTCAAATCGATCTTATTTTAGATTTTTTCATTACGAATTCCTGCTCCAAAGCTGAATTTTTTACATACTTCCAGGAAATTCAGCATTGTTCTTGCGCTTAGTTTCAATAAGCTTTCCGAAAGTTCGAGGCCTGGCTTTGGATCTTCCATGATTTCCATAAGATCTTGGACCATATTGAAGTACTTTTCTCCCTTCTGGTTCCTATTTATCGTTTCTTGTATCTACAACCGCGCAGTCAATTTTGCCTAGCTTGAGAAGGATTTCAAGAATACCACCAGCTACTCCTCCGTCCTGGCTGCTGATATTGCCCTTGAATTTAGCTGCAAAAAATCTGTGCACATTTCAAGTTTGTTCTCGATGAAACTATCTATTACAGGACAGACTCGACTGCATATTAAACAACCTTCATAAACCTGATATTCAGCTCCTTTCTTGTACAAACTCAGATCATTGGGATCTCGAATTTCTGTTGCCTCTTTACAGTCACAGCTCTCATTGGGCACACGGCTTCGCATGCTCCACAGGCTGCGCACACGTCATGTTCAATTACTTCTGCAATTTTTGGTGGTAATTGGCTACATCCGATGCTTTGATGTACTTGCCTTAAGACAAGATTTTTTAGGAAATATAACAAGAAAGTTAAAAATATGTATGTCTTATGTAATAAAAATTACATCTCTGCAATGATCTCTTTACCTATAAGCTTTATTGCTTTTTCTTTATCGGGACCTATCGGAGATCCGGCTACTACCTGTGTGACTCCAATTTCCTCGAGGTCATTAATGCCCTTAATGCAGTCCTCTGGAGTTCCACAGATAGCAAAAGCTTCTATCATCTGAGAGGTAACAAGCTCACTCATAAGGGTTTCAAAATCTCCCTTGGCTATGGCTGCACCTATTTGGCTCTTAGCTTCAATTGGAATGGCATGGCGTTCGAGGACGATGTCATTAGAACCTGCAACTATGAAAGCGACAATCACTTTTGCAGCATTAACTGCCTTTACAGGATCCTTATCAACTGAGAAACAAGTGTATGCGGTGATGTCTACTTCACTTAGGTCATGGCCCACTTTATTTACACCTTTCCGGATCTGTTCCACAGCTACCTCAAAGTCTTTTGGATGAGAAGCATTGATGAGGACACCATCTGCAATTTCACCGGCAAGCTCGAGCATCTTTGGACCCTGAGCGCCTAAGTAAATCGGGATTTTTCCAGCATTGAAAGCAAGTTTTGCACCTGCGAATTTGATTGTTTCTCCGTCCATATAGACCTTTTTGTTCTCATGTAAAATTCTGATTGCTTGTATTGCTTCTTTGGCAGTAACTAGAGGCCTTTTCCATTCAATGCCCATTACATCAAATGTTGACTTATCGCCAGGTCCGATGCCTAAAATTGCCCTGCCACCTGAAATTTCGGCAATAGAAGCAATGCTGGATGCAGTAATCGCAGGGTTCCTAGTATAGGAGTTAGTAACACCGGAACCGATCTTGATACTATTAGTGTTCAGTGCAATGACGGTGAGATTCGAGTATACATCACGATTGTTGTAATGATCAGTGATCCATACATATTCGAATCCCTGTTGTTCTGCGAGCTTTGCGTAATATGCGATCTTCAAGGCAGGATCGCTTGGCACAAGTTCAATCCCAAACTTCATCTTAAAATACTCCTAATTACTCTTTTTGTCGAAATAGATTTATCTTCATAACTCTGTTTCCAAAATTCCCATATATTTATGGAAAATTTTGATAAGATTACAAACTAAATTAATTGTTTCTATAGACTTTAATTAATACTCGTTATGCGACACTAGCAGAAGTACACAGATATATATTTCGTTTGCCAATTTGTCTACTATTGATTCTTTGAAAGTTGGATTAAATTTTAAGCTACTGTAATATTGAGAAAATAGATGACATTCGTGTGTACATTTGTGATTTAAGATTCATCAGGAATTCTGTATTGTCGAAGACTATCAACAAATTTTTGATAGCCTGTCCACAAGGCATTTTGTGCTAGGAAACGTAACATAACATTGATAGCACTATTTCGATCCCTATCAATATTGTTCCCAATACAAATCATAAACGCTCCCAAGAAGGCATATCATTGAGTTTTCCACAATAGCAACATTTCTTAGTTGTGTTTTTTTTCGTCAATTCTTATTACACTTTTACCTACAAATTTTGCTTCATGGTCGAGAATTGAACAGATCTATCTAAGTTTCCTAGATCCTAAGTAGAACGATTTTTGCCTTTCTTTTGTTTGGTTTTCTTTTTCTTTTAAACTATTTTTACTTTAGGTTGAGCCATTTGTTGCATACTAAGATCACCTACTATGATAGGGTTAGCTCTGGCGTTCTCAACCATAGTTTTAGATAGCTATACTGAAAGTGCTTGTTTTGATTAGATAACTTTCTACTCATTTTTGTAACTGTTCTAGCTATTCCTAGGTATGTCTTACTTTTTGTAGAACTTTTTTTTAACACCAATATAATGATCTCTTATTGATTTGATAGATCGATTTCAGAATTTCAATAATTATCAGGTATGGGTGATCCTATGTGGAATAGTTTTGTAGCAAAATTAGAATATAAATCAGAATGGTAAGGAAAAATCATTCTTATGATAGGTAAATTTAACCATCATCTAAGATATGTCATGTTTGTGGATACCATAACTATGAGCTATCACTAATAAAGATAGAGAATGGAAATGTCCTGATTGCAAAACAAAAAAATGATAGAGATACTAATGCTGCAATTAACATCAAAAAATTCGATCTTATTGATCAAAATCTAATTGGAATCTGATATGCTGGGAATGCGGGGAACGTGTTTTAGGACTTGTTACCAAAAGAAGAAAGGGATGAACCAAGAAGCTACTTAATCTTCAGCTGAGTGGCAGTACACTCTTGAGCTATCAGATCATTGAGCTCAAACTCAAACCCTACAACTGCAAACCCGAGAGCAAAGTTGTTTATGACTTCAGTATGTAATTCTCCAAAGACTCCGATCTTTTTTCCTTTTGCATACACATCTGCCCTCCTGCCTTCGAGGAAAGCCATGTCTTTTGATTCTTTTACCTCATAGGGAAGCATCATCTCCCTCATGAGGGCATCTACAACCTCGTAAATCTCGGTGAAGTTTGCCTGCGGGTGAATCGAGACTGCAGCTACATGTTGGGCGGTCTTTTCACTTCTCAAAACCTCCCCTAACTCGAAGATTTTCTGAGGGAGTTCCCTGTGTCTGTTTAAGGCAAGGATTTCAATCAGGATAGGAAGCAATGTTGTTCTGAGCATGGTCTGTTCTTCACTTATCGGATGAAGCACGTAAGTAACGTCGTCCGTCCTCTGCCGGCACATATTATCAAAATTGATCTTTTCGCTTGTAAGCGTAAAAGGCATTACCTCATAATACCCCAGCCCCATCATAATTTCATTAATATTGGAACGCAACAACGAAATTGGATGCGATTTTCCTGCAGTATAGGTCTCAGGAATTCTTACTTTGATGTTTTCATATCCATAACCCTTAGCAATATCTTCTACCAGGTCATAGTTATGCAGTATATCTGCTCTGTAGGCCGGCACTTTTACCTCAACTATCTCCTCATCAAGGGCCTGTGCTCCAAAGCGCATCCTTGAAAGCTGCTTAACGATATCTCCTATGGAAAGTTCCATTCCGAGTAGGGATCTAACCTCACTTTTTGTAAGAAATCTGGTATTCGGCTCCAGATTAGGTAATACAAATGTTTTGCCATCGTGGGTGATAACCCTTACGAACTCTATCTGTCCACCACGTTCAGCAAGGGCTGTGACAACAATGTTTAAAGTAGTGTATACAGTTTTTCCAAGCCCTGTAACATCGATAAAAATATCGGTTGTGTTTTCGGTCACACTCGTAAGTGTCCCGTTAATGATAGGCGGGAAAGATAGTACATTGTCATCTGCATCCAGTAAGATTGGATATTTTTTAAAACCCTTCAATATATGGGCAAAAGCTTTGCCTTTAGGGTGCTTTTCTAGTATCTCGTTCATGCTCATCTTTTTAGTGTAATCAAGAGGCACGAACTTTAAACTTGGATCAACTGCCGTGTAACGAAAAGGGGGTTTCAAATGTGAAATGTCGTGTACTCCTATAGAAACTTTTTTTCTGTTTCTCCCAGGACCCCAGTGTAGATCTTCCTGCAGATCCATAAGAGACTTTATTGAAGAAGATGTAAACTTTATTCCCCTTATGACCGCACACCCGAGAAAAGGCCTGATTTTTAGGATATCCTCACTGATAGATATCGAAAACTTGTAAGGCTTGACATTATATTCGCAAAGCCCTACCTCAAGATCCAGAAAACCCCGCATTGCCCTAGCTATTCCTTCGACACTATAAAGGTCAGGTCTATCCGGAAAGAATTCAATATCTATGTATTCATCTTCAACCCTTTCAATATCTGCCCCTATCATTGGCACCCTTTTGATGATGTTTTCACTATCTGTTCCTGTGAGCTTTTCGAGGTCTTCATACTGTAAGGTGATTACTGGCATTGGAAATTCATCCCATATGTTGCTGGCTAACTTAATCACAAAAATACTCAACTTCAGATTTAATGCTTTTGTTCCAGGAGTTGTTTGAAATGTTCTGTAAAATTAAATTATTTGGAAAAAATAGCATGCTTTAATCAAAGTTATGGTAGCGAGAGTATACCCGCTGCAAGCAGGGAAGTATGTTCTCGCTACCACTCTGGATATAAAAGAATTAATTAATGTCAAATATTTCATTTACTTATAACTTTTTTCTACGGGTTTCTATATTATTCATATAGTTTTTAATTAAATTGGAAATGTATCGTTATCAAAAGTTCCGATATAATCTTCATCATCACACAGTTCACTAAACAATAACTGTTTTGTAATCTCATAGTATTTTTGAAAGTTTTTTCTTACTGTGATACTTTAGATATCGTATCATTTTAAAGGAGAATATTTTGGTTCAAGACCAACGAAAAGATGTACATGATGACCATCAGTACTGATCACATCAAACTCAAAGCAATGCCTTTTACCAATTTCAAATAGTATATATCTCAAATAGTTGATGACGCATTGTCTAAAAGAAATTTTTTACGATACTTCATACAAAGAAACATGTGATATTTCATTTTATTGGCACAATGGTTTGATTGATTAGTTCCATTTTTATAGTTAAAAGGTGGCTTAAAAACAGAGTTATAGACAAGAATTCATTTGGGAGATACTTTCAAAGAAACCATTTTAAATTAGATCAGGAATTTCAAGAGCTAATTTGAGAGTCTTACTTAAAATATAGGAATTAAACCTGAGTTATCTCCTGTAATACACTCTCCACCCCTAGAAGTAACTATAAATGTATTTTCAATTCCCACAATTCCTATTTTTCAATTCCTTTTTTAGGTTCGAGAGCGAACACCATATCTTCTTGAAGGGGCTCATTAAAACCTTCTGTAATTACAGGCAGTTCATCGATTTGTAATCCAACCCCATGACCGAGGAATTTTACTTTTCTGTTCCCAAAAACCATGAAATTTTGTAAAAATTCCTTATCAAGATTACATATTATGGTATTGTATATTTTGGAAGGGATAGCTCCAGGTTTTAACATTGTTGCAGCTTCATTTTGTATCTCCACGCATTTATCGTGAATATCTCTAGCATAATTGGGGATGGAAGAACCGAACATGTATGTCGTTGTTTTATCCGTGTTGTAGCCTCCAACTGCGCATCCAATGTCAATAAAGACCAGATCACCTTTTTGTAGTCTCCGGTGCCGGCTTCCTATAAGGGGCACTGCCGGGCTCATCCCGTAATTTCCTCCCGGACCATTAAAATAAGATGGGTAAATTGAGCTTTCACCAAAACAAACATTTCCCAGGAACATCTCTGTATCAAACATTCCAAAACGGCATAATCCATCATGTCCTTCATCAACCATAACTGAAAAGAGTTCTGTTGACAGGTCTACTTCACTCATACCTTCATATAACATCTCTGGCAAAATATCTTCCAGCATGTGTTGATGAATCCTGCCAGCTTCTTTCATCAGAGTTAGCTCATATTTGCTTTTTACAGCTCTGACAGCAGCAATTTGAGTATCAACTAATTTAACGTTCTTAAAAGGAAAATATTTTTGAAATCTCTGATATAAAGCCAGAGGGACTACTTCAGTTTCCAGATACACAGTCTCTGGACGCCCACTTACTTCCTTTGAAGTATCACGAAAACTGTTCATAGGCTCTATATCAGGAAATAATGATTCATCCAGAGCTCTTTCATAGCTTCGCCGCACCCAGAATGTTGCCTCCCAATTTTTCGGAATGATTAGCATTCCGTCCTGCATAGTGCCAGTAAAGTAATAAAGATTGATTTTGCTGAAGATGACAGCTCTTTCCCATTCATGATTTGAGAAATCCATTCGTTCTTGGAAGCATTTCATGCGGTTTTTCAGTTCAGTTGGAGGTACTTTTTTGATCATATGAATCCCTTTACTAAGTTTATCTGTTATCAATCATAGAAGTGTAACCCACTACTATCGTTTTTCCCCATAGTCTTGTACAGGGATAAAATAACTTCACTTTGCTTATTACTACAGTTCTTTTCCATTAGCTAAACTAATCATATGATCAACATTATAGGGCTATCTTTTTAAAGCTCTTTTAACGGCATAAGCATAGCTTTGGCTATATAATTTAATGATGTAAAAAATAAAATGAGGGAAAAATAAATGAAGTTTAAAAAGACAATGATTATTTTGTTAGTAGCCTCTTTTGTAGCTTCATTGGCGGCTATATCATTATGAACAAGCAACAGCATGGTAAAAGTAGCGCCATTGACAGTAGCCAGAGGTGTTAGAGCCAGTCCTGACGCCAGCTTCTACATTTTACCATCTTATTTAACATCCGTTTTTCAATTTATTGTACATCAACCAAGTATTATTCAGTAAATTCTTTATTTATATTTAATTGGCATTAAAATATACTAAATACATTTCTGTACTTTAAGAAATATATATCTGAAGCAGTGGGCATCCTACATTATTTTGTTAAAACGAGACAACAGTTAGTCTCAAGTTTATAAATATAAAAGAAAATTGGACTGACAATTAACCTATTTATTAAATAATCAATTTTGCGCTCTTTTTTCTATCCTTTTGATTTGTGAGTGTAGGAGTACTAGTGAATAAAATGGTATTGGAGAACTTACGTTGAGAATATACATATTTTTTATAGCAAAAAACTATGCATCGAAAAGAGTTAAGAAAAAGTATTTATGTCTTCTAATTAAGGCTTGATATTAGGTCAGAGAGGGCATGCCCTAAGATAATGTACTTTATGATTCTTTACTCCGATTTTTATATATCATTTTCCGTGTTAGCAATATTTCAATTTTGGTACATAAATATACTTAAAAAAAATATACGATTTTTTTAAAATATTTTATGAGAAAACATCAACAATAGTGAGCAAGGCCCAAAAACAAGATTCGGAAGCTGGAATATCTAATCAGGATTTATTTTTAAAACATAATAGGAATCGAACACAAATAAACAAGTAAAATAGCGACTCTAGAAGATTAAATTAACAAACTAATGAAACTAATTTAGAGATAAGTCAAGATTCAGTCAAAAAAAATAGCTAACTCATCGGATTTTGGAATTGCATCCATTTTTTGATATTTTGTATTTTGACCGATAAAAATGAATTAGAATCAGAAAAAAGAATACTTTCAAAATTGGATATCTCAAAAAGGAAGCTTCAGGAAAGATACTCATAGGCAGTCACAACATCTGCAAATATACAATCCAATGCGGCCATGAATGCTGTATTCAGTATGTGTAGTTATCAGTTAGTTTTTAAACTTAGGGACGTGTGCTGCGCAGGCATCGCCAATTAGGTTACATGTGAATCCAAGTTCCTTTACAGCTTGCTGGACGTGTCTATGCACATATGGCTCATTGCCCCGCAGGTCACAAGGTTCGTCACATGGTTTTCTTTCAGTTTGGAAGGGAGTTCGGTGTGGAAAAAGCTTTAGGAAAATGTTTCCCAATGACAGCTTCTTCTGGAAGAGGACTAACACTTGCATCAGAATCTATTCCCTGTGTTCCTGGTATAAAGAAAGTAGTGTTTGGTCTCTTAGACAAATGTTTGATAAAAAAACCAGCTTTTCTGAAGTATGGAATGTTTTAAGTAGTTAGACTGCCTTTCTTACTGCTTCTTTTATGTATACAATTTCGCTTGCCGTCTGGAAAATAGTCATTTTGGATATCAATAAGAAGAAGGACTTCTTTCATAATACTGAATGGAGTTTACAATAGTAATATTTTTGGCGGTTTATTTCTGTTGAATACCCTGCAGCTTGAAGCGGAGATTTTAAAATTGAAAATAAGTAATATGGAAAAGATGATCGAGCTAAAAAAGGGAGTTATAGCTAATATTCGAAAAGTTCAGGAAATGATTCAACAAGGCGAATAAGTTCGATAAAAGAACATTATCTGAATTTGAGCTCTGTTGAAATTCTCTGGAATAACAAATTTTCATAACTTCTCAAATAGGACAGCATGCACAATTTTCTGTAAAATCTGCCCTATAACCCTAAATCTTTTTTAATTATTGTCCGATACTATATATTTTTTCATTACTATAGATATGTCTCATTGATATATACTTATTTTCAGTTATCCGGTCTTTATTTATATCAATGAGTATTGAAACTAACAGTCTCAACACTGATTCTTGGTAAGTAAACGTCTCCATCACCCTGCTGCTTCTTTTGAGTTCTTTCAAGTGTATCCAGCGAATAGAGCACGATCTTACTGTTTAAAATTTGGTAATATTTCTCGATTTTTGCCTATTTTTTTATAACTCGATCATTCCATAGCTAATGGAATATACAAGTTTCTATCGATTAAATGTACAGTAAATACAAAAAAATTATTTGAGACATATAGGTAAAATGAATAAATCACTTAATATTTTATTATTACGATTATAATGTAGTGTATACATCATTTCTAAGCATATGAAGAAATTTAGGCTTTTTATCAAAATTTTTTATAACTAGAAAAGGATTTAAATAAAAATAGCAAAAATACGAGATTAAAAGAAAATGAAAACTAATAACCAAAAAGCAATAGTCTCACTCATTGTAGTTATTCTAATAGCATCTATACCTCTAGTAGCAGCAGCTCCTGTAGGGATATCTGCACCTGCAGTAGTAGAAGCCGCAAAAAGTTGGATTGGAGTTGAATCCGTTCACGGAGCCAATAATAGATCAGGATTGATTGTTCTAACTTAGTATATCAAATATACAAACGAGTCGGAGCCAAAAGTATAGTCTTACAAACTGTGCCTAATATGAAAAAGAATGCATTTTATGTTAACATAAGCTCTCCGACTCCTGGAGACGTAATCTTTTGGAAAAAGGATATACTAAGAACAACAAAAAATATTGGCTTTCCACTCATGTAGGAATATACATAGGAAACGGGCAATTTATACACGCGTCTTATGACACAAAAAAATTACCATAGATAATATCAGTGGTCCGCATCAAGATGAAATGCCATACTTTGCAAAATGGTCACATACTTAAGAAGATTTCGATTTAAGTCTTATTTTTTTTGCAGGAATCTAATTCAAGTCTTCCCGCGAATTTTTTTATTTGACCTTTTTTTCCTCGTTCGAAATTCGTTGATTTCAAAGATACTTCCACTATCTAATACTAGGATGTATTATATATAGGAGTTTTCAGTGTCATATACTTAGTAAGTATAAATAATCTGACATATTAAAACATTATATTTTAATGAAGAAAACCTTTTTATGAATTTGAATAAGATAGTAATTGAGAAAAGTATCAGATTTTATATTAAAACCTGATAGTAGAATACTAGATACTCAAGAACAAAAATTGCATCTGTCAATAATCTCAAGTTACAGAGCTATTAAGAGATTCATATTAACAATATACACTATATAAAACATTATTTTAAATACTAAGCATTTAGAAAGTATTATCGATAAAGCTGTTGCTGTGCTGTGGCATTAATGTAGAAAAAGAGGGCAAAAACGTATCAAAACAATTAATGGTCAAATATTTAGCGCTAGATTCTAAAATTAGTCTAGGCGTATTCTAAATGTGATTGTAATATGAAAAATATGTAGAATTAAATGAGGCTTGAATATCTGGCAGGACAAATTAACGAGTTAGAATAGGTGAAACGATGATTAAAAAAAGGAATAAAAGCAATTTGGTGAATGCTAGAACAAGACTTATAATTCCATGCAAAAATGGAGGGGTCTGTATAAAAAATCCTAAAAATACAGCAGATATAATTTGCATAGGATGTGAAAGAGAAATAATAGGGTAAAACATTGCTATTATGGCGCGAGCTTCTTAGGCTTGTTTTAAATTCAGTGCAAGGATATTTTCTTCAAAAATTATTGTTTCCTCACACCATGCACTTAGTAACACAAAGGTATGATTACTTAATATTCAAAAGATACTAAAATTCAGTTTCAATATAATATTTCAACTACCTAAAGTTCCACTGCAAAAACGATTATTTAAAATTATTTCCTATGTGCCTGCACATGGAGAGTCAACTTAAGTACTACAAATCTTATACGAAAAAATTTGTTTGCTTCTGCTAATAGGTTAGTAAATGCAAAAAAATGGTGAAAATTAAGGAATCGACACTGATAAAGCAAGTAAATGGTAAACCAACATAACTTTTTTAGGGATCCCTATTCTGATATTTTTGATATTCGGATTTCTACAAAGCCTAAAATTTGACATCGATAGCCTTCAAGATGGCTCTAATTGGAAAAAGCTTACTGTGTTTTTTGGTAGCCCCATATCTTCAAAGATAAATCGACCATTAAATCCATCAGGACTTCTTCATTCTTGAGAGGCACTGGATAGATCATATTGAGGAAAATAATGCCTTTTACCATCATCCCCCAATAAATAAGGAGTTCTAAAGGATCCTTACTCCCTATCTTAACATCATTGAAACTAGCAAAAAATTCAGATGCGGCTTTGTAGTCTTTAAAGTCCATTTTTTTGACTTCGTCTACAATTTCACCATCAACCAGCGCGGCCATTGTCAATGCCTTTATCAAAGAGCTATTGTCTTTATTGAGCTGCTGCAGATTTTTGATGATAGCTCTCATATAACCTGGAAAATCATTCAAATCAACAATTTCTGGGTGCTTTATCATCAACAATTCGTCCATGTATTGATGACCGATTCCTTTAAGAATATCAAATTTGCCGTCTGGAAAATATTTATGGATCAGTCCTATACTTACACTGGCTGAATTTGCTATATCCTGGATGGTCACTTTTACGTAACCTTTTGCTCCAATGAGCATACGTGTGGCATCTTGAATAGAGATGATTTTCGCCTCGTCATCCGGTTCGATGATCATCTCATCTCATCCTGAACAGTCTTTTTATCCACTATTTAATGCCTCCTAAGTTTACATAAGTTAAGAACCACAATTTTAGTTAAGGGAATGTAGATAGTAGCGTTTTGTACAATCCAGCATAAGATTATATAAACAGTACGAATCTCGTTTATATTTGATTTATAGTTTTATCTTTTCAGTTATAGTTCCTATTATTAACCATTAACAGATCCATACATCCTGGTTATTCTAAGGGCTTCACACATACTCATAATGAGGGTAGAAGCCATAATTTTATAGCCATAAGGGTGCTTAATTATACCCATAAGGGTAATAGCCATAATCGTAGCCATAGGCATAGCCACCTCAACCATGACGCCCTGATTTCCATCGTGATTCCCACCATAATGTCTGATAGTATCGCCGTTTGCCCAATTAACATGGGAGCTACTGTGGTACCGCCAAATATTTGAGCTAAAGTAGTAGGTTTAGATTTTCTTGCTTGCCTTTTTCTGTCTTTTTATTTATTGCAAATACTTGACAATGTGGAATCGCTACTAATAATACTATTGCAAATATGGGGTTTCCAGAAAACACAGTAAGCTTTTTCCAATTAGAGCCATCTTGAAGGCTATCGATGTCAAATTTTAGGCTTTGTAGAAATCCGAATATCAAAAATATCAGAATAGGGATCCCTAAAAAAGTTATGTTGGTTTACCATTTACTTGCTTTATCAGTGTCGACTCCTTCGATTCTAAGTTACTACTGGCAAAGTTATAACCAGCTTGTGTTAATGCTACATAGCCTGCTCTCACATGCAAGACGATCTTGTTTAATTATCGACTTCAATCTGCAATTCGCTATTGGAAGTAAATCTGGAATATAAAACATAAACAAAATTACCAATAAAATTCGTAAACAAAGCAGCTAACAAGAATATCAATATATAACCAACCCAGGACTCCAACCACCCGATTTAGTCAAAATAGCCATATTTTCATTCTGATGTTTAAGCTTCCAACCAGAAACGATATTATCCTCAGCTTCTTGCTGTAACTTATATTTTGAAACTCGCTTAACACTAACATTTACTATGGTACCCACTCCTTTTTAGAATATATCATAATATGGTATAATAAATTATAAAATTTAATAATAGCTCTTTGCTACTTTGCTATTTCAGTGGGTAATTCATAATTAATTTTTGAATATTTGTACAACATATATATATTTAAAAGCATTTATTGTAAAATCATCTACAGAGGCCTGTTTATCTATCTGGTATAGGTGCTTTTCGACTGGAAAATTAATTTTAACTAACACAAAATAGTGAAGAGCCTATGTATAGAGTAAATTTACAGACGGTTATTCAAAATTGCCGCGAATGAAAAACTTTCATTTGATACCTAAGTTTTACATAGGAATAAGACTTACGCATTTATGATGCAAAACAAATGGCAATAAACTCACTTTTTTTAAAAATTTAAATTCTGGATATGAAGTTTATGGTACTTGATTTTGAATCCTAAATGCGTGAAGCCTAAGGAAATTGAAAGTTAACGTTGCCAATTGTCCAATTGTAGAAATTGCTTGAGTTTTAAGACAGCTTCTCATAAATTATACACAGGCTATGGGGAGTTGAGAATGGTAAAAATCGAACTATTTTCTCAAGAAGAACATACCAATACCCATGGAGTTGTAGGCCCAGAGCTTCAGAGGTTTCTATGCAGTTAAGTGGTCTTTTGCAGGACTGATGATCACATCTCTTTTTCAGGTCCTTGTTTTTTCTATTTCAGGGAGCACAGCCCTTCTTACTGATACAATCCATAATTTAGGGAATGCTGCAACCGCAATTCCCCTAGGTTTTGCTTTTATTCTATCTCTGAAAAAGCCGAACAAACGTTTCACTTACGGCTACGGTAGAGTAGAAGACCTTGCAGGTTTGCTGATTATTTTCTTAATCCTTTTCAGTGCTGCTGTTGCAGTCTATGAATCCATTTGCAGGCTTTTTTTCTCCAAAGCCCATTGAATTTATTTGGGCTGTATCTGCAGCTTCGGTTATCGGTTTTATGGGAAACGAATTAGTTGCAAAGTTCAGGATTAAAATGGGAAAGGAAATCATAAGTGCTGCTCTTGTTGCTGATGGTTATCATGCTAGAGCAGATGGCTTTTCTAGCCTTGCTGTGCTTTTCGGGGCTGTTGGTGTCTGGGTTAGGTCATCCACTTGCTGACCCTTTAATAGGACTTCTTATTACAATTGCAATCATGTGAATAATCTGGGAAGCGGGTAAATCAGTATTCTCACGCATGCTTGATGGGGTGGAACCAGAAATTGTTGACGAAATTCGTCATGTCGTCAGTAGAGTAGAAAATGTAAGGGATATGACTGAGATACGAGTGCGCTGGCTTGGGCCCAGGCTTTATGCAGAGGTGAATGTTGCCGTAGATCCACAGCTTTCTGTTGAAGAAGGACATGCAATTGCTGTAGAGGTGCAGCAGAGAATGATACACGACCTAAGTTACCTCTCGAATGCAATTGTGCATGTAGATCCGCTGGGTTCATCTGGAGAAGTCTTCCACCGGTCTTAGAAAATGAGGAAACGCATAGTAACTTGCGATTTTATAATAAGCGAAAATCCTTAATTTCCGCCTTTGAGCTTGAGGCAAAGTCAGCCCCTTGAGCTCCGAGGCTGAAATAAACTACAAAGGATTCCGATTTATTTCTGATTTTTTTCTTCGCGAGAATGGCAGGAGAATTTCCAGATAAGAAGATTTTCCAGCATCTATATTGTTGGGCAGGTTTTACAGTTAATTGGCTTACATTTAGGTTTTGCTTTGAGAGTGTGCATTTAAACACAAGCACCTTATTGTCAGATCCTTTCCATGCTAAGGATTCAGACTCTATGGAATTAGTATTGAAACAAGCTGAAGCGCTTTCAATTGCTTGGACAAGTTAACTAATATTGGAATTTTAATCAACGTGGCTTATAATAGGAAAAGGTCAGCTATTGGAATTGGAATATAAAAGCGAATATTCCTTTGAGTTTTCGCTCACTAAACTTGTTAACTAGTAATCAAATATTAATAACTATAACGAAAAATTTAGTCATTTCCAGCTTTTTGGGTATGCTCTGAACACTGATAAACCCTACGTATGTAAAGAATATTAAATGTTTGAGTCACTCAATTTTAGAGCCTTATGGATCTAAAAACGAGATTTAATTAGAAATCAAAGTTATAATATCTAAATTAATTTCTAAAGAGGAATTGGATGATGAAGGTAAACGTGATATTTCACAGTATTTATGGTCACATTTACAGGATGGCAGAGGCCATAGCCGAAGGGGCAAGAGAAGTCGAAGGAGCTGAGGTAGGGATTTATCAGGTGCCTGAGACTCTGTCTAAGGATGTTCTGGAGAAAATGAGTACAATCGATGCAAAAAAGCTTTTTGAGCATATACCTGTGCTAACTAGGGATATGTATGAAGATGTACTGGCTGGAGCAGATGCATTAATATTTGGAACGCCTACACGATACGGGATGATGACAGCTGAGATGCGCACAGTACTTGATGGTTTAGGAGAGCTATGTAGCAGAGATGCCTTTGTAAGGAAGGTAGGAAGCATCTTCACTTCAAGTGGAACGCAGCATGGAGGCAAAGAGTTCACAATACTAACATTTCATATTAGCCTGCTTCATCTTGGGATGATTATTATTTTGCTTCCTTATGCCGAAAAGCGACAGACTAGAATGGAGAAAATTACAGGTGGTAGCCCATATGGAGTTTCAACAATCGCAGGTGGAGACGGAAGCCGCCAGCCTTCAGAAAACGAGCTTTCAATGGCCCGTTATCAGGGTAGACACGTAGCCAAAATTGCAAAAAACTCGCTGGAAAGTAAAAATACGATATTTATGTATATTAGTTTCATTGGTATTAGGTTAAGATGAGAAAAACCAAAAAACTTTATTTATACCAAATATCTATTATTCAAGTTGAAAAAATTCTTCATAGTATTCAAATTTGTGTACATTTTTAGTTTTTAATTGTTTCGTGAAGTTCCATACTTATCAACTCGTTTTTCATTATTTTTGTTCTCAGACAATGAAATAATAATTTTTTTTATAACATACAAATTTTTTTATATAAAAATAATTCAAATTAGGCAATGTGGATTAACTGGAAAACTTCAATCTTATTCGCATGTCCCGAATTGTAAGGTTCTTTTTAAATTTTAGATATGGTTCTTTTTAAATTTGAGATATATATCATAAGGATGTAGTAAAATTTGCCTATACGTTTAAAATACTTTTTTGCATTCCTGGGCGTAATCGGTCACAAGTAGTGTATTCCTAATGTAATGGAATGATTGAGTTTACAGACACATAGACAAAAATTCTGAAATTTTCCTTTTTGCAGCGGAACTTTGGTATCCGTGAAAATTCAAAAAAAACGTAAAAAATCATAATAGGTTCGGATTATGCATTTTAAGTAAAAATCAAACACCTTAGACATTGTAGTGTAAGCGAAAAAGAAGATTAAGTATGTTATAGTAGATTTTACAGAAAATTATGCACACTGCTATATTTAATCAAGCTTCTGATCTTTTTTCGATGGTAATGTTACAGCTTCAAGCCAAAAGTATTCTATGGAACCAATTACTTCCATGAAATCATCAAAGTCGACAGGTTTAACGATATAAGCATTGGCATGAAGATCATAGGCTCTGTGTATGTCCTTTTCAGCGCTAGAAGTAGTTAAAATAATTACAGGTATGCTTTTAAGGTTACTATTCCCTTTTACTTCTTTAAGAATTTCATGCCCATCTTTTTTCGGTAAATTCCAATCCAAAAGAATAATATCTGGGCGCGGAGAACCTTAAAACTTATCTTCACCACATAAAAACCGGATTGCTTCTTCACCATCTTCTTCGACATGAAGATTAGTCCTAATTTTTGCATCTTTGAAGAATTCTTCAATTAATCCAATGTCTCCCTTATTGTCCTCAACTAAAAAAATTTACAGAGACGTATCTAATATCTTCATTTATAAAACCTTTATAAACTGAAATTAAAGAGTTTAGTGAGCATTCAGTCTAAAAAACAAAGTCAGTAATCTTCTTAGTTGAAATTTGATGAGTAAATTTTTTGGGAGTCGCTATCGATTATTAGATACTTTATTTGCATCTCTTTCATTTTTGCACAGGTCGATAGTTACATATCAGTGTCTCATGAATCAAACTCTTTGGCTAATTAGCATATAATCAAATTTGATTGTATATATTTAAATATATCTAATTTTTATCTTTAAAAAACTTATTTTGGAATCTGTAATAACCAGTTGGATACAAAATCGAAAAAGAGTCGAACCAAAATAAAAAAGTAAAGACAATTCAGCTCTTTCTAACCCCGCAAGTTGATTAATTTTTCTTAGACTTATAATTATTCGACAGTTTAACTGCTTTTTTAATATGTTCATTGTAGGACTTAACACATTCAATTGCTTGTTTCAAGTCAGTGTTTATGGCTTCAAAATTTCCATTATTATATTCTTCGACTCCAGAATTAGCATAAACTGCTACCCGATTAGCCTGTACCATTGCTAACCGATATTCGTTCTTTGCAACTTGTAAATCAGGCGATACATTGTACAAATCACTATCTTTTATGGCTTTCTGACTATCTGTATACAAAATAGCTGCATACGTAGAAGCTGACGTGAAATCGTAGTTCTTTGCCGCAGTAGTTAGAGATTTCATATCATTATCAACTTGTGTCATATCTGATACACACATTGTAGACCATTTAGAATCTTGATATTTTGTTGTTTCATGTATTAGTGTAGGAGCTGACTTAGTAGCTTCTATTGGTGTTGTTGTCGGGGTTGGTGTTGAATCTGGAGTTGGTGTAAGGCTAGATGGTACTGCTATTGTACTACCATTAACTTCTGACAGAGGTGCTGCTATTACCTTGGCATTATTTTCATTATTATTTATTGCAGTAGGAGTCGCAGGGAATGCGACAATTGCTACTAGCACTAGACAAAACACAACAAAAAATATCACAACTCCAGGAATTAAAGTATTTAGTCTCTTTTTCAATTGATTCGCAGCTAGAGGAATTGTTACAATCGCTGCTAGGATAAAAAACAGACCTTCAATATAGCCATGCAAAATCATTGAGCGTAAACTCATGACTAAAAAGAAGGCTCCGAAAACATAGAGAATAACACCAGTAAATGGGACATTTTTCAGCTTTTTTAAAATTCCATCCACTTATCCACCTTCTAGTTACTTTGAGTATTTATCAATTCAAACTCAAGCTTGCAATTTTTATATCGAGTTTAGAAAAGAATGTGTAAAATATATCATAAGTTAATATATATAAATATGAAAGAATCATTCGTCTTTACTTTTTTGTTTTGCTAGATGTATCATCCTCACGTTTTTAAGAACTCGATCATTCCAGAGCTTATAGGATTGTGCAAGTCTCTATAGATTACATGGCCAGCAAATAAAAAAATAGTGAGAAACACAGATGTAAAATCAACAAATCCACTTGAGATCTATTTCATTACGATTAATAAGGTAGAGAACACACATCTGAAGCAATGGACAATATACATTATAATCATGAAAATGAGACAACATTTAGTCTTAAACTTGCAAACATCAGATTAAATTGGACTGGAAAATTAACTGGTTTATTTAAAATATAAGATGTATTCTTTTCACTATAATCTTAAGCTTGTGAGTTGGGTAATAGTGCAGAAAATAGTAGTGGAAAGTTGACTTTGAGAACATACATATATTTACATTAAACCTATATATTAGTGAAACATTAAATATAGAAGCTTTGTCATTAAAAATATCGACTCTACTTTCTGTTTTTTGTGATTAAATAAAGTGATAAAGAGCCAATCAGAATTTACAGATTTTTAAATATTACTATGAGAGCGGAGTTGATGTTCAAACTTGGATCTATTACAGGTGTCAATACTCACCGATTAGTAGGTCCATATCCACTGTTTAAGGTAAGATGAAGCTAATACAAACCTAATCCTGCAACTCCCTGTTTTCCTTTTCTGGATATTGAGGATTGCCTCATTATCGTCAAAATTCAAATGTTTAAGTTGAACTGTTAGTAATTTTTCTCTTCGAGCACAGATCTTATAAAAAACAGCAATTATAGCCCGATCTTTGAAACTTAGACATGAACCACTTAGTTTTTCAATTTTTTTCGCTGATCAAGATATCTGCGGGGATTTTCCCATCTTTTAACTTCCACAACTTTATTACGGCTCAAACATGATTTACCAAGGTCAAGAAATTCTTTAAAACCATTCGGATTCTTTGCTTTGTACCAGGCGAGTATTTAACGGCCTTACCAGCGTTGATGTATGTATAGACATGTATAAAATCAGATAATCGTAAGTATCATATGGATTAAACCCCTTTAATTACCTATCTTAACACCTTTCTATTAAACAATAAAATGATAATTTAGCAGTTGCGATTGTTACTTACTTCAGTCCATCTGCCTTATACTTCCTCAAATAATCTTTTAAAATTTTTGAATTACTCATACTAAATTAATAGAATTAATCCTAGATAAACAATATAAGTTTTTATGTTAGTTTGCAGTAAACTATGTAGATTTCCACGATATCAAAACGAAAAAAGGGAAGAAAGGAAGATCAAATAAGAATTAAAAACCTGTCATTCACCATGGTGAAGTGCAAAAGTGTTTATGAATAAAGAAATTAAACTTAATGGAAGAGAATGAAATTGAAGGTTAAATACTCACAAGCAATTACCTCAATCTTGATGCTGAAAAGATGATTGAGAACTGCAAAAACCAAAGTAATATGGAAAAAAAGCTCCGGCTTATTAAGGACAGAAGTTCAAGGATCTCCGAGATTGAATTAAAGCTCCAATCCAACCGCCCAAGGAGTTATCAATATCGACATAAATTATACACACATAAATAGATACTTTTCTATCCCAGTTATCCTTATAGATACACGAATTTTAAATATAAATTTATGAGCTCATTGAGCCCATAAGGCAATTATTTTATCGATAGCTACATGGGTAAATTTTCCTTCGTTATTGAGAGTAAGAACGTTATCTGCACAAGCTTCAATGGTTCCCTTGAAAACATCGGGCCCGCCACAGTAAACATCTACAGCCTTGTTGAGATAATGTTCTACTATAAAGGATTGCATCAAGTTCCTTACCTCCGATTCTTTGTTGCTTGGTTATTGACATGGTTGTTTTTGCTGACACACACCAGCTTTAAATCTGCAGGCTTCGTCTAATTGTAACTATTCACTCTTTTCTTATAAATATATTTAAGAATTAAAGCTGATTTTCAGGATTTTATCTGATGATACATTAAAGAAAATTCAATACTTCATAAATTTTCACTTCCTTATAAACGAAGCTTTCATATACAGTTATATTCAATGTGAAGATCGGAACATATTATTTCCATCATATTATTTTGGATGTAATCACAAAATTGAATCGAAGCCGACAAAATTTATTGATGCTGTTTTACAACCCCTAAAAGACTGTGCAAATATCAAGATCAATGGTTCACTTACTAGTGAGGAAATTTTTAACACCATTGAGAGAATATCAATAACAAGAATCCAGTTCACTTTGTCTCCAAAGAGTAACAAGATGTAGAGTGCAAAATATCCATGCACTACCAGCTTAAAAAACTAAACATTAAAACATTGAAAAATTTATCCAATCGAATGAAACCATTCTAATTCAAAAACAAAAAATAATTCCGAGAATAAATGAGAACTATGATTTATCTGTTGATTAATCCAATAATCCTTATTACGGAAAAAAGATCAAGCTTATGAAAAATATACAATGATTGGACAGGCTAAAAAATTGACAAGTTTTTTATTACTTATACCTCTCCCTTTATACCACTAGCAAAAACTAAATGTATAATGCGTCTGCTATTCCGGTAGAAAAAAAGAAAATAAAAGTTCAATACTTATATTTTATCACTTAATTTAAGCCTCGGTTTCAAAAATAAGCGAATTTCGATAGAACTCTGATCTCCAAGAGTAATTTATATAACATTCATATCACATGAAGAAATTTAGGAGTTTGTAGAAATTCTCTATAATTTTACTATTTTCCTGAACTTAGTATAGTGTCATAGGAATATTATTGAATAATATCGTTACAGACCTCCAAAATCTTTCTGGCAACACCATTCCAGCTGTGATTTTCAACGACATATTTGCGACCTTTCTCTCCCAAGATAGCACGAGTGCTCTCATCGGAAATTAAGCCTAATATGGCGGTTGCAAGTTCTCCAGGATTTTCTGGATTCACCGCGATTCCTCCTCCAGAAAATTCAATTAAATCTTTAACACCTGGAATACTACTTGCTACAATTGGCTTTCCACAAGCAAGATATTCATATGTTTTCAAGGCTGAAAGCCCTATTTTCGAGTTCCTTCTTTTAATAAAAGGAGCAACACAAATATCAGACGCATTTATGTATAGGGGAACACTTTCGTAAGGAACCCTCCCAGTGAAGATGAACTTATCGGAAAGCCGTAATTCGGAAGTTATTTTCAGTAATTTATTTTTCATAACTCCATCTCCAACAACTAGAAAACGAACTTCAGGATGCTTTTCTATAATTAAAGGAGATGCATAAATCAGAAACTCAACACCCTGCCAAGCTGCAAGGTGCCCGACAAAGCATATGTATTTTTTTGAACTTTCTAACCTAAGTTCTTTCTTTACTTGTTCGCGATCCATGGGCTTGAATAAATCGGTATTTGCCCCATTATTGACAACAAAGATCTTATCCTCAGAAATAGAGTACAAACTAACAATTTCATCCTTGAGTTTATCTGTAACAGAAACGATTCTGTCACAATGCTTGTAATTGAGTTTTTCGGAACGGAGTGCAAGATAAGAAAAAATCTTGTACGCAAATGATTTGGAATTCATATTTACTTCTAACTCATCTAGAAATAATCCGTTGACTTCCACAACTAAAGGAATTTTTAAAATTTTACATATAAACATAGGAAAGAACGGGAAAGAATTCTGCCGGAGATAAAGCACATCAGGCCTATTTTTGATACACGAATAAAGAAGGTAAAATGAGAGCATGAGTTCGTAAGATGGCTGGATGAGATACTTATTGTTTATTACAGGTACATACTTTATTCCAGGAATGGCACGATTTACGCCCTTCGGACCAGGAGCGAAAAGGACTATATCAGTATATATTTTTAAATTATTGAAGAGCTCAAGTATATGTATATTTGAACCTGATTTAATATTGAAGGATCCGTAAAAAACTAAAAAAATATTATTCACTTTTTTGGACATAATTTCCATTACCAGAATAACAAAAGTAGTTAATTAGTTTTATCCCACCATTTTAGGGGGTATTTTGATAACTCTTTGAATTCACGGGTCATTTATATACTCTACATAAAAACGTGACGAAATTAAGGAGTTTATCGAAATCCATCATATATCATTTTTCTTAAATTAGGAAAAGTGGTTCAATATCGATCACGAAAACGATAATTAATGGACTTTTAAGCGATGTATTTATAGGATGAACTCTCTAGTTTTTCTGTTTTTAGCCTGTCCGGAACGAAAAAAGGTAAAGAGCTATGAAAGTACTGGAAGTATGTCAGGAATTTCCTAACAGGTATTATCCTCAACTTGGGACATTCATAAAACAAAGTATTGATTCAATTGCAAACCAGAAAGTGAACGTTACTGTTGTTTCCCCAAAACCTATTGTGATTCCTTTTTCTGCATTTCCATATCATAATTTTTCCAAACTACCGCAGATTGAGCACACCGAAAAATACGATTTACACTATCCACGCTATTTATACGTAGTTCCTAAAAAGTATTTTTACCCCCTAACAGGGATATCATATGCTCATTTCATATCCAGATACGCAATTAAAAACATAAAGCCAAAACCTGATCTTCTCCATGCACACTTTTCATACCCTGACGGGTTTGGAATGATAGGGCTTGCAAAGAAATGGAAGGTTCCTTTTGTAATAAGTGCACTAGGCACTTTAGAAAGGAAAGTTGCCTATGAGGGATCCTACACGTCAAGGCAAATCTTTGAGGCTATGAATTGTGCGGATAAGGTTCTTTCTGTCAGTGAAGACCTGAAACTTCATATAGTAAATCTTGGAATAAGCGAAGATAAGGTCAGTGTGGTTCCAAATGGCGTTGATATAGAGAAGTTCAAGCCTGCAGGGAAAGAGTATGCAAGAAACTTGTTAAATTTACCTCAAGATAAAAAAATTGTTCTGTTTGTGGGGGCCTTAAAAAAAATTAAAGGTGTAGACTACCTTGTTGAGGCCGCGAAAAATTTTCTGGACACTAATATTCATCTTTATATGGTTGGTAGGGATGATGGCATGAAAAAAAGCCTGGAAAAAAGAGCATATGAGCTCGAAATTGGCAATTACATTAAATTTACTGGGCCCTTAAACCATGAGGATATTCCTCTTTGGTTCTCAGCCTCGGATATACTGGTGCTACCTTCCCTTTCGGAGGGTAGACCAAATGTAGTACTTGAAGCCTTTGCCTGTGAAGTTCCAGTAGTAGCAACAAATGTAGGTGGGATTCCGGAATTGATAATCAATGGGGAAACAGGATATCTAGTGCCTGCAAAAAATCCTAAGGAATTGTCTGAAAAAGTTAATAACTTGCTTGGGGATAGAGACCTAAGAATCAAAATGGGCAAATTAGGACGAAGGACCATAATCCAGCGTGGGCTTACCTGGGAAACCCATGCAAAAAAAACTGTAAAAATATACTCGAAACTTTTGATGATTAGTTAAAGTAAAGTTTACAGTTTTGTACTTCTAATGTAACTATTTAAAAGTAGTTAAAGGCACTCCCTTGAACACAGCTAGAATGCACTATAAAACAGACAAAATCATTTTTTTTCAGATAGTAGGAATCTCATGATATTTTTTTGACCTATGAACCTTCCAAAAAATTCCTTGTTTCTAATTCCTTTTTAATTTATCCTCACTGTGGTAATCTTGAATTTTTCATTTTTTATTATATATGTTTTACTCAATAATTCATGTAGTAAGACATATAAATTCGATCTAGAAGCTCTTTATAAACTATTAATCAAATGATAAAAGCTTCGCAAAGTTTTCGTAACAAAAGTTCCAGATAATAATAGATCCTGACTGTAGGAATATATCACAGCGCTATAATTAGGCTTCAGACCTTTCTGGATCTTATAAAAGATCTTGATGATGGAATCGAAAATTTATAAAGACTTATCTTCAATTAAGCTTATGAAAAAAATAAAAGTAAGATGGAATACTGAAAATAATTTCCGAATTTTACTCCGAATTTGTGAATGGATAACTTTCAGATAAACGATGATACTAGAACTTTGAAAAGAGCTTAGGAATCAGTTTTTAGTGATAGTTCTGCTGTAGGAGATGCATATGTGATACTTAAATCGAATACCTATAACTTATAGCAAAAGATTTTGAAGTATATGGCCCACCTAAGAACAAAAAATGTTGAATAGTTTTTTGTTCATTATTCACACTGGAAACGAGTCAAAAAATCTCTGGAATTCTTAATTTAATTCACTTTCTGCAAATGTATCCACGAATACTTTTTATTTCCTCAATATGATAGCAGCTTAAAAATTAATGTAACTTTTAATTAATAATGATGGGTAAATGAAAAAACAAATTATAGGTATGTGTGTATCTGCGGAATTCATATAGAGTATAAATATAGAGGATTTTGATAAACTCCAATATTTTGTCATCTGCTTAACAGGGATGTATAGATGATTCATGGGCACCAGAGTTTCTCGAGATCAGCTCTATTTAACTCCAGCTATTCCAGATAGGAACGCAAATGAATAGTGTTGGAAAACAGAAAAAAATATTAACTTCAAGAAAATAATTTAAAAATATTAAAGTATTTTAAGAAGGGAAAGGATAAATTTTGGAAAAAATTCACATTAACATATAGAAATATCGCATTATCTAACTAGTAACTATAGTTGCACCTCTTCCTCTACCAGCCTTTTCTATACTTCTTTGGAAGCTTTTTTTCTTTATCAGTATCTTTTCTTATTTTTTCCAATCCCTTCGTTTTTTTTGATTTAGGAGTTGCGATTTTCGAAATAGTTGGACTTTCTGATCCTCGTTTTAATTCTTGATTCATTCCGCTTATCGATGTCGAAAAAGAAGAAGGCTTCTTCTCCTCTTCTGTCTCTTTTTTAATCAAATTTTTCACGCTACAAATTACCTTATTCAATGGATTACTCCATTTAGTGGAGTTCTTCTTATTATTAGGATTATTAGCAACCATAAATATACCCTTTCTCACTCTCATTATATTTATCGGCAAGATTAATGAATTAGTAGGGTAAAAATGGTAACTCCAGTTAAAAAATTTTCTAAACTCAATTTCAAATTAAGCGATTTTCTAATATATCTGGAATCGCAAAAATTTATCATCATTTTCTGCATTCTGTGATTGTAGAGAATTTCGAAAAAAAATCACGCATTTGAACTCCTCAATTCTCATATAAATTTTTCTGAATTCTCTACAATATGATATATGGTGCATCTTTACATGGTTAATAAATAAGTTCCAGTAAACTCATAATTAATTACATCTTTAAAAACCAATGAGATTTCAAAAGCAATTATTCATGTTGGAATCACTCAAATTTCTATAAACACGAAAAAAGGGGGAAAAATGATTCTTTATTTCTTTTTTCCCATGTTTTTATGCTTTTTCGAGTTAAATGATCTCAAAGAAAGTTCTGACTTAAGCCTCTTGAATCTTACTTAGGCTAATATTTTTTAAATTCGTCTCACCACTACTTCATCAATATTCTACGGTAAACATCTAATTCAGTTTTTATTCGGGCATCCCAATTTCTCTTAGTTAATATGGTATTTCTTGCATTTATTCCGATTTTTTTCCTCAGTTTATTATTAGTATATAAAAGTGTAATATTGTCTACAAAACTATCAATGTCACCGGATTTGGCTAAAAGTCCATTTTCCATATGTTTTATGAGATTTCGTATTGTACCACTGTCAAATGCTACTACTGGCTTTTCACAAGCCATTGCTTCTTGCAGGGAACGATTCATATTACTATAAAGACTTGTAGCGATAACAACATCAGAAATTGAAAGATATTCGATAATTTCACTTAGTGAGAGTCCACCAAGAAACCTTACTTTATTATCCACTTTAAGTTCTTTTGATAGATTTATTAGTGATTCTTTTAGGGGTCCATGGCCAGCAATCAACAGATATGAATTCTTTGAATTAGATGCATCAAGAAATAATTTAAATGATTTGATAGCCAAATCAATGCTTTTAACAGATTCTAGAGAGCTTGTCGATAAAATAATAAAACTTGAATGTTCAACCGACAATTTATCGATTAGTGATTTCTCTTTGTCTATTGGTCTATAAAGTTCAGTATCAATTCCATGATAAACGGGGGTAACTTTATTACCCCACAGTTTTTTAAATTTATCAATACCAGATGATCCATCGTCGAGTACAAAAGATGCATTTGGCTTACACAATTTTGCTAATACTGTTTCATATATATCGGCTGTTTTTGAGTATGCAGCACCTGATCCATGAAGCATGCCTACTACAGGAACTCCTAATATTTTCCCAATAATTGTGCAGTAAACAACATTAGAAATTCCATGAGCATGGATAATATCTGGTCGCTCCATTTTTTTTAGTGTTGAATATACACTAATCGAATATAGTAAATCAATCAACGGTAGGGTTGGCATTTTTTTTATAAATTTCAACGACAAAACTCTTGTCCTTTTAATTTTTATCCCAAAATTCTCATCAAACTCTTTACAACTATCACCTAAATTTGGTGCAATTATAATTTGATCTTTCAAATAGGAATTTATTTTTGTGGATAGTTCTTGAATATGTGTTGCTGAACCTCCTATAAAAGGATAAAATTGATATACTACTCTGGCGACACAAATTTCTTGTGCTAATTGCTCTGTTGAATTCATAATTGCTCCTTTTTATGCCCTACAGAAGTTTTGTTTGGTCTAGGAGTTGCCGAAAATAGCAAACAAAATATTTTTATATGAATTTCACATAAAATGAGAGTATACTTATTTTTTGAATTTTGTCGATTAATTTCTAAAAATGGCTTTACATATTTCACTGTGTTGAAAACATCAAACTGATACTGATACCTTTAAATGTCACTTTATCAAAAATAATATACAGTGTATCTTTTATAAACTTTCCTATTTTATTAGTTCAATTTTTTAACTTTTTTGTGCTTTCCTAATATAGAACTTGCACAATTGAACTGAAAATTATTTGATCCGAATCTTATAAATTATAACATATGAAGCCTTTTCACGCCCACCAATAAATGACTTCATCTCAGCCCCTACAACAGGTTTATAATTCATTCTAAGTAAATCTTACTCTAGCCTACTCAAGAATATGCTTTAAATCGCCCCACAATTGGTCATTTTCGATATCATAGTCTAGCCTCTCTTTTATGTATAAGGAAACTAAATAAATACCAAAATACAATATCAATTTACAAAAATTAAAAGAAGTAAAAACCGGTGTCACATGGCTAGACCTGGTAAATTAACTCCTGAAATACAACCGAGAATTGGAACAATATTGCTTTGGGACTTCCATACACTCTTGCTGCCGAATCTGCTGGCATAACGTATCAGACGTTCAATGATTGGATGAACAAGTGAAAGATTACCTAAATCTTCATATCAGAGATAATTTCTCGGCAAAAGTGCTGTAGCATGGCTTTAAAACTAAATATACGTAAAATTTATATATCAAAAGCATATATGATATATATTCATACTTGAATTTATATATTGAAGTATGACTATACTAATTGAAACGTAATTTTTTTATACTAAGACGCACCTAAATTTAGTATTATAATACAACAAATACTCAAACAATTCTTCACAAGATTATCCTGAAATTCATTTTGCTTTCAGTAATTAAAAGCTTTCAGGATAGTTCTAGTGATGAAAAAAAATGATTTCTGATTTAAAAACAAAATTCAAATAAACGAATTTTGATTCATGGGGGATTATACTCGATATAAAGAAAATTGAATTTCTGTAAAATCAGATATTTAATTTTTTTCATACAAGATTAATTTTTTTATGAAAATTTGGATTCACAAATTATTTTGAAAAACGAAGAAAGGAAAAATATACTGAGATTGGACTTGATCTTCCTTAAATTTGACTTCCACATTTAAACTGAGAACCCTGTATTATGAGATTTCAAGCAATTTAATAATACTATTCAGTACAGATCTTGAATCTTTTATTTTTCTACTCAACTACATAAATTATCTAAAAGAAAGAAGTTGAGATGGAAGAAGTTGGGAAAAAATTAAATAAGAGATTTGTGAGTATTTTGATAAACCCCTAAATTTCATCATATGCTTATAAGAGATATAATAAAAAGACTAGTGAAAAATTAGAGGTTTATTGAAATTCTTTTATATTAAACAAGGACTATAAAAGATTTTTAATTAAGAAGCTTTCGATAAACACCTAAATTATGTCATTTGCTTGTGAATTGATTTAGATGCTTAGTAAGAATCAGAGGTTTCTATAAAAACATAATAATGAATTGTATATTGTTTAGCTTTTTAAACTGGGGTGGGATTTTTTTGAATGATCGAACAGTAAGTCTTTTTAATACTTCATTTAAACAAAAAGGATCAGTTCTATAAATACTAGAGATGTGATCTTTTGTCTGAAATTAAAAAATTTATTTCCGATGTTGGTGTAACATTTTTTTCCTCTTTAATGGCTGTACTCGTAGCTTTTCCTATTAACGTTTTGTTGGGAAGATATCTGG
>Ga0326728_10004934_pt1 | contig 38610 bp, 38 predicted proteins | sample MB3enrmetagenome_FD_207602 | JGI IMG/M metagenome (GOLD analysis project Ga0326728, IMG submission 207602) | Lab enriched peat soil microbial communities from McLean, Ithaca, NY, United States - MB31MN | ecosystem: Environmental > Terrestrial > Soil > Wetlands > Peat | place: USA: New York... | reverse complement strand
CCCTGTTCGTGGGAGACACGCCGCTCGACGTGAAGACCCCGGGAGGTTCCCATCCGGGGGAACTCCTGGCTTCGCTGGAGAGAATCGCCAGTTGCGACGTGGCGACGGTTTATGCCGGGCATGCCAGTCCGGTGACCTCCGGGGTCCCGGAGCTGATACGCAGGACGATCCGGAACATCCGACAAGCCACCCTCAGTTACAGCCGAAGTGACGGCGTCTCAGGACCTAAGTGATTGAGTTTTGGCACTTATTGCCGATGAATAGAGATTGAGGGGATGAATCGTTATCGGAGGGAGCGTTCGTGAGGGCACTCGTAATTGATGACTCGAAAGCTATGCGCTGTCTTCTGGGCAGAATGTTGCAGGGGTTGGGCTTCGAAGTTTTGGAAGCTGGCAATGGCCACGAAGGACTCCAGCGGCTGCAAGAGAACGGAGAAATCGATTTGGCGCTCGTGGACTGGAATATGCCGGAAATGAACGGGCTGGAGTTCATTCGAACAGTACGGGCGGAGCAATCCTACGATGGCGTACTTTTGATGATGGTGACCACGGAAACTGAAGTGGAAAATGTTGTGCGGGCGCTCGCGGCCGGGGCCAACGAGTACGTTATGAAGCCCTTCACGCAGGAAATCATCCTGGAAAAGCTTCAGATTTTCGGTATGGTGGGTTCTTAGTTGATCTCGAAGATCAGGATCCTCGTGGTTGACGACTCTGTGGTGGTGCGCCGAATGCTCACCGACGCCCTTTCCGCCGATCCGCAACTCGAGGTGGCCGGGGCTGCCGCGAACGGGAAAATCGCCCTGGCCCGCATCCCGCAAGTCAATCCAGATGTGGTCATACTGGATGTGGAGATGCCGGAGATGGACGGGCTTGAAACCCTGCGAAGGCTTCGGCAGACGCACCTCTTTCTGCCCGTGATCATGTTCAGCACGGTGACTCAGCGGGGCGCGGTTGCGACGCTCGACGCCCTCTCGCTCGGCGCCAACGACTACGTGACCAAGCCGGCGAATGTGGGGAGCGCGCATCAAGCCATCGAGCAGATTCGCGCCCAGTTGATTCCTAAAATCAAGACGTTCTGCGCCAAAACAGCAGCGCTCGCGTTCACGCCAGGGACACGCTTTGCCCAATCGGCCTGCCCCGGCGCCAAGGGCTTGGCCGCCCCCTTGCGCCATGCTGGAAGAGTCGAGATAGTGGCCATCGGCGTTTCAACGGGCGGTCCCAACGCTTTGAACGAACTCGTACCGCAATTTCCCACTGATTTTTCCGTCCCCATCGTCATCGTCCAGCACATGCCACCGGTCTTCACCAAGCTTCTGGCCGAACGGTTAGCGGCGAGAGCCTGCATTAAGGTTGAAGAGGGCGCACCCGGCCAGACGGTCCAAGCCGGTCACGCGTTCCTTGCCCCGGGAAACTATCACATGATCGTGCAAAGAGAGGAAGGGGCGGTGCGGATTCGGACTAATCAAGAAACTCCGGAGAACTCCTGCCGGCCCGCTGTGGATGTCCTTTTCAGATCGGTCGCGGAAACGTATGGCGCGAGCGCGTTAGGGGTTGTAATGACCGGGATGGGCCAGGATGGACTGCGCGGGAGCGAGCGAATCCGGGAGGCGGGAGGTCAGGTACTGGTCCAGGACGAGGGAACAAGTGTGGTCTGGGGGATGCCGGGATACGTGGCCAATGCGGGGCTGGCTGATAAGATCCTGCCGCTCGAAGAATTGGGAAGTGAGATCGTTCGAAGGGTACGAGCCGGCCAGGCGCTCCTTGCGTCCGTCCCAAGTCCCGAAGTGGAAATCGTAGGGAACAAGGAATGACCATTACCTGCTCGGAGTTCGATTATATCCGGCGTCTGGTCCTCGAACAGTCTGCCATCGTGCTCGAGGACGACAAGCAGTATTTGGCCGAAGCCCGGTTGTTGCCTTTGGCGCGCCGCGAAGGTTTCGACTCGATTGGCGCCCTGGTCGTCAGCCTATCGACGAAGAAATTCGACGGGCTGCATCGCAAAGTGGTGGAGGCGATGACCACGAATGAGACTTCCTTCTTCAGGGACTTTCACCCCTTCGAAGCTCTTAGGAAGTCGATCCTGCCGGAACTTATGCTCAAGCGCGCCTCCAACCAGGAATTGAACATTTGGTCCGCGGCCTGCTCTTCGGGCCAAGAGCCTTACAGTTTTGCCATGTTGCTGCAAGAGCATTTCCCCAGTCTGGCTGGTTGGAGCATAAGGCTTATTGCCACCGAACTGTCCGCCGAGATGTTGGCTCGCGCCAGGGCAGGCCGGTACAGCCAACTCGAGGTGAATCGCGGCCTGCAGGCAAGACTGCTGGTCAAATACTTTCGACAGCATGGAACGGATTGGGAGATTACGGAAGATCTTCGTCGGAAGGTCGAATTCCAGATCGTGAACCTGGCGGAATACTGGCCTCCGCTCCCACCCATGGATATCATCCTGATGCGCAATGTGCTCATCTATTTCGGCGTTGAGACTAAGAAGAGAATCCTGAGCAAGGCCCGGCAATTGCTCAGGCCGGATGGCTTTCTGTTCTTGGGCGGCGCCGAAACGACTTTTAACTTGGACGACGGCTTCGAGCGCGTACAATTCGATCGCACTATTTGTTATCGTGCGCGGAAAGCTTGAAACATTGACATGACAATTACCAACCACGACCTCTGTCAATTCACTCGAGCAATTTGGGATTCAACCCTGGGCCTGGAAGTCCGGCCGATTCCGGGACCGGGTCTTCCGGAGCTGCCAGCCGGCATGCTCACTGGCAGGGTTCAAATCATTGGGGCTTGGCTGGGCACGGTTTTGCTGGAATGCTCGGAAAACCTCGCCAAGAAGGTTGCGCGCATCATGTTCGGCCTCGATTCGGAAGAACCCAAGCCCGAGGAGGTCCGAGATGCGCTGGCCGAGATGACAAATATAGCGGCCGGAAACTTTAAGCCATTGGCGGGCGGCCACTGCCATTTGTCGATGCCGCAGGTCACCGAGCGCGAGATGGACTCGACGCAACCGGCCCCTAATGCCGTGATCTCGCGCCAAGCCTTTGACTGCCAAGGCGAGCTTTTCGTTGTGACGCTGTTCGAAGGTTAGACCAAGAGTCGGGTCCTGTCATTAAAGCAACTGTGGAGGTGCGATGCAATCCGAGCTAATCTGCGCCGTGCAGGAAGTCAGTGAAGATATTCGCGGCGTAGTATCGAAGCTATCCGGAAGAAGTGGAGAGGCTGGCAACGCAGTTCTCCGCCCGGGCGAATTACAAGCATTGACCCGTAAGCTTGCACGCGTGCCCGAACAGCTTGGCCGTGTTTCTCCGGGCCAACCGGAGGACACGGCGTTAAGGGCCGCGCTCAGCGAGTATGCCACCAACCTCGAGACGCTGAAGACAGTGCTCGCAAAGCTCCAAGACTTGTTGGTCAAGCGGCGCGATCGGCTCAAAAAGGACCTCGAGAACACGAACTTGGCGCGCGCTTGGGTGCGGACCCTTCGCGACGTGTCATGCTGAGTGCTCATAGGGAACATGCCGTGGCGTGCCCTCCAACGAAGCGACAGTGCCGGCGCGAGAGCGACCGCGCAGGCGCTGGGAGGGCCTACGTCAGGTAGTCCAACAAGGTGTTTTGCGAGATTTTTCCTCCCGCCGCCAGCGAAGCATCCAGGGCAGTCTCAGCTTGTGTGAGCTGCGAGGCCGCCGTGGCCATGTCCGCACCCACCAAGGTGTTTTGTTCCTGGCTCAACTGGGTGCTCTCCTCATTCAGAAAACTGCTCGCGGTGTTCAAGCGCGAAAGGGTGGTGCCGTAAAACGTGCGCTGGGCATTGATATAGTCGAAAGCGTTCTGCAGTTCTGATTCTGCGGCGGGAATGTTAGTTCCGCTTTGGAGTGAGCTCTCGAGGTCCGACAGGGCTTGGAACACATCCGAGCCGGAGGCGGTAAAAAGCTGGTTGCCCGGGAGGTTTGCAGGGACGGCTTGGCCATCCCCGATTTCGACGTTGTTCACGCCGGCGTTGCCCACGTAACTGACACCGGAGGAAGAGGACGAATCAGCCACAAAAGGCTGCGTCTTGACCGCCGTCCCCGCGAACAGGTAATTGCCCTCAAAAGAGTCATTCGCATATCCGAGGATCTGTTGCTGGATCCCGCTCACCTCTTGGGCGAGAGCATTCCGGTCAGTCTGGTTCATGGTGCTGTTGGCGCCCTCGACGGCAAGAGATATCGCTTGCGAGAGCGTGGTGACCACGGAATTGAGAGTGGAGTCCGCCTCTTGCATGGAGGCCTGGAGGGTGGAGATGTTGCTCAAATAAGTGTTCACCGCGCTGGCCTGGGCATTGTTGACGATCAAGCCTGCCACCGCGGCGGGGTTGTCGGAGGGTTGATTTACTTTCCGTCCCGTGGAGAGCTCTTGAATAGCCTGGTCTTCCTGCTGCCGGTCCTGCGCCAGCCCCGCCAGCATGTCGCGCACAGGATCGGGATTGATGCGAATGCCCACGTCGGCTCCTTCTGGAAAGCAGTGGCTAGTGGATAGTGGCTAGTGGTTAGTGGCTAGTAAAAGACCACTCACCACCCGCGCTATCCCTCTCACTCCACGAAGCAGCAGCCACTAGGCACTAACCACTAGCCACTGCTATTGGACTGTCTGCAAGACGTCGTTCGTTAGGTCGTTTATGGCAGACACAACCTCCGCTGCGGCCTCGTAAGCGCGCTGGTAGAGGATCAGGTTCGCCGCCTCTTCATCCAGGGACACTCCCGAGGTGTCCGACCGCTGGTTTTGCAATTGGGTCAGGACCAAGCCCACGGATTCCTGCTCATCGGTCGCGGTTGAAACATCACTGCCCACCGTGGAAACCAGATCCGAGTAGTAGTCCGTGGCCGTCTCGCCGTCGACAACCGGGTCATTCTGGATATTAGACAGGGCCAGTGCATTGCCGTTGTCCCCTTCTGTGCCATCGGAGCTGGCGGCGATCGAGGAGGGGTCTGTGATCGCCACGGCCATGTTCTCAGCCGCGCCGGCGTTCGATCCCGGCGAAGGCTGGACCACGGGCTGGAAGAAGTTGCCCCCCTTAGCGCCGTTCAAGTCGTAGCCCTTAGCGCTCTGTGCATTAACCGTATTTATAATGCCTGCTGCAAGGTTATCAATATTAGAAAGCACGGAGGGAATGGTTTGGTCGCGCGCTTCCAGCAAGCCTGCCAGTTGCCCACCCGTAAAAGTCGAAGTCACATCGTTGCCCTGCGAGAAGATGTCTTGGAATCCCGTGCTCGAGTTCGTCGCGGTGCTAAGGGAAAAGCTCTGACTGCCGGCCACCAGCGGCACGCCATTGGTGGTGGTGATGGTAAGGCCTCCCTGGTTGGTCTGCGTTACCGCCACATCCACGAGCTGCGAAAGGCTGTTGAGCACCGAGTACTGCTGATCTTCGAGGGTGCCCGCCTGGTTGCTGCCGGATGGGAGGCTGGCGATTTGCTGATTCAAGGCGGCCAACTGCGTGGTGTCTGTGTTGATCTCATTGACCGTCTGTCCTACCTCCTGGTCGACGCCCTGCTGGATGGTGTTCAACTGCTGACCGGTCTGTTGGAATGCCGAAGCCAAGTCTTGACCCGCCGAGATGACGGCTTGCCGCGTAGGCGTATCAGTAGGATTATCAGCAAGTTGCTGGAAACTATTGAAAAATTGGTTGAGTGCTGTGCCAAGCCCTGCTCCTTCCGTTTCGTTGAACAGGGACTGGACCTGATTCATGGAATTCAAATAGGACTGGAGTTGGTTCTGCTGCTGAGTTTCCTGATCGATCCGAAGTTCCAGAATGTTGTCGCGGACGCTTTGAACTCCCTCGAAGTCCACTCCGTTGCCTATCGAAACCTGCCCGGTGTCGAGAGGTGGGGCCTCGCTCAGAACGGGAAGCTCGCGGGTGTAGCCCGGGGTATTGACGTTGGAGATGTTATTGGCGGTAGTATCGAGCGCCCCCTCTTGCGCATAAAGAGAGCGCACCGCAATGGAAAGGGCTCCGAAGAGACTCGACATAGCTCACATCCCTGCCTGACGTTGAGATACCCACGCAGGTCGGCGCGGCGATAGGCTGTAAGTTCCCATATAGCTGGCCAGCACGTTAATCAGAACGTGGATGGAGCGGCGGGAGCGTCGGAGCAACCCCGCGTAAACTCGGTTCAGCCGCCACACACGCTGCTGGACTTGCGCCAGATCGTCAATAATCTGCCGCAACTGCGCGGCGGAGCTGGCATCGAAGAGCTTGGCGAATGTGGTGGCGCTCATCCCCTCAGGCTCCAGCCCCCCTGCCTGTGCTAGTTCCCGGCGCAAAACTCCCAGTTCGTGGTCCAGGAAGCGAATTTCGGAGCAGAGGCCTTGTTGATACGAAATATGCTGGCGCGTCGCATCCAGATCCATGCTGATCAAGGCGCCCCGGCAGTCGCGAAGTTCTTTGGCCATCAGACGCAGACTGGCGACCCGCCTCTTCAGGATCTCGAGGTAGAACTGGGTTTCAGGCTTTTTCATCGTTCAGACCGAGATATCAACGTGATGCTCCGGCTCAGCGTTCTCAACCGGCTCATCCTGCTCATCCGTTTCCAGTTCAAGAGTGTGACTTCGCTGCCTTCTTTCCGAGTGCCGAGCCGTCGCAGGCACCCGAGGTTGCCGATGGTCTTCGGTTCGAATGGGCCCAGGGATGGGAGCGGTTGCTAACTCTTCCATTTGGGCAGCCTCCTACTAAGCCTTCCCGAGCAGATCAGACGACATAGCTTGGGCGATCTGCTGACTGGACACGTTATAGTTACCTGCCGCGATGGCCTGTTGGAGCGCGGCGACGCGGTCCTGGCGCACGTCTGGCACGCTCGCCAGGTCGGCTTTCAGTTGATTAACCTTTCCACTATCCACCGAGAATTGAGCCTGATCCGGAGAGAGGTTAACAGCCGCTCCTTCATTTTGGCTGGGCGTGGTTCCGGTCGTTCCAACTTTTTGTGGCCCGACCTGTTGCGGAAAGGCAAGGGAAGCATCAATCTTCATTGGCGGTCTCCTCTGATCTCAATCATCCTATCGGCAACAAGGTCAAAAACTTTAGGCTTTCCTCATCTTTGTTGGGGGGCGGCTTGCCTTCCCCTGATCCCATCCCGGCCCATCACCCAGGGTATGGCAAGGTCTACCCTTACAACTCCCACATCGCCATTCCGGCCCATCACCTCAGGATAGGGCAAACCCTACCCCCGCAACTTTGGCGAGAAATGGTTAACAATCATGTGGGCGATGCCCACGCCTCCCCTCTCGGCCAAGGCTTGCGCCACGGCTTGGGCGCCCAAACTGCGCAGCGTCTCTGAGCCCGCCCCCGCACTGGCCTGGGAAGGATCGAGCGAGCCTTTCTGCACCTCGTCCAACAAAGATGCAAGTAGAATCCCTTCGAAATCCTGCGCCACCTTTTTCAGTTTTTGAATTCGGGAGCTTGCATCAGCTCTCTGCGCCTCGAGGCTCGCAGTGTTCCCCGGTAGGTACAGCCCCTGCGGGCCGCTGCTGTGATTCAAGTTCAAGGCAGAAAGCATTAGATCACCTCGAGTTCGGCCTGCAAGGCGCCGGCAGCCTTGATGGCTTCCAGGATGGCCACGATGTCGCGCGCTGTTGCCCCTATTCCTTGCAGCCCGCTGATCAACTCTTGCACGGTCGCGCCCTCACGCAGCTCCACGCGGTTGGCGGCGCTTTCTTTGGCATGCACGGTGGTCTGAGGGACAACCGCCGTCTGGCCCTGAGACAGAGATTCGGGCTGGGAAACTTGGTATTGAGTGGTGATTTCAATAGCCAGGTTCCCATGCAGGATGGAGCAGGCGCTGAGACTAACATGTTGTCCTAAGACGATCGTCCCCGTTCGCTCATTGACTATAACTTTAGCCGGTTCTTGGACGCCGACCGTTAATTCTTCAATTTGCGCCAGAACACGTGAAACGTTTTCCCGGCTCGTGTCAGAAAGCCGAATCTCAATGCGGCGACCGTCCACCGCGTGCGCCCAGTCTTCCCCGAAGCGGCCGTTAATGGTGTCAGCGATCTTCTGGCTGGTCGCGAAATCGTAATTGCGCAGCAGCAACGCCAACTTGGTTAGCTTGGCCAAGTCAACAGAGGTGTCGCGCTCCACCATGCCTCCGCCGAGGACGCGGCCCGAGGTCGGATGGTTGACTTGCACGGAGTTCGTCCGAGTGCCAGCCGTGTATCCGCCAAGGACCACGGAGCCCTGCGCGGTTGCATAAGATTCGCCATCCGCCCCGTAAAGTGGACTGAGCAATAGCACTCCACCTTCCAGGCTCTTGGCGTCGCCGACCGACGAGACATCCACATCGATTCGTGTCCCGGGGCTTGAGAAGGGTGGCAGGGTGGCGGTAATAAACACCGCCGCAATGTTGCGCACTTGCATCGAAGTCAGCGACCCGGACAACTGCACTCCCATCTTTCGCAGAATGTTTACAAGGGTCTGCGCAGGGAAGAGGGTTTGCTGGCGGTCACCACTGTTGTTCAGCCCCACCACCATTCCATAGCCGATCAGGGGGTTTTCACGGACCCCCTCGACCGTAGTGATGTCTTGAATGCGCACCGGCCTCAGAACGGCGTCCCTGGCAGAGCCGAATGCCAAACCCCAAACCAACAGCCAACTCATTGCCATCACACAGCGAGAATATCTCATAGTCCCTCTTCAGACCTCACCTAAGTCTGTCGTTCCGGCGTACCGTCTGTCATTCCGAGCATACCGTCTATCATTCCGAGCGTACCGTCTGTCACTCCGAGCGCAGCGTCTGTCATTCCGAGCGCAGCGTCTGTCATTCCGAGCGTAGCGAGGAATCTCGCTCTGGTCCTTTGCTCCGCCGTCTTGCCCCGCCGCCGAGCGAGATTCCTCGCTACGCTCGGAATGACAGCGATGGATATGCACGCTTAGAATCCCACCAGCTTCAGGATTGCATTGATAAGCTTGTTGGGTGGTCTCACCCCGTCGCTGAGCACTCCTTTTCCGATGAGTTGAACCTCCAGATTGAAGATCTGGTATGAGAGCACGGAATTATCCACTGCAATATCGGTCGGCCGAACCACGCCATGGACGACGAGCGTCTGGCGCTGGTTATTCATCTCCATATGTCGAACCGCCTCGATAACAAGGTAGCCGTTGGACAACACGCTGACCACCTGGGCGGCCAAGCTGGTGGTAAAGCTGCTGTCCGAAGTCGTCTGAGCCGCGCCGTTCAAAGCCTGGGAGGACTGAGGTGAAAAAATGTTTTGCAGGCCGTTATTTGCTTTCACCAGGCCCCCAAGCGCGCTGATGCTCGAGCTCGCGGCAAATGTTCTCGCCGACTTCACGCTCGCATCCCCCTCCGCCGCTGTCTGCTCGACCACGTTGATGATGATCGTGTCGTTGACGTTCCGGGCTTTGTCGTCGGCAGGCAAATTGGAGAAACGGCCTTGAGGGACCCAGAGGCTCCCGAAGGAAGAACCGGAAGCGCTCGCGGCCTTGACGCGTTCGATGTACCGCGCAAGACTATCCGCCGCCGCGTCGTTAACATGCTTGTCCTTCTTGGTATTGGCTGCCCAAGCGTGCGGCGCCAGGAGAAGCGCCAAAGTGAAGTACCTTAGGCTCTGGCGAGTAATCTTCCACATCCGATTGTTCCCCTCATTCTCCCGCGAGTTCGGCTCGGAGGAGGTCCGCGCCGGCTACTTCCGCTTCGAACACTCTCCGCGTGTCCAGGTTCCTGACGCGGATCAGTTGACCTTTGACGCCCGACTCAAGCGGAGTCACGAGCGCCGTCATGCGCAACGTCGCCGTCTCCACCACCAGCTTAGCCGGCTTGCCCGCCGTGACCAGGACGACCCTGGGCAACGTTGCCTGGGAGTGGAAGCCGGCGGTGGAAACCACCACCCGTGGCAATTTGCAGCTCGACCATGCCGAGAAATCGGTGAGGTCTCCGCTGGTCACCGGGTCAAGCGGCGATTCTGTGGGAATCGGATCCTCGCCGGTTTGCTGGTGGTGCGCAGATGTCCAGGCCGCTCGAACAAACGTCTCCCCCACCGTTACATAGAACGGCGAAACTTGCGGCTCGTTGGACGCCCATAACAAAAAACGGATCCTCCGCCGCACGAGATCGGGCTCCACGCGCTTAACCTCGAGACCGGGATCCAATTTGGTCACATACACAGGCGCCTGAAGGTTGAGCCCATCCGCAGCGCAGACCTGCCTTTCAAGATCTGCGGCTTTTGGTCTACTCGCCGACCCACCAGTCGCGGGCCTTGGTAAGCAGGTCTGCGCTACGGGAACACGTAATCCTTCTCCCGTCATGAAAGTCTCAATCGCCGTCCAGATTTCGGCTGTCGAAAGGCGCCGTTGCTTGCAAGTGATAATCAATCGCTCCGGAATCTCCAACTGTTCGAGGACAGAAGGAAAGTCACTCAGTTGCTGTTCGATCTGGCGCTTCCAAATGACACGTTGGCTGGCGGGAAGCGGAGGTCTCCCCAAGCTGATCCGAGCGCATATCTCTCCTAATTCGGCCGAGGCATCCGGGGGAAGCAGATCGGAGAGTCGAACCGTCTCGCCCTCGACCTGGACGATCTCAGGGATGTGGACGCGAGGCTGAAAAGTCCCGGCGAACAAGGAAGGAAGAAGCAAGAAGGAAGAAGCAAGAAGCAAGAAGCAAGAAGCAGGACGTGAAAGCAGCCGTTGGGGATTTGCGCCTGGGTGGAGTTGTCCCCTAAGCGTTCCTGGTATCTCGCTGACGCGGTTGTCTCCGCTCCCTCGTCTCACAACTCTCGCTGCTGCAGTGTTCTCCATAGATCGGCGTCGTGCTTTGAGCTTCTGGATTCTCGCTTCCTGATTCTTGCTTCCTAGTTCTTGCTTCTCAGTTCTTGCTTCTTGATTCTTGATTCCAGATTCCCTTCCCTCTTCGTTCGTTTTTCCTTCCTTCTTCCTTCCTTGCTTCTTGCTTCCTGATTCTTGCTTCTTGCTACCTGTTTATATTATTGAGGTTCTCGAACATGCTGTTGGCCGCCTCCACCACCCTCGAGTTGGCCTCATAGGCTCGCTGCGTAAGGATCATCTCCACAAATTCCTGCACCACGTCAATGTTGGATTGCTCCAGCATCCCTTGTTGGAGAGTGCCCAAACCCTCTGCCCCTCCGGGGCTTCCCACCACCGGTTCGCCGGAGGCAGTGGTGGGCAGAAGCAAGTTCTGGCCCACGCTCTGGAGACCGCCGGGATTCGGAAATGTCGCCAATTGGATCGTCCCCACCTGCTGGGCCTGTTGTTGGCCCGGCAGAGTAACGGATACTGTTCCATCCGTGCCAATGGTAACGGTCTGGGCATTGGAGGGTATGGTGATCGAGGGTTGCAGCGGATTACCGTCCGCCGTCACCATGTTCCCTTGCTGATCCAGTTGAAAGGCGCCGCTGCGGGTATAGGCGATCTCGCCGTCCGGTTGTTTCACCTGGAAGAATCCCTGACCCTGGATCATCAGGTCGAGCGGGTTCCCGGTTGAGGTGGCGTCACCTTGAGTTTGGATGACCTCGGAGGTCGAAGTGCGAGACCCCAAACCGATTTGCAACCCCGAGGAAAAGTTGGTTTGTTGTGTTGCCGCCGCGCCGGGCGTTACGAGGTCCTGGTAGAGGAGATCTTCAAACTGCAGCCTGCGACCTCGAAAGCCGGCGGTGCTGGCGTTCGCCAGGTTATTCGCCACGTTGTCCAAGTTGTATTGTTGGGCGATCATTCCGCTGGCGGCGGTGTAAAGAGCTCGAAACATTTCGTTCTCCCTGTCACTTCATGCGACGTGCGGCAAATCTTCTGCCGCACTCTTGTTGAATTCGTTGTGAAATAAGGAGAGCGCCTGTTGCAGAAGCTGAGTCTGGCGCTGAATCATGATCAGGCCAATGGTTCCGGAGATAGGGCTCATATTGGAGGCCTCGAGCATCCCTTGGCGGACCTGCGGGTCAGTGGCGGGCGTCGCAGACCCTTTTGCCGCCGCATACATCGAGTTGCCTTCCGGGACCAAGCTGGTTCCCGGCGCGAAGTCAACGATCTGAAATTGTCCAACGATGCCGCCCTGCGATGAAATGGTGCCATCGGAACTGATGGAGACCGGGCCGCTGGGGATCTCGAGCGGACCTTGATCGCCCATAACCGGCTCTCCCCGCGCTGTGACCACCTGCCCGTCGGCGTCAACTCGAAAGCTCCCGTTGCGCGTGTACCTCAACCCCGCCTTGGTTTGGATGACGAAGAATCCGGAGCCTTCCATGGCCACGTCCAGATCGTTGCCGGTGCGCTCCATCATTCCGGCTTGGAGGTCCAGCGTTGAGCCACCGAGCACGCCGTAGTTATTGATGGCTTGGTTCAAGGGGCTTAACTGCCGCTGGTTGGGGCTGCCGAGAGCAGCCGTGAGAGACTTGTAGAATTCGCGTTGAGCCTTATAGCCCGTGGTGCTGACGTTCGCCAAGTTGTTGGCCGCCAGCTCCAGCGCCTGGGTTCCGGCCAGCAGACCGGTGAATGCCGCGTAGTAGCCGCTGTCCACGTTTATCGTCTCCGTGCAAGATCATTGCAGAGCATTGGCCAAACACTGCTTGGCCCGGCGGAAGAAAGAAGCCATTGTGGGCTCAATACTTAACTCTTCTTCAGGCAAACGGCATGGCTGGCGCGCGGTGAAGGCTGGTAAGGTTTTGCCGGGAAGGGCCAACTGGGGTGGGCAAAGTCTTCCCGGTAAAGTGGCGCAGTTTGAAACTCTGGCGGAGCGGCGCATGACGGCCTACGGTTCCGTCAGACTTGCCGAGGTGCAACATTGCGAGGCCGCATTCTGGCATGCCACGGCGAGACATGGGGGAATTGTCCCGCAGGGGCAAGCCGTGAGTAGTCCCGCGCCTGCGGGATGGAACCCACGGAAAGGAAACACGCCAGGAAGCCACCGAGAGACAGGGGGAATTGCCCCGCAGGGGCACACCGTGAGTAGCCGTGGGTGGAACCCACGGAAAGGAAGCGAAAAAGTCCACCGGCCCTGGAGGGGCCGACCTGTGGGGCAACCCCGTTATGGTCAGTCTAGCCCCCCCGTAATGGGCAGTCGACGACGCCTGGGGCGTCGCGATTTCGAGTTCGATTTCGCGTGAAGGCTGTCTTTTTGCGATTTTTGGGCCTAATTCGCGTTCGTTTGCACTCAAAAGTGAGTTCGTTTTCAGCATTGCAAAAATCTAAGTCACTCATTTCAAATAACTTCTCGAGTTCGTTCCCTCTAAATAACATCTTTTTCCTTTGGCGCGGCCTTTTTCGCCGGTCGCCCCACGGTCTCGGGGTTCGAAGACACATAAAGGCTGTTTTATGCCAGTTCTGGGGCCCAATTTGCGTTCGTTTGCGCTCAAAAACGAGTTCGTTTTAAGCATTGCAAAAACCTAAGTCATTCATTTCAAATAACTTCTTGAGTTCGTTCCCTCTAAATAACATCTTTTTCCGTTGGTACAGGGTTTTTCACCGGGGTCGGACCGCGGTCTCGGGTTAGAAGACACATAAAGCCTGTTTTATACCACTTTCGGGGCCCGAATGGCGCTCGCACGCGCTCAAAAATGAGTTCGTTTTCAGCATTGCAAAAATCTCAGTCATTTATTTTCAATAACTTACTGGCTTCGCTCGTAGTAAATAACATCTTTTTTCGTTGGCGCGGCGGTTTTTGCCGATACGTAACTGTTTGTCCCGGCCTTGCCGCCTCCCTTTCCGCGCATCGCTTCCCCAAGTCTTCTTCCAATAACCAGCATGATAGGCTACCCTAATTCGCGGAACGTGTCAAGTAAAAAGTGCAAGAGACAACTGCGCATCCCGACATCCTGTCGCTATCTGGGGAGGCTGCCCACCGACCCCTTCACCGGCTCGAACCAGACCTGGCAGGAGAGCAAGGAAGCCGCGCCGCTCTCGCCCAAGCAAACGTCCTTGGGGATTGTGGACGTGCACAGCGGCTCGGACGAGCTTTCCCTCAATGGCACTCCGTACAGCAGGTGGTAACGAGTTCTGGAGTGCGGCAGCTTGCTGCCGCTTTCCTCCAGCGAGCTTGCTCGCAGCCTCCTCGGCCAAGGTACGGCGCAGCCCGACGCGGCCAGCAAGCTGGCCTCAGCGAAAGCGGCAGCAAGCTGCCGCACTCCAGAGCTTCGCTGCCGGCGCGGACAATCGCGAGACGCTTGCGGCTGCACCGAGAGCCCTTGGCGCACTCACGAGAAGGCTTGGAGCACTGGTCCGAAGGGCCCGGCAGGAGTATGATCGCTCCAGTAACATGGCTCGAGTTCAAAACGCGAACACGAACGGACCCTGCCCGAACTGGGCTTTGAACACCAGCACCAACCAGCTCACCACTTCCCCCTGCAGCTACGACGCTGCAGGCGACCTGACCGGCGATGGCAGCTATACGTATTCGTGGAACGCCGAGCAACACCTCACTTCGGCGGCGAACGTCACGCACACTTACGACGGCGATCTGCGGCGGGTGAAGAAATCCAGCGGCACGCTTTACTGGTACTGCGCCGTTTGCGGCAACGTGCTGGCGGAAAGCGACCTGAGCGGCAACCTCACCAGCGAATGTACGTTTTCCAACAAGCAGCGCATCGCCCGCCGGGACGTTTCCTCGGGCAATGTGTACTACCTCTTCCGCGATCGTCTCGGTTCCTACCGCGCGCTGACCGATTCGAATGGCAACGTCCAGGGCGAGTCGGACTACTATCCCTTCGGTGGCGAGCGCGTGATCTCAAGCAACGTTACGGACAACTTCCGGTTTGCAGGCATGGAGTGGGATTCGGAAGATAGCCTGAACCACACCCTCTACCGGCAGTACACATCTGCGCAGGGGCGGTGGGAAACAACTGACCCCAAGCGCGGTTGCGTGAACTTTCCGCAGGGACAGAACCTGTATGGTTATGTGAGGGGCAACCCGACGAACGCCGTCGATCCGGACGGCCGTGACGATCCATCGTGCAGTACGGCATTCACGGAGGACCCCTGTGATTGCTGCGCAAATGATCCAACGTACGCCGCGGAAAACTACGACTATTGCTGCTATTACTGCGGAGTGTGTGAGAATACCGGCGGCTCAGGAGGGAGCGTCGGCCGCGGTGGGGGCGGTGGCTCGTGCACAGCATCGCAAACGTACTTTCCCAACCCAACGGTTGCGCAGTTGCACGGTTACCCAGTGGAGCAACTCTGCAAAGCCGAGGGGTACTGGCCTGTCGGATCATGGTACGGCGAAGGGGACTACTATGCTTGTTTGGCCCAAGAAGTTGCATACGATACCGCTTGTTCCGCCAAAGGGAATAACTATAAGCCCGCCGACCCTGCTCAGAACACTGTCACTTTCCTGTACACTGAATGCTGCAAAACGGACTCGCCGCCGACCATTCCGGCGCCCGCGCCGCCTCCGCGCAAGCCCCCTGGCAGGCCGAAACATCCCTGAGTTACGCTGTCAGGGGGGACAGGGGGCGCACAAAGTGTCTGGGCAAGGCCTGGGACAAGATACGTTACGGTGAATGAGAAGGAGGTGGCGCATGAAAATGCAACGTGTTGTCCTCGTGGCGTCGGGCGTGTTTCTCACGGTCGGACTGCTGTTACCGGTGCCATCGATGTGGAGCGTCGCCAGGACTCTGTGCACTGCCAGCCCCTGGGCGTCAGGTACGCTATACAGGTATCACGATTTCCTCGCGCCGACGGGCTTTGGTTCCCTAGCGGTTATTGCGATCGGTCTGATCGTTACGTGGGCTGGGTACGTCAAAGGGATCCGCTGGACATGGTTTGTGGTGTTTGTGATCGTATGCGTCTGGGGATTTCCGGTCTTGGTGCTACCGTACGCCCACTCGTGGAGGGACCTTGCCCTTATACCCCGAACGCTCTGGCGTGGGGTGAGGGAAAGCGGCCTGTCGCGGACCTTTGCAGAGATCGCGGTGATATTCCCGCTGATGGTCCTTGGTCTCATCCTCCCGATCCCGATATTTATTCGGGGTCGGGCGGCGCCGCAACCGGACGGCAACCGGATGGAAGACCAATCGTGGGGTGCGGTTCCCTAAGCGCTAGGAACGCACCTCCTAATGGCGGGCCGGGGCAGCCCTTTATGTTGGAACAAGAAGGGCCGTCCGCGGTTTCGAAGGCAGAAAGTTTACGTAATGCGTGTAGACATGGAAGGAGGCGGCACTTGAGACTCCGTCGCGACGTGGTAGTCCTGTCGGGTGTCCTCTTTACGGCGGCGCTCCTCATGCTCGCGCCTGCCATGTGGAAGGCTGCTGCGACCGTGCGCCACCAAGGCAGCCTTTGGGGAGCGGGGCCGCAAACGAGGTTCCAGTACGGTTTCGCCTCCGCCGGTTTCACGTCCCTTGCGGTAATTGCGGTCGGCCTCATTGTTACGTGGGCAGCGTACATCAAGGGGGTCCGCTGGACGTGGTTCGTAATGTTCGTCATCGTTTGGGTGTGGGCATTCCCAGTGTTGGTGCTGCCGTACCTGCGACCCTGGAAAGGTGTGCCGACGGTTGCGCAGTCGTTTGCAAGCTTCATAAGCGAGGGCGGGCTCGCACGAAATTTTGTGGAAGTCCTCCTGGTATTCCTGCTCATGGTGCTCGCCCTCGTCCTTCCGGTCAAAACGTTACTTTTGGGCCGAGGGGGTAGCCCAGGCACGTCCGAGCGTACGAATCTAGGTCCGCCAGACAAGCGCACCTTGCCTGAGATCTGAGCAAAGACCTTAGCAGGCAGCGAGCGAGCGGGTAGCGCAGAGGTGGGCGTATTTTGCCCTCCTCTGCGGCTCTTCTATGGGAATCGACATCGGCCCATGACGTCGGCGGGCACCGAGGGCGCGAGTTTTTTTTGCTCGCCGATGAACACGGACAGATTTGAGGAAATGCCGATGACCTTGCATCCATAACGACGGCACAAAAGCCGCAGGGGAACGCAGAAAACGCGTACCCCTGCGCTACCCTGCCTGTCGTGTCGGTGGCGACTCGCCATGGACAGCCCATCACTCCATCATCTGACCTACCAGCACAACGCCGAGTGCAGGAAACCCGCGGGCGGCTTCTCGCTCCTCGAGATGATGATGGTGGTGACGCTTCTTGATCGTGGTTTCCATCGCCACCCCGATCTTCAGGACTGCTGTGGTGCGGACGCGCGAAGCCGTCCTGGCCGATCACCTCTTCACGCTTCGCTTCTTGATCGACCAGTTCACCCGCGACAATGGGCGCGCCCCCTTGCATCTCCAGGAACTGGTGGAGAAAGGCTACCTGGGGAGGCTGCCCACCGACCCCTTCACCGGCTCGAACCAGACCTGGCAGGAGAGCAAGGAAGCCGCGCCGCTCTCGCCCAAGCAAACGTCCTTGGGAATTGCAGACGTGCACGGCGGCTCAGACGAGCTTTCCCTCGGAGGCACGCCGTACAGCAGATGGTGACGAGTTGTGGAGTGCGGCAGCTTGCTGCCGCTTTCCTCCAGCGAGCTTGCTCGCAGCCTCCTCGGCCAAGGTACGGCGCAGCCCGACGCAGCCAGCAACCTGGCCTCAGGGAAAGCGGCAGCAAGCTGCCGCACTCCAGAGCTTCGCTGTTGGCGTGGACAATCGGGAGGCGCTTGCGGCTGCACGCGGAGCCCATGGCGCGTCAGGGGCGCAATTCAAAATTCAAAATTCCAAATTCAAGAGCAAAGATTCGGGATTCAGGAACCACGAGTCAGGATTAACCGTGCAGGTCCAGGGTTACAGAGAGAGGTTTGCCTTCGAAGGTGTAGATCACTTCATAATGTTCGCCACGGGCAAGTGAAAAAAGCGCGAAATCTCTTCCGAAGATGACGGTCGGCACGGAAAGGGCACAGCCGTCCGCGAGACCCGCGATTCGCGCCTTAAAGCCGCCCGCGATCATGTTGCACACTTCACCGAAGGCGTCCTGCGCATCCTCACCAGCCCCCTCGTCGTCGCAGCCGAGCATCTTGGCTGCTATTCTCCTTGCGCACTCGGAAGTGGTATGGAGGCCGACCAGACCACACATACTACCGGCAATTCCTACCATGGCTGCGAAGTCTGCAACGAAAAGGGAACTCGCTTCGGGCGCCTCCTCGAGCGACGTCCCCACCATGATTTCAAAAACTTCGCAGGTCGCTTTCGCCAACTCCTCACGCCAACCGTCAGGGGTTGTCGATTGCGCCCCATCAGGGGCTTTTCCGTCCGGGCGGGAACCTGGCCCAGCGGCTCGCGCGGAAAGGTGGATGCGCACACGCTCGAGTCCCGCATTCAATGTCTCATCCATAGTCAGCCTCTAAGCAGTGGGATAACGCGCTCTTTGATCTGATCCGGGGTGAAGGGCTTGCGGATGTATCCGGAAGCTCCGAGAGAAAGGGCCTCAACAACGTGGCCTTCGCCGGCTTCGGTGGTGATCATGATCACAGGGATCTGTTTGGCTGCTTCGATGCAGCGGAGTTGGCGCACGAATTCCAGGCCGTCCATCAAGGGCATATTGATATCACTTAGAATAAGATCGAAGGAATTCTCCCGGACAGAAGACAAAGCTTCCGAGCCGTTCGAGGCTTCCAGAACCTCGATGGCTTCCAGGCCTGCCTGGCGCAGGGAACGTCCAACGATCTTACGCATCACGGACGAATCATCCACAATTAATACACGCGCTGGTTTCATCCCTGTGTTACCCCCATATGACGGCGATGGGCAGTTCGAGCAAATGAATAATTTCGGGGAATTCGAGTTCCAGAACTCTCGCAAGCCCGGTTTTCTCGTCGTCGGAGAGACGGTGAGTTGAGGCGTCGAGCAGGGCCTTGTACGTGTTCCGATCGGCGAGCGCGATCCGTGAAGGCTCTGCTCCGACTCTCACCCCATGCATCTGGCAAACAAGATCCGCTGCCACGACGATCTCCACCAAAATCCCGTCGCGTTGCGCATCCTGAGGCCGATGGTGATGTTCGAGGACGTCGATAATTTCGGGCGCAAAGTTCCAGCTTAGGCCGACACATTTGCCCACCAAACAATGATCGACTCCGCAATGTTGCCGCTCCAGTTCTACGGATTCTCCCCACGGAATACCGCCGGGCGAGAGCTTAAGGTCTCTGGGTGCGAGGGAGAGGAGGAGTAAAGGAAGGACTCCCAGGTCGTGCAAAAGCCCCGCCAAGTACGCCTGTTCCGTCTCCAGATATCGGAGACAAAGGGCGCTGCGCTCGCTTAGGGTCGCGGTCAACAAACTGTGCTGCCAGAAGGACTGCAAATCCGCGGAAGACAACAAGTTTCCGATACGCTGCACCAGTGAACAGGTCAGCACTAGGGTCCGTAGCCGTTCCGTCCCTAAGAGGACCACCGCGTGCTCAATGTGCGAAACTCTTCCCCGCAAACCCAACATGGCTGAGTTACACAAGCGAATGACCTGCGCGGCCAAGCTAGGGTCAGTTCGAATTACCCGACAGACGCGCCTCAAGTCCACGGGAACGGAACTTAACAAGGCGCTCAATTCAAAGACATAAGCCGGGAGAGTGGGGATGCCGTCTTCGAGCAGCGCCCTGACTCTGGCTTCTTGGCACTGTTCCTTTTCCAAACGCTCAGATTCATCCATACTTACGCTATTCCCACCCGCTCCATCCGGTCGGTTGAGTTGTGCCGGCATCACTTGCCTCTCTTCGTTAACTCCATCGGCAGGCATAAGCGGGGCTTTAGTAGGGGGCTCGGGGCTGGGGATTAGGGGTTAGGGGTTAGGTGTTAGGGGTTAGGGGAAAAGCCGCGGACCCCAACATCGGGGGTCCGCGCTACCCACTCAGGGCTGGGGGCTAGGGGCTAGGGGTTAGGGGAAAAGCTGCGGACCCCAACACCGGGGGTCCGCGCTACCCACAGTTAGCCCTAGTATTCGCGACTGATGCGAACGTGATATGACGGTGGCGCTGCCGCTGGAATTGTCCTCTTAAGATTGCTTGCCACCTGGCAGGAAAGATACCACAACCTACAGTCCCTAGCCCCTAGTCCCGAGTCCCTAGCCCCTAGTCCCCAACTTGGTCTTTTCGCTCTGCAAAAGGCGATAGGCTTGGCTGCGAGAGATGCCGCGGGCCTTGGCGGTGGCTTTGAGGGCAGCACGCTCGTCGAGCCCGCGTTGGGCCATGAGCATCTGAATCTCGGGTTGAATTAGCGAACCCGCCGCAGGGGTTTCTCCCGGCACCGTGCCAGGCCCCACCAGGAGGGTGATTTCCCCTTTAATTGCCTTGTCTTTCGCGCGCTCCAATAGGGCGGACACCGTGCCACGCCAGAATTCTTCGTGCACCTTAGTCACTTCGCGAGCCAAAACCACCTCGCGGTCCCCCAAAATATCCCGCACATCCCGCAGCATCTGGACAACGCGGTGCGGCGCTTCGTAGAACACCAAGGTCTTGGTAGCTCCCTTGTGCTCTTCCAAGGTCTGCCTGCGTGCACCTTTCCTGCTGGGTAGAAAGCCGAGAAAGCGGAATCTATCGACAGGCATGCCCGAGGCGGCAAGCACCGCCACAAAAGCCGAGGCGCCGGGAACCGGCACCACCGGGATAGCGTGGCGGATGGCCAAGTGAACCAGGCGAAAGCCCGGATCCGACACCACGGGCATCCCCGCATCGCTCACCAGCGCAATGTTGTTTCCCTCCGTCAATTTGATGACCAGTTCCGGCGCGCGGGTCATCTCATTATGCTCGTGGTAACTTATGGTAGGAGTTCGGATCTGGTAGTGGTTGAGTAATTGCTGCGTTCGGCGCGTGTCCTCACAAGCAATCAAGTCCACTTCCTTGAGGACGCGGATGGCGCGCAGCGTAATGTCCTCCAGATTCCCGATTGGCGTGCCGACAACAAACAGGCGGCCCTTAGAACCGTTGGTGGAATCCTCCAGAGGGTCGATCAGACCAGGCTTGACCGAAATTGGTGGTTGCGGCATAGGCGTTTAGCGTGCATCAACACTTCCAGTGTACCAACTCGCTCAGTCAATGACAACGGAGAGTTAGGACAATCTGCAAGCAGTCAAGGAGTCGACAAGTCGAGGAGTCAAGAAGGGGTAGCGGCGAGTTTAGCTCGTCCGCCGCGGCGGACGGCGTAAAGCCACCTCTACATCAAGCCGGCCGACCATCAAACCGCCAAGGCACGCTTTGACGCCGGAGGAGCGCGCTTATATAATGAGAAAGAAGGGTTTCGTAAGGAGGTCAATTTGCCGCTCTACGAGTACGCGTGCACAGAGTGCGGACAGCACATTGAGAAGATCCAGAAGTTTTCTGATTCTCCGCTGACCAAGTGTGAGAAATGTGGAGGCAAGCTTAAGCGGCTTTTATCTTCGGCGGCCATTCAGTTCAAGGGGAGCGGCTGGTACGTGACGGACTATGCCCGGAAATCGTCTACCTTCCCCGCAGGCAGCTCCAGCAGCTCCGACAACGGTGATAAGGAAAAAAGTTCGGGCGGCGATAAGAAGGAAGAGCCGGTCGCCAAGAAATCTGAGGACAAGCCGGCTGCCGACAAGAAATCTTGACGAAGACGGACCTCGTTTGTCCGTTGTCCTGACTCCTGATTCCTGACTCCTGACTCCTGCTTCTTACAGTTTCAGTGATTTGAGGTATTTGCGGAATGCCTTCCCCAGGTCCGGCCGGTCCAACGCTAGCTCGACGGTAGCTTGCAGGAAGCCCAGCTTATCACCGGCGTCGTAGCGCTTTCCTTCGAACACACAACCGTACACCGGTTCCTTCTCGAGCAACCGCCGCAGCGCGTCCGTCAATTGAATTTCGCCTCCCGCCCCCGCCGCGGTCGCCGAAAGCTCATGAAAAATGGTCGGGGTAAGGATGTATCGCCCTATAACCGCCAGATTCGAGGGCGCCTCGCGAGGACCGGGCTTTTCCACCATGTCGTCAATATGGTAGAGTCTGCCTTGCCATTGCGGATCCGGGACAGACTTACCGCGAATGATGCCGTAACTGCCTACAGCTTTGCGCTCCACTTCTTGTATGGCGACAACGCTTCTACCGTAACGCTCATAAACCGCCAGCATTTGCTTCAGGCAAGGCACCGGGTTGACGATCACATCATCGGAGAGCAGGACAGCAAATGGCTCTTCGTCCACCACGTCGCGCGCGGTGAGAATCGCATCGCCTAGGCCTCGCGGGGTCTGCTGGCGAACATAAACAAAGCGCAAGAGACCTGAAATCGAGCGCAACTCCTCCCGAAGTTGTTCCTTCCCTCTTCCGGCCAACTCCTGCTCGAGCTCCGCCGACACGTCAAAGTGGTTCTCAATAGCCGTCTTCCCACGTCCGGTCACGAATATCACCATTGGGATACCGGAAGCGGATACTTCTTCAACCGCATACTGCACCAGAGGCTTATCCACGATGGGGAGCATTTCTTTGGGCTGGGCCTTGGTGGCAGGCAGGAACCGCGTGCCAAGACCAGCAACCGGTAGAACGGCTTTACGTATCTTCATGGGAACCTCAGCAGGCTCAGCAAGCAGCCCCTTGGAAACAGTGTAGCGCCACCGTCCCTACCGCGTCAAAGAAAAGGGGACTGGGGGCTGGGGACTGGGGGCTCGGGACTGGGGGCTAGGGGCTGGGGCTAGAGGTTAGAAGATGAGGGGCCGCGGACGAGGGGACCGGTGGTAAACAGCAGGCAGCACGCTGTCGCCAGGAATCGGCAATCGTCAAGGATCCGAGAGTAGCCGGAGCCCCTAGCCCCCAGCCCCCAGCACCTAGCCCCCAGCTCGGACCTATGCTAGCATCTACTCTTATGTTGGTGCTGGGCATCGAATCGAGTTGCGACGAGACGGCGGCGGCCATCGTACTGGACGGGGCGGAGATTCGCTCGAGTGTTGTCGCTTCGCAAATCACGACCCACGCGAAGTACGGCGGGGTTGTTCCTGAACTGGCTTCACGCGAGCATCTGCGCAAGATTGAGCCAGTGGTCGAGGAGGCCTGCCAACGCGCGCGGGTCGGAATGCGAGATGTGGACGGGATCGCCGTAACCGAGGGACCCGGCTTGATCGGGTCGCTCCTGGTCGGCTTGGTTTATGGCAAAGCCCTGGCCCACGCCTTGGCCAAACCGCTCGTGGGCGTTAACCATCTGGAAGGGCACATCCACGCGGTGCTTCTGGAAGACAGGATGAATCACCTGGCGGGGAGGCGTGAGGAAGAAGCGCAGCTCCCTGCTGTAACCCTGGTTGTGTCGGGTGGCCACACGAGCTTGTTCCTGGTTGAGGAGGGTCGCTCTCCATCCAATTCGCATTCTGTTGTCTACAATTACAAGCGCCTGGGACAGACACGCGACGACGCAGCCGGCGAGGCCTTCGATAAAGTCGCAAAACTGCTCGCACTGGGTTACCCCGGCGGGCCGATGATTGACCAACTGGCTCGCTCAGGGGATGCGCGAGCGGTGGATTTTGGCCGTGTCAAGATGAAGGGCAACCCGCTGGACTTCAGCTTTTCGGGGCTCAAGACGGCCGTCCTCTACCGCGTCCGCGGCACGCCGCTCGCCCTCGAGGCGCAGGAGCGGCGCGCCTGGCGCCAGGCCCCCGAAAAAGTCTCGAGCGACGAGCTGCGGGCGCATTGCTCGCAAGCGACTTTGGACCTTGTCGCCAGCTTCCAGAATGCTGTTGTCCACGACCTCGTTGAGCGCACGCTCGCGGCGGCTAACGCCGCGCGAGTCGACTCGATATTTGTTTCCGGAGGAGTTGCCTGCAATTCGCTTCTGCGCGCTCGCTGCCTGGAAGCTTCGCGTGCACAGGGAGTGCGGGTCCTCTTCCCTTCCCCTGCTCTATGTACAGACAACGCCGCAATGATCGCTTCGGCAGGATATTACAAGCTGAAGGCCGGACAACTCGCGGACGCGACCCTGACCGCGCACGCATCGTTGCCGCTCGGGGAGGAGTCAGGAGTCAGGAGTCAGAATAAAGCGGTTGAGGAGGGCAGAAGTCAGGAGTCAGAAGTCAGGAGTCAGAATAAAGCGCTTGAGGAGGGCAGGAGTCAGGAGTCAGAAGTCAGGAGTCAGAATGCTATCGAAAACCGAGCGTCGAAAACCGAAAGTTCAGACTGAAAACTCGGCAGCCTTACACCGATCGAATGTCGAGCTTCGATTTTCAAATGTCCATTCTGATTCCTGACTTCTGACTCCTGGCCTGTGACTACCCCGCAACACGCTGATTCTAAATGGTCCGTGAAATTCCGAGTCACAGGCTATTCAACCCGGCCCCGCCGGTGGCAGGGCTGACTTCTGACTCCTGACTTCTGACTTCTGCACACTTACCATGCGCCTCGGTGTTGATACTGGCGGGACTTTCACGGACTGCGTAGTCCTGGAGCACGGCGAGATAAAGATTCTCAAAGTGTTTTCCACGCCGGAGGATGCTTCGCGTGGCGTTCTGGACGGTGTCCGACGGCTGGCGCAGGCGTGTCAACTCGCCGGCCCGCTCGAAATCGTACATGGCACCACAGTGGGCACCAACAGCTTGCTCGAGCGGAGGGGAGCGCGCGTGGCGCTGGTGACTACGGCAGGATTCGCGGATGTCATCGAGATTGGGCGGCAGGCGCGCCCGCGCCTTTATGACCTCGAGGCCCGCCAGGCTCCGCCTCTCGTCCCGCGAAAGCTGCGATTCGGCGTTAGGGAGAGGACTGCGGCGGACGGAACGATTCTCGAGCGGCCTTCAACAGCCGGCATCGCGGCGCTGATCCGCAAGCTCAAGCGGTCTCACGCCGGGTCCATAGCGGTTTGTTTCCTTTTCTCCTATCTCAATCCCGCTAACGAAAGGGCGGTGGTGCGTGCCTTGAAAGGGCTGCAACTTCCCATCTCTGCATCCCACGAGATTCTTCCCGAATTCCGCGAATACGAACGATTGGCCACGGTGGTGATCAATGCTTTTCTAGCTCCAAAGATGGGAGAGTACCTCAAACGGCTCGAGCGGGGCGTCGCGAAGGCAACGACTCCCCTCCACGGCGGAGGAGGGGGCAGGGGGTGGTGGGCGCCGAATCACGCATACGACTCGACCACCCCCTGGCCCCCTTCTTACCAAGGAGGGGAATCCGGCCGCGTCTACGTGATGCAATCCAGCGGAGGAATCACCACGGCGGAGCGAGCGGCGCGCGAACCGGTACGGACGATTCTCTCCGGACCTGCCGGAGGAGTCGTGGCGTCCACTTGGCTCGCCAAGCAACTCGGACTCTCGCGGGTCATAAGCTTCGACATGGGCGGCACCTCGACGGACGTGTGCCTGATCGACGGCTTACCACGCACCACCAACGAAATCACTCTGGGCGGCCTGCCGGTGGCCGTTCCCGTGCTCGACGTTCATTCGGTGGGGGCCGGCGGCGGGTCGCTGGCGCGCCTGGACGCGGGCGGAGCCTTGCGCGTCGGTCCGGAGAGCGCGGGGGCCAAGCCAGGTCCGATCTGCTACAACCAGGGCGGAACTCAACCGACTGTGACCGATGCCAACCTCCTGCTCGGCCGCCTTGACCCCGACTATTTCCTCGCTGGAGAGTTTCGGCTCGAGCATCGCGCTGCCGAGCGTATCTTTGCAGAATTCCTTCGCCGGCATTCACGGCAGGTCGGCTCGAAAACTGTGCCGGAGTTGGCGGCTGACATCGTGGCGGTCTCGAACGCCATCATGGAAAAAGCCCTGCGGGTAATCTCTGTCGAGCGGGGGCACGACCCAAGGGGGTTCGCACTGATCTGCTTTGGCGGCGGCGGAGGACTGCATGCCGCGGACTTGGCGCGCTCGCTGCGGATTCCCAAAGTTGTTGTGCCGAGAAACCCCGGCGCATTCTCCGCTCTTGGAATCCTGCTCTCCGACGTTGTCAAGGATTCCGTCCAGTCCGTTTTCATCTCCGTCTCCGACGGAGGAAGAGATACATTGCAGCGTTCGGCCGGCCTGTGGCGCGACCTCGAGAACCGTTTTGCAATTCTCGAGCGCGCCGCACGCGGGCAACTTCGTGAAGAAGGATTCAGCGCCGAGATGGCGCGCCCGGCGCGGCGGCTGGACCTTCGCTATGCGGGCCAATCCTATGAACTTTCGGTTCCTTTCAGGAGCGATTTTCGCGAGCTGTTCCACCAGCAGCATGAAAGGGCTTACGGTTACTCCCATCCAGGGCGACCGCTTGAAATCGTGAACCTGCGCCTTCGCCTGACGGTTCGAACTCCGAAGCCACAACTGCGCGCTCACCGCACGCGCCATCCGGACCCCGTGCGGGCCGAGGTGAAGACAAAGCCGGTCTGGTTTTCCGGGCGCCTTCACGAGACACGTCTCTATGACCGCGAGCGGCTGGAAGCGGGCGCCCATTTTGCAGGCCCGGCGGTAGTTGTCGAGTACAGCTCAACCACGGTCGTGCCACCGGATTACTCATGCGAGGTCGACAAATTCCTAAATCTGATTTTGATATCCGGGTCAGACTCGTAGCCCTCTCCCGTGGGGAGAGGGTGGCCCGCGACGGCGCTTTCACCAGCCGTCGCGGGCCGGGTGAGGGATCGCTTCTGCGGTTTTGAACAGCGACTCTTCATGGTGCTCAATGGCGCTCGCCGCGAAGCAAGAACCAGAAATAAGGTGGGGAGAAATTACTTAAGAGGGATCGGGCTCAGCTTGCTGCGGATTCGAGGCAAAGATCTCCAAGTGCGAAAAGTTGCGAAGGCTACCAAGATGAGAATGGATCGCGCGACGCTGCCAAGAGAAACTGACCCCTCACCCGTCCCGCTCCGGCTGATGAAAACGCCGGCAGCGGGACACCCTCTCCCCCAGGGAGAGGGCGGCGGAATCTGGCCCGTCCCGCTCCGGCTGATGAAAGCGCCGGCAGCGGGACACCCTCTCCCCTGGGGAGAGGGCCAAGCCCCGCTGTCCCGCGTTGACGCAGCAGAACTCGAGATCTTCAAAAACCTCTTCCACTCAGCGGCGGAGGAGATGGGGGCAGGCCTTCGCCGGTCCGCCTTTTCGCCGAATATCAAGGAACGCCGGGATTATTCCTGCGCGGTGTTCGACGGTGGAGGCCGCGTGGTGGCCATGGGCGACCACATGCCCGTTCACCTGGGATCGATGCCCATGTCTGTTGCGGCAGCTCTGGACGCGCTCCAGCTCGGGCCAGGCGACATCGCTATGCTGAATGATCCTTATGCCGGCGGCACGCATCTGCCGGACATCACATTGGTGATGCCCGTTGTGCCTTCGCTTCCCTCCGCCGTTCATTCGCGCCGGAGGCCGCAGCCTGTCTTTTACGTCGCCAACCGCGCGCACCACTCCGACATCGGCGGCGCACAGCCCGCCTCGATGGGTTTAAGCGAGGACATTTACCAGGAGGGCCTGCGAATTCCGCCCGTGACCCTGGTTCGCGCAGGAGCTGTTCAGAAGGATGTGCTGGCAATCCTGCTTGCAAACGTGCGCACTCCTGCCGAACGCGAGGGCGACCTGATGGCCCAGGTGGCAGCCTGCCGGCTGGGAGAGCGGCGTTTGACCGAATTACTGGCAGCCTACGGCGCCTCCAAGATCCGCTTCTACCTCGAGGCCCTGCAAACCTACTCGGCGCATCTGATGCGGCAAGCCCTCCTCGAAATCCCCGACGGCACATACACGGCCCAGGATTTTCTGGACGACGACGGGTTCAGCAACCAACCTGTAGCTTTGCGCGTGTCGATCCGGATCAGGCGGGGGAGAGCCAGCGTGGATTTTGCCGGGAGCGCGCCTGCTTGCCGGGGAAGCGTCAACGCTGTCATAGCGATTACCACTTCTGCCGTCTTCTACGCTTTTCGTTGCCTGCTGGGAGAGGACGTCCCCGCCTGCGCCGGCTTGATGGATCCCATCGAAGTGCGCGCTCCCTTGGGCAGCGTAGTGAATGCGAAGCCTCCTGCGGCGGTGGCCGCGGGGAATGTGGAAACCTCGCAGCGAATCGTCGACGTGCTGTTGCGGGCGCTGGCCAAAGCGCTTCCTCACAGGATTCCTGCCGCGAGTTCAGGCACCATGAACAACCTCTCTTTCGGCGGCATCGATCCACGCACCGGCGAACCTTTTGCCTACTACGAGACGATCGGCGGCGGAATGGGGGCTCGCCCGACGGCTGATGGACTGAGTGGAGTCCACACGCACATGACGAACTCGCTCAATACGCCCATCGAGGCCCTCGAGTCCGCCTACCCGGTGCGCGTGCGGCGCTACTCGCTGCGCCGCGGCTCAGGCGGCGCGGGACAATTCCGTGGCGGCGATGGTATCATCCGTGAAGTTGAGTTCCTTACCGCGGTTCGTGGCAGCATTCTTTCCGAACGCCGCCGATTCCAGCCTTACGGGCTGGCCGGAGGTAAGCCCGGTAAAGTTGGAAAGAATGAGCTCATCCTGCCGGGTCGTGTTCGGAGCCTCGCTTCAAAGGCCGTCTTCGAGGCGCCGCAAGGGAGCATCTTGCGAGTTGAAACGCCGGGAGGCGGAGGCTGGGGACGGAGTAGGAGCCAGAAGTCAGGAGTCAGAAGTCAGGAGTCAGGAGTCAGAATGCTGCGGCGTACCGAAAATCGAAGATCGAAAAGGGGATCTCGCCAGCCACACAACTAGCGAATCTTCAGTTTCGATATTCGACCTGCGCCCTTCTGTTTTCCATTCTGACTTCTGACTTCTGACTTCTTCCAGGAGGAGGCACAATGGATGGTATCGATCGGCGAGACTTCATGAAATCCGTGGCGGGAGCGGCGGCGCTTGTCGCCGTGGAAACAAATCCGGCATCTGCGGCCGAGGCAGGGCCGGTTTTTCTTTCAACCTGGGTGCATGGGAAACCGGCGAACGAGCGTGCGGCGGAAGTCTTCAAGGCGGGCGGCAGCTTGCTGGATGCAGTCGAAAAAGGGATCAACGTCCCCGAAGACGACCCCAAAGTGATGAGCGTGGGCTACGGGGGACTCCCTAACGAGGAAGGAGAAGTGGAGCTGGATGCCGCCATCATGGACGGAACGCGCCATCACGCCGGAGCGGTCTGTAGCCTCCATAAGATCAAGAATCCGATTTCTGTGGCGCGCCTGGTGCTCGAAAAGACGCGCCACACCACGCTGGCGGGCGAGGGGGCTTTTCGTTTCGCGCTCAAGATGGGATTCGAACCCATGCAGCTTCTCACTCCCGAAAGTCTTCAGAAATGGTTGGATTGGAGATCCGATCCGCAGCGTAAGACTTGCTGGGTAACTTCCGAAAACCACGACACCATCGGCATGGTAGCAGCCGACGGCAAGGGCCACGTGGTGTCCGGTTGCTCGACTTCCGGGATGGCGTGGAAAATCCCCGGGCGAGTGGGAGATTCTCCACTGATTGGTTGTGGCATTTATGCCGATGACAATGTGGGCGCCGCCTCCGCCACCGGCGACGGAGACCTCATGACCAATTACTGCACCAGCATTTCGATTGTCCACTACATGGCCGCCGGCATGTCTCCCCAGGACGCCTGCCTGGAGTTGTTACGACACATGGTGAAGGCGAACCCCAAGAATAAAAATGCCGAGTGCGGTGTGATTGCCATCAGCAATAGCGGAGAAATCGGGGCGGCCTCCATGAAGTCCGGCTACAGGCTCAAGTATGCTCTCTTGATGAACGGCGAGAGCAAACTGATGGATGCCGTGGCACTCTATTAATTCGAGTCTGCAGTCGGCAGTTCAGACAAAGCGGGCCGCTCCTCGCAACCAAAACGAACCTCCTCCTGACTCACCCCGGTGCTCTTAAAAAGCCGCCGTGGACTGAGGGATCACCACGGGCCAAACCTTTTTTCTGACTCGTCGTCTAACAACACAAAGCTTCGACGCGAGGTGACGCCAATGAGCAACATTGCTGGAGATCTTCGATATACCGCACGAGTACTGGCAAAGAATCCCGTGTTCACCGCTGTGGCGGTGCTGACCCTGGCGCTCGGCATTGGCGCCAATACGGCTATTTTCACCCTGCTCGACCAGATTTTGCTGCGGCTCTTGCCAGTGAAGAGCCCACAGCAACTGGTGCAACTCAACATGCGCGGCCGCCATTACGGCAGCATCTGGGGCTGGAACACGATCTCGTATCCGATGTTCCGGGACTTCCAGGATCACAATGAGGTCTTCTCCGGCATGTTCTGCCGTTTCCCGACTCCGGTGAGCCTTACCTTCGGAGGGCAGGCGGAGCGAGTGGATGGGGAACTCATATCGGGAACCTACTTCAGCGTTCTCGGTGTTACCGCGGCTCTAGGACGTACGTTCACGCCCGAGGACGACCGCGTCCCCAGTGGGCATCCATTGGTGGTGCTGAGTTACAACTACTGGAAACAGCGGTTCGGCTGCGATCCGGCGATTCTGGGGAAAAAACTGACGGTGAACAAGCACGACATGACGGTCATCGGCGTGGCGCAAGCCGGTTTTGACGGCGTGGAACTGGGACATTCGCCAAAACTGTTCATTCCGGTCATGATGCAGCCGCAGGTTCTCATAGTGCAGTGGACCGATATGCTCAAAGACCGGCGCACGCGCTGGGTGAATGCGTTCGGACGCCTGAAGCCAGGTGTGACAGAGACGCAGGCGAAGGCATCGCTCGCTCCCTTCATGCATTCCATGCTCGAAATGGAGGTGCGTGAGGCCGCATTCGCGCACGCCTCGGCGTACGACCGGGAGCAGTTCCTCAAGTGCTCGATCGACGTTTTGCCTGGCTCCCAGGGCCGATCCTATTACCGGCAAGCACTCTCGACGCCGCTCTGGGTGCTGATGGCGATTACCGGCATCGTCCTTTTGATCGCTTGCGCCAATCTGGCCAACCTCCTGCTGGCGCGGGCCACCGGCAGGCACAAGGAGATCGCGGTGCGGCTGGCGCTCGGGGCAAGCCGAGGACGAATTGTGTGCCAGCTTCTGATTGAAACCCTCTGTCTTTCGGTGATGGGAGGCCTCACCGGCCTTGCCTTCGCATTCTGGGCCGACAAAGCGCTGATGGCTATCTATCTGCCTGCGGATTCCGCAGGTCTGAATGTTTCCACGGCCCCCGATTCTCGAATTCTTCTGTTCACCTTGGCCGTGACGATTGTGACCGGACTGATCTTTGGGCTCGTGCCGGCGCTTCAAACGACTAAGCCGGATATCGGGCGGACGTTGAAAGATCAGGCAGGTGCGGTAGTGAGCGGCGGGCACGGAAGACTGCGCGAGACGCTCGTCGTCGCCCAGGTGGCCCTTTCGCTGCTGCTCTTGATCGGCGCCGGACTTTTCCTCCGCAGCCTGAACAACCTGGACAGTCTGGGTCCGGGTTTTTCCGTGGAGCGGCTGGTAGGTTTCAACATTGACCCATCTCTGGGCGGCTACACTCCGGAACGATCGAAGATTCTCTATCAGCAGTTGACGGAGAGCCTCAGCTCGATTCCGGGCGTCCAATCCGTTGGCCTGGCGTCGATGCGCATTCTCGAGAACGACTATTCGTGGAACGATATGACGGTGGAGGGCTACACGCCCGCGAGGCCAGAGGGTAATGCGGAACCGTACATGACCTGGATCAGCCCCAACTATTTCGCTACCCTCGGCGCGCCTCTCGTGGCAGGGCGCGACTTTACGGCGAAGGACAACCAAGAGGTCAAGCACAGCCCTCGTCCGGACGACTGGACGCCCACGGCAGTGATCATCAACGAAAAGTTCGCGCGCCGCTTTTTCCCCGGGCAAAACCCAATCGGCCACCATCTCGGATTCGGGACCGACCCGGGAACGCGAACTGACATGGAGATCATCGGGGTGGTGAAGGACATCAAGTACGCGAATCTGCGCGACGAGATCAGGGAGCAAGCGTATGCTCCGTATCTCGGGGGTCACTTCGTCGCCGACATGACGGTATACCTGCGAACGGCCTTCGATCCAAAGCAGGTGATGAGCAGCGTGCGGGCGAAAGTTAGGGAGCTGGACCCAACCCTGCCCATCTACGATGTTCGGACCATGGAGGCGCAAATCAGTAACTCGCTCATCACCGAGCGCATGATCGCCAGCTTGTCTACGGTCTTCGGCTTCCTGGCCACGCTGTTGGCGGCCATCGGGCTGTACGGCGTGATGGCTTGCACCGTCGCACAAAGGAGACGCGAGATCGGCATCCGGATGGCCCTGGGTGCGGACCGAAGAAAAGTGATTTGGATGGTCATGCGCGACGTGTTGTTGCTGGTCGCGATCGGAGTCGGAGCGGGCGTGCCCGCTTCCCTGGCGCTCATGCGGGCGGTCCAAAGCCAGCTCTACGGCCTAACGGCGCATGACCCCTTAACCCTGGCGCTGGCCACGGGCGGACTGGCGCTGGTCGCCTGCGCGGCGGGATATCTTCCTGCCCTACGCGCGAGCCGCCTCGATCCCATGGTCGCCTTGCGGCACGAGTAGTTAGGTTATGAAGCGATCGCGGATCTGGTAGCTGGCGTCACGGGATGGCGTTGAAGCACAAAGAAGTAGGCCGCGGCCACAGTCGAGAAGGCGGTGACGATGCCTAGAACCACGAAGGCCCCTTGCCAACCGGCGGCAAGCGAAATACGAGCCACTGCGTCGCCGGACAAGACTCCGCCGAGGTAGCCAACGCCATCAATGATGCCGGAGGAAGTGGCTGCCGCCTGCTTGCCGCCAAAGTCCAGCGCCATGGCGCCTGCGAGATACGAGTAAGGACCGATGATGGCGAATCCCACCAGAGCGATCAACCCTACAGGCAGGCCGTGAGGAGCGCTGTTGCGAAGGGAAGCAAGCGAGAAAAGCGCGACGGTGGCGATGAGGAGTCCAACAAAGGTGATGATCGCACGTCCTCCGCGCCCCAACCGGTCGCTGAGATATCCGACGAGCAACACGGAAGCTCCTCCGAAGAGCGGAAAGAGGGCGCTGAACTTGGCAGCTTTAGCGGTGGTGAAGCCCACCACCTCATAAAAATAAGTCGGCGTCCAGGTATTGAATGTCTCGCGCACGAACGTGGTGCCAAGGGATAGAATACACACGATCCAGAAAGCAGGGCTGCGGAACAACGGGCGGAGGTGCGCCGCCAGTCCGCCGCTCCGTTTCTGATCACCACGGCTGGCGAAAAGGTTGTCCGGATTGGCTGTGGTTTCCGGCGCCCCGACTTCGGCGCTCGACTCTTTGAGAAGCAAGAGATTGGCCAGTAAGAGCACAAATAAGCTGAGAGCGGCAACCACAAACACAGCGCGCCAGCCCAGCCCGTGAGCGATCAAAACGCCCATGAATTGCCGGCCGAACGCGTCGCCGAAGAGGTAGCTGAGGCTGATTGCGCCCATCGCCGTGCCGTAGGCAGCATAGGAAAACCAACGTGAAGTGATCTTTACCATTCCCGCCCAGCCTGCGGACTGGACGAGCCGGTTGGCGATCCAGGCGGCCGCGAACACTTGCAGGCCCCCGCCCGCGGCAATCAGCGTAAAGAGAACCGCCCCGCCCATGGCGGCGAGAAACTGGCGCTTTCCTCCCCAGAAATCCGCCAGTCCGCCAAGGAAGAATTTACCGAGGGCATACGCCAACACGCCCAAGGAAACAATCTGGCCAAGACGAATGCGCGCCTGGTCTGCGGGAATGCCGTGCGCCGCCAAATCGCGAATGATCAGCGGCAGCGTTACGGAGAAATTCGAGCGACAAATGTAGAAGCCGGCGTAGCCGGTCATCAGCAAAGTGACGATCAGAATCTGCCAGCACAGTAATCGACGGTTCTTGATCCCCATCCTCGAAAGTTTATCACAGTGTTGACAGCATCCCGGTGAAGTTGTACTGTGTGCTTTTCATGCAACCAGGCTCCAAGAAACAAGATAAGCTGCTGTTTACTCCAGGCCCACTGACCACCAGCCGTACGGTGAAAGAGGCGGCGCTGCGCGACGTGGGCTCGCGGGATCATGAATTCATTACGGTGGTGCAGGCCATTCGTCGCAAGCTGCTCGGGCTGGGCGGAGTGGCGGGCCGGGGGTTCGAGGCCATTCTGATCCCGGGCAGTGGAACCTTTGCTCTCGAGTCGGTGCTGTCGTCCACGGTGCCTCCTGACGGGAAGGTGCTCGTCGTGGTTAACGGCGCCTACGGCAGGCGTCTCGCCCAGATTGCCTTGGTTCTCAAGATCCCCGTAATCGAGCTGAGTTGTCCGGAAGATCAACGTCCCCGCACGGAGGATCTCCGCAGCGCGCTCGAAGCCGACTCCGCAATAACTCATGTGGCGGCCGTACACAGCGAAACAAGCACCGGCATGATTAACCCAGTGCGGGAAATTGGGGAAATCGTGAAGCAATTCAACCGCACTTATTTCGTGGATGCGATGAGTAGCTTCGGCGGCGTGCACCTCAACCTGCTGGAATGCGGGATAGATTATCTCGTCTCCTCCGCGAACAAATGTTTGGAGGGCATTCCAGGATTCGCCTTCGTGCTGGCTCGCCGGGAGGCTCTCGTGGCGACAGCAGGATTCGCGCGAAGCCTGAGTCTGGACCTCCTCGCCCAGTGGAAAGGGTTGGAAAGCGACGGCCAGTTTCGCTTCACCCCTCCCACCCACGCACTCCTGGCATTTCACCAGGCTTTGCGTGAACTGGAAGCAGAAGGCGGAGTGGAATGCCGCGCGGCTCGTTACCAGGCTAATCGCCAAGTCCTTTCGGCAGGAATGCACGAGCTGGGGTTTGAAGAGTACCTCCGGCCGGAAGATCGCGGTTATATCATTACTTCTTTCTACTACCCCCGTCATCCGAACTTCAATTTCGGAGGTTTTTACACGCGGCTCAGCGAAAAGGGCTACGTAATCTACCCGGGCAAGGTGAGCAAGGCCGATTGCTTCCGAATCGGCACCATCGGGCACATCTTTCCCGACGACCTTCGAGCCCTGCTCGGCGCGATCCGAGAGACATTAGGGGAGATGGAAATTGAGTTGTCAGCTCCTGAAGCCAAGATACACGAAGGGCGCCATCCGTGATGTCAGAAACGGGCGCCGCAGAGTAAGACCGAACGGCAGGTTTTTAGTGCCCTGCAAGGGTACAAGGCAGGAAGTTGAACCCATGGACTTCATTTTTCAGCGCTCATATCGCGGCCTTCTGAAGGCCGTTATCTTGGACTGGGCCGGAACCACGCTGGACTATGGCTGTTTTGCTCCCGCCGTAGTGTTCATCGAAGTCTATCGTCGCCACGGCATTCCCATAACCATGGAGCAGGCACGCGAGCCGATGGGCGCGCACAAGAGAGTTCACATCCGCATGATTTCCGAAATGGAGCCTGTGCGGCGCATGTGGCAGGGCGCGCACGGGCGCCTGCCAAACGAAGACGACGTGGAATCGATGTTCGCTGACTTCGTGCCGCTTCAACTCGCGTGTTTGGCTAATTATGCCGAGCTGATTCCGGGCACACTGGAAGCTGTGAGGGATTTCCGCCGGCGCGGAATGAAGATCGGCTCCACGACAGGATACACGACGGAGATGATGGAGGTACTGCTCGAGGAAGCCAAGAAGCGGGGATATGTGCCTGACTCGAGCGTGTGCGCTGCACAGGTGCCGGCAGGACGGCCCCACCCCTGGATGTGCCTGCAAAATGCCTTGAATCTGCAGCTCTACCCCATGGAGGCCTTTGTCAAAGTGGGAGATACGTTGCCGGATATTGCCGAGGGGCTCAACGCCGGCATGTGGACCATCGGGTTGGCCAAGACCGGGAACGAACTGGGGTTAACGGAGCAGGAAATCGCCGCGCTCGAGCCTCGAGACCTCAAATCCAAACTTGACCGCGCCTATCAACGCTTCCACCAAGCCGGCGCTCACTACGCGGTGGAGACAATCGCCCAGGTTCCTGCCATTCTTGACGATATCAACGCGCGGCTGGCACGCGGTGATCGGCCCTAGAATCCTGTGGATCGAACTTGGGGAGGTAACGCATCACGGCACACGGAGAAGATGAGCTGGCCAAGTACCGCTCAGAGGGCGACTTGAATCTGTCGCCCCGGCGTAGAGAGTGGGCAGCCCGCAACATCGATCGAGAGACCCAGAAGTGGCTGGACGAAGACTCCCGGTACTTCTTGCACCAATCTTTGTCCACACCCTGTCTGAATGTTCTCTCCGCTTGCGACGGAGTTTATCTTCAAGACCTGCAAGGCCGCCGCTACCTTGATTTCCACGGCAACAGCGTTCACCAGGTTGGCTTTCGGAATCGCCGGGTGATTGAGGCGATTGTGGCCCAGATGGAGGCTTTGCCGTTCTGTACACGCCGCTATACCAACCTCCCCGCGATTAAACTAGCCAGGAAACTTGCCGAACTTGCTCCTGGGGACTTAAACAAGGTGCTGTTTGCTCCCGGCGGCGCCGAAGCCGTGGGCATGGCATTGAAGTTGGCCCGCGCGGCCACAGGAAGATTCAAAACTATCTCGATGTGGGATTCTTTTCACGGCGCTTCGCTCGACGCCATTTCAATCGGGGGCGAGGCCATCTTTCGGAACGGCATCGGCCCTCTCCTGCCCGGCGTCGAGCACGTCCCGCCAGCCGATCCCGCTCACTGTCCCTGGGACTGTGGTCAGGAATGCACTCTGCAATGCGCGCGCTACGTCGAATATGTTCTGGAGAAGGAAGGCGACGTGGGAGCGGTGATCGCCGAAACTGTGCGGAGTACGCCCTACATTCCCCCTCCCGAGTACTGGCAGATCATCCGGGCGGCGTGCGACCGTCACGGGGCGCTGCTGATCCTGGATGAGATTCCCAATTGCTTGGGCCGCACCGGCAAGATGTTTGTATGCGAGCACTATGGGATCGTGCCCGATATGCTCGTTATCGGCAAGGGATTGGGCGGCGGGATCTTCCCCCTTGCCGCCCTGATTGCGCGCGAGGGGCTCGACGTCATGAGTGATCGGGCGTTGGGCCACTATACGCACGAGAAGAATCCCGTAGCCTGTGCGGCCGGCATGGCAACCATCGCGTGCCTGGAGGAAGATGGGCTGCTCGAAAATGCCCGGCGTATGGGAGAGTACGCTCTCGACCGGCTGAAGGCGCTGCGCGGGAAACACGAGATTATCAGCAGCGTCAGAGGCCTGGGTCTGCTCTTGGGCGTCGAACTCATCCGAGACAGGAAGACCCATGCCCGGGCCGTTGACGAAGCCGAGCAAGTGATGTATGCCGCGCTGAGCAGGGGCTTGAGCTTCAAACTGACGATGGGAAACATCATTCAGTTAACCCCTCCCTTGATAATAACCAAAGATAAGATAGACGAGGCGGTGGATATCCTAGATCAGTGCTTGGCTGAGATTCCGCGGTAGGGTTGCCGAAGGGATTCGGGACGATTCGCTGAGGCCACCAAATGAGAACGGGGAACCCTTTCTGGTCCCCCGCCTCGTTCGTTAACCAGTTTTTTGCGCCGTGACAACGTCCGCGGAGCGTTGTCAACAGTGCGCACCGCAAGAGCGGTGTGGTTATTTGCCGTTCGTATGCGTGCCCGGTGGAGTCATCTCTCCTCCCGTCAGCATACATTCTTTCTACTCCTCTGCAACTTGAATTGCAAGCCTCTTTTTCAGCCTATTTGTTAGCCTCTTCGGGACGCTCGCGGTACAAGGGGTTGCCCAAAAGAGCGGGTTCGATATATAGTAAGGTTCGTCAGGGCTACAAAAACACGACTATGAGCACGTTGGGGGGGACATGAGTACTTCCAATCAGGCGTCAATCACACCCGAACGGATTATGCAGTTAGTGTGGGGCTATGCTCCGCCACTCATTCTGGAGGCGGCAATCCGCCACGGTGTTTTCGACGTGCTGGACAACGGCGCTAAGACCGTCGAGGAAGTCGAAGATGCCACAGGAGCCTCCGCCCGCGGACTGACCGCGGTGATGAACGCCTTGGTGGGCCTTGAATTCCTCACCAAAGACGCGCAAGGCCGTTACGCACTCACTCCGGAAAGCGCCGCCTTTCTGGTTAGCACGAAGCCCAGTTTCCAGGGGGGCATGATTATCCACTGTAGCGAGCAACTGATTCCCAAATGGCTGCGCCTCAACGAAATTGTTGCCACGGGCAGGCCGGCGGAGGCGGTGAATCAGGAGCGCCAGGGAGGCGACTTTTTCCATAAGTTCGTGCAGGACATCTTCCCCATGAGCTACGGCTCGGCCCAAAAGCTGGCCGCCGCACTCGACCTAAACGGCGCGCGGCAACCAATCAGCGTGCTCGACCTGGCGGCGGGTTCCGGAGTATGGGGCATCGCCCTGGCGCAGAAATCGCAATACGTCCATGTGACAGCGGTGGACTGGCCGGAGGTCATTCCCGTCACTCGGAAAACTGTGGCCCGCCTCGGGCTGATGAAACGATTTCAATTCGTCGCCGGCGACCTGCTCGCGGCCGATTTCGGACGAAACCATGGCGTCGCCACGCTGGGGCACATCCTACATAGCGAAGGCGAGGAGCGCAGCCGAGCCCTGCTGCGCCGGACCTTCGAAGCGCTGGACTCCGGTGGCACGGTCGCTGTGGCTGAGTTCCTGGTGAACGACGAGAGGACGGAACCGCTTGCCGGCCTGCTCTTCGCAGTGAACATGCTGGTGAATACCGATAACGGAGACACCTACTCGTTTCGAGAAATCAGCTCTTGGCTGGGTGAGGCGGGCTTTGTCAACGCGCGCAGCCTCGAGGCCCCGGGACCTTCGCCGTTGATCCTGGCCACGAAGCCCTGAAGAGCAGTAGATAACTTCGTGCCCGAAACTGAGAATTTACCTCTTAGATAGTTCAGGCGGCAAGGAGCTCGAGGACCTTTTCGATGGCTTGATCAGCCCGATGATAGGCGGCT
>Ga0326728_10004933_pt1 | contig 38613 bp, 35 predicted proteins | sample MB3enrmetagenome_FD_207602 | JGI IMG/M metagenome (GOLD analysis project Ga0326728, IMG submission 207602) | Lab enriched peat soil microbial communities from McLean, Ithaca, NY, United States - MB31MN | ecosystem: Environmental > Terrestrial > Soil > Wetlands > Peat | place: USA: New York... | reverse complement strand
GCTGCTCCCGTCAGGACCTGACCCGATGCCCGTGATGGATAGCCGCTAGAGCGCTCCTCCGAGCGCCCGTCGCAACACCCGCGGCCCGGCGGAACAGAGCGTCTGCGAGGCGCCACGAGACGCACAGTTCGTCCGAACGTCGCTCCTGCCTGTCACCCCCGCTAAGGACGGTTTCGGTGTGTAAGGGGACGCCCAACCCCCCGGTCTAGCCTAGCGGAGAGACGACGCCGGGGCTCGTACATAGCCCTATGGACCGTCAATTCCCCCGTGCGCCGCGCCAAAACCGCGCGCCGAAGGTCGACGTTTGGGGGTTGGGGGACCCGGCGCTAGCGGATGTGCTCGAGGGAGAACGACCCCAGGTTGAACGAGCGCTTCGTGAACGTGTAGCCGACCCACGAGCGGGCCTGCGCTTCCCCGATCCCCTTGATCGCGAGCAGGGTCTTCATCTGCTCCACCTTGAGGTTGATCGACCCGTCGACCATGTGCTCGAGCGTCTCGAGGTCGGCCTGGGTGTGCATGCCGCTGTCGAGCATGTAGTAGCTCACCGCCCCGTCGATCTTCCGGCGCCCGACGAACGGCTGGAGGAACCGGAACGTCGCGGCGGTGTCGAGGTAGGCCGTGACGGTAGAGACCGACTCGAAGATGAGACGGTACGCCGGGAACTTCTCCTTGAGCTCCTCCGCGTACGACCGGACGGTCTCGGACAGCTGGTCGAGGACGTTCTTGTCGGTGGAGGAGAGGAACCGCACGCCGACGCCGGTCGGCGTGGCGCCGACCGCGCGGGAGTACAGGTCCGCGTACCGGAGCATCCCCTTCTTCTCGGCCTCCGCGAACCCGGGGTACAGGCCGGCGAGGTCCTCGCGCACCTGTAGGTACGTCTTGTCGGTCACGACCCAGATCGACGGGATTCCGAGCCGAAGCCCTTCGGCCGAGAAGAGGCGGGCGAGCACGTCCTTGCCGGTGTGGGCCGGCCCGTTGACGAGGATCTGAGAACCGACCGGGAACCCGCCGTAGAGCAGGTCGTCCAAGCGTCGGATCCCGCTCTTCACCTTCGTCTCGGCGACGGTCGCGACCGCCTCGGCCTGCATCTTGTCCGCTTCCGCCTCGGCGGTCGTGCCGGTCATCCGCTCGAGCTCCTGGAGCCGTTGGGCTAGCTGCCCCTCGCGCGCGCGCAGCTCGGTCTCCTTCTGCGAGAGCTGGTGGCGGAGGTCCTCGACGCGGCGGGCCTCGTCGCTGGGCGCGGAACCGGCGGGCCCCAGCTCGCGGCGCTGCTCTTCGATGCGTCGGGCCTGGATGTCGAGCGCCTGGCGTCGCGTCTGCAGCTGCTGGTCGAACGCGGCGAGCTCCCCTTCCTTGAACTCGAGGAGCCCGCGGCGCCGCTCGTTCTCCTCGGCGTTGATCCGGATCTCCTCGAAGCGGGTCCTGAGCTCGTTCTCGCGGGCGACCAGGTCCCGCTCCAGCTGGTGGAGCTCATCGAGACGACGGGCGATGTCCTCGGCGACCGGGCCCCGCTCCTTCGACAGGATCGACTCCCGGTCGCGGGCCCGTTCGGTCTGGCTCGAGAGGCTGCGGACTTCGCCTTCGAGCTGCACGATGCGACGGCGCAGCTCCGTCTCCCGCTCGATGTACTCGTGCTCGCGCTGCGAGAACTCCTCGCGCAGGCGCTGGTCGAGCTCGCGGGTCGACTTCTCGACCGCGTCGGCCGCGGTGACGCTGGCGACCGGGCTCTCGGTCCCGGGCGCCGCCGGCGCGGAGGGAGGGGGAGCCCGCTGCCCGTCCACCCCTTCGACCGCGAGGAGCCGGAGCTTGAGCTCGGCGATCTCGTCGTCCTTGGAGCGCAGCGCGATCTCGCGCTCCTTCGCCTCGTGCGAGCGGACGTACTTGATGACGGCGATCGAGCCGCGCTTCACGTGCTCGACCTCGTCCTCGAGCTGCTTGCGCTTCGTCCGTTCGTCGAACAACTGGCGCTGGAGGTCCTGGACCTCCTGGATCATCGTCGTCGGGTCGAACTGGTCGCTCTTGACCCGGTCGAGAAGTCCGGTGAGCCACCGCACGACCGTCTCCTCCCGAGCTAGGACAGGGGCGGTCGCCGCGGCTTCGGCGGGAGTAGGGGCGGCGGGGCCCTCGGTGGGACCCGGGGAGGGAACGCTGACGAGAGGAGCGGCGGGCGTCAGTCGGTCGGTCTCGGAGGCGTGGATCCAGTCCTCCATCGCCCGGTCGTCGCCGTCGACCCACTTCCTCAGCACCTCGGCCGACTCCTTCTGAGCGCCCGCGGGCCGGCGTCGGCGCGTTCGGTCGGGGCGACGGACCGTACCGGCCCATCGTTCGACGATCTGGTCCGAGTCCGGGGGGGCAGCGGCGGATTCCGTTTCCGGCTTCGCCTCCGGTGCCATCTCCGGGGGCGGTTCCGCTACCGGTGCGGGTCCTGAAGGTGCCGGGGCACGGAGCCGCTCGGCCTCCTCGGGGGGGATACCGAGCTCCGTGAGGGCCTCGGCCGACAGTTCCCGCGCCGCCGGGACGGTCGTGTGGCCTGCCTTCACGAGCCGTTCGGCCGTGTCGAGGCTGACCCCAAGGGCGCGGGCGAGCTCCTCGGCCGGAGCGGGGGTCGGCGGTGCCGCCGGCGCTACGGTCTCGGTCGATTCGTCCATGAGCGGCGGGTCCTAACTAGCAGCTCGGGGGGTCTTAATAAGTCCGGGCGCCGCCAAGCCGACCGCTCCCGCCAGCGCGTCGCCGACCTCTATCGGATAAATACGGTCGCCCCTGCGCCCGGACGATGGACGTCGACGAGCGCCTGGCCCGGGTCGTCCGGCACACCGAAGAGGTCGTCACCGTAGAGGAGGTGCGCGCCCTGCTCGCCTCCACGGCCCGTCCACGGGCGTACATCGGGTTCGAGCCGTCCGGCTCGCTCACGGTCGCCCACCTCATCACCACGCGCAAGATCCTCGACCTCTCCGAGGCCGGCTGTGACGTCACGGTGTTCCTGGCCGACTGGCACGCCTGGATCAACGGCAAGTTGGACGGCGACCTCGACCGCATCGTCGCGGCGGGGCGGTACATGCAGGCGACGTTCTCCGCGCTCGGCGCCGACCCGGAGCGCGTCCGGTTCCGGTGGTCGCATGAGCTCACCGGCTCCGCCGACTACTGGGCGCGGGTCGTGCGGGTCGCGAAGGCGACCAGCCTCGCGCGGACGAAGCGGGCGATGTCGATCATGGGGCGGAGCGAGGAGGAGTCGACCCTCGACACCTCCTGGCTCTACTACCCGGCGATGCAGGTCGCCGACATCTTCGAGCTTCCCGTCGACCTCGCCTACGGCGGCATGGACCAGCGCCGGGGGCATATCCTCGCGCGGGAGACCGCCCACCATTACCACTGGCCGGTGCCGACGGCCGTCCACACCCCGCTCCTCTCGTCGCTGAAGGGCGGGGGACGGATGGACCCGACCGACGGCACGGTCGAGCGGAAGATGTCGAAGTCCGACCCGTCGTCGGGCATCCCGATCCCGGCCAGCCGGGAGACCATCGCGGAACGGATGGCGAGCGCGTTCTGCCCGGCGAAAGGGGTCGAGGGGAACCCGGTCGTCGAGGTCGTGCGGTACATCGTGCTGCCGTGGGAAGGTCGCCTTCGGGTCGAGCGCCCGACGAAGTACGGCGGCCCGCTCGAGTTCGGAAGCGAAAAGGAGTTCCTCGCCAGCTGGACCGCCGGCCTCCTCCATCCCCAGGACCTGAAGGGAGCGGTCGTCGAGGCGCTCGACCGGCTCGTCGATCCGGCCCGACGGTATTTCGCGGCCCACCCCGAGCTCTCCCCGGCCTCGTTCGCGCCCTCCGCCTCCCCTCCGGCGGGAACGAATGAGCGCGCGCCCGGCCGCTAGGGGGAGCGGTCGCTCCGAGTCGGCCCGAACGGGGCCGCGCGCAGCGCAGCGTTAAATAGCCTATCCCGTAGCCGGCCCCACCCGTGAGCCGAGGACCCCCCGATGAGGGGGTTCCGCTGACGCGAGGAACGAACGATGGCGCGACCGATCTACGTGCGATTCGAGACCCCGAGCGACCTCGCCGACAAGGCCCTCCAGCTCGTCCAAGTGGCGAGCGAGACCGGAAAGGTCCGGGTCGGCACGAACGAAGTGACGAAGTCGAGCGAGCGCGCCGAGGCGAAGCTCGTGATCATGGCCGAGGATGTCGACCCGGTCGAGATCCTCGTGCACGTACCGATGCTCTGCGAGGAGAAGCGGATCCCGTACCTCTACGTCCCGAAGAAGCAGCGGCTCGGCCAGTCGGCCGGACTTTCGAAGTCCGCCGCGAGCGTCGCGGTCGTGGAGCCGGGCGAGGCCCGAGCGTTGCTCGAGGAGCTCTCCACGGCGTTCGCGACCCTCAAGAAGTAGGGACCCGGGTAGCCGAACGGCGGACGAGAGGGAACGATGGCGGAAGAGAAGGGCTCGCCGGCAGAGGTCGTCGAGCTCGTGGGTCGCACCGGCATGGCCGGAGAAGCGACGCAGGTGAAGGTGCGCGTGCTCGCCGGTCGCGACCGCGGGAAGATCATCACCCGTAACGTCGCCGGCCCGATCCGCCTCGGGGACGTCCTGATCCTCCGGGAGACGGCGCGCGAGGCGCGCAAGCTCTCCGTGCGGTAGGAGCGAGGGGTCGATGGTCATCAAACGGCAGTGTTCGTTCTGCGCCCAGGAGATCGAGCCGGGCACCGGCATGATGTTCGTGAAGCGGGACGGCACCGTCTTCCACTTCTGCACCTCCTCGTGCCGGAAGCAACAGCTCCATCTCCACCGCGTCGGCCACCGGTTCAAGTGGACCCGGGCGCACGAGCTGAAGCGCGCCGCGGACCGCTCGTCCGCCCAGAAGGTCCCCTCGGCCGCTCCGGGCGTGAAGGCCGGTCGGACCCGGCCCGCCCGCCGACCCTCGGCCGCCCCCCCGGCGACCGCGCCCGCGGCCGCCGAGCCGTCCCCCGCGCCCGCGGCGGAGCCGCCCGCGAAGGAAGCGGCTTCGAGCGCGGAGCCGACGTCGGCTTCCCCGGCGCCTGCGGCGAAGCCAAGACGCCCCCGGAAGAAGGCCGAGGCCGCGTCCAAAGAGTGAGCGCGCCCACTCCCACCGTGCGCGTGCAACGGAATCGGTAAGCCCTCGCGCGGACCGCGTTCCGCCGCATGGGACCCGACGAGAGCTGGAGCTCTCCGTCCGACCTCGCCGACTACGTCTACTGCCCCCGCTCCCATTGGTACCGCCACCATCCTCCCTCCGGCGGCCCGAGCCGCGCCTCCCAGCGGAGCGCGCTTGGAGGAGTCCGCTACCATGACCGCGTCCTGACCGCCGAGCGGCACCGCGCGGAGCGCGGGGGAACCTACTGGGGAGTGCTCCTCCTCGGCCTCGCGCTCTCCGTCCTGGGGGTGTGGTGGACCCTGCATCCCTGACGACCCCGGTCCTCGCCGCCGGGGTCGTGGCGGTCATCGGGGTCGCTCTCGCGGCGTGGGCGCTCCGCGCGATCTCCCAACGCCGGGACGACGCCGCCCGGGGTCGGTTGGTCGCGGTCGACGCCGGCCGTCCGGCGACGCTCCGGAGCGACCGGTACGGTCTCGTGGGTCGGCCGGACGAGTTGCGTCGCCTTCGGGACGGCCGGGTCGTCCCGGTCGAGTTCAAAAGCCGGACGACCCCGTCGAAGGGCCCGGCTCCCTCGCACGTCGTCCAGGTCCGAGCGTACTGCCTCCTTGTCGAGGAGACGACCGGGGTCGCCCCCCCGTACGGAGTGCTGCGCTACTCCGACGGGGAGTTCCGGATCCGCTGGGACGACCGCGCCCGGCAGGAGCTCTTGTCGGTCCGGGCCGAGCTGCTTCGACCGTACGATGGACGGGCCACCCCCTCCCGGGCACGGTGCGCTCGATGCCCGTGGTTCCCGGTGTGCGACGCCCGGGTCGCGTGAGGCCGCCGCCGTTCGGGCGGCCGCGCGTCGGGAGGAGGTGGGGAAGCGCGGGCGCGAAACCTTAACCCCCGGTCGGGCTCGGCGGGCCGATGGCCGAAGGGTCGGTCGAGCGGACGTTCGCTCTCGTGAAGCCGGACGGGGTGCGCCGAGGCCTGGTGGGGGAGATCCTCACCCGATTCGAGCGGAAGGGGCTCAAGATCGTGGCGGCGAAGATGCTCTGGGTGACCCCGGAGCTCGCGCAGCGCCACTACGCCGAGCACCAGGGCAAGCCGTTCTACCCAGGGCTCGTCCAGCACATCACGTCGGGGCCGGTGGTCGCGCTCGCGCTCGAGGGCCGTTCGGCGATCGCGGTCGTGCGGCTCCTCACGGGAACGACGAACCCTCAGACCGCGGCCCCCGGCACCGTGCGCGGGGACCTTGCCCTCGCGATCACTCCGAACCTCCTGCATGCCTCCGACTCGCCCGCATCGGCCGAGCGGGAGCTCGCGCTCTACTTCACCCCCGCAGAGTACCTCGCCTACTCGCGCGTCGGCGAGGAGTACTGCTAGAGCCACTTCGATGGGGGCTACGCTCTCGAACGCCGTGAAGGCGCTCCGACGGGGCGGGCTCGTCGTCTATCCGACCGACACACTACTCGGCCTGGGCGCGCTCGCGAGCGACCGCCGCGCCGTGCGGAAGCTGATCGCGGCGAAGGGGCGCTCCCCCGCACAGCCGATCTCGGTCTGCGTGAGCTCGACCGAGGAGGTCGAGCGGTACGCCCTCGTCTCCTCGATGGCGCGGCGGTTCCTCCGCCGCCACCTTCCCGGACCGTTCACGGTCCTCCTGCTTCCGTCCCCGGAGGCCTGTCGCCGGTTCGCGCCGAGCGTGGGCGGGGGCTACACGATCGGGTTCCGGGTACCGGCCCACCCCGTGGCGCGTGAGCTCGCCCGGACGGCCGGGCCCATCACCGCGACCTCGGCGAACCGGCACGGCGCAGCGACGGCGCGTACGGTCGCCGAGGCCCGTCACGCGTTCGGCGCGGCGGTGAGCGTTTACCTACCGGCGCTCCCTCCCGGTTCGGGGGAACCCTCGACCGTGGTCGACCTCATCGGGCCCGAGCCGCGCGAGATCGTGAGGAGCTGAGCGAACACGATGACACGATACCCGGCGGACCTGGACCGTTGGCGCGAGGCCGCCCGGATCGCGGCGAAGGCCCGCGAGCTCGGGCTAAGCCTCGCCGTCCCCGGCGCACGCCTCGCGGACGTGGCCGAGGCGATCGAGTCGTTCATCCGGTCGGAGGGCGCCGCGCCGGCGTTCCCGGCGAACCTCTCGCGCAACGACGAGGCGGCCCACTTCACCCCGGCTCCGGGCGACCCGGTCACGCTCCACGAGGGAGACCTCCTCAAGGTCGACGTCGGCGCGCACCTCGACGGGGCGATCGCCGACACGGCCGACACGGTCGAGGTCGGCGGGACGCACCGGCACGACCACCTGATCCGCGCTGCGAGGGAAGGACGGGCCGCGGGGATCGCGCGCGTGCGGGCCGGCGGCCGGGTCGACGACGTCTCCCGCGCGATCGCCGAGGCGATCCGTGCCCGGGGGCTGAAGCCGATCGTCGACCTCACGGGGCACTCGATCGAGCGGTACCTCCTGCACGCCGGCAAGTCGATCCCGAACGTCCCCGGGGTGAGCGCCGAGCTCCTCGAGGAGGGCGAGGTGATCGCGATCGAGCCGTTCGCGACCAACGGGATGGGGTCGATCGGGAACGGCCCGTTCGGGAACATCCTTAGGTTCCGGAACGACCCGGGCGGCTCCGACCCCACGGTCGCCGCCATGTTCTCCCGGTTCCGGACCCTTCCGTTCACCCCTCGCTGGGTCGTCTCACCGGACGAGGTGAGCGCGCTCGCTCGGGTCCGCCGGAAGCTCCAGGCGTACCCGGTGTTCGTCGAGCGCGGCCGCGGCATGGTCGCCCAGGCCGAGCACACGGTCCTCGTCGGACCGAGCGGGGCCGAGGTCCTTTCGGGCCCGTAGGTGGCCCGCTACCGTCGGGGGTTCTCGAACGCGGCGCGCGCGAGCGCCGCGCCGTTCACGACCGACTCGAGCTTCGCGCGAGCGACCTCCAGGCTGCGCGTTCGCAGGCCGCAGTCCGGGTTCACCCAGATCCGGCCCGGGTCCCCGAGGTACTTCGCGGCCCGACCGATCCGGTCGGCCACGACCTCGGGGGCCTCGACCTCGTCCCGGTGGACGTCGACGGCGCCGAGGCCCACGTCCCTCCGGTCGCCGTACTCCGCGAGCAGCTTCAGGACCGCGTAGCCGTCGTGCCCGGGGACGTCGCGGTTCGCGAACTCCCACGCCCACTGCCGGCACCGTTTCGCCTCGAGGAGGGCCGGCAGGAGGTCCGCGTAGTTCGAGTAGCAGATGTGCATCGTGAACTCGGCGTCCAGGCCCTCCGTCGCGGCGTTGAACCCGTCGACCACGATCGCGGCCTCGTCCGGGTGCGTGCCCGCGGCCGGCTCGTCGACCTGGATCACCCGGCACCCGCGCTCGATGAGCGCGCTCAAGGTCGGCCGGACCGCCCGTCGGGCCAGGTCGACCACGAACTCCTGCTGCGCGGCCCGTCGCGCGGCCCGGCCCTTCCAGCCGGGCTGACGGGCGAGGTAGTACTCGTTGTACGACCAGTCGGCCAGCGTGTACGGGCCCGTGACCGGCAGCTTCGGCTGCGCGCGTGCGTGGCCCTTCACGAACTCGAACTCGTCGACGTGGTACGGCCGGTCGAGGCGGACCTCGTCCGTTGCGGCCGCCTTGAGGTAGTACTTGTTGTCGAAGGAGCGGACATGGCCGCCGAACCGGAACCCGTGCATCTGGCGGATCGGGTGCTCGTACATTTCGACCCTGCGGGCTTCCCCGTCGTAGACCCGGTCGAGCCCGGCCGTCTCGAGGAACCGTAGGCCGAAGAGGGCGCCCAGGTCCCGGACCGCGTCGGGGCTCACCTCCCTCGGCCGCCCGGCCAATAGCGCGTCCCGGACCTCGGGCGCTTCGGCGGCGAACCCCACCCGCGCGTCCCAGCGCTTCAGCTCCTCCTTCGCGTTCTCGTCGAGCGGCTCCGACCGCTGGCCGAGGAGCTGCCAGCGCGGCTTCGCGAGGCTCCCGATCTCCTGCGTCGGGAAGAGCCCTCGCGTCACGCCGACCCCTCCGAGAGCGCCCGGCGGACCGCCGGAAGGACGTGGAGCTTTCGCGTCGCCGGCTCCCACGGGAGCAGGTCGAGCGGGGCGCCGGGGCCGAGCCAGACGATGCTCGGACGTCGGCGCGCGTAGGCGGCGCGGACGACGCGCGCGACCTCCGCGGGGTCCTCCTCGAGGGTGGTGCGGGGGTCGACGACCCCGAGCCCCAGCCCGGTGCGCGAGGGCGCGGTGGGGAGATGGTCGACCTCCGTCTCGGCGAGGTCGACCCCGACGGCCGACACGGGAAGCCGGTCGAGGAGCGGGAACGCCGGACGCGCATCGGCACCGTACGTCCAGACGATCGACGTCCCACCGTCGAGCGCGGCCGCAACCGCCCGGTAGCCGGCGACCACCGCCTCGGCGCGTGGGCCTTCGGGGGGTCGAACGACGAGCTGTGGTTCGGAGAAGAGGAACGTCGCGAATCCCCGCCCCCGCAGCTCCTTTACCTCGTCGCCGAGGAGCCGGCCGAGCCGGTGGATCAGCGAGCTATCGGTCTCGCCCGAGCGGTTGTCGAGCATCTCGGAGAACGAGTACGGGCCCGGGAGCAGGACGCGCGCCGTCTTCGGCGAGCGCAAAAGGGGCGGAGGGAGCCGGGCCGCGATGGCGCCCGGGGTGCGGCCGGGCGGCGCGAGGAGGATCGGTTGGCGGTAGAAGGTGTTCGTCTCGAGCCACCGGGTGAGCGGACCGACGGTGAACCCCTCCCACGTTTCGGCGAACGGACGGAACAGGTCCGGCCAGCGGAGGTACCCGGCGGTCCGCTCGTCGAACCCGAGGCGCTGCTCGAGCGCGACCACCTCCTCCTCCGTCTTCGCGAACAGTTCCTCGACCGCGTCCGCGCTCGTCCGACCTCGGTCGAGGTCCCGGGTCGCGGTCACCAACGCCTCGGATCGGGGGAACGCCCCCGTGAGCCCGGTGCGGACGATCATCGAATTCCTGACCCGGGGTCGGGCTTAAGGCTGACGAATTTCCGAAAGGGTGCAGAGGAAGAAAGTCGGTTGCGCGGGGGACAATTCCCCCGCGGCCTACTCGTCGAGATTCGTCCGCACGATGCGGTCGAAGTCGGCGGGCTTGGGCGGCCAGCCTTCCGTCATGTACCGGACGAACGCCTCGAGCGAGCCCTGCGTCAACGCCTCGTTCCGGACGCGTTCGAAGCCGACCGTGGAGACGTGCCGCTCGGGCAGGGCATGCCGCGCGCCGTAGTGCGCGGGGTAGACCTCGGTATCGTCCGGGAGCGTCAGGATCTTCTCGTTCAACGACGCGTAGAGCTGTTCGGGAGAGCCCGCTCCGAGGTCGGTCCGTCCGCAGCTTCCGAGCAGGAGCGTGTCGCCGGTGAAGATCTTGTCGCGGGCGTGCAGGGTCACGTGGTCCGGGGTGTGTCCCGGGGTCTCGAGGACCACGACCTCCTCGTCCCCGAACCCGACCGACTCCCCTTCGGAGAAGGAGCGGTGCGGGTAGCGGGCCTCGGAACGACGGCTCAGGTAGATCGGCGCGTCCGTCGCGGCGTGGAGGGCGGCGTGGCCGGCGAGGTGGTCGGCGTGCGTGTGGGTCTCGACGATGCCCACGAGGCGCCAGTTCCCCTCGGAGAGAAGGGCCCGGTACGGCGCGACGTCGCGGCCGGGGTCGATGATGATCGCTTCGCGCGCGCCCCGGTCCCCGAGGAAGTAGGTGAGGCATCCGGACTCGGGCCGGGGGATCTGGCGGAGGACGAGGCGTGCCGATGGGTCGTCCGCCGGATAGCGGGCGAGGCTAGAGTCGGCGGACCAGGAGTACTCCTCGATTCCGCCTTCGAGCGCCGCGGCGAGCGGGAACCCGCGGTCGTTGAGGAAGCGAGCCGCGCGCCGGGCCTGCGAGCCGAAGTGGTCGTAGGCGACGATCGGCCGGTCGTGCGGGAGGGAGGCGAGGGCACCACCGAGGGTGTCGAGCGGAACGTGGCGGTCCCCGGAAAGGTGAACGGCCTTCCGCTCCTCGGCGGAACGAACGTCGAGAAGAAGGGGAGGAGTGGGGGACTCCATCATCTGTCGAAGGTCCCGAGGCGACACGAGCGGGGCCGCGCCGCTCGCGGGGGGGCGGACGAACGGGTGCGGAAGGGGGTCGGGAGACGCGCTCATCGAGTGGGGGAGTGCATCCGCTCGGCTATTTAACGAGAGTACGGACCGATCCCGGGAACCCCTCGACCGTGGCCCTCGGGTCCGGCAGTTGCCGAACTCTCCGGACGTCTATGCCACAGGGCTAATAAACCGAGGTCGGGTCCGCGCCCCTCGATGACCCAGGGTGCTCCCTCCCGGGTCGACCCTGACCGTGCCGCCCGGCGGAAGACCCGCCGCAGGGCCGGCGCGGCCGCGCGCAGCGAGGACCGGACCGACCTCTTGGGGGAACGGGCGGTCGAGCTCTCGCGCTACTTCGGCGGCAAGATTGAGACGGTGCCCAAGGTGCCCGTCCGGTCCCTCGAGGACTTCGCCCTGTGGTACACGCCCGGGGTCGCCGCGGTGTCGCGCGCGATCCGGGCCGACCCCGAGCGTTCGTTCGACCTCACGGGACGCTGGAACACGATCGCGATCGTCACGGACGGCTCCCGCGTGCTCGGGCTCGGCGACATCGGTCCCCAAGCCGCGCTCCCGGTGATGGAGGGGAAGGCGCTCCTGTTCAAGGTCCTCGGAGGCGTGGACGCGATCCCGATTCCGATCCAGGTCGATTCGGTCGACGCGTTCGTCGCGACGGTCGAGGCGTTGGCGCCCGCGTTCGGCGGGATCAACCTCGAGGACATCGCCTCCCCGAAATGTTTCGGCATCCTGGAGGAGCTCTCGAAGCGGCTCTCGATACCGGTCTGGCACGACGACCAGCTCGGGACCGCGGCCGCGACGGTCGCGGGGCTCCTGAACGCCCTCGAGCTCACGCACCGCTCCGTGCGCACGGCACGAACGGTGCTGTTGGGCGCCGGAGCGGCGAACCTCGTGACCGCTCGCCTCCTGCTCGCGCTCGGGCATCCCGCGCGCCAGCTCACGCTCGTCGACCAGAAGGGGGTCCTGCACGCCGAGCGGGAGGACCTGGACGAGCTCGAGCTGCACAACCCGTGGAAGTACCGGATCGCGCTGACGACGAACGGCGGCGGCCGCACGGGGGACTTGGGCGCGGCGCTCGAGGGCGCGGACGTCCTCGTCGCGGCCTCCACGCCTCGCCCGGGCACGGTCCGACCCGAGCACGTCCGCAGGATGGCGAAGGACCCGGTCGTCTTCGCCCTCGCGAACCCGGTGCCCGAGATATGGCCCGAGGTGGCCCGGGCCGCCGGCGCGGCGATCGTCGCGACGGGACGCAGCGACTTCCCGAACCAGGTCAACAACTCGCTGATCTTCCCGGCGGTCTTCCGCGGGGTCCTCGACGCCCGGGCCCGGTCGATCCCGGACGAGGTGGTCCTCGCGGCGGCGAGGGAGCTCGCGCGCGGCGCCGCGCGCCAGGGGCTCTCGGCCGACCACCTGTTGCCTACGATGGAGGAGCCCGAGGTGTTCCCGCGCATCGCGGCGGCGGTCGGGGACACGGCGGTGCGTCTCGGCATCGCCCGCCGGAGGCTCTCGCACGACGAGTTCCTCGCGCGCGCACGGACGCTCATGGGACGGCCGGCGCGCCTCGTCCGAGCGCTCGCCCGCGCCCGTCTTACGCCCCCGATGCCTCGGACCCTTCCCCGACGGAGGCGGACAAGATGAGCGGCCACGGTGAACGAGGGAGTCGGTCGAGCGGGTCGGGCGATACGCCGTCGCCCCCGATCCACCTTCGGCCCGCCCGGGAGGCCGACCTACCGGCGATCGTCCCGCTGCTCCTCCGGCTCAAGCGGCTCAACGAGGAGTTCGACCCGCTCCTCAAGGTCCGCGACGACGCCGAGGCGCAGGCCCGTCAGGTCCTGAAGGCGGACCTGGCGAACCCGAAGGCGGTCGTTCTCGCGGCGGAAGGGGTCGGCGCGGACCGGGAGAGGGTCGTTGGGTTCGTGCGCGCGCTCGTCCGCGAGCGGCCGTTCTACGCTCCCGAGCACGAGGGCGTGATCCTGGACATCTACCTGCTCCCGCTCTACCGTCGCCACGGGGTGGGCGAGTTCGTCCTCCGCGAGACCGTGACCGCGCTCAAGGCCCGGGGAGCGGGGATCGTCACCGCCGAGTTCCCCGCCCAGAACGAGATCGCGAACCGGTTCTACACGAAGCGCGGGTTCCGACCGATCACCGCGGTCCAGGCCCGCTCGCTGTAGGCGCGCAACGCCATCCGAGCGCCCGGGGCGAGGGCGCTGACCTTAAACTACCCGGAGCTCCTCGCTCGCCATGGCGAAGACCCCGAGCCCCGCCTCGACCTCCGGTCCCAAGTTCCTCCGCCGAGGGAAGGTGAAGGAGGTCTACGAGATCTCCCCGACCGAGCTCGAGTTCCGGTTCACGAACGACATCTCGGTCTTCGACAAGCACATCCCGAGCGAGATCCCGCACAAGGGCGAGACGCTCGCGCGGACCGCGGCGTACTGGTTCGACCTCTGCTCCCGCCTCGGCGTCCCGCACCACTACCTGAGCCTCGCCGGCCCCACCGCCATGCGGGTGAAGCGGGTCCAGGTGGTGCCGAAGCCCGCGACCCTGGGACCTCACCCGAAGGGATACCTCGTGCCGCTCGAGCTGATCGTCCGCTACTACCTCGCCGGCTCGATGTGGGACCGGGTGAAGTCCGGCCAGGTCTCGGCCGAGATGCTCGGATTCCCGAAGGGGAAGACGCTCACGTACGGCCTCCCGCTCCCCGAGCCCCACTTCGAGATGACGACGAAGCTCGAGCCGGTCGACCGGCTGCTCTCGAGGGCGGAGGCGCTCTCGCTCTCCGCGCTCGAGACGAAGCAGCTCGACGGGATCCGGGAGACGATCCTCAAGGTCGACGCGGCGATGCAGAAGGAGGTCGGTCCGCGCGGCCTCATCCACGTCGACGGCAAGAAGGAGTTCGCGGTCGACGCGGACGGGGTCCTCATGATCGTCGACACGTTCGGGACGGCCGACGAGGACCGCTTCTGGGACCAGGCCGCCTACGACCGCGGTCGCCAGGTCGACTTCTCGAAGGAGTTCGTCCGCCAGCACTACCGCGGGACCGGCTACTACGACGCGCTCCTGAAGGCCCGGCAGGCCGGCACTCCCGAGCCGCCGATCCCGGCGCTCCCGCCGCTCCTCGTGGACGAGGTGAGCCGTCTCTACACCACGGTGTACCAGCGCCTCACCGGAGAGCCGTTCGTGCCGCTCGCCCGGTCGGGATAGGCCGCAGCGTTCACCGTTTCGCGACCCCTCCCGCACCCTTATCTCTCCGCGTCCCGGTCGGTCGAACGTGCCCACGAAACCGAGCCCGAAAGCCGCCGGCGCGGAGGACGCCCCTCCGGCGCCGAAGCCCGCGATCGCCCTCGAGGACCTGCCCGGGATCGGAGGGATCACCGCGGAGAAGCTGCGCGAGAACGGCTACACCGACCTGATGGAGCTCGCCGTCGCCTCCCCGGGCGACGTCGCGGAGGCTGCGGAGATCGGCGTCGCGATCGCCCAGCGGATCATCGGCGAAGCCCGCCGGAAGGCGGACGTCGGAGGGTTCGAAAGCGGCACGACGCTGCTCGAGCGCCGCAAGAAGCTCGGGCGGATCACGACCAACTCGAAAGCGCTCGACGAGCTTCTTGGAGGCGGGGTCGAGACGCAGGCGATCACCGAGTTCTCCGGGGAGTTCGGGACCGGCAAGACCCAGATCGGCCACCAGGTCGCGGTCGACGTCCAGCTACCGGCCGCCCAGGGGGGTCTTTCGGGCGAGGTCGTCTACATCGACACCGAGAGCACGTTCCGGCCGGAGCGCATCGTCGACATGGCGAAGGGCGTTGGCCTCGACCCGGAGGAGGCGCTCGGCCACATCCACGTCGCGCGGGCGTTCAACTCGAACCACCAAATGCTCCTCGTCCAGAAGGCGCAGGAGCTCGCCCGCGAGAAGCCGATCCGCCTGCTCGTGGTCGACTCGCTCACCGCGCACTTCCGCTCGGAGTACCTCGGGCGTGCTGAGCTCGCGCCCCGGCAGCAGCACCTCAATCGGCACCTCCACGAGCTCCTTCGGTTCTCGGACACGTACAACGCGGCGATTCTCGTCACGAACCAGGTGTCGGCCCGGCCGGACATCCTCTTCGGCGACCCGACCCGCCCCATCGGGGGGAACATCGTCGCGCACGCGGCGACGTACCGCGTCTACCTGAGGAAGTCGAAGCCTCCCAAGCGGATCGCCCGACTGATCGATTCCCCGAACCTGCCCGAGGGCGAGGCGGTCTTCTCGCTCACGACCGAGGGGATCCGCGACTAGCGCCTCCGAGCGCGTTCGACCGCCTTCCGTCGCGTGGTCTCCCTCGTCCCTCAGAGCTCCCGCCGTCGTTCGACGGGGAAGTAACAGCGGTAGACTCGGCCGAGGACCGAATGCAGTGGGACGGGCCCGAATCGGCGGCTGTCGCGGGCCGATTCCGTCGCGTCCCCCCGGACCTCGATCGACCCTCCCACGGGGTCGACCTGCGACACGCGCTTGACGAGCCAGCGGTTCGTGTCCTCGGGGTCCACGAGGACCACGAGCTCCCCCACCCGGGGAGGTCGGTCCCGGTAGGCGCGCCGGTCGACCAGCAGCCGGTCCCCGGGAAGGAGCGTCGGGCGCATGCTCTCGTCCCGCACCACGACCCTTCGGCTCCACCAGCGACGGAAGCGCGACGGCGGGGGGTCAGAGGGGAGGGTCGAAATCGTTTCGGCGGCTCCGGCATCCTTATCCACCCCCGGGGTTCGCGGGGGCATGCCCACGAGCCGACCCTCTCTCGGATTGGTGGAACGCCTGCTGGACGCCGTGAACCCCCCCCGCGCGGTCTACGCGCACTGCGACATCCCTTGCGGTATTTACGACCCGCACGAGGCCCAGATCGCGGCGCTCACCGTCCTCCGCATGGACCAGTTGATCGCAGAGCTCGCGCCTCCCGCCATGGACGCGAAGCCCGAGGAGCGGACCGTCTTCGTCTCGAAGATGGCGCGCTACACCGCGGTCAAGGAGCAGCACGCCGAGAAGGTGAAGCAGGAGGTCCGCGTCATCTGGGGCGACTACTTCACTCCCGACCACGCGAAGCAGTTCCCGCAGACCCACGAGCTCGTCTGGAAGATCTTGAAGCAGGCCTCCAAGGCCCGGCAGGGGACCAGCCTCGCCGACGCTCAGGAGCTCCTCAAGCTCGTCCAGGAGTTCGCGGAGATCTTCTGGCAGTCGAAGGGCGCGAAGACGAAGCGACAGCCGTCGATGCAGAAGTCCGGCGGCGAGCTCGTCGTTCCGGTCTCCGCCTAGGCCCCCTACGGACCCCCGCCCGGGCTCCGGGTCGCCCCGGGGTCGCGCTCTAGGGCCTCGGTCCGACCGAGACTAGGCCGGAGGGAGGAGTCGGCGTCGGAGGGGCCCTCGGCTCCACGGCTTTCGGGAAGCGGACGCTCTGGCCGCAGCTCGGGCAGACGTACTCGCTCAGGGCGCGGTGGCGTAGCGGGGTCCGGCACTTCGGGCACGGGATCGGCTTTGCGCTCACGTACGCCGCGAACATCTCCTGCGAGCGCCGGTCGTCGAGGTTCGTCGCGCCGGAGCTTCCGGGGGCGGGGAGAGGGGGTGGGGCGGCGGACGGCGTCGGTTCCGCGGGGTGTCCCTCCCGGTTCGAGGAGAGCCGCCCGCATTGCGGGCAGACCGCGAGGCTCTCGGTGCCGGTCGATTGTAGCGCGACGTGACAGTGAGGGCAGAGTGTCTTGAGACCGACCGGCGTGAACACGGGCGAAGGAGCCCGCGGAGCGCGTGGGGGCTCGGGCAGCGGAGGTGCGCTCGCGGGGGCGTCGGTCGCCGGGGGTGGCGGGATCGGCATCGCCCAGCGGACAAGCCGGCGGCTCGGCTCATAGACGATCGGGCTGTCCGGCCGCGCGAGCTCGTGGGCCAAGAGCTTCTCGGCCTTTCGTTCTCGCACCGATAGGGCGGCGGCGAGGCCGGGGACGCTCGTGGTCCCGAGGGATTGCACCGTGGATCGAAGACGCTCGAGCTCTTGTTGCGACGGGCCGAAGAAGGCGACCATCGCGCGGCCTCCACCGTCCCGTAGAATGAACCTATCGCTCCATTCGAACGGAAAAAGGGAGGCACCGGCGGGGCGACCCCTGGCCTCTTGGACGGTGCCACCAAGAGACGCTGCCGCCGATGCCCGAGGCCAAAGAATGTACAACCGCGAGAGACTATATAGTTATCAGGGGGGGCGGAGCGTGAACGATGACGGTGTTTTCCGCACGACCGGCCCCGTTCCGGGCAGTTGGGGGTAGTTCTTTTAGGGAGGGCGACTAGAGGGTACTCCGCCGGGTTTCACCCACGGGGTGACTACTATCCACGCTCTCCTAACCGCCAGCGAGAAGACCGGAGGCGGGTCAACGGCACAGTCCTCGGCCCCCCCCTCCCTCATCGCCCCGGCAGTCCTTCTAGGGGGGAGCGAGGATACTCGGCTCCTACTGCGTGGCATCCTGCGTCTCCACCGCCACCGCGTCCTACTGGAGGCCCCGACGCGGGAGGGGATCGAGCGGTTGCCTCCCACCCCTGAGACCAAGGTCCTCATCTTGGACGCGGGGTCCGATGGCGACGACAAGTGGGCGGACGACCTCTCATCCACCCTCCAAAGCCGCTCTGACCTGAAAGCGCTCGTCATCCTTCCGCGCTCCGATCCGGCGCTCGAGACCCGCGCCCGGAAGGCGGGCGCGAAGGCGGTCCTCGTCCGTCCGTTCGGGATCCACGACTTCGTCCAAGCGGTGGATTCCGTCGGTGCCCAGTCCCCGTCGATCTGACCCGTCCGGGGAGGCTGGCGGTAGGCCGTGTCGCGGCTCCGTTCTCCCGGGCCGGCGAACGCGACCCGGTCCCTCGTCGCGGCGATACGAGGCCACGTCACGACCGATGCGGAGGGAATCGCACCGTTCCAACACGACGCGTCCCACCTCACCGGTCGGCCGATCGCGGTGGTGGCCCCGGCCGACCCGGACGACGTCGTGGAGCTGGTCCGGTGGGCGCGGCGCACCCATATCCCGCTCGTCCCGCGGGGCGGGGGCACGTCCCTCGGCGGGGAATCCGTCCCCCCCGACGGGGCCGTCGTCGTGGACCTCTCCGGATGGTCCCACCTGCTCGAGGTGGACGCGAACGGCCTCTGGGCCCGGGTCGAACCGGGTCTCGTGAACCGGGAGCTCCAGCGAGCCCTCCTTCCGAACGGGTTGTTCTTCCCGCCCAATCCCGGGTCGTGGACGCTCTCGACGATCGGCGGGAACGTCGGGACGAACGCCTCGGGCATGCGGTCGTTCCGCTACGGCCCGACGCGCGCCTGGGTCCGCGAGGTCGAAGCGGTCCTCGGTACCGGTTCCCGGGTCCATCTCGGCTCGCGGGTCGCCAAGCGCTCGGTCGGACCGGACCTCCTGCAGATGTTCATCGGGAGCGAGGGGACCCTCGGGATCGCGACCGAGGTCACGGTCCGGCTGGCGCCCGTGCCCGCCGTGCGGCACGGCGCGATCGTCCCGGTACCGCGAGCCATCTCCCTCGGCCCGCTCGTGGCCCGTCTCTCCCGGATCCCCGATAGCGGGCTTTCCGCCGTGGAGTACCTCGACCGAGGGTCGGCCGCTGCCCTCGCCGAACGACGAAAGGCCCGCTGGCCGCGCGACTCCTCGCTGCTCCTGCTCGAGGTGGAGGCGGGAGGGCCGGACGAGGCCGAACGGAGGCTCTCGCGGTTGCGCAGGGCGCTCGGAGCGATGGGCGCGGGCGACGGGTTCACGGTCTTCGAGGACGCGGACGAGCTCTGGACGCTCCGGGGAGCGAGCGGCGACGTCCTCCTCGAGCGGTACGGCCTGCACGTCCGGGAGGACGTCGCGGTCCCGCTGGACCGGGTGGACGCCCTCGTCGCCGAGCTCGAGCGGATCGCCCGTCGGGAACGTGTGCCGTTCTTCCTGTTCGGTCACCTGGGGGAGGGAAGCCTCCACCCGAACTATGCGGTCGGGCCGACCACGGCGGCCGCCGAGCGGATCCGCGCCGCCGTCCTGCGGGCCTCGCGCTCCCTCGGGGGAACGATCAGCGCCGAGCACGGGATCGGGCGGCTGAAACGGGCTTTCCTGACCGAGGAGCTCGGCGCGGGCGCGGTCGAGCTCCTCGAGGCCGTGAAGCAGGCGTGCGACCCCGACGGGATCCTGAACCCCGGGAAGCTCTATCCGCCCGCAGCTCGGCCAGCGCGACGACCTTCTCGGTCGCCTTCGGAACGGGAAGTCGCTCGAGCTCGGACGGGGTCAACCAGCGCCGGTCGATCCCCGTCCCGGCCCCGCGGCTCCCCCGGTGGCGGCCGGCAAAGGCGTGCAGCTCGACCGTGAAGTGGCTGTAGGCGTGCCGGACAGTCCCGAGCGGGACGAGGCGACGTACGTGAAGGCCCGTCTCCTCCCGAAGTTCCCGTCGGGCCGCGGTCTCGGGCCGCTCGCCAGGCTCGATGCGACCACCCGGGAACTCCCAGAGACCCGGGAGGAGGCCGGACGGCGGTCGGCGCTGAACGAGCCACCGGCCGTGGTCGGCCAGGACCACGACCGCGGCACGGACGTGCGGGCGGCGAGCACGACCCGCCCGTTTCGGCAAGGCCCCTGGGTCCTCGAGCTCACGGTTGGCGCGGCACGCGAACGCGAGCGGGCAGCTCGGGCACGCTGGCCGGACCGGACGACAGACCGTCTCCCCCAGCTCCATGACGGCCTCGTTGAACGCGCCGGCGTTCGCGCGGGGTAGGACCGAGACGAGGGCCTTCTCGAGGCGCTCGTGGACGTGCGGGTCCCGCACGTCCCCTTCCTCACGGGTCCAGCGGGCCGCGACCCGCCGCCCGTTCGCTTCGAGCGCGACCACGGGGCGACCGAACGCGATCGCCGCGATGGCTCGGGCGGTGTACGGGCCGACGCCCGGAAGGGCCTCGAGCTCGGGGACGGTGGAAGGGAATCGCCCCTTCCGCTCCCGCACGATCCCGCGGGCCGCCGCGTGCAGGTGGTGGGCGCGAGCGTAGTAGCCAGCGCCTTGCCAGACCTTGAGCACTTGACCGATAGGGGCCCGCGCGAGCGCGCGGACCGTCGGGAAGGTGCTCACGAACCGCTCGAAGTACGGCGCGGCCTGCGCGACGCGGGTCTGCTGGAGGAGGACCTCCGCGACCCAGACGCGGTACGGGTCCCGGTCACGACGCCACGGCAGCGCTCGCCGGTGGAGACGGTACCATCGGAGGAGGGCCGGAGCGAGCGAGGCCGGGAGCGGCGGCGCGGTCGTCGGAGCGGAACGCACGGGCCTCGAAAGGGTCGGACGGGCCGGGGAGTTAAAGCGGAGCCGGCGTTCGACCGACCATCGTGAGCGAGCGAGCGGAACCGGTTCGGGTCACGGACGCGACGTTCGAGCGCGAGGTCATCCGCTCCCCGCTCCCCGTCGTCGTCGATTTCTACGCGGATTGGTGCACCCCCTGCCGGGTCGCGGAGCCGCTGCTCCGGGACCTGAGCGCTCAGCTCGCCGGCCGCGTCAAGTTCGCGAAAGTGAACGTCGACGAGGCCGCGCTCGTCACTCGCTCGTACGGGATCCACATGATCCCGACGTACGTTTTCGTGGAGGCCGGGCAGGAGAAGGGACGGGAGGTCGGGTCGGTGGACCTCGTCGCGTTCCGCCAGAGCGTCCGGAGGTACTTCTCGAGGGCGCGCCCTAGTGGCGGAACACGCGCCAGCCCGTGAAGTACATCGAGATCCCGTAGCGCTGCGCGGTCGCCACGACCTCGGGGTCCCGGAGGCTCCCGCCCGGTTGGAGGATGGCGGCCACGCCGGCGCGTCCCGCGACCTCGACCCCGTCCGGGAACGGGAAGAACGCGTCCGAGGCGAGGACCGAGCCCTTCGCACGGTCGCCGGCGACGTCGCAGGCGAGCTCGGCCGCCTTCACGCGCGTCGGCTGACCCGAGCCGATCCCGACGGTCGACGACCCTTGCACGAGGACGATCGCGTTCGACTTGGCGTGCCGGACGACCCGCCAGGCGAAGTCGAGCGCGCGCAGCTGCTCGGGGGACGCCTCGGGTCCCGTGACGTGCTTCAGGTCAGTGGGGACGAGCTGTCGGACGTCCACCTCCTGGAGCAGGAGGCGGCCGAGGGAGCTCTTCGCTTCCCAGCGGCCGGGTTCGAGAGACGGAGGAGCGGTGCGTACCACCTTGACCTTCGCCCTCCGACCGAGTGCCTCGAGCGCCGCGGGGTGGAAATCGGGGGCCGCGAGCAGGTCGACAAAGACCCCCTTGAGCTTCGCCGGGTCGTCCGGCCCGAGCGGGCGGTTGACGGCGACCGCGCACCCGTAGCGCGCGACCGAATCGGTGGCGATCGCCTTCTCGAGCGCTTCCGCGAGCGTCGCTCCCGAGGCGACGCCGCAGGGAGTGGCGTGCTTCACGACCGCCGCGCTCGGAGCCTCGAACTCGGCGACGGTCGCGAGGGCGGTGTCGACGTCGAGGAGGTTGGTGAACGAGAGTCCCTCCCCCTTCAGCACGGTGAAGGGCCTCGGAGCGAGACCGGCCCCCGGCGGAGAAACGGTCTCGTAGACCGCGGCCTTCTGATGCGGGTTCTCGCCGTAGCGAAGTCGGATCGGCGCGCGGCGGAACACGACCTCCTCCGGGAACGCCTCCGCGGCCGGGGGCGCACGAGCGAGGCCCCGGGAGATCGCGGCATCGTACGTCGTGCACCGCTCAAAGGCACGCACAGCGAGCCGGCGTCTTGTCTCTGCCCCGACCGTGCCCCTGTGGGCGCGAAGCTCCGCGAGCAGCGCGTCGTACTCCGAAGGGTCCGAGACGACCGTGACCCAGGCGTGATTCTTCGCGGCGGCTCGCGCGAGCGTCACCCCACCGATGTCGACGAACTCCTCGAGGTCGTCGGCGTCCGGGTGTTCCGCCAGATGGCGTTCGAACGGGTAGAGGTTGACCGTCACAAGGTCGAAGGGGAGGAGCTTCCGCTCGACGAGCTCCTTGCGGCCGGCCTCGGTCCGAGGGGCGAGGATGCCCCCGAGGAGTCCCGGGTGCAAGGTCTTGATACGTCCCCCGAACCACGAGGCGATCCCGGTGAGCTCTTCGGCCGGCCGCGCGGGGATGTGTTCCTCGACGAGCGACCGACGGGTCCCGCCCGTCGCCCACAGTTCGACTCCGAGCTCGGCGAGCCCGCGCGCGAACGCCGCGAGCCCCGACTTGTCATCGACGGACAGGAGAGCCCGCTCGATCCGGGTCCGAGACGACTCTTCGGCCGCCACTCGCCGTACCCGGAACGGGGAGGGTGGCTAAGAGATAAGATTCGCGGAGGCGGGCGTTCGCTACGGGTCGCGCCTCCCGTCGACCCAGGCCGGCCAAGCGCAAGTATTAATACGCGACCGCCGGCTAAAATCATCGTTCCTAAGGCGAGGACGGGGGCCCGCGAATCGTATGCCACACGAGCATCGACCGGCCGGGGCGCACCCCGTCCGATGGTCCCGACGCACCGCCCCCTCGAGTCGAAGGGCGTGGCGTCTTCGCTCCCGCCGGGGCCAGGTGTCGGCGGTGGCCGTGATCCTCGCCCTCCTGCTCATCGTCACGTTCATCGCGAACTACCTCACGACGACCCTGCCGAACACGATGGGGCAGAACGACGTGCAGCACGAGGTGCTCGTCCAGAACCAGGTCGCCCAGCTGGCCGCGCTCTTGCAGGAGACCGCGAGTGGCGAGGCGGTCGGCGCTCAGGTCTCGCAACCCGTGACCCTCGGGTCGGCCGCCGCTCCCCCGTTCGCGGGCCAGGATTCCAGCACAATCGCTCCGGGGAACCTATCGGGTGGCCTCAGCGTCAACTTCACGCTGGCGGGGCCGAGCGAATACGCACCCCCAACCGGATTTGGCGCCAATCAGGGGAACATGCCGTCGGTTTGTACTCCTCTCGCGCCGACGACCACGGTGAACTGCGGCGCCCATAAGAATACTCACTACAACTGGAACTTCTCCGCTGGCGACGGACTGGCCTACACGGTCACTATTGCGGGATCCACGACCAGTGTTGCAGGGCTGAACTTCGCGACCAACTTCTCCACGATCAGCATCTCCGGAATCAATGGCATGCCCATCTACGTCCAGATCATCGGCAACAACGACACCCTATCGATCTCGAGCGGAGGTGGGAACGACCCTATCTCGGTGAACATCACAGGTAACTACGACACGATTACCCCGGGGAGCTTCCCCGGAGGCTCCAGCACGGTCATCGTCCACGTGATTGGCGACTACGACCTCATCAACGGCGATTCGGCGGCCGGAGGAAACACCGTGTGGGTGAGTTTCATCGGCGCTCACGACACCCTCCCCCTCGTGCCCGGGTCCGGATCCACCTACTACACCTACTTCACGGGATTTGACACCCTGAACCCCACCTCTTCGTCCTGTCCGTACGGTGCGCTGGCCCTGACCGACACCGTCACGGGATACACCGTGGCGAACGGCCAAACGGCGAACGCCCACCTCTACGAGTCGTTCAACAACTCGACCGCGTACCCCACCTGGGGCAACCTGACCCCGAGCTCACGGTGGGCGATCCACTATCACCCCGTGGCTCCGTCCGCCTGTCCGTTCGTCACGCAGGTGATCCTGCCCGTCCCCACCGGAGGGGCGCCGCGCAGCGCGTCGCTCGTGGTCCAGCTGAAAAACACCTACGCTCCGTCCGCGGAGGTGGCCCTCGACCAAGGGGCTGTGGTGTATGCTCAGCCCGGGGCCATCCCGGTGTTCGTCGTTCCCCCGCCGATCTCGTACGCCAGCGGGACGCTCTCGGTCTTCGTACCCCAGTTCACGGGAGGCTTCGGCACCGAGGCCGGCTCGGGGACCGCCGACGTGCTCCTGCGGCTCCTCAACGTACAGCAGTTCCAGATACCCTCGAGCGGCTTCTACCTCGAGAACCTCACGAAGGTCACGGTGACGGTCGTCTCCCAGTACGTCGCCGCTTGGTACGCCTACTTCCAGTCCGTTCCGGCGCTCAATCCGTACGTGACCTGCTCGCCGACGGGGGCCAACAGCCCGTGCACGTCGCTCTACCAACCGGGCCGGTCGCTCGGCACGGTCACGTTGTCCATTCCGGCCGCGTCGTCGCTCACCTTCGACCTCATCGTCGGACTCTATTCGATCGGCCTGGCCTAAGCGGGCGGATCGGCCCGACCGGGGTCCGGATCGCGCTCGCCCTACGGGGAACGGGTCCGTTCTGGAAGTCGGCGCCCGCGGAGCCACGCCTTCGCACCTACGAGGGTGCCCCAGGTCCTCTTCGGCACGAGCCCGACCTCGTTCGTCCCGGAGGGTCTCGCGCTCCAGGCGGCCCGGGCCCGGGGAGCCGCGAGGTGGTCGACCTCGACGATCGCGCGTCGCCCTTCCGCGCGGATGAGACGGAACCGTCGCACGGAGACGCCGGCCGAAGCGAGCCGCTCGGAGAGCAGACCCTCCCACGCGCGGGGGGAGAGGGGGGGAAGGTGTTCCCCCGCCACCTCGATCCCGAGGTAGCGGGGCCGGAGCCCGGGGGGCTTACCGGACGAGGTCGATGACTTCCTCGGACTCACCGGCCGCGTAGCCTCCCTTCTGACCGAGGAGGCTCTGGGCACGGACGCCGGTGATGATGAGGAGCACCTTGATGGTGTTCTCCATCTCGGGAGAGTTCTCGACCGAGCAGCCCCAGATGATCCGAGCGCGCTTCGAGATCTTCCCGCCGACCAGCGCCGCGGCCTTCTCGGCCTCGCTGACCGTCATGGTCGGACCGCCAATCACGCGCACGAGGGCGCCGGTCGCGTCCTTGAGCTCGACCGAGCCGAGCAGGGGGGAGGTGAGCGCCTCGGTGACCGCCTCGGTGACCCGGTCGGTCGCGCTCTCGCTCTCGCCGAGCCCGATGAGCGCGACGCCGCCGTCCTTCATGACCGTCAGGATGTCGGCGTAGTCGAGGTTCACGAGGCCGGGCTTCGTCACGATCTCCGTGATGCCCTTGATCGCGGTCATCAGGACCGCGTCCGCGAGCTTGAACGCGGAATCGAGGGGCATCCGGGGGACGAGCTCGAGGAGCTTGTCGTTCTGGATGACGATGGTGGTGTCGCAGACCCGGCGCAGGCGCTCGAGCCCGTCACGGGCCTGCTCCATGCGCGCGGCTCCCTCGCCGGCGAACGGGAGGGTGATGACGCCCATCGTGAGCGCGCCCGCTTCCTTCGCGAGCCGAGCGACCAGGTGCGCGGAACCGGTCCCGGTCCCGCCGCCCATGCCCGCGGTGATGAAGACGATGTGCGCGCCGGTCACGAACTGGCGGAGCTCCTCCTCGTTCTCGCGGGCCGCCTCTTCGCCGATCTCGGGGCGGGCACCGGCGCCAAGACCCTTCGTGGTCCGGCGGCCGATGAGGATCTTGCGGCCGGAGTGGATGCTCAAGAGGTGTTTCGCATCCGTGTTGATGGCGCACATCTCGGCGCCCTGGATACCTTCCTCAACGCAGCGGTTGATCGTGTTCGAGCCGCCGCCTCCGCATCCGACGATCCGGATGTTGACCTTGAGGGTCTCCGCCAGCTTCGTCAGCTCGGCGTCGTCTTGGCTGGCGTAGGCTGGCGCGGTCGGCTTCTTCTCTTCGACCAGGGCCTGGTTTTCCTGGTGCTTTGCGATCGCTTCCTGAATGATGGACTTCATCGTTCTATCTCCGCTACGTTTGTCGGACGAGCGTCATACGCTCTGGTGATGCAGTTTGGAGAATCGTACATAAACGTTTGCGTAGAGCGGAAGCTCTCGATGAATTCTCCCCGGTGAGAACGGCACGATGCGCGGTGCTCGTCCCTCCGGACGCGAACCGTCCGTCGAGGCAGGACCCGTCGCCCGAAGCCCGGGGAGCGTGCGGCGCGACGGGGAACCCTCCAGGAATCGCCGGTGGTTGGGGGAAACCAACCGACCCGTTATCCGAGAAGCGCTATTGCCCGGAGGCAGCGTGACCGTGTCGGCCGACCCTCTCCCGACGCCCGCGACCGCCTCCCCCCGTGCTTCACCGTCCGGCTCGGCAACCGGTGGTTCTGTGCCGGCGATTTCGGTCCACGCCCTCGGAAAGACGTTCGGAGCGGTGACGGCGCTCACGGACGTCACGCTGGAAGTTCCCTCGGGCATCGTCCTCGGCCTGCTAGGTCCCAACGGCGCCGGAAAGACCACGCTCATCCGGATCCTCCTCGGCCTCACGCGACCGACCACGGGCGGCGCATCGATCTTCGGCCAGTCCGTGGACCGCCGGAGCGCTCGGACGCGGGTCGGCTACATGCCCCAGGACCTCGCCGTGTACACCGACCTCACGGTCGATGAGAACCTCGCCCTCTTCGGTCGCCTCTACGGCATGGGCGGAGCGCGCCTCCAAGCACGGTCCCGGGAGGTTCTCGCCCTCGCTCGTCTCACGGACCGCCACCGAAGCCTCGTCGCCGAGCTCTCCGGAGGGATGCGTCGTCGGGTCTCGTTCGCCGCCGCGCTGCTGCCCGACCCGGACCTTCTCCTGCTCGACGAGCCCACGGTCGGGGTCGACCCCGAGCTCCGCTCCGAGTTCTGGGAGTACTTCCACCGCCTCACGGAGAGCGGCAAGACGATCGTTCTCACCACCCACTACCTCGAGGAAGCGAACCGTGCGGACCGGGTCGTCTTCCTGCACGCCGGGACGATCCTCGCGACGGGCTCGCCCGAGGCAATGAAGGCACGCACCGGTGCCTCGACCCTCGAGGAGACGTTCCTACGCCTCGTGCGCGCCCGGACCGGAGGCGCGGTCTAGATGGCCCTCCGCCGGGTCCTCGCGATCGCGCGGAAGTCGCTCGGGCAGCTTGCGCACGACCGCCGCACGGTCGCCTTCGTGCTGGTCGTGCCTCTCGTCCTGATGCTCGTCTTCGGCTACGGGTTCGGAGGGCAGCCGACCCACATCGCGACCGTCGTCGTGAACGAGGACCGGGGACCGGCGGGGGCGGCGTTCCTGGCCGCGCTTCCCGGCGGCGTTCTCGACCTGACCTCGTCCGGTAGCAACGCGAGCGCGTGGTCGACCGTCAACGCGGGGAAAGCGTGGGCGGCGATCGTCATCGGACCGAACTTCACGGCGATGGCGAGGACCGGCACCGCGTCGATCACCCTCTACTTGGACGGGACCTCCCCGACGATCGCCTCCGCGGTCGTGAACGCCGTCGAGACGGCGCTCGAGCGGGCGTTCGTCACGAACGGCTCGGGGGGGCCCCCCGTGCGGTTCACCTCCGACTACGTCTACGGGTCGTCGAACACGCCGTTCATCGACACGATCGCCCCCGGCATCATGGCCCTCGCCATCCTGTTCATCACCACCGTGCTCTCGATCATCGTCCTCGTCCGGGAGCGCTCGGCCGGATTGCTCGAACGCCTGTTCGCTTCGCCGCTCCGTCCGGCGGAGTTCGTGGCCGGGCATGCCGTGGGCCTGACCGTCGTGGTCCTCGCCCAGGTCGCAGTCCTCTTTGTCTCGGCGCTCGTGATCTTCCACGCGACGTTCACCGGGAACCTCCTCTTCGCCTACGGCGTCCTCCTCCTCTTCGGCGTGGGCAACCTCGGCCTCGGGATGCTCCTCTCCGCCGCGGCCCGCAGCGAGTTCCAGGCGATCCAGTTCATCCCGCTCCTCCTGATCCCGCAGATCCTCTTCGCCGGCGCCCTCTTCCCGATCGAGGCGATACCGCTCTCGTTCCGCCCGATCTCGGACGTCCTTCCCTTGACCTACGCCGCGCGGGCCCTCCAGGACATCCTGCTCCGGGGTTGGGGCGTGGCCGGCGTGGCGGTCGACCTTCTCGCCCTCGGGATCTACGCTTCGTTGATGCTCGGGGGAGCCATGGTCCTCGTCCGACGGCAGGCCTAGGGGTACCCCGGCGCCGCCGCCGCGAGCGTTATCCGAACGGTCCGAATCCGACGTTCCGAATGGATCGCGTTCGTCCACGAAGGCGCCCACGACGCCGGACGGCCGGCACGTCCGGGCACGTCCGCCACAACCGCGCTGTCTGGGACCGCGTGAGCGTGTGGTACGACCGTCGGTACGCCTGCGTCCTAGGCGGACCATCGGCCAGCGCGTGGGGGTTATTCCGGGTACCGGAGAGCGAGCTGGGGCTGCTGGGGAACCCGCGGAGCAAGGCCATCCTGGAGCTCGGGTGCGGTGCGGCCCGCTGGTCGATCGCGCTCGCCCGCGCCGGGGCCCGGCCGACGGGCCTCGACCTTTCGTCGGTCCAGCTCGCGAGGGCCCGAGAGCTCCAGCGGCAGTCCAAGGTTCGCTTTCCCCTCGTGCGTGCGAGCGCGGAGCACCTTCCGTTCCGGGACGCCACGTTCGACCTCGTCTTCTGCGATTGGGGAGCGATGACGTTTGCCGACCCGGTACGAACCGTGCCCGAGTGCGCCCGGGTGCTCCGCCGCGGAGGGGGGTTCGTTTTCGCGGCCGCGAGCCCGATCCGCTACGTGACACTCGACCTCGCGAAGGACGTGCAATCCCGCCGCTTGGTCCGGCCGTACTTCGGGGACCCTCGCTTCGACGCGGGGAGCGACGACGCCGTCGAGTTCTCGCTGCCGTACGGAGCCTGGATCGACCTATTCCGGGGGAACGGCCTCACTGTGGAACGGCTGGTCGAAACGCGTCCGACCCCCGGCCAGCGGTCGAGGTATCTCCCCCGGGCCGACTCGGAGTGGGGCCGGTCCTGGCCGCTCGAGGCGATCTGGAAGCTGCGCAAGGAATGAATGAACAGCCCCTAGGACCCGACGCGCGACCGCTCGCATTTCGTCGTTTCTCGCGGCGTGGAAACGCGACGGGGGCACGCGAGTTTATCTCCGTGTGCTCTCTCGCACGCTCGTGGAATCGTACTTTCGGTCGGTCGAGGCCGAGGTCGACCGCGCGTACGCGGTCGCGGTCAAGGCCCGCCACTCTGGGTACGACCCCGAGGTCGTTCCCGAGATCCCGCGCGCGCAGGACATGGCGATGCGCGTGGAGAAGCTGCTGCTCCACCTGGGGATCGAGGGGATCTCGACCGAGATCCGAGCGCTCTCCGCGACCATGCCCCGCGAGGAGGTCGCCCTCACCATCGCCCGCCGGATCGCGCGGGACCCGACACGGGGCGATTCGGTGGCGGCACGCGTGGAGACCGCGCTCCGGGTCGGCCTCGCCATCCTGACCGAGGGGATCCTCGTCGCGCCGCTCGAAGGGCTCGCCGAGGTCCATGTGCACGAGGACCGGGAGCATGGGGCGTACATCGAGCTCTACTATGCCGGCCCGATCCGGGCCGCCGGCGGCACCGCGCAGGCCCTGAGCGTGCTGCTCGCCGACGTCGTCCGCCGGGACCTCGGGTTGGCGGCGTTCCATCCGGAGTCCGACGAGGTGGGGCGGTACCAGGAGGAGATCCCGCTCTACAAGTACCATCAGCATCTCCAATACGTTCCCACCCCGGAGGAGATCGGCCTCGTCGTTCGCCACGTTCCCGTGGCGATCTCGGGGGAGGCGACGGAAGGGGACGCGGAGGTCAGCGCGTTCCGGAACCTGCCCCGCGTTCCCACGAACGGGATCCGCGGCGGGGCGTGCCTCGTCATCGCCGAAGGCCTCTGCCAGAAGGCCGCGAAGCTCCGGAAGATCGTCGAGAAGCTCGGTCTCGACGGCTGGGAGTTCCTCGCCGAGGTCGGTCACAACACCTCCGACGACGAGGAGGCCCGGACCCCGAAGTACCTCCAGGACTCGGTCGGAGGCCGACCGGTCCTCGCCCACCCGAACCACCCCGGTGGCTTTCGGCTCGTCTACGGCCGGTCCCGCACGACCGGGCTCGCCGCGTGCGCGGTCAACCCGGCGACGATGGTGCTCCTCCAGAACTTCGTCGCGATCGGGACCCAGGTGAAGCTCGAGTACCCCGGAAAGGCGACGGCGATGGGGGTCTGCGACACCATCGAAGGTCCGATCGTCGAGCTGGACGACGGGACGGTGACCGCGGTCCACGACCTCCCCCGGGCGGAGGAGCTGCGCTCGAGGGTGCGGAGGATCGTCGACCTCGGGGAGATCCTGGTCTCGTTCGGGGAGTTCCTCGAGAACAACCGCCCCCTCGTCCCCGCGGGATACTCGCTCGATTGGCACCTCGAAGAGCTTCGTGCGGTGGGTGCGACGGAGGCGGAGGGACTCGCCGTCACCGCGTACGAGGACGCGGTGCGGGTCTCCCAGACCTACCGGGTCCCGCTGCATCCTCGCTGGCTCCTCTTCTGGCACGACCTCACGCCGGCCGAGGTCCGAGCGCTCGGGGAGTTCGTCGAGCGCAGCGGCCACTGGGTCGACGGGAGGCTCGTGATACCCTCCGACCCGTTGTGGCGCGAGGCCCTCATTCGGCTCGGGTTCCTCTTCGCTCCGGTGGGCGGGGACGACCTTCGCGGGGAGCCCGACCCGTCCGCGGCGCTCGTCGGCGGGCTCGGCCTCGCGCCCGAAGGGGAGCTCCTGGCCCGTCGGACCCCGCTCGACCCGCTCGAGGAGGACACGCTCGCCTACGTGAGCCGTCTCGCCGGCGTCCCGGTCCGGGCCCGGGGCCCGTCCCGCGTCGGGGGGCGCGTCGGCCGTCCGGAGAAGGCGTACCACCGGAGCATGCAACCGAACGTCCACGGGCTGTTCCCCGTCGGGGCCGCGGGAGGCCCTACCCGCTCGCTTCCCGAGGCGGCCCGCCGGACGATGCGCGAAGGCGTGAAGGTCGACCTCGGGGTCCGGAGCTGCCCGGTGTGCGGTCGCTCGACGGTCTGGACCCGGTGTCCGTGCGGGGCCCACACCGAACCGACCGGGAAGACGATCTCCGAGCCGCTGCCGGTCGCCCGTCTTTGGAGCGATGCGCTCGAGCGCCTGCACCTGGGGAAGCCCCCGGTGGTGAAGGGGGTCAAGGGACTCACGTCCCCGGGCAAGGTGCCCGAGGCGATCGAGAAGGGGATCCTCCGTGCCTTCCACGCGATCTCGGTCTACCAGGACGGAACCGCCCGCTTCGACCTCACCGACCTACCGCTCACGCACTTCCGACCGGCGGAGATCGGGACCGACGTCGAGACCCTCCGACGGCTGGGGTACGCCCACGACTGGTCCGGCGCGCCGCTCACCGACGACGAGCAGCTGGTCGAGCTCCTGCCCCAGGACCTCATCGTCGCCCGTTCGTGCGGGACGTACCTCACCCGCCTCGCCCAGTTCGTGGACGACGAGCTCGTCCGGCTCTACGACGCCGAGCCGTTCTACCGGGCCGAGCGGCCGGAGCAGCTGATCGGACAGGTCGTCGTCGCGCTCGCGCCCCACACCTCGGGCGGGGTCGCGGGCCGTCTCCTTGGGTTCACGAACGCGGAGGCGTGCTTCGCGCATCCGGTGTTCCACGCCGCCAAGCGCCGGAACTGCGACGGGGACGAGGATTCGGTGACGCTCCTCCTCGATGCGCTGCTCAACTTCTCGAGGTCGTATCTGCCCGACAGCCGGGGCGCACTCATGGACAAGCCGCTCGTGCTCACGACGCGGCTCGAGGCCACCGAGGTCGACAAGGAGGCGCACAACGTTGACGTCTCGAGCCACTACTCCCTTGCGTTCTACCGCGCGACCGGGGAGCGGCGGGACCCGAAGGAGGTCGAGAAGATGGTCGACCTTGTCGGCCATCGCCTCGGCTCCCCCCGCTCGCTCTCGGGCTACGGGTTCACCCACGACACCCGCCGGATCGCGGGCGGGCCGCCCCGCTCCGCCTACCGAGAGGGCCGGACGATGGCGGAGCTCGTGGAGCGGTCGATCGTGCTCGCCGCGCAAATCCGGGCGGTCGACCTGGCCGAGGCGGTCACGCTCGTGCTGAACGCCCATTTCCTTCCCGACGTAATGGGGAACCTGAAGAGCTACGGGACCCAGAAGTTCCGGTGCAAGGAGTGTGACCTTTCCTATCGCCGGCCCCCGCTTTCGGGACGGTGTGTCGCGACGCGTTCGGGTAGCCGGTGCGATGGAGAGCTCCTCTCCACGGTCTACGAAGCGTCGGTGCGCAAGTACCTCCCGCTCTCCCAGCGCCTCGGGGCGATGGAGGGGATCACCCCGTACGTCCGGCAGCGCATCCAGCTCCTCGCCGATGCGGTCGCCACCCTCTTCCCCGGGTCCATCGCACAGACGACGCTCGACGGGTTCCGACCGGAAACCCTTGCCGTACCTACCGTCGAGGACGGCCCGTCGGCTCCCTCGCCTTCCGGGGACGAGGCGTCCGGAACGTCCAAATAGCCGGCGTCCCGTGGAAGGACGGCGGGCTTGTGGGGTAGCCTGGACTATCCTGCTGGCCTTCGAAGCCAGCGACCTGGGTTCGAATTCGCGGAGCTCTGCCGCGACGAAACTCCCAGCAAGCCCGTCCCCCGCGTGCCTCGCGGACTAGCCGAAGTACGCCGGTGACTGCGGAGCCTCGCTCCGCTTCTCCTCGTCGGCCTTGGCGGCCTCGAGGATGTCGAGGGCGAGGATCGCCGGTACCGGAACGAGACGGATCCGTCCCTTCTCCTCCCCGCCGGACCCGTCGAGCTCGACGGCGAGGGCATTGTCGCCGCCGATCGAGACGAGGCCCCGGAACGTGCCCGTCGAGACGACCGCCTCCTTCTCCGTTCCCGCGGACCGCACGGTGACCTTCGAGCCCGGGGTGAGGGCGATCGCGGGCCGCTTCGCCGCGCCCGTCGGTTCGCTCATCGGTTCCCTCCTCGATCTCGTCCCGCGACCCGGGGCGCGGGCGAGGCTTTCGGCGGGATCTCGAGCGCCTTCTTTTCGATCAACGTCTGCAAGTGATTCACCGTCTCCCGATAGCGTCGGAGGGCGTTCTGAGCGTTGGCTTCCGTGAAATCCCAGGCGCGGGCCAGGTTCCCGTACCGTAGTCGGTACCCCTTCCGCCCCTTCCCGTCGGTGGCGCCCCCCACTTCCTCCAGCAGGTCGAGCGCCTTGAGCTTGTTGACATGCCGATAGACCGTGGGCTTGGACGTCTTGAGCACCGCCGTCAGCTCGTCGACGTACCATGCCCTTGTCGGGTCCTTGAGGAGGCAGTCTCGGACCAGTCGATAGGCGAGGCTCTGCGCGACCGGTCCCTCGGACCCGCGACCCTCCTCGCCTTCCGGCAGGTATCCGACGAGCCGCAGGAACTCGCGCAACACCTCGTCTATGTCGGCGATGGGCGTGAGGGGAGTGCTGTAACGCAACGCGAGTTCGAATGGCATGCGGTCCGGTTGCCAAAGCCCCTCATCAGATAAAAAAGGGAGGCGTGGGGCGTCCGCCTGCCGTGGCCCATGGGGTGTCGGGCGAAGTCGTGCTCGGCGGTCCCTTGGGCGGACACGTCCTCGGGCTACCCCACCTCATCGGAGCGGGTGGCGCGAGCGCTTAAGCCGCTTCGACCGTGTCGTCCGCCATGCCCCTTTCTCTCGAGGAAGTCCGAGCGCTCATCGCCCGATACCCGTCCCCGCCGATTGTCGGAACGGTCGGCTCTCACTCAGCGATCGATGTCGCTGATGGAGCGGTCACCGAGGGGCTTTCGAGCCTCATCCTCGCGGAGGCCGGCCGGGACGCGACGTACACGCGGTACTTCCGCACGGTGCGAGCCCCCGACGGCACGCGGACGCGAGGGTGCGTGGACGACGTCTGGACGTTCTCGAAGTTCGCCGACATCGTCTCGCCCACGGCCCAGGAGCGTCTTCGTGCCGCGGGCGTCGTGCTCGTTCCGAATCGGGCGCTCAGCTCCTACGTAGCGCTCTCCGCGATCGAGGACGACCTCCGCGTGCCGATCGTAGGGTCGCGCACCATGTTGCGGATCGAGGAACGCAGCGAGCGCGAGAACTACTACACCCTCCTCGAGCGCGCCGGCATCGCCACCCCTCGCCGGATCCCGAGCCCCGACGCGATCGACCGTCTCGCGATCGTGAAGCTCCCCCACGCGACACGTCGGCTCGAGCGCGGGTTCTTCACCGTCGCGAGTCCGGAGGCGTACCGCGCGAAGGTGGAACGTCTGGTCGCGCGAGGGACGGTGGCCCCGACCGACCTCGCGACCGCGCGGATCGAGGAGTACGTCCTCGGCCCGGTGTTCAATTTCAACTTCTTCTTCTCCCCGCTCGTCCCGCGCGAGGAAGGGCTGGAGCTGCTCGGGGTCGACGAGCGGCGGGAGAGCAACCTCGACGGGCTCGTCCGCTTGCCGGCGGCGCAGCAGCTCGAGCTCAACGACTCCGACCGGATCCCCGAGTACACGGTCGTGGGCCATGGGACGCTGACGGTGCGGGAGTCGATCCTGGAGGAGGTCTTCCGCATCGGGGAGAAGTTCGTCGACGCCGCGCGCGCCCAGTACCCGCCGGGGATCCTCGGACCGTTCTGCCTTCAGACGTGCATCGACCGCAACGGGCGCCCGACGGTCTTCGACGTCGCGGCCCGGATCGGCGGCGGCACGAACGTCCACCTCGCGCTGGGCCATCCGTACGGGAACGCGCTCTACCGGACCCCGATGAGCAGCGGGCGCCGCGTCGCTCTCGAGATCCGGCACGCGGTCGAGGAAGGACGCCTCGCGGAGATCGTGACATGAGCGAGCCGACCGCTCCGGTCGGGGCCCCGCTCCGCCGCACGGCCCTCTACGACTTCCACCGGCGGCACGGGGGCCACATCGTGCCGTTCGCGGGCTGGGAGATGCCCCTCTATTACACGAGCATCCTCGCCGAGCACCGGGCGGTCCGAGAGGGCGTCGGGCTCTTCGACGTCTCCCACATGGGCATCCTCACGGTCGAGGGGGCCCACGCGGCGGAGCTCCTCGGCCGACGCACGACCGCGAACGTCCCGTCCCTCGCTCCCGAGCAGGTCCGCTACACGTTCCTGCTCGAGAACACGGGGTTCATCGTGGACGACCTCCTTATCAGCCGGCTCGACACCGGCGACGAGCTGACCCGCTCGTTCCTGGCGGTCCCGAACGCGAGCCGAGCGGACGAGATCGAGGAGATCCTACGCCACCACCGGGGTCCCGACACGACGATCGGTCGGTGGAACGGTCCGGTCGCCCTGCTCGCCGTCCAGGGGCCCCGGTCGCGCGCGGTCCTCGAGTCGCTGTTCCCCTGGGACCTCTCGGGGCTTCCGTTCTATCACGTGCGGTTCTTCCCGAAGAAGCCGGGCTCCGGACCGCGCTCGGGCCGCCTCGGCCTACGCGTGCCGGGCGCGCTCGATGAGTGGCTGCTCGTCAGCCGGACCGGCTACACGGGGGAGCTGGGGTACGAGGTGTTCGTCCCCGCCGCCGAGGCCGACGCGCTCGCCGAGCGTCTCTTCGCGGCGGGCGTCGTGCCATGCGGCCTAGGGGCGCGGGACACCCTTCGCCTCGAGAAGGGGTACCTTCTCTCCGGCCAGGAGTTCCACCGGGACCACACCCCCCTCGAGGCCGGTCAGGACCGGTTCGTCGATTTCGACCACGTGTTCGTGGGGAGCCCGACGCTCGAGAAGGAGCGCGCCGAGGGACCGAAGCGCCGGCTCGTCGGGATCGAGGTGGAGGAGGCAGGCGCGATCCCGCGCCACGGCACGCCGATCCGGTCCGCCGGCAAGCCGGTGACCGAGGCTACGAGCGGGGGGCTCTCTCCCACGCTGGGCAAGGGGATCGCTCTCGCGTATCTTCCCCCCGAGCTCACCTCGCCCGGAACCGCGCTGACCCTCGACATCCACAGCCGAGAGGTCGCCGGCCGGGTCGTGCCGCTGCCGTTCCTCAAAACGGCTCGGCCGCGCACGTAAATACTCGGTCCACCCCATCTACGGTGGCGATATCGATGGCGACCGAAGCCGGGTCCGGTCGCCCGTTCGTCGGCCGGGTGGAGACGGTCGAAGCCCTTCACCGTCGGTTCGAGGACGCGCGGGCGGGCGCAGGTGGCGTGACCCTCCTCGTGGGCGGCACGGGGGTGGGGAAGTCGGCCCTGGTCGCCGAGCTCGTCCGGGACATCCGGGCGCGCGGGGTCCGCGTGATGCTCGGCCGGGCCCTCGCGCTCGACGACCCGCCCCCGTTCTCGCTGATCCGCTCCATCGTGCAGAGCGTGCACGACGACCCGTCGCTCCGTTCCGCCGAGACGCCGGTGCTCGGCGGCGACCAGTTCCTGATCGGCTTCGCCCCACGCTTCGGCGAATCGGCGTTCCCGACTCCCACCGGGATGGAAGAGCGGCTTCTCGAGGTCCTCGGCGAGACCGACGACCGCGCCGAGTCCTCCCGGGAGCGGGTCTGGACGGGGATTGCCGAGCAGTTCGTCGAGTTCACGCGCCACGGTCCGATGGTCCTCATCCTCGAGGACCTCCACCGGGCCGACGAATCGTCGCTCGCGGCGGTGGAGTTCCTCGCGAACCAGCTCGCGAACCGCCCGCTCTGGATCCTGGCGACCAGCCGCCCGTACTCCTCGCTCTCGGAATCGGGGCGGGCGCGGCTCGAAGGTTTCGAGAGCGCGACGCACGCCCGACGCATCGTCCTCCGCCCGATGACCTCGGGAGAGGTCGCCGACTACCTTCGGATGAACGAGCCGTCCCGGGAGTTCTCCCCCGAGGAGGTCGCACGGCGGTACTCCGAGACCGGTGGGAATCCGCTGCTCCTCCAGCAGTTCGACCGGCGGATCTCGATCTCCGAGTCCGCCGGCGGGCGGGAAACCGCCCTCCCGCCCCTCGATGAGGAGGCCCACCGCACGCTCGACGTCGCGTCCGTGCTGGGCGCCGAGTTCCCGTTCGCCATCCTTCTTCGGGCGAGCGGCGAGGACGAGGAGCGCCTCGCGGAAGCCATCGACCGCCTGGTCGGCCAGGGGCTCCTCTACGAGCGACCGGGCGAGCTCCTCGCGTTCCCCGAGGACCGCCTACGCGAGGAAGCGTACGGCCGCCTCACCGAGAGCCGACGCCGCCTCCTCCACCGGCGGGCCGGCGAGGCCCTGGAGGCGATGGGGAGCGCGGACCTCACGACGATCTACGCGCTCGCGCGCCACTTCTACCTCGGCCACGTGGACGAGAAGTCGATCCAGTACAACCGCATCGCGGCCGAGATCGCCGACCGTGCGTTCGCGCCCGACGTGGCGCGCGAACACCTCACCCGCGCGCTCGAGAGCCAGCGTGACATGAGCCCGGACGACCGCGACGGAGAGTCGGAGCTCGTGCTGGAGCTCGCCCGTACGACCAACGAGCTCGGCCGTCTGCAGGAGGCGGAGGGGATCCTCCGCGACTTCCTCGACCGCGGGAAGGACGACACCCGCCTCTCCCCGCGCAGCCGTGCGACCCTCGAGATCTATCTGGCCCGTGTCCTGAGCGACCGCGGGGACTGGCGCGCCGCGGGAGAGGTCGCCGAGAAGGTGCTCTCCTCCCCGGGCCTCGAGGGCCAGCTGCTCGTCCGGCTCGGGGCCCACCGGTTGCTCGGGGAGGCGTTCTTCTACGAGGCCCGCTACCCGGAGGCCCTCGCCCAGCACGCCGAGGAGATCCGCCTCGCCCGCGAGGCGGGCAATGAGCGTGCGACCGCGCTCGGCCAGGCCCGTCACGCCGGCGTGCTCATGATGATGGGCCAGCCGGAACCGGCGCTCGTCGAAGCGCGCGAGGCCGCGGCGGCGCTCGAGCGGGTGGGACCCGCTCGGGAATCCGCGCAGGCGCACCTCTTCCTCGGCGTCCTCTTGACGACCATCCCGGCCGCGACCCCGCGCCACGAGGAGGCGGTCGCGGAGTTCGCGGAGGCGATCCGGCTCGCCGAGAAGGCCCAGGACCCACGTCGCATGGGATGGGCTCTTTTCAACACCGCGGACGTCCTGCGCGACGCGGGACAGTTCGAGGAGGCGCTCGAGAAGGCGGAGCGTGCCCGAGAGATCCTCGAGCGGATCGGCGACCGGTTCGGCCTCATCCAGTCGATCATCGTCCGGGGGAAGATCGCGATCGACCGGGGCGAGTTCGACCTCGCGGAGGCCGACCTCCTCGAGGCGTACCGCCTGGTCCGGGACCTGAACGCCCCGGCGGACGAGGTCGACGTGGTCCTCCGGCTCGCCCAGCTCTCCTACGCGCGGGGGGACCGCGCGAGCGCCCGACGCCGGGTCGCCGAGCTCGAGCGCCGGAACCTTCCCGCCCTACGTCCCGACGTCATGGAGGACTTCGAGCGCCTGCGCAGCGCGCTCGCCGCGAGGGAGGTCGACGCCGACGTCCCGTGAGCTCTCCTCGTCCGACCTAGCGCGCCTCGCTCGACACGCCCTTCGAGAAGACCGTGCTTCTCACGACCGCACGACGCGCCTGCTGCTCGACCGTTCGGTCCCCGCGGAGGCTCGCGTCCTCGCGCAGGCGAACGGTGTCGTATCGGGGATCGCGGCCGCGCGAGCGGTCGCGCGGGCGCAGGGCCTCACGGTCGTCGCGGCCCGGCGCGACGGGAGTACGGTCCGGCCGGGCACGGTCGTCCTGCACCTCCGGGGGGACGCGCGACGGATCCTGGCGGCCGAGCGTACGGTCCTCAACTTCCTGATGCA
>Ga0326728_10004932_pt1 | contig 38620 bp, 36 predicted proteins | sample MB3enrmetagenome_FD_207602 | JGI IMG/M metagenome (GOLD analysis project Ga0326728, IMG submission 207602) | Lab enriched peat soil microbial communities from McLean, Ithaca, NY, United States - MB31MN | ecosystem: Environmental > Terrestrial > Soil > Wetlands > Peat | place: USA: New York... | reverse complement strand
ATACTGGGATTGCAGTCCCCGAAATCAGCGGTTTAGGGGATAGGGTAGAGCTGTGTAAGTGGCTGGTAATCAGCTAACTCCGAAGCACGCTTGAAATAACTCGTAAACTGGGGCTAGCAGCCTGTCGGACTTAGGAAGTGGATATTTGACGGGGGTGGGTAGGAACCGGAATACGCTATACCACGGCTCAGCGAAATCACCAACTATGGGTTTCGAGGGCTCGAGCCGTGTTTCCCACTGCGAACTAATGGGAACGGCGTAGGTTTTGTCCGGCCTGCGGGGCCTTTGCGCCGTTTTTTAGCCCTGAGCAGCGATTTTCAAGCCCGCGCCCATCAGATGCAGCCGCTTGAGGTTATAGGTCAAGCAGACCAACTGCCATTCCAACTCAGCTTTCTGCAGACCTCGCAACAGGAACTGTCAAAATCCCAAGACGCTCTTAATGATCCAAAACACCGGTTCCACCGTCTGCTGCCGCAATTTGTATCTGGCTCGACCCTGCGCCGTCCGTAGCCGGTGTTTCATCACGTCGCTGGTACTGGCGTCCGGCCCCGGCGCCTCCGGCTCCGGCTTTTGCTCCAGATCGCTGACGGTGCGATGATGCTCCTTTTTCTCTACAGCCGCATAGACGGTCGTTCCGGTGGGTTGACCTTCGCCCGTTCGTTCCACTGCCTGGACCGCCGCTTCGCTGTAAAATCCACTGTCGGTCAATCCCGCGGCCACCGACTCCACCGGCGGGGCAATGGTCTTCACGGTGGGAACCAATTCCTGTTTGTCATTGGGCGCTGGGCTGACCCGCTGGCCCACAATCAAACGGCTATGCCACCGAGCGGATGCATCTGGAGCCGTTGCGGACCACGCTGGCAACCACCAACAAATTGCTCAAGCGTAACAAAGCTTTCCTGCGCAATCAGATGAGCGGCCTGCTGGCCCTCAACCTCGATGCCAACGAACACTTCAAGAGCCGCAGTCGCTGCTGTCCGCAGTGCCTCCAGCGCCAGATCACGGTCAAGAACTCCCAGGGGCAGGAGGAAGAAGTCACCGAGTATTATCACAAAGAGGTTTATGCCCAACTCAGTGGGCCGGCGTGGAACACGCTGTTGGATGTCGAACCCCTGCGTCCGGGGGAGGAGGAGCGGGCTGCCGCGCTGCGCTTGTGGGGCCGGCGGCGGCGTCTCTATGGCGTGCGCTTCTTCGATGTGGTAGTGGCCGATGCCTGGTACGCCAAGGAACCGTTCCTCAAAGCGGTGACCGCTTTGGGCTGGGCCGTCGTCGTGGTGCTCAAGCAAGCTGAGCTTGAGGGAAGAGGACTAAAGTTCACCGACGGGATAAAGCCTGCCGGTGGGAGAGGAGGGGTTCTGTTCTTTCAGGATTTGGAAGGGAATTTGCTTCACTTGGTGGAACGCCCTGCGAATTCGAGCTTCAATTAATGGCTGGTGGGGCGCTGCGCCAAACCTCCCAATTGACCTTCGTATCGTCCGACGGTAACCCTGCAAAAAGCAGCGTGCATATCGAATGGATGTGCGTACTACCAAGGAAGTGAATGACCACACCCTTGCCGTTACTGTTCTGAACACGCCGGCAGAGCCTGCCCGGGGATGCCGTCGAGCACGATGACCTCAACAAACGAGGCGTGCAGGCGGCCGTAACGCCAGACAAGCTTTCCCTTCCGGTCATATTCAACCAGCACTGTGCCGTCGTGGTCCGGGCCATGGCCCAGCCAATTGGCCACCACCACATTGCCATTGGGCTGGAGGTGGAAGCCAGTGAAGGATCCTTCCGCCAACTGGTCGCCTCGAATCTCGCGCACGACTTCACCCTGCGGATTGAGTTCTTTCAAGAACCGCGCGCCCGGGCCAGAGGACAGCAGGATGTTTCCATTGGCCAGCCGAATCGCCTTGAACAGGTTGCCGGCTACCTTCCATCGCTGGATGATGTTCCACCTCGGGTCCACCTCCACTACTTGGCCGACCGCAGTCATCAGATAAGTGCCCGTGGATGTTGGTCGGAGGTGTCGGAGCATGGTCGCACCTCCAAAGACCTTGCGTTCGACGATCGTGTCCGTGCGGTCATAAACGACCAGGCAGGCGCCTTTCTGGCCACCCAGATCATCGCCGGTGAGGACCGTGACCCCAGCATTTGAGCGATGAACGCTGTAACACTTCCCGCCGACACCTTTGACCAACTTGAGGAGGTTGCCAGAGGCCAGGTAGTATTCCCGAAAGCCATCGTCTACGCTGAGCAATACCCGGTTTTGTCCAATCAATTGCAAATCCATCACATAGCCCGTCGCGACACTCCAGTTCCGAGCTGGGTCCTTCTCGTCCACGTGAACCAGCCTGTGCGTTCCGTCGTCCACCGCGAGGAACCGATGCTGCGGAGGAGCATCGGCGGTGGCATTAGAGTTAGGATTGGCACTCAAGGTCATGATCGAGGTGGCGATGACCCGCCCGAGGAAGCTGCGGCGACTGGTTGGTTGCATAAAGGCTTCTGGTGAACAGATCGTATCAACCGCCGGAATCGCAGGCACCGCGAAAACTGGTTCCCGGCCCGGCAACAGGGAGTGATAGAACCGAATGGGGTGTCGTAGCGTTTGCCTGTGCTATTCTCCGCGATGCAAAATCTGAGTCCCTTCTTGGTGCAAAGCGATTGGATGAATTGGCAGCGGGCATCCAAACAATTCCAGCCGTTGGTGAGGTCCGCTATGACCACATCCACGCCCGCCTTCTCTATGCCGTCCAGATAAGTCTCGACCAGGTTGTTGTCGGTCCAGTCTCTCCATTATGCGGAGACCAAGAGGAAGGAAAAGGAGGAGCAATACCCATCAAAGAGCATTGCGCCTTCTCAAAAAACCCGTCTACTACGCCTTGCTCTTCTCTGCCGTCTTAGCGCGCCTTGCTTCCCATGCACGCTCCAAAGCCGCTCTCCAAGCAGGCGTCATCTTCCTTTTCTTCCCGGGCTTCTGAACAGCTTTACCTCGTGCAGCCATCCTCTTTGCAACTCCAGCACGAATTTTGGCTAGTCCTTCAGCGCTCAGTTTTCGCTTCCTGGGCTTCAACGCAGATTCGGCTGATGGTGCGGTCCCTTTGATCTTCGCCCACCTCGCCAATTGAGCAGCCCGCATTCTAGCTCTACCGGCTGCTGATACTTTGCGCCTCTTACTGGGGGCTTCGCTTGCTGATTCAACCGTAGCCCCTAGGAGTTGACCGAGTTCGTTTTGCAGTTCCAGAATCTTGTCCTGGATGTCCGCTGCCTGACGTAATGCTTTTGGCGATAGATTTGTGATCGAGTTCATTGTGAGGCAATTACGGCGTGGTTCGTGAAACATGTCAACCCTGACAATCAATTCCTGGAGGGGCCTTTCATCAAGCTCACCTCATTAGTTTTCAGGTAGTCCTCCATGCTCATAAACGTGGTGGTCTGGGTTCTTCGCTTCTGTCTCAAGTCCCTCAGCAGCTTGTAGTCGATCAAGGTTTTACCAAGCTGGACAATCTGGATATAGGCGTCTTTGGTTTTCCAGCGCTGTCCCTTGGCTAGCGCTGGTGAGAACCTCTTCTCCGTCTCTTTGGCTTTGGTTTGCATCATAACCCATACACCGGTTTTGCCATTCTGTCCACTTGGCGCTGAAGCTCACCCAGAAGCGCGGGCTTCGCTGCCTTGGCAACGCTCAATTTCGGCCCGGGTTTAATGGCCGCACGTGAGGCCGGGGGAGGTATGGCCGGCGAAACAGAAGCGATACAGCCCGTCAGCCTAGCCCGCATATTTCATAGAGGGATTGAACAAAGAAGCGGTGGGTGCGTCAGAAGGCTTGTAAACACTGAGCCAAATGAGCGCACAACACACCGCTTCTTCTAGTACACAGAGTGTAGCCATCAGCCGATGTTGTTTCAAGACCTGGGAACCCGTCAGGGAAGCGACGGGGGCACCGTATCACCCACAGCGGCATGGAAGCGAGCCTTGACGCGGAAAGACGCGGAACTAATCGCGCAACGCGTGATTGCGCTCGCAAGGCGTGGTGATTCAGCGGCGCTCTACGGCGGATTCAAGAAAACCAAAGGCGGCCTGGGGGGGAGAATCCCCTGGCAGGGGCTTGATGGGGTGAGGCGGTGATTGAAAGGTCGGGGTTGGAAGGGGCGGAGTTGGCGCTCAAGGATTCTCGGGAACCCGGCGGAAGACCCGCGGCAAGCAGACGAGCCCGTTGGCTGGTGTCAACCAGCCACAGCAGGGAAAGGGCTCTGCGAACGGGTCGGCTGTTCTCACGGAGGCTGAGTCACCTGATGAATCATGTGCCAGTGATGGCCGCAGTTCCATTCCCGCCACTTGGGATAAGTTCGCTCGCGCACCAACGGCTGCGTCTTGGCCCAGCGCACGAACAGCGCTACGCCCAGCACCGTCGCCAGGCGATGGCGCTTGCTCTGGCCTTTGCGAAACTCCGTCACCTGAGCGGCAAAACGCTGCCGCAGCGAACCCAGTTGCTCCGGGCTGTGCTCGCAGCGACAGCGCAGCGGCTTCTCGTAAGGCTACAGGGGCTCGGGCAGGCTTGAGGCACAAAGCCACTGCCGGGCTTGGGCATGCAGCAGCCGCATCCACAGTTGCTTGGGCCGCTGGTGCGCCACATAAAAGTCCTCCGCCACGCGGCCGAATCCCGCCGTCGGCCCCAGCATCGTCCAGTTAGAGGCTTTGTAGAGGGTGCCGCGGAAAAGCTGCCCGTCCACAAAACTTTCCAGGGCCAGAAGCGGGTGCCCGTGTTGCTCTTGCCAGTCTTGGGAGAGCCGCCGCAGGCACAGCTTCATGGCCCGGGTGCCCAAATTGGGCAACTGCATGCGATCGGCCAGAATCAAAAAACGGCTGTTCTGAGCCAGAAAATGGAGTCGGGCCTGACGCTGCTCTTCCGACCAGTTCAGCCATTGGTCTCGCGGCTTCAAATGCCAAGCCGGGGCGCTCCAACCCAGCAACGCCAGCCATTGGCCCTGATAGCTGGCGGCGTAACGCAGTTGCTCGCCTATCAGCGTGGCGCTTTGGAGGTAGTGTTGTTCCACGATGAGCCGATTCCAGCGCTCCTGCTGGTCAGCTTCCAAGAGCAACTGGATTTCCAGTCCCTCCAGAACGCGTTGTTCCTCGACTCCGGGCAGACGCAATGGTTTAGCCATGCACCCAAGCAAAAAGGCTCAGGGCGAAAATGTCCGGTTTTTTGCACCTCACTCCCGTCAACCCTCAGTGAAACCGTTTTCTTGACTCCGTCCTATAAGCATCTGCTCGGCATCGATTTTGGCTGGCTTGGATCTGCACGATGGCCACGTGACCGCGTGGGTGGAACAACGTCATCGCAGCCGGGAGTTCATCGGTTTGCTTCAAGACCTCGACTCATCAACCAGGCCCCGGTGGTGCAACGCTGGAGCAATTTCACCGCCTTGGAGATTAAATGACTACTGTTCACAAAAATGATGTACTAGTCGTGTTGGACCTCAACTTGCCCGGGGTCTGGGCCGGCAGTGCTGGACTGGATCCGCCAGTAGCCAGCCCTCAAGAGCGTGGTCGTGGTCTCGAACAGCTCTTTCGCTCATCCCGCTGACGTCGTACGCGTGTATGGTCTGTGGGCCGATTGCGCTTTGCGGAAGTCATTCGACTTTCGCCAAAGCGAGGACGTTGCCCAGATGATCAAGAGTTGGTGGCTGCGTTACAATCTGTTCCCCCCACTCTCGATTAACCCCGTCCCCGCTCCGTGTTCTGCCATTCTTGACTGGGGGCCTTGGGAAAGGTGGTTAGTCGCCGCACAGGCAAACCAGCTCTGCGTCGCCGATGGTCTTCGCGACGGGCTTGTGTGCCTTGTCCAGTTTGGAGCTGGCTTCCTCGCCGCAGAGCGGGCATCTGGAGGTTAGTTGATTCACCGCTTCGCCAGAACTGACCTGACACGGGGCCGGATCTTGGGCGTGTTGGCGTCCTGCGCCTGAATTTACTCGAATCACTGGCCCGGGATTACTTATCGTGGCGGCTGCAAACTTGCAGACGCGACAGACGCACACCGCACCATGAGTGACCTTGTCCATATCGAACTATTGCCGCTCGGCAAAGTGCTTGAGGTCGAGCGGGGCACGCCACTGCAGGACGTGCTGTTTGCGCATGGAGTGGAGTTTCCTTGCGGCGGGCGCGGGCGGTGCAAAGGCTGCAAGATCAAGGTTCTCGCCGGCGTGCTGCCTGTCACCGGCGAGGACCGGCAGAAGCTCACGGCGGCGGAGTTGGCGGAAGGCTGGCGGCTGGCCTGTCGCGGGCGGGCGGAGACCGATTTGCGCATCGAGCTGGCGCAGTGGGAGGCGGCGATTCTAACCGATGATTCGGTCTTCTCCTTCACGCCCCAGGAAGGTCTGGGCATTGCGGTGGACCTCGGCACCACCACGATCGTGGCCCAGTTGGCTGATCTGCAGACGGGACACGTGCTGGCGGTAAGGACCGCCTTGAACGCCCAGGCAAAGCACGGTGCGGACATCATGAGCCGGGTGGAATTCGCCATGGCCGGCCAGGGCCACGCTACCCTGGAGAAGCTGGTGCGGGGGCAAATCGGCGATTTGGCGGGGGAACTGTTAGAGGCGGCTGGTTGCCGCGGGCGCAGGGTGAAGAGCGTCGTCGTGGTCGGCAACACGGTGATGCACCACCTGTTCTGCGGCATTAGCCTCGAACCGCTCTCGCATTACCCGTTCGAGCCCTTGTCGCCTGGGCTCCAGATTTTCCAGGCGAGCGCGCTGGGCTGGGAATTGTCCGGTGATCCGGCGGTGCATTTCCTGCCGTGCCTGGGAAGCTTTGTCGGCAGCGACATTCTGGGGGGGCTGCTGGCGACGCGGTTGCACGAAAGCGACCGCCTGGCCGCGCTGATTGACTTGGGTACAAATGGGGAAATCGTCGTCGGCAACCGCGAGCGGATGCTGTGCGCGTCCACGGCGGCTGGACCGGCGTTCGAAGGCGCGCGCATCTCGATGGGAATGCGCGCGGCCACGGGCGCCATCTCGGAAGTGCGCGCGCAGGATGGCAAGCTGCATTGCCACGTGCTGGGGAATGTCCCCCCTCGCGGCATTTGCGGCAGTGGGTTGGTGGACGCGGTGGCGGCGAGCCTCGATCTGGGGTGGATCAAGCCATCGGGCCGGCTGGCCAACGGGAAGTCCCTCCTGCTGGCGGAGCCTGTCTGGCTCAACCAATGGGACGTGCGCGAGCTGCAGTTGGCCAAAGGAGCGATTGCGGCAGGGCTGCGCATCCTGCTGGAGCAATGGGGCGCTACGAAGGACGACCTCGCGCAAGTTTATCTGGCCGGTGCGTTCGGCAATTACATCAACCATGCCAGCGCATGGCGGATCGGGCTGCTGGATTTCCCGGCCGAGAAGGTCGGTCCGTCGGGCAACACGGCCTTGCTCGGCGCCAAGTTGGCGTTGTTCAGCCTCCAGGAACACAACGGTGCCTACCCAGAGATTCTGGCCAAGGTGCGGCATGTGTCGCTCAATGAAGCACAGGGCTTTCAGGAGACGTTCGTCGAGGAGATGGGCTATCCGAGTCAGCCCGCGCCACCCCGATTACCTGCGTAACCAAGCATGCCCCGCCGTTCCTGATATGCCACAGCGACAGCGATCCGCTGGTGCCGCATCATCAGAGCGAGTTGCTGGAAGCCGCGCTCAAGAAGGCGGGTGTGCCTGTTACCTTCCGCGGTCGCCTGGTTAGATCGGTTGCCGATACACTCTTCGATACTTTGCTCTTGCGCCCGTCCCATAGGGGTCCAGGATGGTTATCCCGTCCCGACCAAAGCGCGCGGTCACTGGGGCTCCCTTGCCGGCGCGCAGGTATTTGAAGTTCAGGTCGCGCACGATGCGGGCTGCATGGAGAATGACCACGGTGATACGGGACTCCTCCGCTGTCGGATAAAGCTCTGCCACGCTGGCGCGCGTTGCGCCGGAGAACTTCACGCGGCAAATGGCCGCCAGGCCTACCGTGAGGCCGTCTATGCCGTAGCCGATGTAGGCGCTTGAGCTATCCGGGCGCTTTACGTCGCGCGTGAAATGGTTGTTGGCTGTCCGGCTACCGCCGCCTTGATGCCACCAACGCAGGCCGCGGTATTGCTGGTCGCTCTCGACCTTGCCGTCCACGCCGACGATTTCGTGGCCCTGGTTGACCGCGCCTTCGAAGTCGGGCGGGGTGATCCAGTTGTTGTGGAAGTTGATGCTCATGCCGTTCTCGAAATCAACCCGCACCTGGACGGCATCGTAGGCGTTGATGCCATCGCGGACGAGCCGCTGCTTCTGGCCCACGGCAGTGAGCGAGACGGGCTTGCTCTGGTAGTAGTGGTAGATCAAATCCACCCAGTGCGAGCCGACGTAACTGAAGGGGTCGCTCTGCTCGACCCATTTGAAGGTGCTGGTCGAGACGTGCAGCGGCTCCTCCAGGTAGGCCGTCCCATACAGCGGGGCCCCAATGCGCTGCTTGATCTCGTCGCGGATGCGCAGGTGGTCGGGGTCGTAGCGCTTGTGCATGTCCACCGCGACGATGCGGTTCTTCCTGCGCGCCAGGTCAATGATCCGGTCGGCCTCCGCGGTGGCGAGGCACATGGGCTTTTCGGTGATGACATGGACGCCGGCCTTAAGGGCGGCGAGGATCACCTCTGCGTGCAATGGGTCCGGCGTCGCAACGGCCATGACATCGAGGTCGGGGAATTTGCGAAGGATATCCAGCCACGGCCTCGGGCCGGCGAACGCCCTGGGGGCGTGGGCGGTCCAGCTCTTGAAATTCCTCCGTGCGCGGCGGGCGGACTTTTCCGTGCGCGCGGCGATTGCTACCAGTTGGAACTGGACCGGGGCGAGCTCTCGCGCCCAGTGGTCGAGACCGACACGCCCGAGCTGTGGGGCGATTCCGGAGCATTGCAGGTCTGCGTAAGCCCGGGCGTGCACGTCCCCACCGAACATGCCGGCGCCCACAAGCGCAATTCTGATTGTGCCGTCCATCGTGGTCCCATGTGTATAGCTCAGGGCCGGAGGAGACAATCCATTTCCAGCCTCCTCTGCACCTTCTTCCCGTAACGGCGTCGCGGCAAAAGGCCGCCGCAATCCAAGACGCTGTTACGCACAATGCTGCGATGAACTTTACACTTTGAAGACCGCGGCTACACCCTATGATTCGCGGGGATGATCGGCGCAATGCTGAGTGTGGCCGGGGATCTAAGCGGCACCGTCCTGAACGTGGCGGGAATTCTGGTGGGCGGGCTGGTTGGCCTAAGCCGGCGCAAGCCTCTACCGCCGGCACTGGAATCCTTCTTCAAGGTAGCGATCGGCGCTTTCACGGTCTTCTATGGCCTGAAGCTCACATGGCTGAGCCTGAATGGTTCGCTCTGGCAGGTACTCAAGCAGCTTCTCATTGCCGTGCTGGCGTTGATGCTGGGCAAGATGACCGGCCGGCTGCTCCGCCTGCAGAAGATGTCGAATAGGCTGGGCCAGACAGCGCGGCAGCGCATCGCGAGCGCCGGTGCGGCCGGCCCCAGCCAGTTGAGCAACGGGTTCAAGACCTGCACAGCTCTGTTCTGTGCCGCGCCGCTGGCGGTGCTGGGGGCGGTGCAGGATGGCTTGTCGGGATACTGGTTCCCGCTCGCGGTAAAGGCGGTTATGGATGGCCTGGCTACAATGGGGTTTGCCGGGCTGTTCCGGTGGGGCGTGATGCTCGCAGCGCTGCCGGTGCTCGCATTCCAAGGCACGATCACGCTGACGTGCGTGTTGTGGCTCAAACCGCTGTTGGCGGCTCATGGGCTGATTGATTCGGTGAACGCGGCCGGCGGGCTGCTGGTATTCAGTGTGGCCCTGGTGATTCTTGGCTTGAAGAAGATCGAACTGGCGGATTACCTGCCAAGCCTGATGTTCGCACCCTTGTTGACGTCGGTGTTGCGATGACCTGACCGAGCACAAGTCAGCCCATACCATTGCGGACGGGTCGTATGGGGTCAACACCCCATTGTCATCATCTGCCCTCGGTCTCAAATTTTGAGTGTGGCGCGCGCAGTAACAGACCTCTTCTCCAGTTCCCTGGCTGTGCAGAAAGACCGCACGTTCAGCCTCGTCATCGCCTACGAGGATGCTGAGACCGGCCAGCATGCGCGGAACGTGTGCGACTATCTCATCGAGCGTCTGGCGCCTGAATGCCGTTTCGTCAGCCAAATGTGGCGGTTCGACGTATTGCGGATTCCTGAGTGCCGCGAATTGGCGACCAAAGGCGCCGCGGCAGCCGACGTCATCATGATCTCCAGCCATGGGACTGGCGATTTGCCGGGGGATGTCAAAGCCTGGATCGAGCTGTGGCTGCGGGACAAGGGCGATCTCCTGGCACTGGTGGCCTTGTTCGACCGCCCGCCCTGCCAGGCCGGTCAGGATTGGCCGATACAGGACTACCTCGCGGGCGTGGCCGAGCGCGGCCAAATCACTTTCTTCGCCGAGCCGGATACCTGGCCTGGAAAAGGGCCCCACCAGATTCACCTGCCGCTGGTAACCAGTTCGGACGGCAGCATTCAGCGGCTGATGCCGATTGACGCCGTAACGGCGCGAAGCCCGGACGCTGAGCATTGGGGCATCAATGAGTGAATGCGCCGGCGGCAGCCGGGCAGCGTCCAAGCGCGAGCGAGGACGCCGACATTGAGGACGGAAGGAATGGCGACAGAGACCAGCAGTCCAGGGAAGCTATTTGCCCGCCATCTGCCAAACGTCGCGCGGATAATACTCGGCCTGATCTTCTTTGTTTTCGGCCTCAATGGGTTCCTCCACTTCATACCGCAGCCTAAGATGCCCGAAGGGCCAGCCGCCTTCTTCGGTGCGCTGCTGAGGACACACTACATGCTTCCACTGCTCTTCGGTACCCAAACGCTGGTCGGCGCTCTGCTCCTGGTGAACCGCTTCGTGCCGTTGGCTCTGACGCTCATCGCGCCGGTAATCGTCAACATCGTCGCGTTTCACGTATTTGTCGCCCCGTCAGGTCTTGCGATGGCCATCGTGATACTGGGCCTTGAGCTCTTCCTGGCGTGGTCGTATCGGGGTGTTTATCTGCCGATGCTTGGACCACGGGCGAAGCCCGGCGTACCTGCAGATTCCAGGACACCCGCCAGTTGAGGGGCTCTGAGCCCTTTGCCTTCTGCCTGCCGACGGTCCGCAACGCCCGCTTGGCAGGACCAGCCACATCCTTTAGCTTACCGGCGCAACATGACCGAAGCTCCCTTGAACATCCTCGCCGTCATCGGCAGCCTGCAGCGGGACTCGGTGACGCGCGTGGTCGTGCGCCACATCGCACAGCAGCTTGAGACGGCAGGCTGCGTGGTGGATGTCCTCGATCTGGAAAAGGAACCGCTCGCCCTCTACAACCCGGACGTCGCACACGAACTCCCTGGTTACGCGGACCTACAGGCTCGCGTCCACCGGGCGGACGCGATCATCCTGGGCTCGCCGGACTATCACGGGAGTATCAGCGGGGCCATCAAGAACTTCCTCGACCACTTCTGGCGCGAGTTCACCGGCAAGCTCTTTGCCACGATCGTCGCCTCACACGAGAAGGGCCTCACTGCCACCGACCAACTGCGCACTGTGGCCCGCCAATGCTACGCCTGGACACTCCCCTACGGCGTGTCCCTCCTCGAGGACGCGGACGTGAAGGATGGCCAGATCGTCAGCGAGGCACTCCAGCAGCGGCTGGAGATGCTCATACGCGACCTGCGCGTTTATGGCGAGCTGCTCGCGCGGCAACGGCGCGCCGATTTGGCGGGCGCGGAGCCGGGCTTTCTGGCAAGGCACAGGAAGTGAGGCGTGAAACGTGAAACGTGAAGCGTGACAGCGGTGAGCTGCGGCAGTTTAACTTGCCAGCCGCACGATTGCACGTTAGCTAACACGCATCACGGATCACGTTTCACGTTTCACGGACCAAACCTATGGCGAGCGAAGCCCCACCTGACACCGGTCACGGCTTCCAACCCCACGTCCCGCCCGGCGCGTCCATGCGCGAATGCACGCTACGCGCCATCATCCTCGGGGCACTGCTCGGCATGGTATTTGGCGCTTCTTCGCTTTACCTCGTCCTGAAGGTCGGGCTCACGGTGAGCGCGTCTATTCCGGTCGCGGTAATATCGCTGGCGCTATTCCGGCTCTGGTCGAAGGTCGGCGGCAAGGACGCCACGATCCTCGAGAACAATATCGTGCAGACCGCCGGTTCGGCGGGCGAGTCCATCGCCTTCGGGCTGGGCGTCACTATGCCGGCCATCATGATTCTCGGGTTCGACCTTCAGATCGGCCGGGTCATGCTCGTCGGACTGCTCGGCAGCCTCCTGGGCATTCTCATGATGATCCCGCTGCGTCGGGCGCTCATTGTCGCGCAGCACGGCCAGCTCAAGTATCCCGAAGGCACGGCCTGCGCCCAGGTGCTCAAGGCCGGGGCGGCAGGGCAACCGGGCGCTGTCGAGGCGTCCCAGGCCGCAGGACCGCTCGCCAACAGTGGAATAAAAGCCTCCACCATCTTCACCGGCTTCGGTCTTGGCCTTGCATACAAGACGCTCATGGCTGCCTTCAAGCTCTGGAAAGACGTGCCCGAGAAGGTCTTTGGCGCACCGCTCAAGGGCGGGTCCATTTCCGCGGAAATCTCACCCGAGCTATTGGGGGTGGGCTACATCATCGGCCCGCGCATTGCCTCGATCATGATGGCGGGCGGCGTGCTCAGTTGTTTGGTGCTGACGCCCATCATCACCTTCTTCGGCCAAGGTCTGAATGTTATTCTGCCGCCGGGCACCAAGCCCATCGCTGACATGACACCCAGCGACATCCGCAGTGCGTATATCCTCTATATCGGCGCCGGCGCGGTCGCTGCCGGCGGCGTGATCAGCCTGCTGCGATCCCTGCCCATCATCCTGCACGGGTTACGGTCGGGGCTGTCTGATTTCAGGGCCGCCGCGGCAGTCCACGCCGCTGTCCTCCGCACCGAGCGGGACCTGTCCATGAAGCTCGTGGCGGGCGGCATTGTGGCGCTGATTCTGGCCATCCTCGCCGCGCCCTCTCTTCACATGAATATCCTGGGAGCCGTGCTGATCGTTGCCTTCGGCTTCCTGTTCGTCACTGTATCCTCCCGTCTCACGGGGGAAATAGGCTCCTCCTCCAACCCCATCTCCGGCATGACGGTCGCCACGCTGCTGCTGACGTGCCTCGTCTTCCTGATCGTGGGCTGGACGGGTGGGACCTACTACGTCACGGCGCTGTCGGTGGGCGGCATCGTCTGCGTCGCCGCCTCGAATGCCGGCGCCACCTCGCAAGACTTGAAGACCGGCTTCCTGATCGGCGCCACGCCCAAATACCAGCAGATTGCCATCCTCATTGGCGCAACGGTCAGCGCGCTGGTGCTCGGCCCGATTCTGCTTGGGCTGAATCAGACCGCCACCGTCTATGTACCGGCCGCACAAGTCCTGCCCGGTCTGCAGGTTCCCTCGGACGCCAAGCTCGGCCCGCTGGAAAGGCTGCGGGGTTCCCAGGGGTTGACGGACACCAACGCCTACCGCGTTTGGCAGAAGACCGACACTGCTGGCGGACCGGCAGGCAGATACCTGGTGGATGATTCCGGCGCGGCGGTCTGGCTGGTGGACCCAGGCATCAACGGCGCCTTCAAAACCCGGCCTGACGGCACCACGGTGCGCAAGTTTGACGCCCCCAAAGCCACCCTCATGAGCTACATCATCAAGGGCATGCTCGACCGCAAGCTGCCCTGGGGCCTCGTGCTGTTCGGCGTGATGATTTCCGTAGTGCTGGAGTTGTGCGGCGTATCCTCGCTTGCCTTCGCCGTGGGCGCCTATCTGCCGATATCGTCCTCGGCCCCGATCTTTGTAGGGGGCCTGGTGCGCTGGCTGGTGGACCAGCGCATGAGACATTCCCTGCGCGAGCACAAGCTGGACGAAGCTACGCTGTCCGCCGAAAGCGACAAAAGCCCGGGCGTGCTGCTCGCGAGCGGTTACATCGCGGGTGGCGCCATTGCGGGAATCATCATCGCGTTCGTGCAGGGCGTGACCACCAATCTTGACGCGCGCATCACCAAATGGGCCGAAGCCTCCAACCCGTTCTTCGGTGGCCCGAACGCTGATTGGCTCGCCTTGATCCCCTTTGCCGTCATAGCCATCCTGCTCTACATCACTGGCCGGCAAGTGCTGCAGGCACGCAATCGGGACCCAGCGATTTAGTGCGACAAACCGCCTGCGGGCGGCGGCGACACGCAGGCGAGTCTCACCGGAGACTCACCGGAGACACGCCGTAGATAGCGTTTGGAACCGCCTTTGCGTAACCGCATGGACTGTTGATACTTATTGAAGCTCACTGCCCAAGCAAGCCAGGCTCGGGGGTCCCAGGCTGCGGCGAAATTGACGCCCCTTAGCGAGAACGGTAGCTTGTTCTGGATGACTGCGTTAGCTACCATTGCCGCGCCGGGCGTGGATCGTTTCCCGCTGCGCCGGCCCATGCCGCGTGTCCAACTGGATACGCTGTCGCGCGAGATCCTCGTGCTCAAGAAGCAGCTCAACGCGGTCATTCTCGCCCATAACTACCAGGTGCCGGAGATCCAGGACATCGCCGACTTCGTGGGCGATTCGCTCGGCCTTTCCCAGCAGGCGGCCCAGACCAAGGCCGACGTAATCGTCTTCAGCGGCGTCCATTTCATGGCGGAGACGGCCAAGATCCTCAGCCCGGACAAGATTGTCGTCCTGCCGGATAAAGACGCGGGCTGCTCACTTGAGCAAGCTTGCCCGGCAAACAAGCTGGCCGAATTCCAGAAGACCAACCCCAACTTCTACACCGTCACCTACATCAATTGCAGCGCGGCAGTGAAGGCGCTCAGCGACGTCATCTGCACCAGCGGCAACGCGGTCAAAATCGTCAATGCCTCCCCCAAGGACAAGGACCTGCTCTTCGTGCCGGACGAGAACCTGGGCGAGTGGGTCATAGAGCAGACCGGCCGCCCGATGACGCTCTGGCGGGGCAACTGCTACGCGCACGTGGAGTTCCGCCGGGAAAGCCTCCTGCGCGCGAAGCAGGCTTATCCCGACGCAAAGGTCGTTGTGCATCCCGAGAGCCTGCACGAGGTGCGGGAGCTGGCCGACGCAGTGTGCTCGACCGAGAAGATGATCTCCTACTGCCGGACCGCCCCAGCGAAGCAGTTCATCGTGGTAACGGAGTCCGGCATCCTCCACCGGCTCCAGAAAGAGTGCCCGGGCAAGGACTTCGTCTGCGCCCCCACCTTTGACGCCCTGCGCGCCCCCACCGACCCCTGCCGTTGCAGCGAGTGCAAGTACATGAAGATGAACACGCTGGAGAAGTTGCGCGACTGCATGAAGAAGCTCTCCCCGCGCATCGAACTGCCGGAGGAGATCATCCGCCGCGCACAGTTGCCGATTCAGCGGATGCTGGAGATTTCGGCCAGGGCCTGAGACAATCCCGGCGCCTGGAGCGCGCGCGGACCGCGAGCCGTCCTTGGCTCGCAGCACCAGCGGCGTGGGCAATCGCTGCGAGCCAGCGACGGCTCGCGGTCCGAGGGTGTGGGTATGCTCCCGCCGCGCGTCAGTTTCAGCCAGTAGGGCACGCTGACCACGGGCCCGGCCGAATGCGTCGTGCCGCCGCCGGTTAGCGCGCGGTAGAGGCGATGCACTCCGTTGCTCGCTGTCAGCATGGTCGTGGCGTGGATGGAATTGGCGGCGAGGGTCTCGCGGATCATCACGCCGGCCTTCGCGGAGGGGGCCAGGATTTGCTGGGGGTTGATGTCCATGAGCACGACATCCGCCGGATGACGCGGCAGGTCCGCCAGCGCCGATCCCGCATCCGCGTAGCTCCGCAGCAGGCGAAACGCGGGACTGCGGCCAATGCGGTGCGCGATATTGGCCCGAATCTCGGGGTCATCCTCTACGAGAGCTACCTGGATGGGCGGTTTGTCAGCAGACACAACGTTCACATGGTGCAGCATAGCCGCTGGAAGTCCCTCCGCCTACCGTACGAATGTATGGTGCGGACTTGGCCTCGGCAATGGGTAGCCGCCGCGGCGGTCAACTGTCCAGCCGTTTGAACAACTCCGCGCTGCCTACGGGGGTGATGCCCTGCTTTTGAAGGGCGGCGATGGCGCAGTCCGGGTCGTCAAACCGGAAGGCCAGCAACCCCTTGCCTTCGCTCTTGAGCGTGAACCCATACATGTATTCCAGATTGACACGCGCCCTTTCCACCGTGGCCAGGATCTCGGCCAGACCGCCGGGCTTGTCGGCCACTTCGATTGCCACCATGTCCGTGACCTTCACCACGAACCCGCTGTCCTCCAGTAGCTGCTTGGCCTTCTGCCAGTCACGCACCACGAAGCGCAGGATGCCGAACTGCTGGGTGTCGGCCAGCGTCAGGGTCAGGATGTTGAGCTTCGCCTTGGCGAGCAGTTTGACCGGGCGGCTGAGCGCGCCAGGCTTGTTCTCAAGGAAGAGGGAGAGCTGCTTTACTTTCATAGGCTTGCGGTGGGGTTTACATCTTGCGTTGATCAATGACTCGCTTGGCCTTGCCCTCGCTGCGCGCAATGGTGCGCGGCTGGACCAGGCGGACGTTGGCATGCACGCCGACCATGGACTCAATGGATTTGGTCAGCTTGTTCTGCAATTGCTCCAGCGCGCCGACCGTGTCGGTGAAGAACTCGGGCGTGACCTCAACCTGGACCTCCATGACGTCCAGGTCCTTCTCGCGCGTGAGGACGATCTGGTAGTGCGGCAATGCGCCTTCGACCTTGAGCAACGCGGTCTCGATCTGCGACGGGAAGACGTTGACGCCGCGAATGATGAACATGTCGTCCGCGCGGCGCCCAATGCGCTTGATGCGGCGCAACGTGCGGCCGCACTCGCAAGTCTCGGACGCCAGCGCCGTGATGTCGCGCGTACGGTAACGGATCATCGGCATGGCTTTCTTGCCCAGGGTAGTGAGTACCAGCTCGCCTTCCTCGCCGTCGTCGCACGGCTTGCCGGTCTTCAGGCTGATGATCTCAGGATAGAAATAATCCTCGAAGATGTGCGGGCCGGCCTGGCATTGGCACTCCATCGCCACACCCGGACCTACGATCTCGGACAGTCCGTAAATGTCGTAGGCCTTGATGCCGCTATCGGCCTCGATGCGCCGGCGCATGGACTCCGTCCACGGCTCGGCGCCGAAGACACCCACGCGCAAGGGCAAATCTTTGATGTTGAAGCCAAGCTCCGGGGCCTGGTCAATCAGGTGGAGGAAATAGCTGGGCGTGCAGCAAATCGCAGTGACCCCGAAGTCTTTCATCACCATCAACTGGCGCTGGGTGTTGCCTCCGGAAATCGGGATGACCGTCGCGCCAAGCGCTTCAGCCCCGTAGTGCGCGCCGAGCCCGCCCGTGAACAGGCCGTAGCCGTAGGCGTTCTGGATGATGTCGCCTTCGTGCAAGCCGCAGGCGGCAAGGCTGCGCAGCATGACATTGGTCCAGACCTGGATGTCCTCCTGCGTGTATGCCACGACGATGGGCTTGCCGGTGGTCCCGCTGGAGGCGTGCAGCCGCACAATCTCCTTCATCGGGCTGGCGAACAGGCCGAAAGGATAGGTGTCGCGCAGGTCGGTCTTCTCGGCGAAAGGCAGCTTGGTAATGTCCTGAAGCGTCTGCACGCCCTTCGGCGTCAGCCCGCGGTCGTCCATCCGTTTGCGGAACAGGGCGACGCCATCGTAGGCGCGCTGCACGATCGCCTTGAGGCGCTGCAACTGCAGGTCGCGCAACTGGGGCAGCGGCAGGAAATCCGGCGCGCTTAGCGGATGGAAACTAACGTTCGAATCCTTTGCATGCTTGCTCATAGACATTGGGGCTCTTCTGACGGCGCTGTTTTATCCGATTCAGCCTCGGGCGTGCAACTAAAAGCCTTGGTCAGCATCTCAATGAACCAGACCGGAGGCCGAATGGGCTTGCCCTGGCGGTCAGTGAAGGCATGAACGGTGTAGCCGCGCACGACCGGTTTGCCGCTCGCATCCTGGTGAATCCGCACCTCGAAGCGCAGGCGCGCCCGCCCGGACAGTTGGACGCTGGAGGCAATGTTCAGCAGGTCATCGTAGCGCGCCGGCCCCAGGAACTCGAGGTGCGCCTCGACCAGCGGAAGGAAAACGCCGCGGGCTTCCAGGGCGGTATAGGACATCCCGAGCCGCCGGCGCATCAATTCCGTCCGCGCGCACTCGAACCATTCCAACGCGCGCGAATTGTAGAACGTGCCCATTTGGTCGGTCTCGCTGTAGCGAACGCGTAATTGGAGCAAATCGGACAACCCGGACATGCCGGCAGGTTGGCCGAAGCAGCCGGCCACAGCAACCAAAAGCGGCAGCCCGGCCTCAGCTCACCAATTAAGCATAATAATATACCGGATAACGCTACCGACTACTTGTGATTACGACTGGACATAATCGGAATTTCTGCTAGCGTCGGCCCGCCTCGCTGGACGGGGTGCCGGAAGGGCCGGGACAGGGCCCTTCATGCGGAAGCAGAATCACAAACTGAGACAACCTGACTGGTGCTCGTGAGCGTGAGAAGCGGCGCCGGTTCAAGAAACAACAACTGCAACTCATGATAAACAAAGTCCAAGCCCTGTGCGCAATCACCCTGGTCGCGACCGCGATTAGCACCCAGGCCCAATCCGTCGGAACCAACACGATCACCGCCCCCCCGCTAACCCTGAGCCCCACCGAGCAGGAGATTCAGGACATCAAGAATCCCTTCCCCTGGCTGAGCTGGGGCGGCGACCTCCGGATACGCAACGAGTATTTCGACAGCGCGCTGAGCCTGACCACGGAGTCCAGGCTGAGCCCACTGTTTGGCTCGCTCGCCGCCCAGGATTATTTCCGGATTCGTGGACGGCTTTGGACCACGATTACGCCAGTGGAGAATCTGAGCTTGAACGCGGGCCTGGCGGCTGAGCCCAGGGAGTTCATGGAGCACTCTACCTTTGACACCTATTATAACGGGCTGGGCCTGCAGTGGCGGTACGGGATTTTTGACAGCCTCAATGTGCAGTGGAAAAAGGCGTTCGACCTACCTGCTACCGTGACCGTGGGCCGCCAGAACATCTTCCTGGGTGACGGCTGGCTGGTGGGAGACGGGACACCGGAGGATGGCTCCTTCACGACTTTCCTCGATAGCGCCCGGATCACGGTGAATCTCGAAGACCAGATGACCACCATTGACGCGATTGGGATCATCCAGGACGGCAGGCCGGACGGCTGGCTGCCGACCCTCGGGCCCTCTACGTCAATGGGCGGTGACCCGGAGCCCTACCTTTTGACTGACCAAAATGAAAAGGGCGCCATCCTCTGGGTGGCCAACAAGAGCATCCCCCAGGCCAACCTGGACGGCTTCTTCATCTACAAGAACGACACCCGAATCAACAGCGACCCCGCGGCGACCTTCGGCGACAACGCCAACATCTACACTTTCGGTGGCTCCGTCTCCGGCTTGGTGGACAACCATTGGAAATACATGGCCGAAGGCGCCTATCAATGCGGCGACAAGCAAGACCCCGAACTCAACGGCCAGACGGCCGCGCCAAACCCCTTGCTCGCCCCTTCCGCCCAGACCAAGGGCTATCGCGACCTCAGCGCCTTTGGCGTCAATGCCCGGCTCACCTACTTGTTCAACGACAAGTGGAACGACCAGTTGAGCCTCTGCTTCGAATACCTGACCGGCGACAACCCGAACACTACCACGGATGAAATGTTCGACGTGCTGTGGGGCCGCTGGCCGCGCTGGAGCGAAATGTATAACATTTACAGCTACGTCCAGGAATCGCGCGTAGGTCAAACGGCCAACATTTACCGCATCGGCCCGACCTGGACGGTCGCTCCTTTCAAGAACTTTGACTTCAGCGCCAGCTACTTCGCTCTGTTTGCGGACCAGGCAGTGCCGACTCGTGACCTGAACGAAACCTTGAACCCAGCCCTTGGCATACCGGCATCTGCCGGCCCGTTTAGCACCACCGGCACCTTCCGCGGCCACTACTTCCAGACCATCTTCAAATACAGGTTCAGCAAGCACATGACCGGGCATCTCTGGGGCGAATGGCTCCTGCCCGGTGACTATTATGTGAGTAAAGGCTTGATCCAGTTCCTGCGGGCCGAGGTAATGTTCACCTTCTAGCCGGAGCAGGTCATAGCGACGAGGTCGGGCAAGATCGCTTGCCCACGGAGGCGCGGGATTTCCAGCCGGGCTTGTCGCTGGATAGCTTTGTGGTAGTCTGGCTCCATGATTCCAGCCCGACGCCTTGTCTGGGCGGCCCTGTTATGTCTCTGCGCCGCCCCCTGTCTCGCCGATCCGCAAGCTTCTCTCACACCCGAACAGCAGGCCTGGCTGGCCAAGGCAAAGCGCTTTGGGCGCGCAGGCTGGATATACCTGCACATTGAAGGTGAACCCCGCGAGCGCGGTTTCCAACACGGCTACCTGCTGGCCAAGCAGATTGCCGAGGGCCTGCGCGTAACCCGCATTGAGTGGCAGCACGAAAGCTCAATGGATTGGCCGTGGCTGGTAGCCCGCGCCGCCACCATGTTTGTGCCTCGGATTGACCCCGAGGACATGGCCGAGCTGGAAGGCATGGTTGCGGGCGCCCAGGCAGCCGGCACCAGCGTCTCGCGCGACGAACTCATCGCCTATAACGGCATTATCGAGCTGAATGATTACTGGTGGCCGACCGAGCTGAAGAAGATTAAGGACAGCCCCGCGCCGCCGGTCCGCGAGGCGTGCAGTTCATTCGTTGCCACAGGCGCCTCTACCAAAGACGGCAACTTCGTTCTGGGCCATAACACCATGCAGTCCTACGGCGACGTGTTCCCCAACGTGATCGAGGACATTGTGCCCGCACGCGGCCATCGCATTTTCTGGCAGACCAGTCCCGGCTGGATTCACAGCGGCACAGACTTCTTCCTCACCTCCGCGGGCATTGCCGGTTCGGAGACCACTATCGGCGACTTTGAAGGCTTCGACACCAACGGCGTGCCCGAATTCGTCCGCATGCGCCGGGCGACCCAGGATGCGAGTTCGCTCGACGAGTGGTGCCGGATCATGAAGCGGGACAACAACGGGGGCTACGCGAACGCCTGGCTGCTAGGCGATGCCAACACGCGCGAGATTGCCCGCCTCGAACTCGGCCTCAAATACAGCTCCTGGGAGAAGAAGAGCGACGGCTACTTCGTTGGCTCAAACATCGCGGAAGACCGGAAGATTCTGCTGCTGGAGACCGACCGGAAGGACACCGACATCCGGGTGTCCTCAGTCGCCCGCCGCGTGCGTTGGAAGCAGTTGATGCGAGAATACGCCGGCAAGATTGACATAGCGCTGGCCAAGCGCTTCGAGGCCGACCATTTCGATGCCTGGCACGGCAAAGTAATCCCAGGCAGCCGAAGTCTGTGCGGCCATTTCGAGCTGGACCCCGAGGGCCAGGGGCACGACGTTCCATTCGACTGCAGCGGGACCGTTGACGCCAAGGTGGTGGATGCCGCCATGACGAAGCAATTGACCTTTGATGCCCGCTGGGGCTCAGCCTGCGGCAGGGCCTTCAACGCGGATAAATTCCTCGCTGCCCATCCCCAGTTCGAGTGGCTGGCCGAAATTCTGAGGAGCCGCCCGAGCCAGCCGTGGACCACTTTCCATGCCGGAGACTAGCGGCCGCTGATCATGCATCTTCCATACTTGCGAGCACTTCGACTCCAGACCCAAGACTGTCCTCCCCCCATTTCCATAAGCCCAGATGATATTTGGAGCCCAAGCCTCCACGAGGCTCGTACGTGGCTAGTACCTGTCTCGTACCTGTCTCGTACCTGTCTCGTACCTGTCTCGTACCTGTCTCGTACAAGGGGGGGCCTCGCATTCCCAGGAAAGTGGCTATTTCTCGAGCCTTTTGGCCACCTCCGCCTCCTGCAACCATCAATGCCCCTTATTCGACGAGCCTCTGCCGGATTCTGAGCCTCGTTACCTCGGTTGCTACGAGAAACGACTCCGTCCCTGGCCGGCAGTAGTGAGCACCGGGATGGCGATTGCTGAGTGGGACACGGAGCGACTTAGATTGACAAGGCCCGTGAGGGGTCCGCGTGCAGGTCTCAAGCAACACTCGCCGGTTAGTCAATAACCTTTGACAAAGACCACGTTGGCGGTGGATTGACTCAACCCCATGGACCGGCGAGCGCGGAGAGTTTTACAAAGGGGCGCCTCTTGCCGCATCATGCCGCCAGTGCAAATGCCCCGGCAACTCAAGACGCTGGATGACCTGCTCGCGCAGGCCGAGCACTACGCCAATCATTCCATGCGCAACATTGGACGCGTGCCGCCGACACTGTTCCTGATCGGCGCGGATGGCCCGGTGCTGTTCATCCCGGAAAACATGGCCGATGACCGCGCGAAGGATGACTTCGCCACGAACGCGCGTCTCATGTGCATCGCACACGCCGCGAGCGCGTGCGTGATGACGTTGGAAGCCTGGGCGAAGTTCGCCACGCCGGGCGAGAAGCTGGATATGACGGAAGCGCCGTCCGAGGCGTTCGACCGGCGCGAGATTGTGGTCTTGATGGGCGAGTCGCGCAACGGGCAGAAACAAAAATTGCTGCCCATCATCCGCAGTGACAACGGCAAGTTTTTCGGCTTCGGCGAATCCGAACTGCCCGAAATGGATGAAATGAAAGGCCGCTTCGCGCAACTTCTGCCGACCAAAGCGCCGGATGATGGGCTGCGGGAAGTTGCCAAGGCCATGCTCAAGGTCCAAGGCGTCAAGTTTGCGCAATCCACCCACGCTCCGCGCCTGCCGCGTGGCCGGCGCTGAATCCGCTTTGAGAGGTAGCTGAACCGAGAAAGGACACCATTATGCCAAGAATCTACGCCTGGATGCCGACCGGAATCCCCCCCAAATGCAAATTGTCAAAGTGGCAGAAGCAAAGCCTGCAAAGCGAGGCCGACCGGTTCGTAACCGAATTCTACAAACCCGCCATCAAACCGCCGCCGGACGATCCGCGTTTCAACTACATCGTGGACTATTCGACCAAGTGGCATGGGGCTTATCTCCAGTTCATCGCCAAGTATGCCTGCCCCGGCCCAAACGCCTTCTCGCCGTTTTTCGAGACCACCTTTGCCCGGCTGGGCTACTTCGGTCCCAACTCCTGGAACATTTGGGCACGCCGGCACAACGACCAGTGGATGTTATTGCGCAGCGGCATGACGCTCCCGGAATGCTTCGAGGAAATGCGGACCAATCCGTGGTTTCAACCCTGAGCCGCGAGCATTACTTCTGGGATTACGAAAATGGCGACGCCCGCCCGATCATTGGCTTTCCTTCACCCGCTGACCTTGAGCGCCGCGCAGGAAGGCCGCCCGACATTCTCTTATACCATCCGCGAGGGCATCAACGAACACTTCCTTGCCGACTACAGGATTTACGCTGCCGAAACAGTCCTCACATTCGAGGGCACGGAATGGGAAGAGGAGGAAATCGGCTTTGGCGACTGGGGGCGCACCGCCGAGAGTGAAGACCGCCTCAAGCTCATCATTGATGAATACTTCCGCGTCGAGGAGGAACGCCCGCAACCGCACCCCCGCAAGACCATCGTCTTTGCCGTGAGCGAGAAGCAGGCCGTGATCCTGGAGCGCCTGTTCAACCAGCTTCAGCCAACATGGAAGGTGGCAAGATGCCACGGCTTCGGACGCTGGATTTAGAATGCTACGAAATCCCCGTGATGGACGCCAAGAAACCCCCGGCACTGCTCTACATGCCCCCTTGGCGCGGCAAGATTGCCCAGGGCGAGCTCAACGATCTGGTGGATTACCTCATGAGCCTGCTGCCCAAGGGGGAGAAGGTAGATTTCTGAGGCATTGGCAGTTCTGGCCGGAAAGACTGGCTCAAAAGGCCTCAAAAGGCAGTTGCGCCCGAACCCTCCTGTACCAAGGTTAAGGACATGACAGACCGGAAACGCAGCAAAACCGTGGACATAGCCGAAAGAAACTTACGCGAAGGACGCCTGGAGGGAATCATTGACGCGCCCAAAAGCGGTCGCTGGGGCGACTGGGAGTACTACATGCGTGGCAAAATGCAGTACTGCCGCCGGCACGTGAAACGCAAAGACCCACGGACGCCGGGGCAAAGGCGGGTGCGGATTGGTTTGGGTGGGGTGGCCAAGGCGTGGGGGGCGAAGCTGACGCCGGAACAGCGGCAGGCGTGGGAACTGGCGGCCAAGCAGCAATCTAGCAAGCCGCGGCTGGCCCAGGCTGGACGGTTGGAGGGCGAACAGCTTTTCGTCCGGCATGGCACCGTGCTCATGAAGGTCGGCAAGGAGATGCCGCTATGGCCGGCGCCCCGCCCTGCATTCCCTCCGAACCCGGTGGCGGCGCTGAGCATCATCCACGGGAGTGATGGTGTGAGGATTACGCTGCGGCTCAGCGGGCCGGTGACGGAGGACATCATGGTGTTGGGGCAGGCGCCATGCAGTGCGGGGCGGAAGAAGTGGCGGCGCGGAGCCTACTTGTGCCTGCTGCCCGCGGCACAGGGCGGGGAGTGCGACATCACGGCGCAATACGTGGAGCGGTTTGGGGAACCGGCGCCGGGCACGAAGGTGTTTATCCGCACGCAGCAACAGAGGGACGGGTGGAAGGACTTTCTGAAGGACCTCAGCGAGGTTGTGCTCGTGAGGGCGGAGGCCGGAGGACAGGAGACAGGGGAGCGAGGGGCAGGGCTGGTGTCAGATGGATTAAAGAGGGTAAAAGAGCCAGATAAGTGGCGAAGGATAAATAGCTTAGGCACGCTCGACGGGCCACAGGAGGCGGCCAGAGGCGGCACGGGTGGCGGAGGAAAGCCTGTACGATGTACAAGGGGGTGGTTCCGTATCGCTACTGCGTCAATACCGTCGCAATACCGCTGGCAGGCACGGGGGCGGAGGCAGAAAGTGGAATGCAGAAAGGAGAAGGCAGGCCGAACCTGGGGCCGCCAGAACAGGCATTGGCGCGAACTGTGGCATGGCGGTTAGACGCGGACTAATTGGGATACGCCTGCGGCGCTGGATAAGCTTGGGGTTGAGCCCGCGACGACGGTTCATATTCCTGCGTCGGCGCTGGCAAGGAATTCCCAGCCTACGCACTCCTGTGCGAGCCGCTTGCCGGCGGAAAGAACTGTCCACGCATCCTCGGTAAGTTCGCCTAGCTTGATTGAGACTGATTGAGACTGGCAATTGGCTCCCGCTCCGGTAGGCTCCGGCTGCTATATGACACAACGGTTCAACTCCATCGAGTCCGTAATCGCCGACTTGCGGCGGGGACGGATGGTGATTGTAGTGGACGATGCCGACCGGGAGAACGAGGGCGACCTGATCATGGCCGCGCAGTTCGTGACCCCGGCGGCGGTGAATTTCATGGCCAAGTACGGGCGTGGATTGATCTGCGCGCCCACGACCTCCGAACGCTTGCAGCAGCTCGGCATCGAACGCATGGTCCGCCAAAACCGGGAGACGTTTAAGACCGATTTCCAGGTCAGCGTGGACGCGGCGCGCGGCATCACGACCGGCATCAGCGCCGGGGACCGCGCGGAGACGATCCGGATCATGGCCGAGCCGACGGCGGTGCCGGAGGACTTGGTGCAGCCGGGACACGTGTTTCCGCTGCGGGCGCGGCCCGGCGGCGTGCTGCAACGGGCGGGTCACACGGAAGCGGCGGTGGATCTGGTAGGGTTGGCGGGCTGCCGTCCCATAGGGGTGATCTGCGAAATCATGAGCGACGACGGCTCGATGGCGCGGATGCCGGAGCTGGTGAAGTTCGCCCGGAAGCACCGGCTGAAGATTTGCTCCATCGCGGACCTGATTCAGTTCCGCCGCGAGCGGGAGAAGCTGGTCGAGCGCGTCGAAGTGGTAAAGCTGCCGACCGATTACGGGGACTTTGACCTGTACCTCTACCGTTCAAAGCTCGACAGCCAACACCATTTGGCGCTGGCTTGCGGGGACGTGGCGGGGAAGCGCAATGTGCTGGTGCGGGTCCATAGCGAGTGCCTGACCGGGGACGTCTTCGGCTCGCGCCGGTGCGATTGCGGGCCGCAGTTGCACCAGGCGATGCGGCAGGTGGCGGAGGCGGGCTGCGGAGTGGTGGTTTATATGCGCCAGGAAGGCCGCGGCATCGGGCTCGCGCCGAAGATCAAGGCCTACAAGCTGCAAGAGCAGGGCTATGACACGGTGGAGGCGAACCGGAAGCTGGGCTTCGACATGGACCTGCGCGAATACGGCCTGGGCGCGCAGATCCTCGCCGACCTGGGCCTCAAGACGATTCGGCTGCTGACAAATAACCCGCGCAAGATCGTGGGGCTGGGAGGCTACGGGCTGGAGATCGTCGAGCAGTTGCCCATCAAGGTGAAGCCGAACCAGCACAACGCGCGGTATTTGAAGACCAAGCGGGAGAAGATGGGACACCTGCTATGAAGCAGCGGAGAGATGGAGGGATGGAGTATTGGATTAAGGTGGAACTTCGAATCCCTGGAACTCCATCCCTCCAACACTCCATTACTCCGTTTCTCCCATGTTGAAGCCCATAAAAGCCAAGACATTCCAGGCGAGCGGCGCGCGCTTCGCCATCGTCGCCTCTCGCTACAATGAGCGCTACGTGGACGCGATGGTGAAGGCGGCGACTGAGGAGTTGGAGCGGGCGGGAGCCACGGAGGTGCAGGTCGTGCGGGTGCCCGGCGCCTACGAGATTCCGATCGTGGCCGCGCGCCTGGCCCGGGAATCTTCCGTTCACGCGGCACGCATCACGCGTCATGCCGCGCGCCGTGCCGCCATCATTTGCCTGGGGGTGATCCTACGCGGGGAAACGGTGCATGCCGCTCACATCGGCGAGGCCGTGAGCCGCGCGCTTATGGAGATTCAAGTGGCACACGAGGTGCCCGTCATTCATGAGGTGCTGCTGCTCGAGAACGAGGAGCAGGCGCGGGCCCGGTGCCTGGACCCAAAGCACAACCGGGGCCGGGAAGCGGCGCAGACGGCGCTGACGATGGCACAGGTGATGGCCGGGCTGCGCTGAAGCCGACTAAATCGGAAGGCCGAGACCCGAAGGCCGAAGGCCGAAAGAAACCCGAAAACCGAAGCCCGAAATGACCGGGGCTTCGGCAGTCAAGAAGGCTACGCGAGAGAACCGCTTTCGGGAGTTCGGATTTCGGCCTTCCTTCGGCCTTCGGGTCTCGGCCTTCGGATTTCAATGGCAGGCAGCGCTGAATTTAATTTCGACGGCCCGGCCAATCCTGTCTAACGTTCCCGGGCGATGGCCAGCAACGCCCAACTCACGCCCATGATGGCGCAGTATCGCCGCATCAAGAGCGAGCTGCCCAAGGACGCGCTGCTGCTGTTCCGGTTGGGGGACTTCTACGAGATGTTCTTCGAGGACGCCCAGATGGGGGCCCAATTGCTCAACGTGGCGCTGACGAAGCGCGGGGTAGTGCCGATGTGCGGCATTCCTTTCCACGCCGCCAACGCCTACATCGGGCGCATCCTCAAGGCCGGGCGCAAAGTGGCCATCTGCGACCAGATGGAAGACGCGCGGCCCGGGCAGTTGGTGAAGCGCGAGGTGACGCAGATTCTGAGCCCCGGCACGCACTTCGACGAGCGGATGCTCAAGGCAGAGCGGAACAACTATCTCGGGGCGGTGTATCAGGCGGGCGGAATCTTCGGCCTGGCGTTCGCGGACCTGACCACGGGTGACTTCACGACAACGGAGGTCGAGGGCGACGCGGAGGCACTGACCGAGTTGCAGCGGCTGCGGCCGGTGGAACTGATCTATCCGGCGGAGGCAGGAAGAGTAAAGGATTTATTGCTAGGCGGGACCCGTGGAGGGGTGGGACAGGGGAAATCTCTCACCCCATCGGACGGGGATAGCGGGAGCAGCATGAAGCGCGACGAGAGCAACCGGCCTGTTGGTTCGGCGGCTACGGGGTTCGGCTGGATACTGAACGGCTACGATGACTGGGTGTTCGCGCCGGAGACGGCCTTGTTCACTGTGCGCGAGCATTTCAAGGTCGCCTCGCTGGACGGCTTTGGGCTGAAGGATCGGACGGCGGCGATTGGCGCGGCTGGGGCCGTGCTGCATTACCTCACGCAACACCTGCGTCGTGACGTGGCCAACCTGACGCGCATTTCCTTCTACCAGAAGGGCGATTACCTGGCGCTCGATCACACCACCCTGCGGCACCTGGAAATCCTGGAGCCGCTCCATCATGACGCGCCCCGGAATGCGTCGCTCTACGGCGCGCTCAATCGCACCGTCACGCCAATGGGCGAACGCCGCTTGCGTGATTGGCTTTCCCAGCCGCTCGCCGCAGTAGAGCCGATTCGGCTGCGGCAGGATGCGGTGCAAACGTTCATGGAGAATACCGCCGCGCATGAGGAGCTGCGGGCGCAACTGGCGCAGGTGCGGGATTTGGAGCGGACCCTCGGGCGCCTGAGCGCGGGCAGCGGGAATGCGCGGGACCTGGTCGCTTTGCGCATGGCGCTGGAGCAAATCCCGCAGTTGAAGCGGGTGTTGGCAGAATTGGCCGCGGCGGAGGCGCAAAGGCGTGGGCCAAGTGCGGAATGCGGAGTGCGGAGTGCGGATTCCAATCAGAGCCTCCTTACGTCGGCTGCTACGGAGGAAGCGCCGGGTATGGCAGAACGCATCGCGACCTTGCTGGAGGAATTGGCCGCGCGGGTGACTGAGCTGCCGGACCTCGCGGAACTGATCGTGCGGGCGATTGTGGAAGAGCCGCCGCTGGCGGTGAAGGAAGGCGGGGTGATCCGCGACGGCTTCGACACCGCGCTGGACGAGTTGCGCGTGGCGATGCGCGGGGGGAAGGATTGGATTGCCAAGCTGCAGCAGGATGAGATCGCGCGCACGGGCATCCAATCACTGAAGGTGCGGTTCAACTCGGTATTCGGCTATTACATCGAGGTCACCAAGTCCAACCTGGACAAGGTGCCATCGGACTACATCCGCAAGCAGACCATTGCCAATGGGGAACGGTTCATTACGCCGGCCCTCAAGGAGATGGAGGGCAAGATCCTGGGGGCGGAGGAGCGGAGCACGAAGCTGGAGTACGAGCTCTTCCAGCGCGTCCGCGAGGCGGTGCTGGAGCGGCTGGCCGCAATTCAGCAGACCGCGGCAGCGCTGGCCCAACTGGATGTGCTGGGCTCCTTTGCCGAGACAGCGCGGCTGTTCAACTACTGCCGTCCGCAGGTCGGCAATGGGGGCGGCCTGTTCATTCGTGACGGCAGGCACCCGGTGCTGGAGCAGAATTTGAGCGAGGAGCGGTTCGTACCGAACGATGCTACCCTGGACGCAGCGACGCAGATCGCACTCATCACCGGCCCGAACATGGCAGGCAAAAGCACCTACATCCGGCAGGTAGCCTTGCTCGTGCTGCTGGCGCAGACAGGGTCCTTCATCCCGGCAGCGGAGGCACGCGTTGACCTCGTGGACCGCATCTTCACGCGCATCGGGGCGAGCGACGACCTGACCCGCGGGCAGTCCACCTTCATGGTGGAGATGTGCGAGACGGCCAACATCCTGAACAACGCCACGCCGCGCAGCCTGATTATTCTCGACGAGATTGGCCGGGGCACGAGCACCTTTGACGGGCTGAGCCTGGCGTGGAGCATCGTCGAGCACTTGCACAACCAGGTGGGCGCGAAGGCGCTCTTTGCGACCCATTACCATGAGCTGACTGAGCTGGCCGGGCGGCTCCCGCGCCTGAAGAATTACAACGTGGCAGTGCGGGAGTGGCATGACCAGATTGTCTTCCTCCGCAAGATCGTGGAGGGGGGCACCGACAAGAGCTACGGCATCCAGGTGGCTCGGCTGGCCGGTGTGCCCAAAGCCGTGTTGGATCGGGCGAAGGAGATCCTGCGCAACCTGGAGGAGTCGGAACTGACGCCCGAAGGCAATGTCCGCCAGTCCACCCGCCGCCAGCGCGACCGCGACAAGCTCCAGCGACTGCCCCCGCCGCCGCAGATGGATTTGTTCAGCTAAGCGCCGGCCTCGCACGCCCGTTCGCACAGGCCCGGCCAACGCAACCTTCTCGGGGGCGAGGTGTTAACAGCTCTATATGACCAGGACCTTGCTCTGCCTATTGCTTGCACTCAGCAGCCAGACCATACAAACAAACGGCGACGGCGGCCGAAACGTCGCAGGAAGCCCGCCCAACCGATCCGCGTCAGGTGCTTATTGAGGCCGCGATATTCGAGGTCGCCTTGCCAGGTGCGGCGGCCAGCGGCGGTGCCGGCGGCGCCGAAGCGGTCGCCAATTCCGGCCGGCTGGAGAAGGTCCCCTTCGGGTGCTGCTCCGCGACCAACACGGGAGCGGGCCAGCCGGGCGCCACACAATACCTTATTAACCTGGGCAATGACTTCGACACGATGCTAAGCACGCTCGCCAAGCAGGGGCGGGTGAAGATTCTTCAGCGTCCGCGCATCCAGACGGCGCACGCGGTGACGGCCAGCATGTTTATAGGTGAGTCAAGGCCGGTGGGGCAAGGCCCCCAAGCCTCGATGGTGCCAATCGGCACCACGTTCCAAGTGACCCCGTTCATCAAGCCCGACGGGCGGATCACGCTGGATCTGGACTTGGAAATCACCCGGTGCAGCGGACAGGAGGTTGTCCCAAACGTCGGCCCTGTTCCCACGACGACCTCGCAGGCTGCCAAAGCAAAATTGGAGGTTCGCGATCGTGACACGCTCCTGATGGGCGGGTGGAGCTCGACGCGGGAGACCTCCGGCCAAAGGCCCGTCGCTTTCCCCAAAGATCTCCCGACGCCGGGAACCCTGGCCGGCCAGGGCCACGGCGGCCCAACGCACACAGAGATCATGGTGTTGATTCGTCCGACCATCCTTGGCGCCGCCGCCAACGGGAAGGGGTAGGCTAGGGCCGATGCCCTCCGCAAATTCGCTTAAGTTCTGGAGGCTGCGACGGTTGCCGGCGAGCATCCGCCCGAGTCGGTCGTGGAGTTCAACAAGGGTGACTTCGAACGCGCGGCGCAGTCGGCGCACGCGCGCCTGGGCGTTGCTTCGGCTGAGAGTCTCAACCAAATGCTCGTAGAATTTGGATTTCGCGACTAAGCTATGGCCATGAAACGCAGCATCGAAATGCTTCTGGTCAAACTCGCCGATGGCGGGCGCATCCTGCGCTTCTACGAACCCTCCTCAGGTCTGTGCCTGGAAAAGCGCCTCCAAGCCGATGAGCCGGTCGCCCGGCAAAAGCAGCGTTGGGAGCGGGCTTTTGCGGAGATGCTGGACCGCGAATTGGGCGTGCCGGCGTGAGGCGATCACGCCGCCCGCACAAAGCCTGAGATGACAGCCGGCACGCTGGTGCCGAAGCCGAGCACATCCAGCATGCCGCTTGGTGGCCGTGCGCAAGCACTTCGGGCCAGCCAGCGGCGAAGCCATCGGAGGTCATGCCCACAACGACTGCCTTGGCGTCCCCGTCGAACTGATCCCGATACTGCCGCAGCGCCTGAGCCGGGTGGATGTTGGCCCCCCAGGTCTCGCTGTCGGTGTAGGTCACGAACGCCGCGACCCGCAGTCCGCTGGGACGAGCCAGCTTCTGACTGGAGTCGTGGAGAAACTTCGTTCTGACCCCGCGACGCGCCCTTAATGCTCGCCGGACTGCGGGGGCTTGGGTCGCTTGCGCGGTTTCATGGCAATCCCGGTATCCCGGAAGAACCGGCGCGTGTAGTTAAACTCGTAACCATAGGCATCATTGTCATTCAAGCACGCCGTGGCGCCGTCCGGGAAGGTCTTGGTCCAGAGTTCCTCCTGCTCCTCTTCGGACCACTCGGGTTCCCAGCCACGCTGGCACAAGAGCTTGCGGATCATGGTGCCAATGGCCGCGTTATTGCGGTTAAGGTCCTGGCACTGCGCCGGGAACTGCCGCTGATTCTCGCCGCCCTGAGCGCTGCCCTTGCGTCGAGTCACGTCCCCCTGGCCACGGTCGCCGGAGCGGCGCGCTTGCGCCTCTTCATAGCGGTAGGCCTCGTATTCGCCCAGGTGCTGCGCGGCGCCATCCGGGAAGGTCTTGCTCCAAATCTCCTCCTGGTCCACCCGCGAATACTCGGATTTCCAGCCACGCTCGAACAGCAGCCGGCGCAACTTGCGGCCGAAGGCCGTGATGCTGCGGTTAACGTATTCACACTGCGCCAGGAAATGGCGTTCCTCCTCAATGGTCGGCACCGGCGGGGAATTGTCCTCAGCCGAGTCCTCGGGATCGGGATTCATTTCTGACATAAAATCGTCTGCCCCACCGCCCAGTCTGTGGCCCGCCAAGACCGCGTCTGGCCCGGGTGGCTCATACCCGACCATGGCCTATCCTGCGCTTCAAATCAAGACGCGGATTCGGTTCGCAGTGCATAAGGCAGGGGCATTTCTACGGTCTGACCCAGCCCATGGCCCTTAAGGCCAAGTGACGCCGATGCTCCAGCCGGCCCGGCCGCCTGCCTTGCGGCCAGACGCGTTCAGCATTCAAGTTGGTCAAATCCCCCAGCACAGGGATAATGCCGCAAAATGCCAAACCGCCGTTCCTTTAAGACCGACGAGAGCTTTCTGGAGAAACTCGCCATCGGCGCTATCGGCACCCGCGCCGTATTCCGGGACCTTGAGCGGCAAGGCCACCAGCCCATTGAGCTGGAGCGCGGCTCGATGGATTACAAGATTTGGAAGAGCATCAAGATCAAACGCCTCCGCGTCCCCGACCGGCTCTGTCTCAAGTGCGGCACGCGCGTCGAGGCCCGCGCCAAAACCCTACTGGAAATCAGCATGTCCCATTCCCTCTCTGATCCGGAGCGCGGCTGGGACAAAGGGCTGACCCTGCTCGCAAGCTGGGTTTACCACCTCGACGAATACTGACATGCCTGGCGCACTGCCCAATCCGCTTTACACGACCGAGTGGGGCCAAGCCTATGTGGGCGACTCACTCGACCTCCTGCCGTGCCTGCCCGCCGACTCCGTGGACCTCGTCGTCACCTCGCCGCCCTTCGCCCTCCAGCGCCAGAAGGAATATGGGAACGAGACCGGAGACGCCCACGTGGACTGGCTGCTTCGGTTCGCGAAGACCGACCACCCGAAAGCCGATGTCCGCCACGTGCTCGCCCCCTATTCCGAGCGCATGAAGAAACTCCTGGAAGACGCCGAGAGCTTCTACCGCCCCAAACTCCGCCCCTCCGGCCACGACATCAGCAAACGCTTCGCCAGCGACAACGGCGGCGCCATCCCCTCCAACCTCCTGCAAACTCGTAGGTCAGGAACGATGAGCCTTAAGGCCTGAAGCTCGCTTGGTACGGACATCGCCCCGGAACAACGGGCACCGCCGTCAATCGCAGGGCCTTGCGGGCATGAAAAAACGTACGTGCAATACTGGCAGCGTTGCCACATGATCGCTAGACCATTCGCCATGAGAGCGGAGAACGCAAAGCCACGGGTCGGCCGGCAGTCATTTGCCTGGGGACAAGACATGCCTGTCGTTTCTCATCGCCGGCTCGCGAACTGGCAACGGTCCTCCGCGCGAAGACCAGAACAACACACAGTTATCCGCCCAAACGCCCTATGAGCTACAAACCACGAACCCTATTCCGGATCTTGGAGGACATTCAGCGCAATGAACTATTCCTTCCTCATATCCAGCGCGCCTTCGTGTGGGAAGACGAGCAGATGGTCAGACTCTTTGACAGCCTGATGCGGAATTATCCCGTACAAACGCTGCTGCTGTGGCGCACGAAGGAAAACATTAAGGCGCGAAAGTTCATGACGACAATAGACCGGGACATAGAGCTCTCGACCCTCTATGAGCCAAGCAAAACTCCGGCAGGTGTCGAAAAGACGTTCGTGCTGGATGGCCAACAGCGCATCCAGACACTCCACGCCTTGTTCTGTGGTGCCATGGCCACGCCGGAGGGCGCAGCGGAAGCATATTTTGACGTCACAGCGGGAGCCACCGAGATCGGCGGCGGGGACCTGCTCCACCGCGTGCAGTTCTCGGTGACACCGCAGCCGCTACCATTCTACCGGATCCGGAATCTGCAAGAGGTGGACGCACAGAAAGAGGCGGCCTCGATCGCGGATGACCTCAATGAAAAGCTTGAGCCTGTCCTAAGCAGCGAGTCCGCTGCAGAGCGAAAGGCGAGAGAAAAACGTGTCAGGAAGAACATCGCTCAGCTCACGTCGCTCCTCCGGGAAGATAAATACTTCTGGATCGAGGAGCTGGACGGTGTGGCGAACGACTATGCCTACCGCAAGATTCTGGACATCTTCGTGCGAGTAAACTCCGGTGGTACGAAACTCACCGCGGCCGACCTCATGTTCGCGGCCATGAAAGAGGGCTGGGAAGATATTGAAGAGCACCTTGACCAAACGGTCGAGATGCTGAATGACGGGAGGCTGTCATTTGACGCCGACCTCGCCTTAAAAGCAATGATCACCGCCCTTGGGGAGGGCTCTGAGAGAAACCCGGAAAAGTTCTCGGGGGCAAACGGGGAAGCACTCTTGAAAAGACTGAAGGACGCATGGAAGCAATCGGAAATAACATTCCAGCAACTCCGAGACTTCATTGAGCAGGACCTCCGGCTGTTCTCGGACAAAACCATCTTCAGCTACAACGCGTTCATCCCGCTGTTCGACTACATCTTCCACAACCCGAAACCAAGTGAGTCCGATCGCGTCCACATGCGGGCATTCTTCTACAAGGCACAACTGTTTGGTTGGTTCTCGGGAGCAACAGACACAGTGCTAAACGCCCTTCATGGGATAGTCGGAGAAAAATCTTCCTTGGGCTTCCCAATCGAGAAAGTAAAGGAGTACTTCAAATCGAGGTACACCCAAGTCGAAATGGACTACTACGCGCTAGAACAAAAGCGGTTGCGGGCAACCATCCTCGCTATGGTGTACATCGAAGTATGGGGGACATCGCCTTTCAAAGTCCTATTCAAGGGGAATGAACCCCATGTAGACCACATTTACCCACAGCATTATCTGCGGACATACCTAGGACAGGGCTCGGCGACGATCAACGACATCGGGAACCTACGGTTCCTCGGGGCAACCGACAACTGCCGCAAGCGAGGCGAACTGCCTAATTCGTACTTTTCCCGGCTCAAGGCAGCGGGAGTTCCAATAGAAAAACACTTGCTAATCCCCGAGTTCGCCGAGAGCCCTGAGACGCTTGTAGCGGACGAACCAACGTTCAAGCGCTTTCGGACAGAGCGGCGACAACTCATCTGGAAGTTGGCCAAGAGAGTTGTTGACCCTGAAGCCCCCGCCGCCACGCTCCCACCCGAGTCGCAGTCCGCGCCCGCGCTGGAGGTGCTTGTGACTACTTAGGAAATGGCAATCCTCTTAGCAGGTGAATCGACCACGGGAGCGAATGAAGAAGTAGTGCTAACAATGCAACACTGCTGATGGTGAGGAAACAGTCAAGAATCCACGGGGTCCGAGAAAAGTTCATACCCCAAAACCAGATCGTTGGGCAGCAAGGGATAAACTTGATTGAACGGTTCGTGCTCGAAATGGGTTACACTTGGACCCCGACCAGCGGGGCCAACGACGCAGGAATAGATGGCATCATCGAGATTAGGGACCAGAAAACAGGCGCGGTAACAAACCTGATCGTCCAAGTGCAAAGCAAGGCGACAAGTGGGGCATGGGAAGCGGAAACCGCAACCTCCCTGGTGTACAGGGTAAGGGAGAAGGACCTCCAGTACTGGCTGCAGGGAAATGCCCCGGTCATCCTCGTCGTGTCACGCCCAGCAAAGCAGGAGGCCTACTGGATTCCAGTAAAACCTTATTTCACCACGCCGGAGCGACGGGCGTCCTGCAAAGCCATCTTCAACAAACAAACGCAGCGGTTCGACAAAGAGGCCGCTGTTGGGATAGCCAGCCAAGCCTTGGCGACCGACAAGGGGATCTACCTAAGGCCACCACCGAAATGGGAAGTCCTGACCTCGAATCTACTGGAGGTGATGTATTACCCCAACACGCTGTACATCGCATCAACCCCACACACGCTCCCCGAGAAACTACGAGGGGTCCTCAAAGAACTAGAGGAAAGGCCGGGGGAGCTGTGGTATCTGAAGGAAAAACGGATTTTGTCCTTCCATGACCTGAGCGAGTTTCCCTGGACGGAGGTGGTGGACCAAGGCACTGTCGAGACATTCGAGACAGGCGAATGGGGGCTATCAAGCGACCAGGAACGGAAGAACGATTTCGTGCGGCTGCTCAACCAGACTCTAAGGCAGCTTTGCTACCACAAAGGAATCGGGGTGTTCGCCTCCAAGAACGGCAAACCAGTGTTCTACTTCCGACCGCGGAAAGTCGTTGATCCGAAGACAGAAGAGGTGAGCCGGGAGACCCGCACAGAAACTTGGAAGCTGGAAAAGAACAGCATGAGGACAGTGGTCCAGATCTACAGGAGCGACAAGGACAAATCGAAGGTGCTCTACTACAGGCACCACGGCTTCGTCGGCCAGTTCCACCGTTTCGACGCCAAATGGTACCTGGAGATTAGCCCAACGTACCACTACACAAGAGACGGAGTGGAGGAATCCCGTTTCCGAGCTGAGAACCTGGCGGGGATGAAACGTCAGGAAGGCCATCAAGCGGTCGCGAATAACGTCAGATTCATCGCGCACTATCTGACTGAACACGACCTGCTGCGGAAGGAATATGCGATGCTCAGATTTGGCAAGCTCCTAGATGGGGCGGTAGAGTTCGGGATCCCTGAAGCAGATTGGAAGAACAGGTCCGACCCAGACGAAGAACCGCAAGCGGCGGGCGAATCAGACGCCCAAATGGAGCTGCTATCCGAATGAACGGCGAGTTAAAGATTCAACTACTGGACGAGCCAGAACTGGAGTTTGGCCGGCGAGGGCGGCACGTAGATATCCGCTTCGGGATCAGCGCGCACGGCCCTGTCAGCGTTGAAGATCCCCATGCGCCGAAAGAAATCAAGGTGGGCCTAGTCGGATCAGGAGAAAGCATCAACAAGTTGGTAGCTTGGATGGAAGGGTGCCGCGAATACATCCCCGCAAAAGAAAGCAAGAAACCCAATCTCTTTCCATCCTTCCCCGGGTTTCAGCAGGACAGGTGCTTCTTTTGTGGCTGGGCAAGCTCGGACAAACTGCAGAGGAAGATCCCACTGCGGGAAATCAAAGAGCTGCTCGACAACCACAACAGGAATGAAAGCGTTAAGAAGATTACCGAACGCTTCATTGGGGAATGCCAACACTTGATCGAAAATACGAACGTCGACGTGCTAGTCTGCGCACCACCGCTCGAGCTGTTCGAAAAGTTTGATATTCCACTCGGGGCAGAAACCGCCGAAGGCGACGGCGGGGCGGCAGAGGAGGAAGCGAAGGAAGAGGCTGAAGAAGTCAGCTACAAGATCGACTTCCACGACTACCTCAAAGCGCGTAGTTTGAACCTCCGCACTCCGATCCAGCTTGTGCGGCCTCCTACCTACGACTCAACGGTGAAGCTAGTGCGGAGCACCGGAAACCCGCGGAGTCTACAAGACCCGGCGACAAAGGCCTGGAACTTCCACACGGCCCTATACTATAAAGCCAAAGGCATTCCCTGGCGGCTCCTACGCAGAACCTCGGAGTTGGACTCGGCCTACGTCGGCATAAGCTTCTACCTAAGCCCAGACAAAGAGCAGATCCACACTAGCGTCGCCCAAATCTTCAACGAACGAGGCGAGGGCATGGTCGTAAGGGGCGGAGAGGCAAAGCGCAACAAGGAAGACCGCCAAGTGCACCTGGGCCAAGATGCGATGCGAGAACTGGTGAACAACGTGTTGTCGCGGTACAAACAGCACCATGGAAACCTGCCTGCACGGATCGTCATCCACAAGACATCGAGCTTCAACAACGAAGAAAGGGACGGCTGCAAGGAGGCACTAAGAGCATTCGGCGTGGATAGGCACGACTTCATGGTAATCGCTGACTCGTTCATTCGGCTCTACCGCTTCGGAGAGTACCCGCCGCTGCGGGGAACCTTCTGGGAGCTGGGCCGCGAGCACTGGTTCCTGTACACGCGTGGAAGCGTGGACTTCTACATGGCTTACCCCGGCCTATACGTCCCAAAATCAGTGGAGATACGGCCCGTGGAAGTGGACGAGTCACCTCGAAAACTGGCGGAAGAGATCCTAGCATTGACGAAAATGAACTGGAATAACACCCAATTCGACAACGGCCTGCCAATCACAATCAAGGCCGCGCGGCAAGTGGGAGGGATACTAAAGCACGCCATAGACATGCCGAGGGTGGAGGCCAGCTACGCCTACTACATGTAAGCGCGGCCTTGCCGGTGTCAGGCGTCACTATTGATAGTTTCAAGTACTCTGGGCGTTGAGGAGCTTGAGATACCGGCCGTAAGCGTACAAGCGGCCATACTTGCTGCCGGTGGTCTCGCGCACGATGCCGAGCTTTTCGAGATGCTTGAGAGCGCCGCAGGTCTAGACCCTCAACAAGCGTGATTTTTCGGCCCGATTAGACGAAAAAGCTCGAAATGCCCGTAATTACTGGTTGAATTGCATGTGTTACAAAGACAGCAACAACCAACAAAAGGCCATTTCGAGTGAA